>Ga0078972_1005570_pt1 | contig 31697 bp, 16 predicted proteins | sample YelNatPaOPGAMG01_FD_67568 | JGI IMG/M metagenome (GOLD analysis project Ga0078972, IMG submission 67568) | Hot spring thermophilic microbial communities from Obsidian Pool, Yellowstone National Park, USA - OP-RAMG-01 (SPADES assembly) (version 2) | ecosystem: Environmental > Aquatic > Thermal...
ATCAACACGCTGGCCTTAAGCAGTTGCTCAGGGGCGGGATGCTGGGGGCGGCCAAGTTCTTCGTACAGCTTGTCAAACATGGCCGACAGTTTCCGGAGCAGGGCATCAATCTGAGGCTTGATGGCGCGCAGCGGATGGTTGGCCGGCACGGCGGCGTTGAGGTTCAGCACGGTCAGAAACTCCGGTTGAGCTTGAGCGGTTCCACGCATGCATGCGCGGACGCTACCCCGACCATGATTGGTCAAATTTCCGTACGACTTTTTCAACAACCTGCTAACCGCGCCAATTGGTCCCGATGCGCTTCAAACACCGTTGCTGGGTCTGCGGGGGCGCAATGCTTTGGGCCTGAAACGACGCGGCAAAATATATCCGTTACTGCCAAAATGAGAATCTAAGGAAACTTAGCCCCCACTGGCGGCGGCGCGACCAGCGAGCGCACAAGTAACCCTTGTGGTTGCTTTTTGATTGTCCCGGCTTAGATCCAATGGGCGGGTATTTTTTCTTGCTTGGACTGCGGAGCTTAGGACACCCAGTTTTTTGTTGTGTAAAAAACGTAGTTGCTTTTGATGCAAAAACGATGCATAATTTGAGAAGTTGTCCGGAAACAAATTGAAACTCGATGCGGATAACGAGAAGAAATACTGTGGCGTAATAGCAGACGAAGAAAGACACGTTATTGACAAATGAACACGCAAATTACACTCGGGGTAATAATTGGGAACCGCGGGTTTTTCCCGGATCATCTTTGTGATTCAGGGCGTAAAGCGATCCTCAAGACGCTCGAGAAGCTGGGTATCAAAGCCGTAATACTGCCCACCACAGCAACCAAATTCGGCTCGGTCGAGTCAATGAGCGACGCGCAAAAATGCGCTGAGCTGTTCAAACGCAATGCGGACAAAATAGACGGCATACTGGTTAGCTTGCCTAACTTCGGTGACGAGCGTGGTGTGGCAAATGCAATTCGTTGGTCGGGGTTGCGCGTACCTGTGCTGGTACATGCGTTTAACGACGACCCGAAACGCATGACGATCAATGATCGGCGTGACAGTTTCTGCGGCAAAATGTCGGTCTGCAACAACCTGCGCCAGTACGACATCCCCTTTACACTAACGCGGCTGCATACTGATGAGCCTGATAGCAAGACGTTTATTCAAGACCTGCAGGATTTCGCCGTTACGTGCCGTGTGGTACGTGCACTGAAGAATTTGCGTGTGGGTGCGGTGGGGGCACGACCGGCTGCGTTTAATACGGTGCGGTACAGCGAAAAACTGCTCGAAGAAGCAGGTATTAGCGTCGAGACACTTGACCTGTTCGAGTTGTTCGGCTGGGTGAACAAGCTCAAGGACACCGACCGCCGCGTGCAAGCAAAGCTCAAGGAAATTCAGGATTACGCAGCCACACGCGCTGTGCCGGGTCCGGCCCTGCTTAAGATGGCCAAGTTCGGTGTTGCATTGTCTGACTGGATGAAACGCACCAAGGTTAATGCGACGGCGATCCAATGCTGGACGGCCATGGAAGAGTTCTTTGGTGTTGTACCGTGCACGCTCATGAGCATGATGAGCAACATGGGCCTGTCGAGTGCATGCGAGGTTGATGTGACCGGTGCAGTTGCGATGTACGCAATGGCACAGGCAAGCGGTAAGCCAAGCGCACTTGTTGACTGGAACAATAATTACGGGACCGACCCGGATAAAGGTGTAATTTTCCATTGCTCGAACCTACCGAAAGACGTTTTCGAGTCGAAACCGACGATGGATTATCAGGCAATCATCGCCGGGACGGTCGGGCAGGAAAACACCTACGGCACCGTTGTTGGTCGCGTTAAAGCGACACCGTTCACATACCTGCGCCTTAGCACAGACGATCGTTGGGGCTGCATACGCGCCTATGTAGGCGAGGGCGAAATTACCAAGGACCCACTGGAGACATTTGGCGGGTTTGGCGTGGTTAAAATCCCGAACTTCCAAAAGCTGTTGCGGTACATCTGCGAAAACGGATTCGAGCATCACGTTGCAATTAACCCGGCTCGCATATCTGCCGGTGTGGCCGAGGCACTCGGAAAATATCTCGGTTGGGACGTTTACCTGCACGAGTAACGCGAAACCTGCCTGGCAAGAGGTTTTGTGCTGCCCCGGTGTGATCGGGAGACCGGCGCGACATCGGGGCGGCTTTTTTGTCGTTGAATGTTGCAGGTTCAATGGTAACTTGGAGTGCGCTGGGCGCTTGATGACGCCAGGGGCAGGCGTTCCGAGATTGGCAGGTGCTCATGTCCAAGATACCCAAAGTTGTGCTACTGATTGAATCGTCGCGTGCCTCCGGACGTGACCTGCTCCGGGGCATAGCAAGTTACGCGCATCATTATGGCCCATGGTCGTTTTATTGGGAACCAGCCGGGCTTGAGAAAGCCTGGCCGGTGCTGAAGACACTCGACGCCGACGGCATAATTTTGCGCGACGTGGACAAGCTCGATGAGGTGCTTGCGTTTGGAATGCCCGCAGTTGTTGTTGGGCACAGCAGACCCGAGGTATCCGGGCTTGTTAACGTGATAACCGATTCGGCCACAATTGGCCGGATGGCAGCCGAGCATTTGTTGTCTTGTGGATTCAGGCATTTTGCATTTTGCGGCTATGCAGGTACCCAGCTCGAACATACACCGTGGTCCAAATTGCGTCAGGAAGCTTTCCGTGATTGCATAGTTAAAGCCGGGTTTGAACCCCCAGCAGAGTACATCATCGCCCAGGCAAAGACAGATTGGCCGCGAGAACGTCGTGCACTTGCTGAGTGGCTTGAATCGTTGCCCAAACCGGTCGGGTTAATGGCCTGCAATGATGATTGCGGACAGCAAGTAATGGAGGCTTGCAAGTTGGCAAACCTGCCTGTGCCGGACGCGGTGGGTGTAATCGGTGCGGATAACGACGAGGTTGTCTGCGGCCTGGCCGACCCGCCAATGTCGAGTGTCGGCATCAACTTCGAACGGGCGGGCTATGAAGCTGCACAAGCGCTCGACGGCCTAATGCGCGGGCTAAAGCGCGTGCCGCAAAAAATCATCGCCAACGCAACCAGTGTGTTTGTGCGCAGGTCAACCGACGTAATCGCTGTTGAAAACAAACACATCGCCAAAGCACTCCGCTTCATTCGCGACAACGCCCGCCAACCGCTTTCGGTCGAAGACGTGGCCCGGGCAGCCGGTCTCTCCAGGCGCGCATTGGAAAAATATTTCAAACGCGAACTCGGACACACAGTGCTTGTAGCAATTCGGCGCGCGAGAATACAACAGATCAGCCAACTGCTGGTGCAAACACAAATGCCGATTGGCCAGGTCGCAGAAACCCTCGGGTTCACCGATTTCCAGCATTTCGCCCGGTATTTTCGCTCTGCAACAAAGATGACACCACGCGAATTTCGAAAGAAATACGGTGTACATCCAACTTAACACTGTTCGTAAAATGGCGAATTATTTTCGCGAATTGGCGTTGCCAAGAGGTTGGAATCGCTCCATTTTGTTTTGGTGGAAATAAAAAGGATGGCGCTGCGTCAGAGAGCATGAACTGTACGAGAAAGTCCGTTGTTTTTGTGAAGTGCCGGGCCAAATTTTGAGTGAGTCATCGTTATATGCGCTGGAACAAGAAATTTTCAAAGGAAGGGGTTAACTGCGGGTTTACGTTGATTGAGTTGTTGGTAGTGATTGCCATTATAGCAATCTTGGCGGGACTTCTATTGCCAGTTTTAAGCAAAGCCAAGCAAAAAGCGCAACTTTTGAAGGACAGAAATAATGTTCAGCAGCTCGTCACTATAATGCTTGGATACGCATTTGATAACCAAGACCGTTTTCCCTTGGGACAGCAAGGCAACTGGGCTTGGGATATAAGCGTGCAAGCGTCTGATGTAATGATCACTCGGCACCCGGCTTTCCGGAAGGTCGCTTACGATCCGGGGACAGCCATTCGTTTCACCGACAAGGACAACGAGAATCTGTGGAATTTTGCGGTTTCGGGGGATACGGGCTTTCGTGTCTTGGGGTATGCTTTAACGTTGCCAGAAACACCATCGGTGGCTATTACGAATCAAAACCGTACTATTCACCGTGAGCCAATTAGGGTTGGAGCTACTTTATTTTGGCCCGAACCACCTTCTGCGCGTGTGTTAATTGCTTGTGCCACAATATCCGCGCCGGGTCAAAACAATGTTGATCAGAAGTACAGTCCATCTTACAACTACACGCAAATTCAAGGTGGTTACCAAAAACCACATCTCTCGCCCCACTTAAGAGGGAACAAATACCCCATTGGCGGCCACGTCGGTATGCTCGACGGGCATAGCGAGTGGCGTAAGTTTGACCTCATGGTCCCCCGTACAACCGGCAGCAGCCCGGTGTTCTGGTGGTAGGTTACCGGCGGTACACGGGTTTTTTCCCATAAACCCCGGGCGGCTCAGCAATTCGGATCCATGTTGGTTTGCAACCGGCCCAATTCAGCCTTGAAGTCGCCTTCAGTTGTTTCCGATTCGAAACGGGAAAAGATTGCCTGAACTCCGATTCTTGCATATCTGTTCCATCACGAGAAAAGGTTGCTGGCACGCCTTTTTCCGATTCCAGATAACGCACTAGCAGGCTGTTGCAAAGGGCTGTTTTGGAAAACCGACCCTCGAAAACATAGGGATTCTTGCACGTTTTTTCTGCCGAAAATGACTTTTTCAACACCCTGCTAGGCATTTTGTTCCCGCGAGTTTTAGCACACTTTATTTGATGCGGCCATTTTAAGGATTTTTGACTTATGAACCCGAACCCAAAAGGAGATGCAGAACAGCTCAGCTCGCGACGTGTGGATGTTGCCGAAAATCCTGCTTGAGGCTACAGGACTGAGAAAACCTCGTGGTGACGCAACAGTGACCGGCAGTGGAAGATGATTAGCCACTTACTGCGACGACGGCTGGCGGGTAGGCGCAGTCGGGTCGAAAAACTCAATCTGCCCGGGTATTCCATAATTAGTTCGCCGCTGGGCTGGATCAGGATTTTCGCAGATTTTATCTGAATAACGCGACAGGCTTGCAAATCGCAGGGTTGTCGCAGAATGGTGATTTTTATTCGCAAATTGGCGTTGCTTTCCGTTAGTCGTTTCAGGAAAATGTGCGACGAAAGTTGGGAGTTTTTTACCGCAGTGCGACCAGAAGATGCGCGTCGCACGTTGTGCGGACGGAGGCCGGCCGAAAAGCCGGATGCGGGGTAATGGAACTTATGATGAAAACCAAACCGAGCGAAGATAAAATGAAAAGTCAAAGATTCAGTATGGTGAGATTTATTGTGGTTGGCGGCGTATTTGGCTTGGCAGTTCAATTGTGTGTATTTGGCGCCACACTCAAAAACAGATGGAGCTTTGAAGAGACAGAGGGCACCGTTGCTGCGGATTCTGTGGGAGGTCAGAACGGTGTGTTGGTTGGTGCGGGTGCGTACTTCGTGCCGGGTGGAGGAGTTAACGGGTCAGGCACTGTTTACATTGACAATGGCGCTGGCGTGGAGCCGCGATACACCGACCAGTGTGATTATGTTGCGTTCCCGGAGAACATTGTTACCGGTTACACGGCAATAGCGGTTGAAGCGTGGGTGTACCCTGTGATGGGGGGCGCAGGCATGTCAGTTTGGAGTCGGATTTTTGATTTCGGCAATTCAGATGGCACTTCCGGAACGAGGTACTTCTTTATGCGGGCAGGTACCACTGGCCAAGCTGCAGGGGGCGAGATTGCAGCTCCGTGGCCCGACAACGCGCAGAGTTTTTACCCCGCCGGTGCGATATTGAACGACAAAAACTGGAACCATGTTGTATGGTGCTCGGATGGCGCCAGCGGCAGGCTGTGGATTTACGTTAATGGTGTTCTGGCAGGTATGAGGGACGGCTTTACTAACACACCTGCATTGGTCGGGCCGACGACAAACAACTGGCTTGGCCGTTCACAATTCAGTGCTGATCCCGGCCTGTGTGCATTGTATGACGAGTTCAGGATTTACGATGGTGCGCTTGATCCGTTAGAGGTGGCTGCCAATTATTATGCGGGTCCGACCAGTTATCCTGCAAGCTATGGCACGGTAACCAACATACAGCTTGAGGTACCTTCCCCGGTGGCGGTTGGTGCAACTGCACCGGTAGTTCTTTGGGCTTCAGCTTCGGGTTTGCCGGATGCACTCAACATTGCCGACACGCCGGCGCCGGTGACGTATTGGGTTGAGAATAGCAATGTGGCGACTGTGAATTCGCGAGGCCTTGTCACTGGTGTTGGCGCCGGCACGACACTTATTAGCGCAACGTATGCAGGGCTGTCGGTCACTCAGTCGGTGCAGGTAATTGCTTTGCCGACGCGGATGATCCATCGGTACAGCTTTACGAGCGATGCCAGTGATTCAATCGGCGGCAAGCACGGGACATTGATGGGGAACGCCACAATAAGCAATGGCCAGGTATTGCTTGACGGTGTTTCCGGCACATATGTTGACTTACCCGCATTTTTGATTCACCCAACCAATGTCATGAACAAGGCTGTCACATTCGAAGCTTGGTTTACCGCGTATCCACAAAATGGCGCTTGGACACGGTTGTTCGACTTTGGGGACAAGCCGGGTAACCAATGGTACGGGTCATATTACATTTTCTTTGCTCCGAATAATGCTGCGAATGGCGGTAGCGCAAGGTTAGCAGTGTCAGATGCGTCGCCTGGTTACAATGGCGAAGACGGGTTCAATGTGGCGCATGTTTTGGGTCGAACGAACCTCCACTTGGTAGCGGTGTTTAATCCGAACCCGAACAGGCGGTTTCTGGGCCTGTATCTAAATGGGTCGTATGTGGCATCAATAACCACTACAAAGTCTTACAATGCGCTTAACAATGTGTATAGCTGGCTGGGGCGGTCGCTGTACGATGGAGATAGTTGGCTCAGTGGCGCAATAAACGAGTTCAGGATCTACGATGGCGAATTGGACCGGTTCCAGATTGCAGCTAGCTATCAAGCTGGGCCTGACACAACCAATTTCAACGTGGGCAATTTTGTTGCGCTGAGGCTTGACCCGCGTTCTTCAACAATACCACTCGATCAGGTGCGTCAGGTCTCTTGCACCATTGATTTCGAGTTTGCCACGAACATAAACCTGTTAGGAGACGCAAACCTTTCTCTTAGATCGAGCGACACCAATATTTTGACAATCACGGCGGGTGGTTTAATCCAGGCCCGTCGGTTGGGCCAGGCCACATTGACAGCGCAATATACCTATGTGGTGGGTGCAACTACGAACGTATATGTTAGTTCGACGAACGTGACTGTGGTGGTGTTGCCCTCGACGCTTGCACACAGGTACACGTTTAACGAGGGGGATGGGTTGCTCGTGTACGATGTTGTTGGGGGTGCACACGGCCAGATTAAAGCTGGTACGAATGAACTTGGGGTTACCAATTTTGTCTGGGCACCAGCCGGGCAGCTCACAATTAATACAAACACTGCCCTCGGCGCTCAGGACACCTACGTCGAGTTACCAGCCGGGATTCTGACCGGTATGGGGTCTGAAGACGTTTCGTTCGAGTTCTGGGCCACACCGTTGAGTGGCGCTGCCTATCAGCGTGTGTTTGACTTTGGTAGTGTGCCGGGTTCTCCCACCAATGCAGCCGAGCCGAACGTGTTTTTCGCACGCGGTCCGTGGTGGGCTAGCACAACTCCGTACTATGATTGGGTGAATGGCAACCTTAGCGCCGGTGCTGTATGGGCCAATGGTGTGCCGGCACATTTTGTTGTGGTCCACAGCGGTACTGTTGGGACAGCCAAGATTTACCGGGACGGAGCGCTTGTAGCAACAAGTACAACCCAAAACCTCCCCATAAGCAGCATAAATGACATCTATTGTTTCATTGGGCGGTCTATTTACTCTTGGCCCATATCGAAACCAGGCGGCTGGTTCGATCCGTACTGGATGGGTTCGTTTGACGAGTTCAGAATGTACAAGGGACTGTTGACTGATGCTGAGGTTGTGCAGCAATACACGATCGGGCCTGACCAGGTTATTGCAAGCGTGCCGCTGTCTTACAGCCGGGACGGCAACAACCTTGTCCTATCCTGGCCCAGGTACGCAGTTCATTTTGTTCTTGAATCGGCTCCCGTGCTTGGCCCGGGTGCAACCTGGACGCCTGTGAACGGTACGGTCATTGACACTGGTAGCGAGCTCAGAATGACTGTGCCGATCACGGGTACACAGCAATACTTCAGGCTGAAACGGTAGGGGACGGAAAGGGCAGTTTTTGGTGGCGCGCACCCTTCCGGCCGCGGATTACGGTCGAAGAAGGGTGCGCGCTTTACTTTACAGGTATGAGGTAGGGTGAAATTCCACACGCGAAAAAGGGCCGCGCCATTCTTTTGTGATGGACATCCACCAGCGTGCGGAAAAACCCAAGTCGGCAGAATTTTGTAGCGGCCTTTTCGTCATGCAATGAAAGCTGGAAACCGGCGCACGGCAAGAATGTCCCATACCCCGTGATAAGCTTTTAATTGAACAATCACCAACTCGACATGCGAAACCTGTGTCAAGCCGAGTTCTTGCGTGACCCGCTTGTCTTTAGATGGTCTCGAAAGGTGTGTGCGACCATTTTTCTTGCTGAGAAGGCAAATGAAGCGTCTGCTCAGAAGTGTACGATTGTTGTGATGAGTGACGGGGAAGACTGTAAAGAATTGGCCGATTAGTATCTTGTTGATTCGTAATTTGGCGAATTAATTACGCAAACTGGCGTTGGCATCTGGGTATAAAGTCTATAAGCTACGATTGCTTCTGATCCGTGAGTCGGATCGGCGTTAAATACACCGAGCGAGAATTTTTGCAGCTCGCCAGGCGAAAATCGCCAAACAGGAAATTTTGGTTGAAAGGACTAAACCGAAAAAACAGTTCGAGTAACTATCGTATGAAAACTCAAACCGCTGTAATTGACAGGTTTTTGGTATTCTTGTGCATGATACTTATAGCGGGGCAACTGCCAGTGGCCGGAGCAACAATCAAAAACCGGTGGAGCTTCAACGAAACTGGAGGGGCAACAGCCCAAGACTCGGTAGGAGGCAAAGATGGCACGCTATTTGGGCCAAGTGCATATTTCCAGCCCGGGTCAGGGGTGGACGGTTCAGGTGTGGTCGTGCTTTGGAATGGCGGGCCGGCTCAGTCAATCGGCAGTTCAAATGGGTGTGATTATGTTGCTTTCCCACCCAATATTGTGACCGGGTATACAGCCATAACTGTTGAAGCGTGGGTGCTTCCCTACTTTCACGACGTTCCATACGCAGACTGGAACCGGTTGTGGGATTTTGGTAACCGGACACACACAAACGCCGATACAGGTTTGTGGGAGAGCACAAATTATTTTTTCTTTCGCATGGGCAGTAGCGCTTATGCAGCGGGTGGTGCAATCCAGACAAGTAACGGCGTTTGGCAGGGACAGTATCCTGCCGGTGCGCGTCCCATTGCAGAGTGGTGGAACCATGTTGTTTGGTGCTCGGATGGTACCAGGGGCAAATTGAAGATTTACTTGAACAATGTGTTAGTTGGCGATTTTGAAGGGTTTACGGTTACGCCCGCCATGGTCGGGCCGACCACAAACAACTGGCTGGCGCGGTCGCAGTTCGAAGTTGACCGTGCGCTGAGCTGTATGATTGACGAGTTCAGGATTTATGATGGGATGCTCAACCCGCTTGAGGTTGCGGCAAACTACCAGAAAGGCCCCAGCGCTTTCCCGGCGAGTTACGGCACGATTACAAACCTTGTCTTGCAAGCCGACGCAACAATACCAGTTGGTGGGGTACGTCAGCTATATCTGTGGGCATATGCAGACGGGTTGGAAAACAACCCGTATGAGATTCATGATGTTACAGGTGTCGCATATGTCAGCGGCGACACGAATGTTGTTATAGTTGATGCGGATGGATACGCAATCGGTGTATCTGAAGGCACGACAACAATTGCTGCGTTATTTGGGGGGATGGGTTCGACGCAGACCGTTTCGGTTGCATACGTGCCGCCGCGGTTAATGCATCGGTACAGCTTCAATGACGGCACTGCACGTGATCTGGTTGGGGGCGCGGACGGTACATTCTTCAACGGCAGCGGACAGTCGTCAATTAGTGGCGGACAGCTAAATCTTGTGAACCCGCAAGGCAGTCGGGATGATTACGTGCAGTTGCCATCATACATGTTGGCGCCGAGTAACGTGTTAAGCGGCGCGCTGACATTTGTAGCCTGGGTGACCGTGCCGCAGAATACAAATGCTTGGATGCGGATATTCGATTTTGGGACGCTTTATGGAAGCGACGCAGGGAACTACATATTCTTTACGCCCAACATATTAATGGGCGGAATGGGCGCGTGTCGCGCAGCTACTTCCGATACATCGCCTGGCTGGATGAGCGAGGACCAGGTGAACGGCCCGAATTTTATGGGTGAGACCAATGCGCACGTTGCAGTTGTTTGGAATCCGAGTCCGGCTCGGCGCTATTTTGCCATTTACGTAAACGGCTTGCTGGGCGGTTATGCAACCACTACCAAGCCATATCGGTTGCTCAAGGATACAACAGCATACTTGGGCCGGTCGCTTTATGCAGCAGATGTTGGGTTAACCGGTTCCATCAACGAATTCAGGATTTACGATGGCGAGCTTGACCGGATGGAGATTGCAGCCAGCTATGTGTACGGGCCTGAATCTACGAATCTGGCGCCGGGCAATTTTGTAAGTTTTACACTGGATCGCGGTGCGCCAACTTTACCACTGGATCAGGTCCGACAGGCAGCGTGCATAATCAATTTTGAATTTGCCACAAATGTGAACGTAATCGGCGACCCCACATTAACGCTTATGTCGAGTGACACGAATGTGGTGACTATTACCTCGCCGGGCGGGCTTATCCGCGCTGTTGGACTTGGAACAGCCACGCTCACGGCAGTTTACGGTTACGGAGCCTACGGCACGACCAACTATTACACCAACTCAACCCAGATAACAGTTGTGCTGCCCCAGGCCACCATGGTCCACAGGTACACGTTTAACCAAACGTCAGGCTTGATTGTGACGGACTTTGTGGGTAACGCACACGGTGTAATCCGTGCGGCTACGAATGAATTTGGCATAACAAACTTTGGCTGGGTCGGTGGGACGCAACTGAATCTCAACACAACCGGAAGCGTTTGGGATACATACATCGAGTTGCCGCCCGGAATTGTATCCAGGCTCACGAATAACGCTACATTCGAAGTATGGGTGTCTCAAAGTGCAGCCCAGATTGCTACTTGGCAGCGTATATTCGATTTCGGCAGTGTGCCCGGCCAGCCTAACATTTTCCTGACGCGCAGATTCTCCACAGCGAACTTGCCGCGTTTCGATTGGGTGTCGGGTTACATGGATTCGTCGGTCGCCTGGGGCACAGGCCAGCGCCATTTCGTTGTGCTGTACAACGACGAAGGTGACTCGGCAGTGATGTATTTGAATGGCGTGCGGGTTGCGCAAAGTGCGGCAGCTACATTGTCCTTGGCGAGTTTAACCGACACGAATAACTGGCTTGGCCGGTCGTTATACGCGGCTGACCCGTATTTCAGGGGGACATACATCGAGTTTAGAATTTATTCCGGCTTGTTAACCGAGGCGGAAATCGTGCGCAACTATGTCCTCGGGCCAGATGCGTTAATCACAAATGCACCTTTGTACTTCAATGTAACCGGCAATAACTTGATCCTGCGCTGGCCAAATTACGCCGCACGGTTTGCGCTCGAGTCGAGTCCTGTGCTTGGCCCGGGTGCAACCTGGACACCCGTAGCGGCGGCGGTTGCTCAATCGGGCACAAATTACCAGGTCAGCGTGCCAATTGGTACCGGTACGCAGTTCTTCCGGCTACGCAAGGCAGGTTGGTAAAGAAACGAGCAGGGCAGTTCGGAATCGGTTTAATGTAATTTCCAACTCTACGGAGGCGAAGGCGTGTTGGGTTGTGCAAAACCGGTGCCGGGCAATGGGGAACCCGGCACCGGTTTGAAATTTAACTGTCACTTTTTGCGTTTTGCGCCGGTCCAAATTGGGGCACACGTAAAACATGCGTTAAGTCGCGTCGTGAGAAGTTTTGTGATTGGAGTTTTGGTCGGGTTGGCCGGTTTGGTGATCGTCCGCGGTGCACAACCTTTGCCGATCCGAGGTGCATTGGGTATTCACGATCCATCCACAGTCGTCAAATGTAACGGCAGGTACTACGTGTTTGGGACTGGCCAGGGCATCATCTCGCGGTCATCGGCCGACCTCCGGTATTGGGAGGCTGGGCCAAGCGTGTTCGATCGGCCACCTGCTTGGACGACAAATGCGGTACCTGGGTTCACCGGCAATTTCTGGGCCCCGGACATTGTGTACGTTAACGGCAAGTACTACCTGTACTTTTCGGTTTCGACCTGGGGCAGCCAGGTTTCTGCAATTGGTCTGGCAACGAACCCAACCCTTGACCCGTCAGACCCGAGTTATCAATGGACGGATCAAGGGCCTGTGATTCAGTCAACAAACGGAATGCCGTACAACTGCATAGACCCGAGTGTGTTTGTGGACCCCGACACTGGCAGGATGTGGATGGCATTCGGGTCGTACTGGAGCGGTATCTATATTGTTGAGCTGGACCCGAGCACTGGTAAGCGGATTGCACCTGACTCACCGGTTACCCACGTTGCCCGGCATGATTACGGCGTCAACTCGATTGAGGCCGCGTGCCTGTTCAAGCGTGGTGCGTATTACTACTTGTTTGTCAACTGGGACAGTTGCTGTGCCGGCATGAATAGCACTTACAATATTCGGGTCGGACGCAGTACAAGTGTCACCGGGCCGTATCGCGACCGGAGCGGCTCCGGCATGAGCAATGGCGGTGGAACGTTGTTTCTCAAGACGACCGGCAAATACATCGGCCCGGGCCACACGGGCATTTTCGAAGAGACCGGCACAAACTGGTTTACATTTCATTATTACGACGCTGATGCAAACGGTGCACCAACGCTCGGGCTAGCACAGCTTTCCTGGACTGAAGATGGTTGGCCGATCTTTACCAATGACTGGTCTGCAGTGTATCGGTTTGAGGCCGACGCACGCGACGAAAACGGGCGGTACTATGGCCTGCTACAGAACAACCCTGCAATCCGGCTGGATCCGCTAATGGGTACTGTGCTTGAACTCAACGGCCGGGATCAATACGTGAAACTGCCAAATGGCGCTGCCAATGGCCAAACATTTGTTACGGTTTTCAAGTGGAATGGGGGTGCAGATTGGCAGCGCATGTTGGATTTTGGGCGCGGGACGAACACTTATGCATTCATCACACCGCGTGCAGGGAATGGTAAGTTGCGGTTTGCCCTGGCAACGAACGGTATTGCAAGTGAACAAGTGCTGGACGGGCCAACTGCTGCGCCAACAAACGCTTGGACGCATGTTGCGGTTACTATGGACGGGTTGCGTGCAATTCTTTATGTCAACGGTGTGTCTGTTGCAACCAATTCTTCAATGCGTGGCACCGTGCCTGACATTGCCCCGACCAATGTCTGGCTCGGGCGTAGCCAGTTTGCGGCCGACCCGTACTTCAATGGCCAGCTCAGTTCGGTGCGAATTTACGCGCGTCCTCTTTCACCGAGTGAAATCACCGCGCCGCAACCTGTGATCATTGCGCCGCGAGCCGGAATGCGATATCGGCCGGGCGATACAATTGCATTTGGGGGCTACGGATTGGATTATGCCGATGTGCCGTTATCCGTGACTGGGCTGGTGTGGACAGTTGAGTTTCACAATGCCGGCAGCACAAATATTGTGCTTGGCCCGTTGACAGGTGTGGATTGTGGTAGTTTTGTAATACCGACCGATGGCGAGCAGGCCACAAACGGGTTCCATCGGATTGTGCTTGTTGCTGCAGACCAACTCGGTCGCAAATCAACAAATTCGGTTGACATCCATCCAGGTGAGTCGGGTGCGGACTGGGTAGCGTTTTATCCGTTCGATGGCAATGCAAACGATACAAACAACATGTTCAACGGCACACTAATGGGCGGCGCAACCACACCAACTGATCCGATTCGTGGCCCTGTGCTAAATCTGAGCGGCGCCGGCCAGTACGTAAGCCTGCCGACCGGTGTGGGCGCAATGTGTACATTTGCAGCGTGGGTCAAATGGAACGGCGGCAGTGCGTGGCAACGGATTTTTGATTTTGGCGTTGATACGGCCAAGTACGCGTTTATGACACCACGCGCTGGCAACGGCAGATTACGGTTTGCAATTACAGCTACCGGTGCAGGCGGTGAGCGGGTTATTGATGCCCCCAGTGCGCTGCCGAGCTACGTCTGGACGCATGTTGCAGTTGTGCTGGACGGTCAACAGGCTGTGCTTTACCTCAATGGCCGTGCTGTAGCTGTGAACAACAGCTTTTATCTTTTGCCGTCGGACATAATCGGTAGCGCGAATTACATCGGACGAAGTCATTTCGGGTCAGACCCGTACTTTGGTGGCCAGATGGATTCTGTTATGATCGCCTCGACGCCTTTGCCAGTCGAGCAGATTACAACGCAGCCGCTTTCAATCGAACTGGTGGGCGAAAGTGTGAAGTTGAGCTGGCCGGCGTTCGAGACCGGATTTGTTTTGCATGCGGCAACCAATCTGGGTCCAGGCACAGTTTGGTTGCAATTGACAAATACGCCGGTGACAACAAATGGCATACGGGTTTTGACGCTCCCAGTGACGGCGTCGGCCCAGTTCTTCAGGTTAACCTTGCCGTGAAAAATGCGGCGCAACAATGCTCTGGCAGCGTGACCAACTTCGAGTTTCAATCTCAAAACCGGCTTATTCGAGCACGACCATGCTTAGGCATGGTTGGATGTATCTTGCAGCCGGTGCTGCGGTGGCTTTTTGTTGAGGAACAGTTTTCGTCATGGGTTGCCGTGCCAAAGGTTGCTACAGCTCAGCGAGCCGATCACCACCCCGCAGGCGGCTTGCATGAGAGACACTTGCAGTTGTTGCGGGTGCGGCTGATGTCAAAATGTGGATGCATGCGGTTGTCTCGTCAGAGCGGCCTAACGAATCGCTTTCTCCTGACGGGTCTTGCTAGTGCAGTCTGCTTTTTCTTGGCCCTTGTAATTGCGGTGTCAACCGCTCGGGCACAGCAAACGACAAATCCACCTGCATCCGATGAAACTATTCTTATGCAGCTTGGCGCGCGCCAGACGCGCGTGCATGACCCGTCCACAATTGTTAAGTGCAAGGACACTTATTGGCTGTTTGCCACGGGCATGGGCATTGTGTCGCGGTATTCAAAAGACCTCGTCAACTGGACAAACGGACCGCCGGTGTTCACGACTCCACCCACTTGGACAACCAATGCTGTGCCGGGTAATCGGGGGCATTTCTGGGCACCGGACATCATATTCATCACGAACCGGTACCTGCTGTATTACTCGGTTTCGACCTGGGGCAAAAACACCTCAGCAATCGGCTTGGCAACAAACCCGACACTTGATCCTGCCGACCCGAATTACTGCTGGACAGATTGCGGGCCGGTAATCCAGTCAACGCCCGCCGATAACTTTAATGCAATTGATCCTGCTGTGTTTCGTGACACAGATGGCAGCCTGTGGCTTGCATTTGGCTCGTTTTGGAGCGGGATCAAGCTAATCCAGCTTGACCCTGTCACAGGCAAGCGCGTAGCGCCTGACTCGCCCATTTACTCGCTGGCATGGAAAGAACAGATCGAAGCGCCGTGGATTTATCGCCACGGCGAGTACTACTACCTGTTTGTGAACTTGGGTTGGTGCTGTCGCGGCACAAACAGCACCTACAACATCCGTGTCGGACGCAGCAGTGCGATCACCGGGCCGTACCTCGACAAGGACGGTGTTGACATGCTCAAGGGGGGCGGCACTCTTGTGTTGGGTTCGCACGGCCCGTTTATTGGCCCGGGCCACGCAGCAATTTGCAAATTCAACGGTACCGAACTGTTGAGTTGCCACTTTTACAACGGTCGGCGCGGCGGTGCACCTACGTTGGCGATTCTGCCGTTGCATTGGGATGCCGATGGTTGGCCGATTGTTAAACCTGAACCACGGAGATGAACCCTACCTATGACCCGGAGACTTCGCAGCACTGAGCTAACCTTGTTGCCGCGGGACAATAGCTCGCTAGGTTTGGCTGTGGCGTTGCTGGTTGTTTTGTGCAGTCGGGCACTGGCAAACACAGCCGAAATTGTTATTCAAGCCGACCGACCGAGCGTGGCTATCAGCCCAAGTCTCTTCGGCATCTTTTTCGAAGAGATCAATCATGCTGGTGATGGCGGGCTATACGCTGAGCTTGTGCGGAATCGAGGGTTCGAAGAACCAATTCGCACCAACGGTTGGCAGCCGACCAGTTCAGGTACCGCCACAGGCAGTTTCACGGCCGACACTGCCATGCCGTTGAACACAAATAATCCGACCTCGGCCAGGGTCTCATTTTCATCCGGCACCGGCACGTTTGGCGTAGCCAACCAGGGTTATTGGGGCATGAGTTTCCAAGCCGGAGAGACTTATGCCCTGAGCTTGTATGCCCGATGCGCATCTGGGTTCACAGGCGGTTTGACTGCGCGGTTGGAAAATGCTAACGGCACACAGGTTTATGCCCAAGGTACAATCACGGGCCTGAACACAAACTGGCAACGATTTGCACTCGAGCTTGTTCCCAGTACTACTGACCCGACAGGTCGGCTTGCGATCGTGCTTTCGCAACCCGGAACGGTGTGGCTTGATGTGGTCTCGCTTTTCCCGCGCCGGACATTCAGGAACAGACCAAACGGGCTGCGGCCTGACCTTGCAGCGATGTTGACGAATTTGGCTCCGGCATTTGTCAGGTTCCCCGGTGGCTGTTTTGTTGAGGGGGATTATTTGACCAATGCGTTCCGATGGAAGAAAACTGTAGGCGACATTGCAGACCGGCCGGGGCACTGGAACGCAGTCTGGAATTATTTTTCTAGCGACGGCCTCGGCTTGCACGAGTACCTCCAGATGTGCGAAGACATCGGTGCAGAACCATTGTTTGTGATCAACTGCGGCATGGCACACAACGAAGTGGTGCCCCTGGGACAAATGGACGAATACGTGCAGGATGCACTTGATGCAATTGTGTATGCCAATGGCACAACCAACAGTACCTGGGGCGCCCTGCGTGCTGCAAATGGGCATCCTGAACCGTTCAACCTCAAATACATCCAGATCGGCAACGAAAACGGCGGCACGGCTTACAACGAGCGGTACGCACTGTTTTATGACGCAATCAAGAGCAATTATCCCGACGTGAAAATCATCGCGTGCAACTGGGGTGGGTTACCAACGTCACGCCCGGTCGAGATCAGCGATGAGCATTACTACAGCAGCCCGGCGTTCTTTATCAACAATGCAGCCCGATACGATTCGTACCCGCGCACCGGGCCGAAGATTTATGTGGGCGAGTACGCTGTTACTTCTGGTTGTGGCAATGGGAATCTGCGCGCCGCCCTAGCTGAGGCAGCGTTCATGACCGGGCTAGAACGCAACTCGGATGTGGTTGTGATGGCGTCGTACGCACCGTTGTTTGCGCATCTTGATGCAAAGAACTGGAACCCGGACCTGATTTACTTCAACAGTACGCGTGCATTCGGCACACCGTCATACCATGTACAACAGATGTTTGCGCATAACCGAGGTGACGTTGTGCTACCGGTAACACTGGCGGTTACGATTGACGGCTGGTCGAATCAGCTTGCCCGGGGTGCAATTGGACTCGGTTCATGGAACACACACGTACAGTTTACCAACGTGGTTGTCAGGAGCAACGACGTTGTGCTTTATCAGAGCGATTTTGTCAGCCAGGGCACAAACGGCTGGCGACTCTATAACGGTACCTGGAGTGTAACAAACGGACTGCTCCAGCAGACGGCGATTGCAACTGATTGCAGGGCGACTACGGGCAGTACCAATTGGTCGAATTATACATTGTCGCTACGCGCGCGCAAACTTGCGGGTGCGGAGGGATTTCTCATCCTGTTCAACTGGCTCGACGACAACAACTGGGCGTGGTGGAACATAGGCGGTTGGAACAACACGCAACACGCAATCGAGTGGTGTGTCAATGGCAGGAAATTTGACCTGAGCAGTCGTGTGCCGGGCGCAATCGAAACGAATCGGTGGTACGACATTCGAATAGTACTGAACGGTCTGCGTGTGCAGTGTTACCTGGACGACGTGCTTGTGCATGATGTGAGCTATCCTACAACACCGCGTGGTAACATCGGTCTTGGCACATGGAACACGCGCGCCTCGTTTACGAACGTGGTTGTAACCAAAGGCAGCCAGGTATTGTATCAGAGCGATTTTTCTTCCGGTGCACCAGGTTGGCAGGTGTACCGCGGTACATGGTTAACCACAAACCGCATCTACAGACAAACTGCACTGCAGACGGATTGTCGTTCGACTACGGGCGATACAAACTGGAGCGATTACACCCTGAGCGTGCGCGCGCGCAAGGACAGCGGCGCCGAGGGGTTCCTGATCATCTTTAACCGGTTGGATGACAACAACTGGACCTGGTGGAACATTGGTGGCTGGAACAACTCACAGCATGCAATTGAGGTTTGCCAGGACGGTGCGAAAAGTATCTTGGGCAGTGCTGTGTCCGGGTCAGTCACAACAAACCAGTGGTACGACATTCGGGTCGAACTGCGTGGCGGGCGCATCCAATGTTATCTAGACAACGCGCTTGTTCACGATGTGAGTTATCCTGCAACGGTGCCGCTGGCAGCGTCGGCAAGTTACGCCTCTAACTACGGGCAGATCGTACTCAAAACCGTCAATGGCACCGACAGTGACCTCACCACAACGGTCAGATTGGCTGGTGTAAGTGCGGTGGTGCCAAATGCAGCGGTGTCGGTTCTCACTTCGGCCAGTCCGATGGATGAAAACACGCTCGAGCAACCAAACTGCGTTGTGCCGGTGAGCGGCACCATCACAAATGCAGGCACGAGCTTTGTCCATGTTTACCCGGCAAATTCGCTTACAGTGATGCGGTTGCAGTTGCTGCCGCAGGTACCCACGTTTGTAGAGTTTGCACTACCCACAAATCGGCTTGATGCGACGTCACTCTCGAACAGTATTCCTGTGCAGCTCAGTTCATTTATCACAAATAACGTTGCAGTGAATTTCGTTGTGGACAGCCCCGCCGGTATGATCACCAACGGCACGTTGGACTTTGTCCCGGGTGACATTCGGAAATTCATTCCGATTCCACCTTGGATGCGTCAACCCGGAACGCTGCTGCGCGTTAAGTTAACCGACCCGGTAAATGCGCATTTGGGGGGTCTGACTCGGGTGTACATCGTACCCACACCTGAGCCGACTGAACCATTGCGATTGTACATAGCCAGATTTGACGATGAAACATTTCTGTATTGGACGGACCCGGGTGCCGTGCTTCAGGAAACCGACGGGCTTCCAGGCGTGTGGAGTGATTTACCTGAGACGACATGGCTGTACCGGGTGAGTTTTGGCGAATTGCAACGCTTCTACCGATTGGCGAAGCGCTGAAAGAGCCTCTGCCGTTGGCCATTTTAAGTTTGTGATCGACGTTGACCGTGTAAGTTTGTGATGAATTACGAGTGAGGATCATATGATGAAATTCAGCAGTCAGATATTCGGATTGTCTGTTTGCATGGTTGGCCTTTTGTACGTGCGGGTTTGTAGTGGGGGTGAGCCGGCGGCCTCAATGGTTGTCCTGACGGATCAGCCCGGCATACCCGTGGCAAAAACAATGCATGGCATCTTTTTCGAAGACATCAATTACGCGGCTGATGGCGGCTTATATGCCGAGCTGGTGCAAAACCGCTCTTTTGAACATCGCAACAGGCTGTACGGCTGGCGTACGGTCAGCCGCAATGCAGATGGCGAAATTGAAGTTGCCTCTGCCGACCCAATCAATGCCAATAACGCGCATTACCTGCGCCTTAAAATTCGGTCAGCGGGGCAGGGTTTCGGTGTGGCCAATGGCGGTTTCGACGGCATCGTTGTCAGGGCGAACAAGCAGTATCGGTTTGGCGTGCATGCCCGTGCAAATGCGGGGTATTCGGGTGAGTTAATCGCGCTTCTTGAAGACGAGTCCGGCAAAGAGATTGGGCAATGCAAGATTAGCGGGCTAAAACCTGACTGGCAACGGTTCGAAGCAAAGATCACCTCTTCGGCCACAACAACCAACGGGCGGCTGGTTTTGCTTGCAACTGCGGCTGGTACGGTTGATGTGGACATGGTCTCGTTGATGCCGGGGGAGACTTTCAAGGGTCGTCGCAATGGTCTGCGTGCTGACCTTGCGCAGTTGTTAGCGGATTTGAAGCCGGGCTTCATGCGGTTTCCGGGCGGATGCATAGTTGAAGGCGCTGACTTCCAGAACATGTACCGGTGGAAAGACACAATCGGTGAAATCTGGGAGCGCAAACAAAACTTGAACCTATGGCGCAATCCCGAGTCGCCAGAATACCATCAAACATACGGGCTTGGGTTCTTCGAGTATTTCCAGTTCTGCGAGGACATCGGAGCTGAGCCTGTGCCGATTATCAATTGTGGCATGTGTTGCCAAGCACGGCGCGGGCGATATGTGCCGCTTGATCAATTGCAGCCTTTTGTTCAGGACGCGCTCGATCTGATCGAGTTCGCCAACGGCCCGACCAACAGCATTTGGGGGGCAAAACGGGCTGCAATGGGGCATCCGGACCCGTTCAACATGAAGTTCATTGGCATCGGTAATGAACAGTGGGGGCAAGAATATTTCGACAGGTACATCGTGTTTTACAGGGCTATCAAGGCCAAACATCCCGATATAAAAATCATCACCACGTCTGGGCCGCATCCGGACGATCCGCTTTGGCATTTTGCATGGGGCAAGTTCCGCTCAGGTACACCAGCCGATATAGTGGATGAACACTATTACCGGCCACCGCAATGGTTTTTCGAAAATGATAATCGCTATGACGCATATGACCGTACCGGGCCGAAAGTTTTTGCCGGTGAATACGCAGCACACGACACAAATCGCCGGAACAACCTTCGAGCTGCAATAGCCGAAGCGGCATACATAACCGGACTGTGGCGCAATGCAGACGTGGTGGTAATGGCCGCATACGCGCCACTGTTTGCCAAGATCGGGCATGTCCAATGGCGACCGAACCTGATCTGGTTCGACAACACCCACGCCTATGGGTCACCGTCGTATCACGTGCAGGCAATCTACGCCCAAAACCGGCCGGATGTTGTCTTGCCGGTACAACTTGATGCACCGCTTCTGCCACCTCAACCTTTTACAGGCCGAATAGGCGTCGGTACATGGCGAACACAGGCTGAGTTCAAAGACATTATTGTCACTAAAAACGGGCAGACATTGTTTAAGAGCGACTTCAGCAAAGGGTTTTCCGACTGGGAACTCCATGGCGGTACATGGTCTGTTGCGGATGGGGCATTACGCCAAACATCCGAGGCGGAAAATGTTCGGGCGTTTATTGGGGACACGAACTGGACCGATTACACACTCTCGCTAAAAGCGCGCAAGATAAGCGGTAACGAAGGTTTCCTAATCAGTTTTGCGCACAAGCACCCTGACGCGGTCAGTTGGTGGAACATAGGCGGTTGGAACAACACGCAGCACGGTTTGGAAGTGCCAGGTGCAACAGCGCCGTTTGTCCCTGGCCGAGTTGAAACAGGCCGATGGTATGAGATCCGGATCGAACTCAAGGACGCAACGGTGAAGTGTTATCTGGATGGTAAACTTGTCCAAGAAGCCGCCTGTAAACCAACACGCGCTTTGTACGCGGCTGCAGGTCGCGATGCTAGAACTGGTGAGATAGTAATTGCTGCGGTAAATTCAGGTAGCCGACCTTTGGCTACTGAAATCAAGCTGGCTGGTGCAAAAAATGTCGGGCAGATCGGCACGGCAATTGTGCTGAGTTCTGCAAGTCCGGATGACGAAAACTCGGTCGAGCACCCTGACAAAGTCGTGCCACGCAAACAGACGGTTAACGTTGGTAAGGCACAGTTTACCTACCTGCTACCGGCTTGGTCGCTGAATATGCTGCGAATTCCGGTTGAAAAATGACCTAGCGGCGAACGTTTTTTGGCGAATCTTTTGCGCAATTTGGCGTTGCTTTGTGAGTAGGAGTTCCTAATAATGAACCTGCTTTTGTCGGTTGTGTGGCCGAGTTGCAAAAGCGAAGAGCAGTGGTTGAAATGGCAAATAGTTGATCCAGGACAGCTTAACACTAACCAAGGATGAAACATATGAAGCTCGCAAAATTCTATCCGTTGGCTGCAATTGCATGTGCAACGCTGTGGGCGCTCAGCGCCGTAGCGTGGCCTGATGTTCGGTGGACAGGGGCTGGCGGTGACGGCCTCTGGGTTACAGGTCAGAACTGGGAAAACTTGAGAATTGGTGGATATGGCCCGCCGGGTTCGGATGACGCAGATGTTCAAATCCCGGGCGGATTTACAGTGACAATTCGCGATGTAGATTCTGTTACCTTTGGTGAGAATACCACATATCCGACACTTTTCGGGCCCGAGTGGGGGTCGGTTCTCAACATTTACGGCAGCTTGAGCATCAAGTGGTACGTTGCACCAGTCGGAGCGGTGGACAATCCAAGCGTGATCAATATGTACCCGAACTCATATTACTCGGGCGAGGGAATCGCGCTGGGACATAACTGGTGGTGGAATGGCGGGCCGGGCGTAGTGCTGAACATGTACGGGGACCCCACAACTGAGCCTGCATTTGTTGATATTAACTGGATGTGGTGGGGTGGAAAGATATATCTGCATGGCGGGATTTTGAGCATTCGCGGTGGCGTGACGGCCAACACGGTGGATGCGGTTTCAGACAGCACAAGGTTGATTGACATTCGAGAAGGCTGGCTGATTCTGCCAAGTGGATTTGAAAACACCGTCTCGGATTGGATCAGCAGGGGAATAATCAAAGCATACGGTGGTGGTGGCACACTTGTTGTCACCAGTCTGGACGATTTCCCCGGTAGAACTGCGGTGATTGCTTTGGTACCCGAGCCGTCAGTGATTGGGTTGTTTGGATTGGCCGGGTTGATTGGCGCGCTTTATCTTCGTGGGCGTTCGCGCTAACCGACACAGGCCATTTGGCGTAAAGTGCAGGTTTTACTCAGAAGAGACAGGCGGCTGTGCCTGTCTCTTCTGGTATTAGGTTTGGTTTGAAGCGGAGGCCGGGCAAGTTACCACGCTTGCTTTTGAATGGAATAGGAATAAAAACGCGTTGTTGCTTATGAAACCGTCTGAATCGGCGAGTCGTGCGGTTGGCAGTCTTTATTTTCGCAGGTTTGTTCCGAGGCTACTTTGCGGACTTGCATTTTGGGTTTGTGTTTTTCATTTGGCAAGTCTCCCGGGCCAGCTTGCTGTGTCGGTGCTTAATCCGGCCAACCGGGAGATCATTACGGGCAGTTTGACCTATGCAATCGAAGTCAAAAATTTGTCTGAAACGTCCGCCCGCAACGTGATTGTGACCGATGCACTCCCGACCACGGTACAGTTCGTTGTTGCAAGCAATTACTACTCGGTGCAACCGGAAATTTCCGGTGGAAATGTATCTGTCGTTTTTTCGTTTCCCGAGATAAAAGGGACTGACACTGCGCGCATGACGGTGACCATCCTGCCAATGGCGGTTGGAACAATCACAAACACGGTTTCCGCCATTGCCGAAGGTATGTCTGTACCTGTAACTGCGCAAAGCCAGTTTGAAGTACGGTCCGTGCAGGTGAGCATTCATGACCCAGCACTTATCAAGGAGGGCGACACTTATTATCTGTTCAGCTCGGGCCCGGGGATAACGTTTTACTGTTCAAAGGATATGAAAAGTTGGCGGTTGGGCGGGCGCGTTTTTCCGGGTGATCCAGCCTGGGCGCGAAGTGTTGCGCCGCTTTTTAACGGGCACGTATGGGCGCCGGACATCATACGTCATGGAGGCAAGTTTTACCTGTTTTACGCTGTATCTTCGCACGGGCAGAACAGCTCGGCGATTGGCGTGACGGTAAACCGAACGCTTGACCCCGACTCGCCCGATTACCATTGGGACGACCGCGGCATTGTTCTCAGGTCAGTGCCAAATCGCGACCTGTGGAATGCAATAGACCCAAATGTGGTTTTCGATGAGGCAGGCACACCGTGGCTGTGTTTTGGCTCGTTTTGGGCAGGCATAAAACTTGTCAGGCTTGACCTGAGCCTGACCAAAGTTGCCGAGCCGCAGGAGTGGTACTCGATTGCAAAGCGCGAGCGGTCGGTTCTAGTTGATGATCGTCGGCCCGGGCCGGCTGAGATTGAGGGTCCGTTCATTTTCAAAAAGGGCGATTACTACTACCTGTTTGTGTCCTGGGGTTTGTGTTGTCGCGGCAAAGACAGCACGTACAGGATCATGGTGGGCCGCTCGAAGAACATCAGGGGGCCATACCTGGACAGGGAAGGCAAGAGCATGGCCGAGGGCGGCGGCACGCTGGTTTTGGCGGGTAACGCCGACTGGGCCGGTCCAGGGCACAACAGTGCATACACAATTGACGGCAAAGATTACATCGTTTTTCACGCTTACGAAGTTGCAGATGGCGGACTGCAAAAGCTGAAAATTGCCGAGATAAACTGGGATGATCAAGGTTGGCCGGTAGTGGACGAAAATGCGCTGTACGCATATCAGAGCGTTGTGATCAAGTAAGGTTTTCGTGGCGCGAAACAGCTCGCGGCAGACGGACTCAGCAAAACCTGCAAAGCAAAAATGCTCCAGCGGCAGTAAACAGCAGCAGATGCAGCAATCGGCAGGGTAATAATGAAAACGCAGAAGCTAGGTGTTTTGGAGAAGATCGGGTTTGGCGCAGGCGACGCAGCCGTAAACGTTGTGTGGTCGTCTCTTGCGCTTGTGATCACATATTTTTACACGGACGTTTACGAACTTAATGTTGCGCACATTGGCCTGCTGCAGTTGATCCCGCGGCTGATTGATGCCTTTGCCGATGTTGGTATGGGCATGTTCACCGACAGCCGCACGACACGCTGGGGGCGGTACAGGCCGTATCTTCTAATATTTGCCGTGCCATTTGGGATATCCGTGATGCTGGTTTTCACCACGCCGAACCTGTCCTACACGGGTAAGCTTCTATGGGCGTATGTGACGTACATGCTGATGATGCTGTGCTTTACGGCTGTTACCATCCCGTACATTTCATTACCGGCAGTGCTTACTGCGGACCCGAAAGAGCGTTTGTCTGCGAACGGCTACAGACTGTTTTTTGCAAAAGTCGCCGCGCTGATGGTAACAGTGTTTGTACCTGCATTTGCGCAGCGCTGGCCCAAGGAAGAAATTGCCAGGGGTTACCAGGTTGCCATGGGGATCATGGCGGCAATGGCAACGTTGCTTTTTTTGTTTTGCTTTTTTACTACCACCGAGCGTGTCCATCACAAGACAGAACGCCAACCGTTGGGTGAGCAACTGCGTGTGCTGTTTAGAAATGACCAATGGCTGATCCTGGCTGCGGTATGTGTCATAGGCACAATCGGATATGTAATGCGCGGTTCGGTTGCGCTTCACTATGCAAAATATTACTTGCGCGGTGCCGAGCTGCAGTTCCTTACGACGGGGTGGGTATCAGATGTGCTGGATTTCCTTAAGTTCGGGCGCGAGGGACGGCTTTTACCGGCTTTCATGCTTGTCGGCTTGCTAGGGAACATCCTTGCCATGGTCGCCTCGACATGGATTACGAAGCGGTTTTGCAAGATCCAACTGTTTCGCTGGTCGCAGCTCGGCACGTTTGTATTGAGCATTTTAATGTACTGGTTGATTGTTGCATGCGACGTTTCGCTGGCCAATATCGGCATGGCACTTGCCTTCTATTTCCTCATCAATTTGATTGTTGATCTCCAGGGACCGGTTTTTTGGTCAATTATTTCCGAGGCGGTTGACTACGGCCAGGTGAAGCTCGGCAGGCGCGTCACAGGCATGGCATTTGGCGCAATTTCATGGTGTCAGAAGGTCGGTATGAGCCTCGCCGCCGGCATGGTCGGCTGGCTGTTAACACACTTCAATTACGTTGCGGACAAGGTGTACGAACCGGCTGTGCCTGGCGACGCCTACACATTGAAGGGGCTGGCGTTGTTGTTGACTGTGTTACCCGGCGTGTTTCATCTTGTGGTCGGGCTGTTGATGTTCAGGTACTTCATAACTGACAAATACTACAACGAGAGGATTCGTGGATTTGTAACACATGAAACTGCCCCGAGCGGCCAGGAAACTGGCGCTGCATAACGACTGGTGCGATGAAAGTGCGGGCTAGATGGGAATTCCGACACACGTTGTGCTTGAGACCGCAATAGGCGAAGAGATGACGAACATTAAGGTACAGGTTGACCGACCGACAGGCAGGGTGAACCCGGGGATGTGGGGGATATTCTTCGAAGACATTAATTTTGGTGCTGACGGTGGATTGTACGCTGAGCTAGTCAAGAACGGTGGGTTCGAGTTCCCCGAGCCGTTGAGTGGTTGGTTTATGATCCGGCCCAGCAACGCGCGTGGTGATGTTACGGTGCGGACCGAGGCGCCGGTTCACCCTGCGAACCCGCATTATGTGCGAATTCGGAGTGAGACCGAGCACCCAATCGGGCTTTGCAATGAAGGTTTTCGTGGGATCGGGTTGCGCGGAGGTGAATTGTACGAGTTTTCAGTTTGTGTCCGGCTGGTTTCGGGTGCGGCGGTTGTCACTGTCGAGCTTGTCGGCGCAAACGGCGAAACATTGGCCGAGCAGCGGTTGAACGGGTTAAAGCCGGATTGGTGCAGGGTGAAAGTGACCCTTCAACCAAGTCGAACAGATTCGCGTGCCCGGCTCAATATAATATTGTCAGGACGCGGCGTGGCCGACTTCGACTTGGTGTCGCTTTTCCCACGAAACACGTGGAAGGGCCGTGTGCCGGGGTTACGCGCTGACCTTGTAGAGGCGCTTGCCGCGTTGAGACCGGGATTTCTCAGGTTCCCGGGCGGATGCATAGTCGAGGGGAGCGAGCTGGACAAACGGTACCGGTGGAAAAACACAATCGGGCCGGTCGAAGAACGCAAACTGCTGATCAACCGCTGGAACTACGAGTTTAAACACCGGCCAACGCCGGATTATTTCCAGAGTTTTGGTCTGGGTTTCTTTGAGTTCTTTCAACTCGCCGAAGACATCGGAGCCGAACCTTTGCCGATTCTCAACTGCGGCATGGCCTGTCAGTTCAACTCAGGCGAGCTTGTGCCTGTTGACCAGCTTGACTCGTTCATCCAGGACGCACTTGACCTGATCGAGTTTGCCAACGGCCCGACCAACAGCATCTGGGGGGCAAAACGCGCCGCAATGGGGCATCCGGAACCGTTCAATCTGAAGATGATCGGCATCGGTAATGAGCAATGGGGACCACAATACATCGAACGGTACGTGCGTTTTCACAAGGTGCTCAAAGAAAAGCATCCTGAGATAAAGTTGATTGCTGCAGCCGGTCCTGCACCATCTGACGAACGGTTTCAATTTCTTTGGCCGAAGCTTGTGGAGCTTAAGGCAGATATTGTTGACCAACATTGTTACGCAAATCCGGTCTGGTTTTTTACAAGTGCAACACGGTTCGATATGTACGACAGGACCGGGCCAAAGGTCTTCTTTGGCGAATACGCCGCGCAAAGTGTCGGTCTGGTCAACGTGCACAATAAAAACAACCTCGAATGTGCACTTGCTGAAGCAGCTTTCATGACCGGGCTGGAGCGCAACGCTGATGTGGTGGTTATGGCGGCCTACGCACCGCTTTTGGCGCATGCAGATGCGTGGCAATGGACACCGAATCTGATCTGGTTCGATAACCTGCGTGTGGTTCGCACGCCAAATTACTATGTGCAACAACTGTTTAGCCTGAACCGCGGCGACGTTGTTTTGCCTGTGAGAGTTGATGGGGATCCCACTGTGCCGCACAGTGCAACTGGCGGGATCGGTCTGGGCACATCCCATGCGGCTGCGGAGTTCAAGGATATCAAGGTCGCCAGAGCAGGTGCGGTGTTGTATGCGAGCAGCTTCACGAGCTACGACACGGAAGGTTGGCAGTTGCCACGCGAAGGCAGGTGGGATGCGAAAGACGGGGTTTTATGCCAAAGTGATCCTGCGGCCACTGCAATTGCATTTATTGGGAATGAATGCTGGAGCGATTACGTACTATCGCTCAAGGTGCGCAAGCTTGCCGGCAGGGAAGGGATTGTGATTGTGGTACGCAACGGGCCGCAGAGCTGTCGTGTTCAATGGAATCTGGGTTGCAATGACAACTCCAAGCACACCTTGGTATCTTGGCTCGGCCAGCAGGACCAACCGGTTGCGGAACGCCCGGGCAGAATCGAGGAGGGTAAATGGTATGACTTGCGGATCGAGCTGCGCGGGCCGCGTATTAACTGTTACATTGATGGGCAGCTTGTGCATTCGGTTGACGTGCCGCTGCCGCGCTACGGCGGCATTTTTGCCAGTGCAACCCGAGACACCGCTACTGGCGACGTGATCCTTAAGCTGGTCAATGCAACGCCGGATTTGCAATCGGTTCAGGTACAACTCGACGGGCTCGGAAGTGTCAAAGCCGGGGCGCGGGCCACGTTGTTAACAGCCGAGCAGTTGAGCGACGTCAACGATTTTGACCGGCCGGATCGTGTTGTGCCGAAGCCCTGGCCGGTCCGCATAGACGGTCTCAGGTTCATGTTGGACTTGCCGCGTCACTCATTTTTGGTGATTCGTGTGCCGACCGCTTGATCCAATGCGAGCAGCCAGAAACAAAACAACAGCAGCATCTAAAGATTTGATGCTGGCGGCGAGATTGCACGGGCCGGCTGACCTGCGGATTGAACATGTGCCGCGTCCGGGCAAACCCGGGCACGGGCAGGCACTGTTGCGCGTGCGGGTTACCACGATTTGCGGCAGTGACCTGCACTCTTACCTGGAAGGTCGGATTGGAGAAACGACCGTGCATACGCCTTTGATTCTCGGGCACGAGTTTTCAGCCGCTGTGGAGACTGTGGGACCGGACGCGCTCGACGGGTTTGGCCGCCCGCTACGGCGCGGGGCGCGTGTTGCGGTTGATCCTGCTCAGCCTTGTGAGCGATGTGACATGTGCGAAGCGGGCAATCCGAACCTGTGCCGGAACATCCGGTTTTGCGGTGTGTATCCTGACAACGGCAGTTTATGCCAGTGGATACTAATGCCCGCGCGCTGTTGTTTTCCGGTTGGAAACGGGATAGACGATGAAACTGCAGCGTTACTCGAACCGCTCGGTGTAGCAATTCATGCGGTTGATCTTGCCAAAGTCCGACTGGGGCAGAGCGTTGCGATCATCGGTGCTGGGCCTATCGGCCTGCTGATTTTGAAGCTGGTCCAGTTGGCTGGCGCCGGCCCGGTGTATGTGAGCGAGAAACTGCCATGGCGGCTCGAGCTTGCAGGGAAATGGGGTGGTGTGCCGATTGACCCACACAAGAGCGACCCAGTCCGGCAGATTATGGACCTGACACATGGCGCGGGTGTGGACGTTGCAATTGAAGCTGCATGGGGCGGCGATGCAATTGATCAGGCAGCGCAGATCGTTCGCCCGGGTGGACGCGTTGTGCTGGTTGGTATTCCGCGGGACGACAGACTCGAGTTGACGCACTCGGTTGCAAGGCGCAAAGGACTCACAATTGTGTTGAGCCGGCGCATGAAACACTGCTATCCGCGCGCAATTCAACTGGTCGAATCCGGGCGACTGAAGCTTGGTGATTTGATAACGCACAGGTTTCCGTTGAAGCAGGCAGCCGATGCGTTCCGATTGAACGCCGAATACGGCGATCATGTGGTAAAGGTTTTGATCCAATGCTGATGAGTGGCGAGGTGGGCATTTGAATATGTGCGGCAGATTTACCCGTGCAACTATGGAAAACATGACTAACGCACAGGTTATGCTTTGAACGGTCAGAAGCGGTTTCGAGCTTTTCAAAGCGCAGTTTTTCAAAAAAATAGACACGACGTTTGACACATGAGCACGAAGTCAAAATACACAATCGGACTTGATTACGGCACAAATTCGGTGCGTACACTGATTGTTGACACTGCAACCGGGCGCGAAGTCGGCACTGCAGTCTGGGGATATGAACACGGCACAGACGGTGTAATCTTGAGCCGCGACCCGAACCTAGCGCGGCAACACCCGGCTGACTATGTCAAAGGCGCTGAGGTCACAATCAAAAAAGCGCTCGCCGATGCAAAACGTAATGTGCGCGGGTTCAAGCCCGAGCAGATTGTGGGCGTAGGCGTTGACACGACCGGCAGTACACCAATCCCAGTTGACCGCAATGGCAGGCCGTTGGCTTTCGACAAGCGGTTTGCAAAAAATCTGGCTGCAATGGCGTGGCTCTGGAAAGACCATACCGGCGTGGCCGAAGCAGGCGAGATAACCGAACTTGCGCGTCAGATCAGGCCGCATTACCTGGCAAAGTGTGGCGGCACATATTCGAGCGAATGGTTTTTCAGCAAAATCCTGCATTGTCTGCGGACTGCGCCCGAGGTGTTTGACGCAGCCTACACATGGGTCGAGTGCGCGGACTGGATTCCTGCGATGCTCACCGGCACGGAACATCCGGACAAGTTGACTGTCGGCGTGTGCGCTGCGGGGCACAAGGCAATGTACAATGATGATTGGGGCGGGTACCCGGACACCGAATTCCTGTCGAAACTGCATCCGAAGCTCGGTCAGCTACGCAGCCGGCTTCGGCCAAAAGCATACACAATTGACCGTGCAGTTGGCAGATTGACCGATGGATGGGCGAAACGCACCGGATTACCCGCCGGTATTCCAGTTGCAGTTGGTGCATTTGACGCGCACCTGGGCGGGGTTGGCGCTGGGATCAAGCCTGGGACACTCGTCAAAATCATCGGCACAAGCACCTGCGATATGATGGTATGGCCGGTTGACAAACCGTTGGCTGATATCCCCGGGTTGTGCGGCATTGTCAACGGCAGCATTTTGCCGAGGTATTGGGGATTGGAAGCCGGCCAATCTGCCGTAGGCGACATATTTAACTGGTTTGTCAACTACGTTCAGCCCGGCGGCAAAAAACTCGGGTCGCACGAGGAATTGACTCGGGGCGCCGCCAGGCTCAAGCCGGGCGAGAGCGGCCTGCTTGCGCTTGACTGGAACAACGGCAATCGCACGATACTTGTTGACCAGCGGTTGACTGGGCTGTTGATCGGCCAGACACTTTACACCACACCCCCAGAGATATACCGCGCGCTGATAGAAGCGACTGCATTTGGCGCGTTGACAATTATCAATCGGTTTGAAGAATACGGCGTGAAGGTCCAGGATGTCATAAATTGCGGCGGCATAGCCGAGAAAAATCCGCTTGTGATGCAGATTTATGCGGATGTGATCGGTCGGCCGATGAAAATTTCGCGCTCTTCACAAACGTGCGCTTTGGGTGCGGCGATTGCCGGCGCAGTTGTGGCGGGTGTATATCCGGATTATGCGTCTGCGCAGCAGGCAATGACCGGCCTCAAACCGCACGTGTTCAAGCCTGACCCGGCTGCACACGCGGTGTATCGCGAGCTTTACGCGCTTTACAAGACGTTGCATGACGCTT
>Ga0078972_1005575_pt1 | contig 31651 bp, 31 predicted proteins | sample YelNatPaOPGAMG01_FD_67568 | JGI IMG/M metagenome (GOLD analysis project Ga0078972, IMG submission 67568) | Hot spring thermophilic microbial communities from Obsidian Pool, Yellowstone National Park, USA - OP-RAMG-01 (SPADES assembly) (version 2) | ecosystem: Environmental > Aquatic > Thermal...
ATACCAACAGGGGTTTCAAGTCCAAAAGAACTAATCAATGCAGGAGCAAATTACATGGTAACATCAATAACAGACTTGCCAACACTGATAGAATACATAAACAAAAGAATAGAAGAATGGTAAAACGAAACTTGCTCTAGGCTGGGGGTTTAAAGTAGTATCTTGGCCATTGGGGCCATTCTTGCGTTGCAACGCATGTGCCGAAATCGATTGTTAAGGGCATTCCAACCCTTATCTGTTCTATGGCGACGCCTCTAATCATTCCCGGAATTTTTATGCCGTTTTCAAGTTCAACTATACCAACAGCGTATGGTGCCATTTCTTGAAACTGCTTCGGAGCCACGCAAATAACAGTGTATGTTAGGAGCCTGCCATTTTGTGGAAGTTCAACCCATTCAAAATCCTTAGAATAGCATCTATCGCATAAGGGTCTTGGTGGAAGATGAATCTTGCCACATTTTTTGCATTTGCATCCCATCAGTTTTCCTTGGAGTATATGTTTATAGAACTGTTCAATTGTGAATGGCGAGGCTTGCCCACTCATTTTGCTTCAACCCCCCTATATATGTGAACAACCGCCGTGGCTCCAGAGCCCCCAACATTGTGCGTTAACCCTACTTCCGCATCTTTAACTTGTCTTCTGTCAGCCTGCCCTGTTAACTGCAAATAGATCTCGTAAGCTTGAGCCGTTCCAGTTGCGCCCACTGGGTGTCCCTTTGCCTTCAATCCGCCACTTGTGTTTACTGGAATTTTTCCGCCAATTTTTGTTTCACCGCTTTCAGCTAAGCGTCCGCCTTCACCCGGCTTGCAAAAGCCCAAATCTTCGTAGGCTATTATTTCAGCAATTGTAAAGCAGTCGTGGACTTCTGCCACATCTATATCTTGCGGTTTGACGTCTGCCATTTCATAGGCTTCCTTCGCAGCCAACTTTGCAGCTCTGAGGGATGTGAAGTTTTCCCTTTCATAAATTCCTATAGTGTCGCTTGCCTGTCCGCTTCCAATTATGTGTACCGGCATATCAGTATATTTCTTGGCTACATCTGGTTTTGTTAGGATTAGGCAGCTCGCCCCGTCGGTTATTAATGAGCAATCATAGAGCTTTAACGGCCAAGCTATGATGCGTGAGGATAAGACGGTTTCAAGCGCTATCTCCTTCTGCATGTGCGCTTTCGGGTTTAGGCTTCCATGATAATGGTTTTTCACGGCGACCGTGGCAAGCTGCTGCTCTGTAGTTCCGTAGATACTCATATGCGCTGTTGCCATTAAAGCAAATAAACCCGGAAAAGTTATGCCATGCCACTGTTCAAAGGGAAAATCGGAAGCCATTGCAAGATATTCTGTCACTTCGGGCGTTGTCCGATGGGTCATCTTTTCCACGCCACCAACCATTACAACATCACATAAGCCGGAAAGCACAGCATGTATTGCGGCTCTTAAAGCAGCTCCAGAAGAAGCACAAGCAGCCTCTGTCCTCGTTGCCGCTACATGCAATAGTCCAGACCAATCAGCTACAGTAGCACCCGTATGCCCTTGATGCTCATACGATTCACCCATGTGCCCAACAAACAGTGCTTGGATATCCTTTTTAGGATCTAGGTTTGGGCAACGGTCAAAAGCCTCTTTGGCGGCTTCTGCGAAGATTTCCCTAGCATATAAGCCTTCAAGCTTTCCAAATCTTGATAAACCAGCAGAAACTATTGAAACTAGGGGTTTGCCCTTCAATCAAGTTTCTCCTCTATTGATAAGAGAGGACAAATAGTGTACACAGATATTTAAAATATTTTAACTAATTTTCAGTTTTTCTACGAGAGGAGTAAAGAAATAGGGTGTTATTAAGTTAGCTTTCAATGGCTATTTAGTCCCAAAGGTTTTCTTAACCCAAGCACGTGTCTTTTCCATATCTTCTCTGAAGCGTTTAAGCTCTTCAGACGTTCGTTTCGGCGGTTTTGGTTCTTCAGCAGGGGTTGCATAGACATCCAATAAATCACCTTTCGGCTTTTTTTCAATGTGTATGTCTACTTTTAGACCAATGTTCACTTTTTCAGGGTCAACATTTCTCATAGTCATTGGAAGACAAGTGTTTGTTCCTTCTATGCGCACCATCGCGCCAACCAATGGTTGCAGGTGCGCCATTGAGGGCCAAGCGATAGCCATAACGGTATAGGAATATATTTCGCCTTTCTTTGGGAGTTCAATCCAAACCGTCTCTTGAAGCTTGCATTTCGGATTATAGCAGTGCGCACGTGGTGGGCAATAGACTAGTCCGCATTTTTGACATTTTGTTCCATACAGTTTGCCCTCCAACAATCCCATAAAGAACTTTGAAACTTTGCCGTAGCTGTGATGGTAAAAGTTTGCATGCGGTCTGTGCACAATCATAAACTGTTCAGACTTCAAATCGTTAAGCGTTGGTCCATCATTCATCTCCACCATTTTCCAGCCTACAGGTCGCCATCCACCTTCACGTTCCCAATTTTTCCAATATTCTTCGTCAATCTTCTCCTCCTTCAAGACTTTTTCAGGTCCAGGCTGCTTCATCTTTTACACCTCCAAAATCACGGCTCCAGCTTGGCAACCAGTACCGCCATGTCCGTGTATGAAGCCTCTTTTTGGTTTGCTTAACTGTCTTCCCGGCGCGCCCCATTTTTCGCCTATTTGGTTGCTCAATTGCCAATAAACGTCAACTACTTGAGCTATTGACGTTGAACCAACAGCGTGACCTTGAGCGGTTAAAGCTCCACTCAACTGACATGGAAGCTCTCCATCAGGGGCAATTACTCCTTCTCGAAGCAGTTTCTTTCCCTCGCCTCTCTTACAGAAATCAAAGTCCTCAAGTGCCGCCAAAACCACACCGGCATATGGATCGAAGATTTCAACCAGACTTATATCTTTCCGCGGGTTCTTAATTCCAGCATCCTTGTACGCCATTCTTGCGGCTACACGAAGCGAGCCAAAGTTAGTCAAATCAGGATAAGGCGACATTGGAGGGGGTATTTCCTTTGGCCATATTTTCTCGTCTTCCAGATACAAGCCTTTCCACGCTGGGTTATCGGGGCGATCTCCAGGTCTCATTGTATCTGTTCCAAATCCAACGCCGGTTATCCATACAGGGTTATCAGTCAATTTCTTTGTCATTTCCTCATCTGCTAAAAGTATGGCTGAAGCCCCCTCGCTTGTCATTGCACATTCAAGCAGCCTATATGGCCAAGATATTAAACGCGATTTATAGACGTCTTCCACTGTGATTTTGCTGAATCCGTGTTGCGCTGGCCACTGTGCATACGGATTGTCAAGTGAGTTGTTGTGGCAGAGAACGGAAACTTCAGCCAAGTCTTCTTCGGTTTCTCCGTAGACATGCATCCGCCGAGTTTCAAGCGTTGCGTAAAAAGCGTTGTAAGTAAAGCCCGAAACGAAGTCCCAATCCGTATCACCTGCAATTGCTATTGCTTCGTTGACTTTTTGTATAGGAAGCTCGTTCATCTTTTCCCACCCTACAACTAGAACTACAGGGAACAAGCCCGAACGTATCCACAACGTTGCGTTTATTATTGCATCAATTGGCGTTGCCCCTCCAGATTCAACGCGGAAGGCAGGCACGCCGCTTAAGCCTAGGTAGTCATGGATTATCCAATGCATACACTGTTGTTGTTCTAATATGTCGCTGAAGTAGGAGTAGCAGCACGCGTAGCCTTTCTTTATGAAGTCTCCAATTTCAAGGTCTGGCACATCGTCCAATATCATTTTAACAGCTTCTGCACACATCTCTTCTTGTAGCGTATGCCTTGGGTTGTCAAACCGCGATATGCTACCTGCAACTATCCCAACTTTCTTCGACAAGCTTTCCCACCTCATCTTGAAGCGTAATTAATAATTTAGTTACTATAAGGTTTTTGTGGATTGCAAAAGTGCAAAACGATGGCTTTTTTTAAGAATCTTTTTATAACATCCTTAACCAATGTCAATACTATGCGAATACTAGAGTTAGCCACAGCTTTACCGAAAAATGAATATTCAACAAAAGAACTCATAGAAGCATTTCCATGCCAACTTCCAGAAGGCGTAAGGCGAAATGTGCTCAATTTAGGGGTTCTAAAGCGCTATTTCATCAATCATGCTCATGTAGAGAAGGCGATGAGTGAAACTGATTTGGTTAACCTCTGCTCGGAAGCTTGCCAAAAAGCTATTCAAAAGGCAAACATATCACTCAGAAAAATAGGATATTTTATCGTGACGTATGATGCAAATCCCTTTTTAAGCCCAGGACTCAGCCAACTTCTTATTCGTAACATAGGTTTCAACCCTAACACTAAACATGTCAATGTTCAAGGGATAGCCAGCACAGCCTTTCCAAAAGCTCTGGAACTTGCAGAAAACTACCTAGCAGCACATCCAAAAGACTACATTCTCATTTGCATTTCTGGAGTAAGCTCATACTGGTTCCAAAATCAAGTACATGGCGTAAAAGAAGTTATGGAAATTAAACAAATTAACCAGATAAAAAACAAGATGAAAAGACAAATAGAACTGAAAAAATGGATCGCCACAATGGAATTTTTCCTTTTTGGAGATGGAGCTGCATCATGCCTAGTAGCAAATGGAGAAGAAGGTTTAATTGTTAAAAAAATCGTGGAAGTCACGAACATTAGAAAGAATGATTACTTAGCAGGATATGCTAGGCTTTATACGTCAAATGAGCCATTTAAGTTCAGCTTCCACTCACACCTTGACAGGAAAATTCCAGAGCTAGGGGTCAGATACGCAACCCTAGCCTTACAGAGGCTTCTTGGTAAGGACAAAAGCGGTGTTGCCGAAACTGCGAAGAAGTGGGCTATTCACACTGGAAGCGAGAAAATACTAAAAGCATTAGCTGAGCATAATGGAATTCCGCATGAAAAAATTAGGGAGTCACATGAAATTCTAAGAGAGTATGGCAACTTGTCAGGTGCAAGTTTACCGTTCATACTAGAAAGAATAGTTTCAAACAGCAAATTCGGTGATAACGACGTGATTTTAATGCTTGGCTATGGTTGGGGATTTTCAGCTGCTGCTGCTCTGCTGAAATTTTCAGCAACACGGTGAAACTTTTGTTATGAAAAGTACTGGACGAGGACCGATAAGAAAATATCTTTACTTTAACACGATATATCTAACATATACGCGGTCGATGTGGAGGCAAAATGAAACAATGTTTGATAAGGAAAAAATTAGGGAAATTGGGAAACAGCGGGAGCGTTGGGAAAATACTACATTGCCAAATTGGATAAGCCAATTTCCAGAAAGGCAAAAGGAGTTTCGTAACCATTCTGGCATGCTAATAAAGCGTGTTTACACGCCAGAAGACGTTGAAGAAATGAATTACATGCGTGACCTTGGTTTTCCAGGCGAGTATCCATTCACGAGAGGTTTACATGCAACAATGTACCGTGGGCGCTTGTGGACTATGCGCATGTTTGCTGGTTACGGCACTGCCGAAGACACAAACAGGCGTTTCAAATATTTGCTGAGCGAGGGTGAAACAGGCTTAAGCACGGCTTTTGACTATCCGACAATTATGGGTTATGATTCTGACCATTCGATGGCTAAGGGCGAAGTTGGCGTCTGCGGCGTTGCAATATCATCGCTTCAGGACATGGAAGTTCTCTTTGACGGCATACCGCTTGACAAGGTTACTACTTCCATGACCATAAATGGACCAGCCTCAATATTGCTTGCAATGTATATTGCGGTTGGCGACAAGCAAGGTGTCCGAAGAGAGAAGCTTGGAGGAACCACACAGAACGACAATTTGAAAGAGTTTTTCGCCCAAAAACTATGCATTTTCCCGCCAGAGCCCTCACTTAAACTTTCAACAGACATAATTGAATATTGTGCCAGGCATCTTCCTAAGTGGAACCCCATAAGCATAAGCGGCTACCACATTCGCGAAGCAGGCGCGACAGCCCTACAGGAGTTGGCTTTTACGCTCTATGATGGAATAGCCTACATTGAATCCACGCTGAAGAGAGGATTAAAGGTGGACGAGTTTGCCCCAAGATTATCATTTTTCTTCGCTTCGCATAATGACTTCTTTGAGGAGATAGCCAAATTCCGTGCAGCGAGAAGGCTTTGGGCAAGAATAATGAAAGAGCGCTTTCATGCCAAAAACCCGAGGTCAATGTGGATGCGCATGCACGTGCAAACTTCTGGTTGCACACTAACAGCTCAACAGCCACTAAACAACATCGTGCGCACAACAATTCAGGCGCTCGCCGCGGTTCTAGGCGGAACGCAGTCCTTGCACACGAACTCTTTTGATGAAGCTTTATGTCTGCCAACAGAGGAGGCTGTTAGGGTAGCCTTACGAACACAGCAAATAATAGCTTGCGAAAGCGGAGTGACAAATACCGTTGACCCGCTTGCAGGCTCCTACTATGTTGAAGCGTTAACAAATGAAATGGAGGAAAAAGCCATGGAATATATTCAAAAAATTGATGACGTAGGCGGAGTTATAGCTGCAATAGAGAAAGGTTTCTTCCAGAGAGAAATCGCAAACAGCGCTTACAGATACCAATGTGAAATAGAGGAAAAAAAGCGCATAATAGTAGGCTTAAACGAGTACACAATCGATGAAAAGTGTCCAATAGAACTTTTAAGGATAGACCCGAAAGTTGAAGAAGAGCAGGTTGCGAGGCTGCAAAAGCTAAAAAGGGAAAGGGATAACAGAAAAGTTAAGGAAGCCCTCGAAAAGCTTCATTACGCAGCGCAGAAAGATGAAAACCTCATGCCAACAATAATCGAGGCGGTGAAAGCCTACGCCACTTTAGGCGAGATAACAGATGTACTGCGCAAAGTTTACGGAGAATATAAGGAACTGATACTAATCTAAAATGGTTGGTGAAATGTAAAATGCAGAAGAAAATTAGAGTTTTAATCGCAAAGCCTGGTTTAGACAGCCACGACAGAGGAGCGAAAGTTGTTGCGAGGGCCCTAAGAGACGCTGGAATGGAAGTTATATACACCGGCTTAAGGCAAACACCAGAACAAATAGTCGAAGCAGCCCTCCAAGAGGATGTAGACGTAATAGGCTTAAGTATACTTTCAGGAGCACACAAAACATTATTCCCAAAAATAATGCAACTCCTAAAAGAGAAAGGCTTAACAGACATTCTGGTTTTTGCCGGCGGAATAATCCCAGAAGAGGACGTACCAGAACTGAAGAAAATCGGAATTAAAGAGATCTTTGGCCCCGGAACTCCAACGGAAAAGATAATTCAATGTATTCAGGATTACTGCTCAAAAAGAGCTTAAAGATGTGTAACATTTGATAAAAACAGAAGAAATAGTCAAGGGCGTTCTGACTGGAGACCGAAGAAGTATAGCCAAGGCAATAACAATAATTGAAAACAACGAGCCTCAAGCAAAAGATATAATTGCATCAATTTACCCGCATACAGGAAAAGCCCACGTTATAGGGTTAACAGGACCTGGAGGTTCTGGAAAAAGCACCCTTATAGAAAAGATTGTACGCGAGTACAGACAGAAGGGCAAAACAGTCGGGGTTATTGCTGTAGATCCTACAAGTCCTTTCACCGGCGGAGCATTTTTAGGTGACAGAATCAGAATGCAAGAGTTAAGCACAGACCCTGGCGTTTTCATAAGGAGCATGGCAACACGCAACTATTCTGGTGGAATTGCAAAAGCAACAAATGACGCCGTGAAAGTTTTGGACGCCTCTGCGAAAGACGTGGTAATCGTGGAAACAGTGGGCGCTGGACAGTCTGAAGTTGAAATAATAAAGGTTGCACAGACCATAGTTGTCATACATGCCCCTGGACTTGGAGATGATATACAAGCAATAAAAGCTGGGTTAATGGAAATAGCCGACATTTTCGTTGTTAATAAGGCTGATCGTGAAAACGCGGAAAAAGCCGTAATCGATATTCAAGCAATGCTGCAGCTTAATAATAAAGAAAAATCGTGGCAGATTCCAATAATAAAAACAGTTGCACTTACTGGGGAAGGCGTCCCACAATTAATCGAAAAGCTTGAGGAGCATAGAGAATTTCTAGAAAAAGAGAAACTACTCCAAAAAGCCTTGTTGAAGGCTGAAGTTGAACTTGTAGATGCAATAAAAGACAAGGTTGCACAATCAATACTTGAAGAGTTGAAAAGCAAAGGGAAATTTGAAGAGTTAATTGAGAAAATTCTTAAGAGGGAGATTGACGCCGCCTCAGCTGCTGAGAAACTTCTGCGAGAAATGCTGAAGAAGGCGTAAATAAGAAATGGCTAAACTTGAAAGAGGCCTCGTACAAGTTTATACTGGAAATGGGAAGGGCAAGACGACAGCCGCTTTTGGGTTAGCCCTACGAGCAATAGGTAGAGGACTAAAAGTTTACGTAATTCAGTTCATTAAGGGCGGCTTTGATTACGGCGAACTCTACATTGTTGATAAACTTCCAAACCTTAAACTAAAAGCGTTTGGGAGGGGTAGGTTCATAAAAGGAAAACCTTCACAGGAAGATGTGAAACTCGCTGAGGAAGCCCTTTTGTTAGCTGAAAAGATCATTAAAGGCGGCGAGTATGACATAGTAGTTTTAGATGAGGTTAATGTGGCATTAAACTTGAAATTAATAGGCCTCGACAAAGTCCTAGAACTGATAAAAAGTAAACCTAAACATGTGGAGCTTGTTTTAACGGGTAGATATGCTCCAAATGAAGTATTAGAAACAGCAGACCTTGTCACTGAAATGAAGGAAATCAAGCATCCATACAACGCGGGTTATCGGGCAAGAAGGGGAATAGAATTTTAGCAAGGAAGAAAACTGGAACGCGATTAGATTTATGGCTTAAACTTTACTTGAAACGCCTCTTCAAGAGGGCCCTTAGCGCTTTGATTCCTCTTTTTGATGGTTGCGCTTGTTGGAACTCCGGTTTGTATGGATGAATTTCGCTTTCTAAAAGTTCCGTTAGGCGGGCGTAGTAGGCTTCAAATTCTCCCATATTATTGCTCTTAAATTTGAAAATTGGCACTCCTAGTGGAGGGTTTTCCCATCTTTCGTCCCAAGCAAAGACTGGTGTTGAATTCCCAAAGAGCGCTACGTTTCTTTCAATTATAACTTCCCTCTCAACGTTAAAAAGAATTACAAGACGGTTTACATTTTTGACGTTCGTCATGAGCAAAAAAGAGCGGGTTACATTGTCAGGTGCTGTTGAATCTATCACTACACTGTAACCCTTTTTAAGCAAATAATCGCGTAGCTCAGCCATTATTGAATAGACAAGAAACTCATCTCTGCATGGAGGAACTTCATTAAAAAGCATTGTTCTCAGCTCGTCAACGCCTATTCTCGCAAATTTTCTGTTTTCTGCAACTAAACGGTTGGCAAGCATTGTTTTTCCAGATTTTGGGTAACCGCTCAGCACGATGTTCCATAAGCCCTTTACAGCGACCATACGAATCGCCATTTTCAGTTTAGCCCTCCACCTACAAATAGGTTGACCTGCTAGCAAAGTTTTTCTCCAACAAAAGCAATAGTCTACGCTGAATGAATGAACATGACGAACCACAGCATAGGCGAAGCTTTCTCTACTGGTTTAGGCCTTGCTATAGGGCTAATGATGTCGCAGTCCATCTTTCAAAATATGAAGACATCGCAGAGAGTTACTAGACAGGTTGTTGTCTGCTTAAAATGTGGTGGCAAAAACCCTGTTGAAAATAGATTTTGCGGACAATGTGGGCAAGCGTTGTATCCGCCGGCTCCAATAAACTGTCCAGCATGTGGGACACCCATGCCTTCAAATATAAATTTTTGTAGACAATGTGGTTTCCAATTAAAAGAAAGGGTCAAAACTAGAAAAAAGATGGGCTAGAAGCGTTTTTAGGCTAGTTTTTCACCACAATTTCCACAGAATTTTGTTCCCGCCGGATTCTTCGCGCCGCACTTTGGACATGTAATTTCCGAAACAGCGGGCTGGGTCAGTGGTGAGCCACAGTTTCCACAGAATTTCATTCCAGCTGGATTTTCAGCCTTACATTTTGGACAAATAACCTTTGCTTGCGGAGCCAAACTTGCGCCGCAGGTCCCGCAGAACTTCGTTCCCACGGGGTTTTTGGCGCCGCAACTTGGGCATATAACCAATTGTTGTGCTTGAGTTTGCTGCATTTGTTGCGCCATTATGTATGGCATCGTTAAGCCCATTCCAGCACCTAAGCCCGCCGCAGCTGCGCCTCCTCCCTCGCTTCCTTTAAGTTCTGTTGCTGTTTCTTTCATGTACTGCATCACCATGGCTTGGGCTCCCATCCCAGAGGCGAATCGTCTAGCCTCTTCTGGAATCTTTACTCCCTCGAAGACGCAGTCTACCACTTTTAGGCCTACTCTTGCTGCTTCGTCGCTTATTTTAAGTGTCACCTTGTCTGTTGTTGCGTCAACATTCTTTACAACCGTAAATATGTCGTAGTTTGCAAACTCGTTTATTATACGTTCATTTATGAATCCCCTAATGTAGTTTTCAACATCCCTTGATGTGCTTGCATTTCGGTTGCCAAAGAATTCGGTTACAAAAAGCTTCGGGTCCTCAACCTTGTAAAGCATGTAACCATAAAATCCAAGTTCCGCCTGATATTTTATATCTCCGCTCGGCGCAGAATAGGCTGTTCCGCCGAAATTTGCCCTAAGTTGGCTGTTGCTTACAAAAATTACTTCACAATCAAATATATCGCCTATTATGCGAAGCGCCTTTAAAGCGCCCGTTAAAAGCGGAATATTGTTGCTTGATATCGTGTGTCTTCCAGGCCCGAAAACGTCGTAGGCTTTTCCGTCACGGAAGAAAACGGCCCACTGATTTTCTTTAACTATGACTTGACTTCCATACTTTAACGTGAGTTTTGGAAATCTATATGCAATGTCTTCTGGTCCAGCATAATCCCATGAGACTCTTTCAATAACTGGCATTTAACTTACAGCTCCACTGGTCTGAAATTTTTTTCTCTTTCATTCCATTTAGACTCAAAACCAAGTATTAAAGATTTAATGTTTCTAGCCTTTGACGCTGCTTCATTCCACTTTTCCGCTTGGCTATCGTTATATAGGTCGTTCACAGCATCAATTATCTTCTGAATCTCATCATTTAATGCCTTATCATAATTGAAAACTCTTGCTAACTCAGTTTCCCGTATGTGTCCCTTGCGGTCCATAAGCCCAGCATAACCGTAATCGGCACGGTTAACCTTTTCCGCAACCCTATCCATTATCTGAATCACTTTCTTGAAGTCGTCTGTGGCTTTTCCGGCGTTTAACGCTGCTAGGTATATTTCTTCCCATCTGTGGCGTAGGCTTCTGAAGTCAGCATAGTAGAAGTCGCGAAGTTTCTTATCCAGTTCTCGTATGTCTTCTCTCGTCGCGTAGCCCATACTGAAAATGTTCTGGATTTTTGCAAGCAATCCTTGTCTATCCTTCACCTTTTCTATTGTATCTTTTTCCGACATTTTTCCAACTTCCCTATTTGATTTTAAATAGTGGTCTTCCTCCACCTAAAACTTTCCCTTCACAGCCATCTACAGCTACCACGTAGTTCTCACCACCTAAAGTGTAGTGGACAAACCAAACTGGAGCATGAACCAGTTCCGCTTCGCTCATCACAAAATTTGTGCTGCACGTCTCAAGCGTGTCAACCTTTCCGCACGCAATTAACCGCTCTTTTGCTTCAACCTCAGACCTAATCTTGGCTTTGGCTTCTTCCTCATTTAACTCTACGTTTAGAAACTCTGCATCTGGCGGTATCTTCCCAACGTCAAAGGGAATTTTCCTCCCAGCAGGCACATCATAATAGTTTATTTCACTTATCATTGTTCGCCTAGCTAACGTTGGCCAAATATAAGTGTTCGAGAAGGAATATGCGACTGTTTGTGGTTGCCTATCCTTCTGCTGAGTTTCAGCATAAGCCTTCGCTCCGGCAAGAACTAGTTTTCCAAGCTTTGCCAGTCCGCTTGAACGCTTATCTGTAACAGCCTCTTGCGCTTGATGGACTTCACCCATAATCCCTGTTCCAGTGACCCCTCTAAAATAGGTGTTTGTAGTTACTTGACACACCCAGAACGGCACATAACGCAGTTTCACATCCGTTATTAGAGCTTCTTTTGAAACACCAACCCTGAAAATTCCCTTATCCATATATTTCCGCGCAGCCTCAACAGCCTGCTGAGCGAACAAGCGATTCTCCAGCATGCTGTGTCTCTTTATCTCCGCCCTTGTCGCAACAGTCATGGTGAACCCGCAGTACCTACAAGTTATAACTAGATCTTCTTGCGTTAGGTTTAATGGAGCGCCACATCTACTGCAGTTTGTCGGAAGTGGTAAACTTGGCGGAGGCTCAGGCTTTGCCGCTTCAACCATGGTTGGTGCGGCTGCCATTTGCGGGACTGGTAATGGTGGCGGCTGGATTTGCTGCGGCTCTTTCACCTCTATTTCTAAGGTTTTACTTGTCGCATCTGGTCTACCTTCAACCGCTATCACGCCTTTGATGCTCCATGTGAGTTTGCGGTCAGCCCCTTTGTAAGTTAGCCATGCACTGGTTGGAAGTCTTATGGTGATTGGGAAAGTCTGCGTGGATCCACTTGCTATGTGGATTGGACCGAAAATTGTTGGCTTTTCTGAATAATGAGTGATGCGATTCCAAACTTCTTTTTCTATCATGCGCTTACTCGAAGAGTCGTATTCGCTAACCCTGCTTTTAACGTCCTCAATGCATTCTATTTCGCATCGTATCCCTGCGGCATCGAAACCTTCTTCTGACTTAACTATAACATTGCCTTCAACGTTTTCGCCTGGGCTTAAATGCCATTTTGCAAGTTCCAAAGAAATCGATGCTTTTGGAGGTGTTAATTTCTCCTTAAATTTTCGTAAAAAGGACAACAACGGTCCTCCGGATTCTTTATTAAGGCTAATCTAGTGTAAAAATCTTCTCTTTTCATTTTTTATGTATCAGCGGATAAACCTCTTTCTGCACGTATTCTAAATATCTTTCTTTATCTGTTAGGTTGAAAATCGTAACAGACGCGTCTCTAGTTATACCCATAACATAGCCATATTCCCTTGCCCTCGCAACAACATACCACAAGTCCCCGTGTTTACAGTAGCCTTCGAAAAGCGAAGTGTTTATAAGATCTGGTCCATAAAGTGAAAGTTTATTCACGTTTGGAATGTCAACGTTATCGAAAAACGTTATTTTTGTGTCTTCAGGATTTTTTAAGTGGAAGTCCCTCAGAGTTTCGGGTGGGATTCTGGCTTCAACTATGCCTCCAACTTTGTCGAACAAGACCTCACTGAGCTTGTTTGCTATGAAGTTGGCTAGGCGCTTTTTCTCAACAACTGTTAGAAAAACATCTTTTTCGTGTTCTGCAAAACTGAATATAGCTTCAACGGTGCGTGGCAAAGGCGTCATCTTGCCTCTATGGAAAACGTGGATGACATAATCATGTGAGTAAATACCCTGAAGCGTACCTTCTTTTGGCAGAAGCCCAACAACTTCGGTTACTAGCGTAAACTTGTATTCGCCTTCTTCGTATTGCTCCTCAACTCTGTAATCCTTAAGCTTCGACGCAATTTCGGATATTGCAAGCGGCTCTGCAAGCCTAAAAACTTTACCAGCTACAACCATGTGACATTTACCCCCAGCCTATTAGTTTTGCATGTTCCCCTTATGAAACTTTACCTTGAGCATACATCTTTTATGGAAAGTTTTACGTGTTTAACAGCTGCTTTTAGTTGAATTTTGGCTAATTGTTTTAATAAGGGAGTTTTTACCTTTATTATCTACTGCAAAAGAGAGGTAAACGCTCGGCAAATGCTGATTCAAGAGGTGATCCTTGAAAATTTCATGAGCTATGAGTACGCTAGGGTACCACTTAAATCAGGCGTAAACGTCATCTGTGGACCAAATGGCTCTGGTAAATCCTCGCTTTTGTTGGCTATTTCCGTAGCTCTTGGGCAGTCATACACTGAACGTTCTAGAAAATTAAGCGATTTGATTCGTTGGGGGAAAGATCAAGCCCGCGTTACTCTAATTTTGGACAACGAAAAAAGGGGCGGAAAAAGGCCAGTTCCGAAGTTTAACAAAGATCAGATTTTTCTTACGCGCTTTTTGAGGCGCGATGGGCAGTATTGGTTCGAGCTTGAGAATAGGGCTGTCACAAAAGCTGATGTTGATAGGTTTTTGTCAAAGCTTGGTGTTGACCCAAATAACATGCTCATAATTATGCATCAAAACATGGTTGAACAGTTTACCGTGCTTTCTCAACAGGAAAAACTGCGCATGGTTGAAGCAGCTGTTGGACTTGAGCCCTTCCGCGCAAACGTTTTAGAAGCGCAGAAAAAGTTAACACGCATTTTAAGCCAAGAAGAATCCATAAGTAAACTTTTGGAATCAGCAGAACAGACGCTAAACTATTGGCGAGAACAATATGAGAGGTACCAAGAAAAGAAGCAGTTAATGACTAAAAGACGATTCTTGGAAAGGGAGTTAGTATGGGCAGAGGTGAGCAAAAGAGAAGAAGCCGTAAACGAGCTTGAAGCCAAAAGAAAAAAGGAGTTAGCCACATTAAGCCAGCTTGAAGAAGAAACAAAAGTTGTGGAAGCACAATTACAGGCAAATCAAAAAGAACTTGAAAAACTCAAAAGTGGATGGAAAGCCCTCTTTGAAGAAAGACTAAACTTGGAACGTGAAAAAGCGGGAAACGAGGCTGCAATAGCAATTTACGAGCAGCTCCTAAGAGAGACATCAGCTATTGAAAATCTTTCTGAAAGAAGCATAAACCCACATACTCAAAAGGCGATGCCTTTAAAAGAGAACTTTGCCCAGCTCAAGCTTCTAAAAACCGAAAACCTAAAGGAGCTTATACAAAACTCCAGTCAAAATCTTTCAAAGTTGAAGAATAAGATAAATGAGAATCAAACGAGAATCAAAGGCTTAGATGAAAACATTGAGAAGATGAGTAATCAAGTTTTGGAAAATCGCATCAAGCTGGCGCTACTCCAATATCGCCGTGAAAATGTTAAAGCTGATCTGGAAAGGCTTGAACAGCAACTGGAAAGCGCGAAAGCAAACTTAAACGAGGCCACAAGCAGAGCGGAGCAAATTGGACCAAGAATAGCTGTTGTTAAAAGCTTGGGCGAAATTCTTGACGAGATAAGGGTTACGGATGGGCATTTAGCAGCGCTTTCAAATGTTTCTGAAGACATAGAACGCATGTATGAATCCTACTCAAAACTGTACTTAGAGTTGAAGGAAAAAGCCAGAATTGTAGCTGAAAATAGGGAAAAAGCCCTGGAAGAGATTAAAACGCGAATGCAGACGTGGAGAACAGTGATTCAAAATCTCCTGGACCGCGTAAGCCTAGAATACCAGAAAATTCTAAGTCAATCTCAAGCCGTCGGCGAAGTTAAGCTTGTGGATGGACATGACATTGAGGCTGCTGGGCTTGAAATCCTCGTCGGGTTTAAGGGAGGTAAACCAGTTCCATTAGATGCCTACACGCAAAGTGGCGGAGAAAGGACAACAGCCACGATGAGCTTTCTCTTGGCACTGCAGCAACATGTTCGCTCGCCATTCAGAGCAGTTGATGAATATGATGTTCACATGGACCCGAAAAACCGAGAACTAATCGCTAGAATGCTAATTTCAATGGTGAAGAGCGCAAACGCTCAATACGTTATTATTACGCCAAGTCAAGTGACATTCGCAAAGGAAGATGTAAACATAATCACCGTTCAAAACGTTGAAGGCAGATCCATAATACGTGAGGTTGCCTGATGCCGTTAAAAAGAGAGCGGGCAGATATTGGTAGAGAAAAGCTTCAGCGGATAATTGAAATGTGCAGATCTGTGGAAGAGCGATCCCTAGATCCGTTCCTAATAGATGTTAATGATGTTATAGCGACGATAAGGGAGTTTTTTCCAGAATGGGAAATTCCGGAGGATCTATGCCTAGACGCTGAAACAATACGCCACATCGCATCAGTCATAAAGTTGCAAAGCGAGTGGGTTAAACACCGTTCAACTTCACTTTATACTGACCCATTCTTACTAGAGGAAAAAATTAGAAGGCTTGAGAAGGGGGAAATCGTTAAAAGCTTTCTTTACGCTTGGCATCCAGTAGTTGAATTAGAACAAATTTCACTTCACAGTCTAGCAGAGGCAATCAAATATTGGGAAAGCCTACTGCCACTAAAAGAGAGATGGAAGGAAATTGCGCCACAAGGAATAGAAACAAGCAAGGCAACACGCAAGGAACTTATAGAACAGAAAATTCTGCTTGATAAGGCATTTTCAGAGGAACTGGAAAACTTTTGGCGCGAACTTAAAGGCAGAACTGCTGAGAAAGGCGAAGATGGAAAAATAAGATACTGGGATTTCATCACAGCTGAAACCTACGAGGAAACAGCACACAGAGCTTTTATGACAAGTTTCCTTGTAACGTATGGCTACGCAACACTTGAAATTCACCCTCTTGAAGAAGAAATTTTCATAAAGCCATATGAAAAGCCGCCGGCCAAACCAAGCAAAAAACAGTTAATGTCAGTTCCAATAGCAATTTCCATAGAAGAATGGCTCAAACATAAAGGAGAAACGACAAAGTGAGCAAACGTAAAGCCTATTATGCAAGCAAAATGAAAAGGGCAGTCCACATGCTCTTCTACCGCCGACATAAAAAGCCAGGCGTGAAAGGTTGGGAATTGCGAAAAGCCTTGGGAGCAGACTACCCAAAAGTCCTAAAAATTTTAGACGACTACTTAAAATCACTGGATTTGCAGGTTAAAACTGTTTTTGAAGAGGAAAAATTTAAGGAGAACCCGACTTTGGAAGACCTAGATAAGGCAAGGTTCTACGTAACATTAAGGGGCGAATTAACGCCAAAAGAGGCAAAAATGATAGGATGGCGAATAGATGACCTAGCTGGATTGGCAATAACGGTTGCTTACATAATATCAAAGAGAGGAAAAGTCCCGAGAAAAGAGGTTGAAGAACTACTCCGCGACAAGCTTCCAGGATGGAAAGTCGACGTTAACATTGACCGTTACATCCGATATGGTTATCTTACACAGGATGAAAACGAACAGTTATATTTGGACTGGAGAACGCGCGCAGAAGTAGACCAAAAAGCGCTCATGGACATGCTCTTGTCCAAATAGAATAATTTCCGCGCTTACTTCCGTATCTTATGGTAAACGAAGGCTATAACATCAACCACAATTAAGACCGCTAATATTAATAAAGGAGTCTCCAAAAACTGGCTAAAGAGGAAATCGTCCTCAGCTCTAGCAACATCGATTAAAGCTGAAAGGAAAACAGTTAAGCATAAAACTGAAAATATTCGTCTTTTCATTTTGGGCATCCCCCAAGCTTATGTTATGCTTACGTTTTGTATATCAAAGTATCGTTTGGCTAGAAAGCGCAGTCTCTCGGCGTTTCTACCATTCTTTCCGATGGCTACGCCCTTATCTCGCGGGTTTACCGCAACCACGGCTATTTTCTTTCCATCAGTTCTCTCTGTTAGGCGGACCTCCTTCACCGCAGCTGGTTTTAAGGCATTTTTTATGAACTGCACCGGGTCTTCCGAGTACTCGATGATTTCATGTTTCTTTCCAGTCATGGACTCCAAGGTGTGAATGTTTCTTCCGCCTTTTCCAATTGCTACGCCTATTTGTCCCTCATTCACAACGAAAATCACTCTTCCCTGTTCTTCGTCGACTACACAGTCTTTGACGCTTGCCCCAGTTATGCTTTCAAAAAGTGCTATGTAACGCATTTCTGTGCTTGTGATTTTTATTCCACTTGTCATTCACTGCCTCCGGCAGATTCCTCTGATTCAGCTGTTTCAACCAGTTCAAGTATTTCTGAATCACCTGGTTCTCTTATACTTAACGCTGAAACAACATAAGGTTTTCCACAGACAGCAGCCAAATCCAGCGATGAACCTTTATAGATTATAAGTGGAACCTTTGAAAGCTTGCAGTAATATTCGACGTCTTCGCGTATGTTTTTTGGACAGTTTGAAGCTAAAATTATCATTCTGGTTTTTCCAGTTTTCGCGTTGTATATTGCGGCGTTTGCCCCGAACGTGACTTTACCAGTTTTCACAGCTGTGGCGATCGCCTTGTCTATGTCAATCATTCTTCTTTTTTCCTCCCCATCTCAAACGTTGACATGTATAACTCAACAAGACCTGTGCCTATTGGTATTGACTGCCCAACAATAACGTTTTCAGTAACGCCCTCTAGCGGATCGCTTTCGCCCTTAATGGCTGCATCAACAATGTTTGGAACGGTTATTTCAAAGGCCGCCCTTGCCAAAACACTTGATTTCTTTCCGCTTATTCCATGTCTTCCTATTTGCTGCACTTCACCCGTTGAAGTCATCATATCAGCCACCAGCATTACGTGGCGAACGTCAACATCCAGCCCTTGCTCTTCTAGAACGCTTTTTGACTCTAGGATTAGAGCGTTTCTGGCAGCCTCTATTCCTAAAGTTTTAGCTATCTCGTGAATGTTGTTTGTCGTTGTCCTCGAAGTGTCTACTCCATAAACTTCAAGAACCTTTGATAGGTTTGAACCATCTGTTCTTATAATCCATTCACCATGCTCTTCCGTTACGAGGACACGCTTTATGCCAGGCACACCCTTAATATAGAATGATGAAATCTTGTCAAGAAGCTTTTTAAGGTCTTCCTCCTTTTTTGGCTTCACGCGTATTATTTTGCCCTTTAGTTTCATGGTGGCATTTTGCATTTGTAGTTTCTCTTTCAATTCTTGGAGTGTCACGCCTCTGTCCTCCATCATTACCTTGTTGAGTTCCACAACAATTTCGCCGTGAACGGCATCTTCGTATATTGCTTGCGCCAAATTCTCCAATGCTGTGTAAACTATGTTTCTGGCAATTTTCACGGCTGCCTCTCTGCTTTTTCTATGCTTTTCAGTCAAGTAGATCGTCATTATCGGTGTTGACGGAATTCTCCTAGCGTCGACAATCTCTATTAGTCTTGGCAACCCCAATGTTACGTTTTGTTCTCTGACACCGGCATAGTGGAATGTTCTAAGGGTCATCTGTGTGCCAGGCTCACCTATTGATTGAGCTGCAATGATGCCTACAGCTTCTCCCGGCTCCATTAAAGAACGCTTATAATGCTCAACCGTTAAAGTTACGGCTTTGTCTACGCCTTGCTTGCTTATTTTCGCCTTTGAAAGGCTTTGTTTAAGCTCTTCTATAAGCAGTGGCGTAAGCTGGTCTTCAACTTCCTTCAATTTCTTTTTTATGTATTCGGCTTCAGCTGGTTTACGTTTCTCTGTTGCAATTCTTATCTGATCGACAAGTCGGCTGACGTTTACTGCTTTTCCATGGTCGCTTTTCGCCGGGTCAACTCCATCTTCGCCGTATTTAAACTGGATTATGTCACCTGCGGAATTGCGAACTGTTCCATCATATTCTAGGCGTATGTGTTCAAGGGCGTTGATTAGTCTCCTCTGCATATAGCCGCTTTGCTGTGTCCTGACGGCTGTGTCAACTAACCCTTCCCGACCGCCCATCGCGTGGAAGAAGAATTCAATCGCGTCGAGTCCCTTCTGATAGGATGAGTAAACGAATCCTCTAGCCTTTGGGCTTGGGTCGCCTGCCCTAAAGTGTGGTAGGGCGCGTCCAACATATCCACGCAGTATTCTTTTTCCTCGCACTGACTGCTGTCCAACGCAGGCGCTCATTTGTCCAATGTTTAGGCTTGAACCCCTAGCACCCGTTCTTGTCATGACTATGCCGGCATTTTCCAATGTAAAATCTTGGTCCGCTATTTTTCCAGCTTCATCTCTAGCCGTAGCTAACTCGTTCATAACATAAATTTCAAAGGACTCTTCAAGCGTTTGCCCTGGAAGTCTCGGCAGCGTGCCGTTACGGTAACTTTCTATAAGTTCTTCGACTTTCTTTTGGACTCTTTCCATGGTTTTCTTTATTTTGTTTTCAGCGGCTGGGGAGAGAACAAGTTCTTGGTATGAATATGTGAATCCCCTCATAGAAATGAAAAGCTTCAAAAGCCTAGTTATTTTGTTTAGAAATTCGCGTCCAGCCCTTGTTCCATAATCCTTTATTATCCTGTGTAGGAGGCTTTCAGATTGTTCCGCGCCAATTGAACGTCTATCTATTACGCCGCTTATTAGTTCTCCGTTTTTCACAACAACATACGCGTCATATGGACAGTTCTCTTCCAGACACTTGGCGCATCCTTGACAAATTGTTGCCTTTAGAATATAATTCAGATCCTTTGGCAGAAATAGGCTGAAAATTTGTTTGCCAGTCCAGAGTGGTTGTGGTTCCTTTATTTTCGGCTCCGGTAGAGGCCCATCATATCCCGCTGTTGCGAGCAGTCTGCCGACCTCGCCCTTTGTAAGGTAATTGGTTTTTCTTGTGAATAGGTAGGCTGCTGTTATGAAGTCTCTAATTGCGCCTATTATGGGACCGCCAAACCTTGGTGAGAGTATTTGATCTTGAACTTGCATCAGCATTAGTGCTTCTGTTCTTGCTTCTTCGCTTTGTGGTATGTGAAGGTTCATTTCGTCTCCGTCAAAGTCAGCGTTGTATGGTGGGCAGACGCATAGGTGCAAACGGAAGGTCTTGTATGGCAGAACTCTAACATAATGCGCCATTATGGACATTCTGTGAAGGGATGGCTGCCGATTGAATATCGCTATGTCTCCGTTCTTAAGGTGTCTCTCAACAACAAACCCTGGTTCCAGCGCCTCGGCGATTTTTGTTCTATCCGTGACAAACTCAAGCCTTATGCGTTTACCGTCTGGTCTAATAATGTAAAGTGCGCCTGGATATTTTTCTGGTCCGTTTACAACTAGTTTTCGCATTTCTTCGATGTTCCACTCTGTTACCTTTTCTGGTACTGAAAGGCGCATGGCAACCTCTTGTGGCACACCAACCTCGCTTATGTCAAGATTAGGATCTGGTGATATTACTGTTCTAGCTGAAAAGTCAACTCTTTTTCCTGAAAGGTTGCTTCTGAACCTTCCCTCCTTACCCTTCAGCCTCTGCGAAAGCGTCTTCAGGGCTCTTCCAGAGCGGTGCCTTGCTGGAGGAATGCCCGAAGCTTCGTTATTAAAGTATGTTGTCACGTGATATTGCAATAGTTCTGAAAGGTCTTGAATTATGAGGGTGGGGGCTCCGGCATCCATGTTTTCCTTTAGCCTCTGGTTTATGCGTATTATGTCTACAAGTTTATGGGTCAGATCGTCTTCTGAGCGTATGCCCGATTCGAGGGTTATGGATGGGCGAACATAAACTGGTGGAACTGGCAAAACTTGAAGAACCATCCATTCTGGACGTGCAGCCTTCGGGTTGAAACCAAAAAGTTCAAGGTCGTCGTCCGGAATGCGCTCCAATCTTTCACGAACCATGCTTGGAGTTAAAGGCTCAGAGCCGCTTTCTGGAATCTGCTCACTGAATTTTGTTGGCTTCTCAAATGTAATTTTGTACTGGACTGCGCCGCAATGTGGGCACTGTTTTGTTTTTGCCTCTTGAACAACCCACTTGCTAACTTCGTCTGGAACCATACCTAGAAGCTGCCTTGTTCTGTTGATTTTTACACGCACGCGCTTTATTGTGTCGTCTGGGAGTAATATGCGCCCACAGTTTCTGCAGGTTGCCCTTAAAAGGTCGTAGATTAGCTTCGTGAACTCTATATGGATTATTGGAACTGCAAGTTCGATGTGACCAAAGTGCCCGGGGCATCTGACAGCAGTGTTCCCGCATGTTTTGCATCTTTGTCTCGGCTCTAGGGTTCCCAGTCTGCCATCCATAAGTCCAGCAGTTATTGGTGCGCCGTCCTCGTCATAGGTGTCTGGCGTTTGAATTTCTACAACTGAAAGTTTGCGTATTTCTTGCGGCGAGAACAATCCAAATTGGATTTCATCTACAACTTTATGTACTATTTCTTCTACAGCCATAATCACGCCTTCTCCTTAAGCTTTAATCTTGGCGCAATACAGAGACTCATCAACTCTTGTAGAAGCAGCTTAAAAGCGTAAGAGATCACCACTGGGGAGATTTTTGCCTTATCCTCACAAATCTTACATACATACTTGCGCTGTTTCATGTCATAATAGGCTATGTATCCGCAGTTTTCGCATACATAAAGCGTATATTTGTCTGACTCTTCCAAAAGCCTATCGCGGAGAAGCATGGCTGCGCCATGCCCTATCAAACAGTCTCGTTCCATCTCGCCGAACCTTAAGCCTCCACCCCTAGCTCTTCCTTCGGTCGGTTGCCTTGTCAACATTTGAACTTGTCCTCTTGCTCTTGCATGTATTTTGTCTGCAACCATGTGGTGCAGCTTCTGGTAGTAGACAACTCCAACGAAAACATCCGCAACAAATTTCTCTCCAGTTATTCCACTGTAGAATACCTCTGTTCCAGTGTGGCTGAACCCTAACTTTATCAGGGCTTTTCTAAGCTCGTCTGACCTTTCGCTTGAGAATGGTGTGCCGTCAACTTGCTTTCCCCTTACAGCCGCAACTTTTCCAGCAATTGACTCTATGAATTGTCCAATAGTCATTCTTGAAGGTATCGCGTGTGGATTAACTATTATGTCTGGAACTATGCCATCTTCGGTGAACGGCAAATCCTCCTGTGGAACAATTAAGCCTATAACACCCTTTTGCCCATGGCGCGAGGCAAACTTGTCTCCTAATTCTGGAACGCGCTGGTCACGCACTCTTACCTTTACAAGTTTGCTTCCTTCACCAGATTCTGTTATAAAGACTGCATCCACAATGCCAGTTTCTGAGGGGCGCATGTCAACGGATGTGTCGCGCATTGAAGGACCTTTAACTTCGAACTCCTTGTATTCTTCGATGAATCTTGGCGGGCTTATCCTGCCGATAAGGACATCTCCTCCAGCCACAGAGGCTTCTAGGCTTATTATTCCGTCTGGCTCAAGCAACCTATAATATTGCTCTCCCCTATACCCGCGGGTTCCAGATTCTGGCAATGTGAATTTATCCTTTAAACCGCCCAAGTATTGGCGACATTCAGCCTCGTAAATTCTATAAAATGTTGAGCGTGCCAAGCCTCTTTCTATTGAAGCTTTGTTGAATATTAGGGCGTCTTCCATGTTGTATCCTTCATAGGATAGAACGGCAACTACGCAGTTTTGTCCTGATGGTCGAAGCTTGTAGCCCATAACTTCCATTAAAGCAGTTTCGACAAGAGGCACTTGTGGATAGTGCAGTATATGAGACCTTGAGTCTACTCTTTGGTTGAAGTTTGTGGCATAAACGCCTAAAGCTTGTTTTGCCATTGCTGCTTGATAAGAGTTGCGTGGAGACTGGTTATGTTCGGCGTACGGTATTGTTGATGCACATATTCCAAGAATAGTGTATGTTGCGATTTCTAGATGTGTGTGTTCGGGCGTTAGTTCTTCTTGGCTGACGGCGATGTAGGCGTTTTCCTCCTCTTCAGCGTCTAAATATTCGATTAAACCGTTTTTAACGAGGTCCTCCCAAGACCATTCTCCAGAGGCTATTTTTTCTATATGCTCCTGCTGAAGCCTTGGAACACCATTTCCAACTATTATGAGTGGCCTGCGAACTCTTCCCTCATCACAGTTAACGTAAACCTCTTCCCTTTCAGTTTGAACCTTTGGATAGTAGGCTATGTTAACTTCAGTTGAGATTTCGCCTCTCCTCCGCCTTTCCCTAAACTCTCGTGTTAAAGCTTCTGGAGAATTGCAATAACCAATTATGTTGCCGTCGACAAAGACCTTAGCCCCAGAAAGCTTTAGGGTTTCATTTGCCTCTTCTATTGGCACCACACCCATGTCAAATAACACTTGCTTTATCTTTTCAGGGTTAACGCCAACTGAAATGCACGCGGATAAGGCTAAGTTTTTAACAAGCCCGCAGTTTGAGCCTTCTGGCGTTTCATTTGGGCATAGCCTGCCCCAGTGGGTTGGATGCAGGTCTCTTGCTTCAAAGTTTGGTTGGCTTCGGCTTAATGGAGACTGCAATCTGCGCAGGTGGCTTAGCGTGGAAAGGTGATTTGTTCTGTCTAGAAGCTGAGTTACGCCAACTCTCCCTCTTCCCCAATTTCCAGTTGCAAGTGCATGCTGAAGCCTTTCACTTATTATTCCGGGGCGAACTGCGGCGGAAACGGTTATTATTGGTCCTTTTACGCCTATGCGTTCAAGCTGATATTTTATGTCTCTAACGAGGTTTCTGAATGCAACGCGGAAAAGATCTGCGAGCAAAGGACCAGCAAGTCTCAGCCTCTTGTTTTTGAAGTGATCTTTGTCATCTGGCTTTCTTCTTCCAAGTTTTAGTTCAATTACTCTGCATGCCATTTCGCCTAGGAAAAGTGCTTTGGCTCTTCTACTTTGGTTTGTTCTTCCGATGTGTGGCAGAAAGTTCTTGTCAAGTATAGTCTCAGCCTTTTGTATGCGGTATTCTTCAACTTGACCGTGGGCAACTCTGTTTCCGATAAATAATATTGCGTCTTTTACCGTGTCTACACCCAGAGATTTTTCGAATGTTGGTTCAAGCTCCCTTTGTATGTCATTGTCTAAAGAAACCGCTTCAGCTATTTCTTTGTCTGATTCCAAGCTTAGGGCTCGCATAACCACAACAAGCGGTATTTCTGACGGGACACCTGGCATTGAAACATATATCGCTCCGTCAGACTTCAGTTTAAGCTCTATTCTTGCTCTGAAGCCAACTGTTGTCGAGAACATTTTCGCCTGGTAAACTGGTGTTGCGCCTTTCTCGTCTATGTCCACTATGACGCGGTTTGGAGCCAGGTCCTCCATTGCAACTATTACGCGCTCTGAACCATTGACGACGAAGTAGCCTCCAGGGTCGTCTGGGTCTTCCCCGCAGGCTATAAGTTCTTCTCTTGAAAGCTGAGATAAAAAGCACAGTTTTGACTTAAGCATAACTGGGATGTTTCCAATGTATACGAGCTCCGTGTCTTGTTCTCTGCCGTCAATCACAGGGGTCATTTCAAGCGCTACTGGCGCAGCGTAAGTCAAATTGCGAAGCCTCGCCTCCATCGGGTAAATTTCATGTTTTGTACCGTCAACCTCGGTCACGTAGGGACCAGTTATTCTCGTCTGTGGATCTATTATCCAAACCTGCCCTAGCTTAACCTTGTATGGGCTTTCAGGAACCTCAATTGGGATTTCGCCAACCTCGTCTATTACCTCTTGAAGACCATGGTCGATGAACTCGTTGTACGAGTCCAGATGCTGGCGCACTAGACCTTTTTCCCTAAAGAAAGCTTTTAACAGTTGATTTCTATCCTCTTTTGAGATTTCAGCCAATTACATAATCCTCCATAATTTTGAATATGCGCGAGCAGGAACACTTGATGCGTACTTCTTCAAGCCTTTAATTTCCTCCAACGTGAGGGTCATCCAACGAAAAAGTCTCCAATTTTAAAGAGCTAAAAAACGTAAACAACACACCGCATTAATAAACTTTTTTGTGCAAACCTTCACTTTACACTAGAATCAGTAGCAGCGCAGACAATTTTCGGGAAATAATTAATAAGAAAGCCTATTTAGAAAATTGTGTGGGCGGCGGTTGCTTCAGTTTTCAAGTTGACCGTGGTCCTCGTGTCGAGATTCAAGTTAAAAGTGAAAAACTAAGAGGTGATTTCATTTATTTGGCTAGTCGGCTTGGCTTTTCATTCCGCTCTTACACGTATCTTCCGCCTAGAGGAAAGAATAAGTCTCCCTTTATATGCCGCATATACTACGAAATCGAAGCAAGTTGTTAGACGGATGGAAGAAATAGGCTCAATAAAAGACTCACATATACAACATTATCAGCACTGGAAAAAGATAATAGAAACCAAAAGAAGTTAAGAAAATGATGCCTCATCGACGATGCAGGGGTGGCAGAGCATGGTCAAACCCGCATTAAGCAAGAGGGGCTAAATGCGCGGGACTCAAGATCCCGTCCCATAGGGGTTCGTGGGTTCAAATCCCACCCCCTGCACCAACGGAACAGTTTTCCATTTTAGGATGCTGTTAAAGAGGGGTGCCCACTTATGCGGGAAAACTGAAGAAAAATGCTACAATTGCGAAGAAAAGTTCCAGAGCCTTTTCATCTAAATTGTACTGGTTAGGTAAAGGATATATCTTACCATTTGGTTAAGAAACCTTACAACATTTAGAAAGTAAAATGGTATAAAGGCGAATCTAGTGGAGTTAGTTGAAAAAATCCTAAAACTAAAGAAAGAGAAGAAAGCAATAATTCTTGCTCATAACTACCAGAGATCAGAAATTCAAGACATCGCAGATTATGTCGGCGATAGCATAGAATTGAGCAGAAAGGCGATGGAAGAAAAAGAGGCTGAAGTCATACTTTTTTCCGCCGTGGATTTTATGGCTGAATCCGCTGCAATACTTAATCCTGGAAAAAAGGTTTTGCTGCCAACCCTTGGTGCACGTTGCCCAATGGCGCAGATGCTTACGGTTGACGAAATTAAGAGATGGAAGGTTCTGTATCCGCTCGTGCCAGTAGTCCTTTACGTTAACACTTTAGCATCAGCTAAAGCCTACTGCGACATTTGTTGCACGTCCGCAAACGCTGTAGAGGTTATAGAATCTTTAAATTCGGAAACAATCCTCTTCGGGCCGGATCGTAACCTCGGAGAGTACGTCCAAGCTAAAACTGGAAAGACCATCATACCAATTCCGGAGTGGGGGTTCTGCCCAACACACTTGCTTTTCCAGCCAGAGGAAGTACACGTCCTAAAGGAGCAGCATCCAGATGCGGTTGTGATGGTTCACCCAGAATGTACCCAAGAGATGCGCAGCATAGCCGACTTTGTCGGGAGTACTTCGCAGATGTGCCGATACGCAAGGGAAAGCAACGCAGGAACATTCATTGTTGCAACAGAAGAGGGTCTTCTGCATCGTCTAAAGAAGGAAAATTCAGAAAAAAGGTTCATTCTAGCCTACAAAGATGCAGTATGCCCAAACATGAAGCTAAACACTCTTGAGAGGCTTTACATGGCGTTGAGGGAGGAAAAATACGTTATTAATGTTCCAGAGCCAATAGCAAAACACGCCAGAAAAGCATTAGAAAAAATGTTTGAGGTAACTGCAAAGAAAAGCTAGATGTGGACAACGGTTATTTTAAGTATCTTGACGCCTCTTTTTGAGCCTAATTCATCGCCTAGTTTTCTGATTTCAGCAACATTCCCCCTTACGGCAATAGCTTCTAGGCAGTCGCGCTCGCTAAGGTGAATATGCATCGTTGAGCAGATTATGTGTAAGTAGCGATGCTGTATGTCCGTAAGCATGCCCTCTAGCCCTCTAACCTCATGGTCATAAAGCACCGTTAGAACGCCAGCTTGCTCGCCGCTTTCTTCTTGCAGCCACTTTTTCTCTGAAATGAATGTTCTTACGGCGTCTTGAACGGCTTTTGAACGGTTCTCATAACCCATTTTACTAATTATCTCGTCGAAATCCTTAAGCAAGTCTGGTGGGAAGGTTACTCCTACACGGACAATTTTAGCCATATATTTCCCGTTATAACCGTAGTTTGGGTTGGCCATAAAGCTTTTATGTAACATGGTAATACTAAAATTCGAAAAAGTATTACAGGGGTTTAGTTGTGCACGTGTCAGACGGCTTAATAAGCCCAGAAAGCGTAGCACTGATGTATGCCGTATCGCGCGCGCGGCTGAACATTTCTTGCCATGCTTTTGGGGCCCTACGCTGCAATTTTAGGCTTGATGGTTGTGCTGCTTATGCAAGCGCTATTTTTTGCGGACTGCGGCTAATAGAGGTAGCGGCCACAAAATCGAACGGTGAGAAAAATGGATGATGAGAGATATTTTACTGTACAGGACATAGCATTGGTAGGAGTTTTCTGCGCTTTGTGGGTTGTTCTTAACTTAACTATTGGACCAGTGGGATTTCAACTGTGGGGTCTCCCAATACTTTGCGATTTCTCAGTTTTCTTTACGCTGTTATTAACCACGTGGGCTACTGGCAAGTTTGGAACGGCGTCCTTGGTTGGCATAATAGGCGCCGTAATTGTGCTAATGATGAGGCCATCGCCACACATGATAGGCTTCGTAGCATCAGCAGTGCTATTTGACATGCTCATGTTTGCAAGCCGACACAAAATCTATTCAAAACCAAAATGCATCACCATAGCAAGCCTTGCAACATTAATATCCGCATATTTCGCCGGAGTCATTATTGGAATTTTCTTTAGCAATAAATCTTTAGAGTGGGCAACCGTAGAGTGGGCGATAACCTTTTGGGGAGTGCTCCACCTAATAGGGGGAATACTGAGTCTGGCTGTAACCCTGCCAGTAATAGGTGCCCTGGAAAAGGCAAACGTGAGGAAAATTATGGGTGCTTAAAGAAAACGAGAACCTTGATTCTGTGATAAAAAGGGCGCGGGAACTTCATGGGCATCTAGGTCCATTCTTAGTGATCGGCGTTAAGATAGGAGAGTTCGCAAAAAAGGTGTTGAATGGGCGGATGGAAGCGCTTGTTAAAGTGCCAATGGTAACACCGTTTTCATGCATTATTGATGGAATTCAAGCATCAACCCAATGCACTATTGGAAACAGAAGACTTCTGGTAGAGAATTCTGAAAAAGAGATAACAATTCGCTTTAAATTGCAAGGTTCTCAAAAAATGTTAAAGATTTACGTGAAACAGCAATTGGTTGAAGAACTTAAACAAAAACTCTCGCAGGGAACAGCAGATGAGGAATTGGCATGGAAAGTAGCACAAATGCCTAAAAACAGCATATTTGCGTGGAAAAGTGATAAATAATCGAGGCTTATCCTAACAGCGAAATGGAAAACATGGATTTAGAGATAGCCAAAAAGAGACTTAAAGAAAAAGGTTTAACTCTTTCAATAGTGAAAGGTGGCAAAGTGATTTTTGAAAACTCCTCTCATGGAGTTTCCGGGTTTCTGGAAGCAATAGAAAAGTTTGGAAGGGAGCTTAATGGAAGTTCCGTTGCAGACAAGGTTGTTGGGAAAGCAATAGCACTATTATGCGTCAACGCGGAAGTGAAAGCAGTTTACGCGGCTATATTGAGCGGAAAGGCAAGAGAAACACTTCGAGAACATGCAATTCGCCATGAATGGGAAACCCTCGTTGAAAACATATTGGCTTCAAAAAAGGTTGAAACTTGTCCGTTTGAAAAGCTGGCAGATGAACTGTCAAATCCGGCAGAAGCCTACGTAAAGTTTAAGGCTCTTCAAAACAAGTTAGAAGGAGGCAGTGGATGAAGACAGATGGGTGGGGAACACGAACAATTTATATCAGAGGAAGATAAAGAACTGAAACGCATACGAGAAAAGAAACTTCAAGAGTTAATGAAAGACAGAATGGAGAAAGAAAAAATGCCCACAGAACCAGTACACGTAACAGATTCAAACTTTGACAGCATCGTTAACAAGAACGCTTTGACTCTAATTGACTTTTGGGCTCCATGGTGTGGACCATGTCAAGCGTTAGCCCCCACAATTGAAGAACTATGCAGAGAATACGCTGGAAAAATTTTAGTTTGCAAGCTCAACGTGGATGAGAACCCGCAGACCGCAGAACGCTTCCAGATTCTCGGCATTCCAACACTTGTACTGATGAAAAACGGCAAAGAGATGGAAAGAATCGTTGGGCTTGTGCCAAAAAGCCACATCAAAGCGGTTTTAAACAGGCACTTGAGGTAAACGCATATGGACTTTCAAGAAAGGCGGATAATAGGCGCCCTTCTCCTGCTGCTTGGATTCTCATTTTTGGCAATAGGCATATACGGTGGACAGTTAAACAAGACAATTGAACTCTTGAAAACAGTCTTCAGACCATTCTAAAAATGGTTGACTAAACTGCTAAGGCTTACGAAATAGAATGAACGTGCGTGATGAGAATGTGTCCTCCAAAAATTGAAAGTGCAAAAGGAGAACGTGAAGGACTCCTTGAAGTGGCTAGGCTGATGCTGGTAGCTGCCAGAACAGCCCCAAAGACAGCTGGCATAGACGATATCTTAACTTGCATAGCTTATGATGAGGAAAAGGACGCCGTCGCAGAAATGATGGAGAAAATTGCTGATGAAAGGAAAATCGAGGGCTTTAAAAGAGATGCAAAAAACGTTAGGGATTCAGAAGCGGTCGTACTAATAGGCGTTAGAGGAAACAAAAGTGTGGGACTGAACTGCGGTGCATGTGAAAACAAAAACTGCAAGGAATTTGATGAAAAAGAGAAAAAACTTGGGCAGGACTTCTATGGACCGAACTGCATCTTTAAAGTTCTCGACCTTGGGATAGCTTTGGGTTCAGCGGTGAAGATTGCTGGAATTTTAAATGTTGACAACCGCATAATGTACCGTATCGGCACAGCAGCTTTAAGGTTGAAGTTGCTTCCAGAAGCCACTGTTATAATGGGAATTCCGATATCTGCAAAGGGCAAAAACATATACTTTGACAGGCGATAAGCAATTTAGGGGTTTACCCCTTCATCTTTTCATACATCTTCTCTAAGGTCCATCTGATGCTTGATTTAAGCTCCCTCAAACGCTCCTCATCAACATTCCTTATTTGGATTTCACGGAAGAAGTCTCCTTCCTTAACAATGTTGTAGGAGAAAACTTTTTCCGGTAGCAGTTGCCCAGCCCTTGCCAATTCAAAATCCTTCTCCTGCATCTTCATCAAAACTCTTTCAACAAGGAAAGAGTTGAATGGTTGGGTATTCACGTTGAAATTTTTATCTTCAGCTGGCACTACGCGCAAGGCGTTTTCGCCCACATAGAGCGTTGCAAGCAACTCTCCAGAAGTAGCTTTCAGTTGAATTACATTTTCATATCCAACTGGCGGTATAGTAGGCGCTGCCGCCGTTTCCGCTTCTTTTGGTGCAGCTTCAACTGCGGCTTCGGGTTTCGCGGTGATTTCTGCTCGTTTAAACCCCTTTTCCAGTAGGATTGCGTTTACAAGTTCTAGGGTTGTTTGAAGCTCTTCAAGTTCTGCTTTAAGCTGCTCAATCCTTTTTTCGATTCTCTCCTTAAACTCCACAAGCCTCTTTATTTTTTCAGCGTCTTGCGACATCCCGCTTCACAGAAACTATTTTGTAGTTTCACCCTTATCAAATCTTTGAAAGATGCCAGTTATGCGTAGCTAGTTTTCAACAACAATATCGTTAAGTAAGGCGTGACTATCGGAAAGTCTAATAGGTTTAACCTTGACATTTAGTTCCCTTTCAAGGAAATGCTCAAATTCTTGGAAGACGAGGCTTTCAGTCATGTTTACCTTTGTGCACAAATTTTTTCCCTCCAGCAATGGGCTTATGTCATAAAGCGCTATCCGCTCAGCGAATTCTGGATTCTCAAAAATTGTTCTCAAAAGCATCTTTGAAGGGGGCTCTAAAAACAACCACGCAGTATACGAAGACTCAACAATCTTGTAAGATAAGCCCTCACGAACTGTACATTTTCTGTTTGAAACAATTTTCTTGAATGATGATGGATGAACATCCCTCGCGTACAAGAAAGTGTGATACTCATCGCCAACTTCAACTAAATCCTCGTTTTCTGAAGCCTTCCAGCCGCGAAGCCTACATAAATTTTTGAACTTTTCAAGAATTTCCCAAACCTTAGGCATCTTCA
>Ga0078972_1005576_pt1 | contig 31644 bp, 28 predicted proteins | sample YelNatPaOPGAMG01_FD_67568 | JGI IMG/M metagenome (GOLD analysis project Ga0078972, IMG submission 67568) | Hot spring thermophilic microbial communities from Obsidian Pool, Yellowstone National Park, USA - OP-RAMG-01 (SPADES assembly) (version 2) | ecosystem: Environmental > Aquatic > Thermal...
TTAAATCGCTGTAATCATTCTTTAGTTTTGCGTTTTACGTTATCTAAGGTGCCTGTGGATTATAATCACGGATTTAACGGATTTTTAAACGGATTACCACGGATTCTCTTATCTAAATCCGTTTAATCCGTGTTTCTTTTTTAATCCGTTTAATCCGTGTTCTTTAATCCGTGTTAATCCGTGATTAAATCACTGTAATCATTCTTTAGTTTTGCGTTTTGCCTTTTGAGTTTTGCGTTATCTATCTGTCCTTGATTTCTTATATTTTTGCATTGCCTTAGGCACCCACCAATCAATAAAATTATACCCTATGCCAATAGGTGCTGGCTGAACCCCCTGAAAACGGCTATGCAAAACAGATAGGCTATCCGGGACGTACAAAAACATATACGGCTGCTCATCATAAATTATCTTATGAATCTTGTGGTAGCAGGCTTGTCTTTGAATCTGTGAAAAAGTCCGACGCGCCTCTTCAAGGAGCCTGTCAACCTCTTGATTTTTATAGGAGATAAAATTAAATTCCCCTTCTTTTGTCTTTGACGAATGCCATATATCGTAATTATCCGGCTCGCGCGGCAAGGCCCATCCCAAAAGCACAGTCTCAAAATTTCTCTTATTGATAAACTCTGTAATAAACACGCTCCACTCAACCACTTTAATTTTTACCTTTATGCCTATACTACTGAGTTGTCTTTGGATAATCTGGGCGACCTTGATTCTTTCTTCATTACCTTGATTAGTAATAATTGTAAACTCAAAGCGCACGCCATTTTTATCAAGCCACCCATCTCCGTCAGAGTCTGACCAACCGGATTCCTTAAGGAGCGACATGGCTAATTCAGGGTCATAGGCAGCAGGCCTTACATCTTGATTATAAGCCCAGGACTGCGGGACAAATGGTCCTGTAGCCACAGTCCCTAAACCCAGGAGAATAATTTTAATAATCTCATCTTTATTGACTGCGTAATTTAACGCCTGTCTGACGCGTTTATCCTGGAATTTCGGATTATTTAAATTATACCCCAGATAAACATAACTAAAACTTGGCAATCTGAATTTGCGATAATTTTTTTTAAAAAATGCGTTGTCTGTCTGCCTTATAAATTGTAAAGGCGTCAGCCCTGCTGAATCAATGCCCTGGGTTTGTAATTCCAGAAAAATAGTGGATTCATCCGGTATTACCCTGTAGATATAACGGTCAATAAACGGCCTTTTCTCAAAATAATTGTGGTTGGATTCAAGTTCAATCTTTTCCTGGGTTTTCCAGGATTTAAATTTATAAGGCCCTGTGCCTATCGGATGCCTGGCAAATTCTGTATTGTTTAAATCTTCCTTCTCTAATAAATGCCTTGGCATTATTGACATCCCCCAACTTGCCAGGGCAGGAGCAAAAGGCTCTTTATAGGTAACTTTAAGGGTATAATCATCAATAACCTCTAAGGACTGGATGCGCTCAAAGTCTCCGCTGTAAGGGGTTTTTACATTAGGGTCAATGAGTTTAAGGTATGTAAATTCCACGTCTTTTGCTGTAAAAGGGTATCCGTCATGCCAGGTTACGCCTTTTCTTAAATGAAAGATAATTACTAAACCGTCATCTTGAATTTCCCAGCTCTGCGCAAGGTCAGGCACGATATTAATGTCTTTATCGTATTTAACCAGTCCGTTATAAATCATCCCGCAGATATCTGCTGAGGCAGAATCAGAGGCTAAGATAGGAATAAGTGTGCGGGCATCACTTATAGAACCAGTTACTAAGGCATCCCCGTAATCCTGGGCATATAGTTGGCGGCAAGTACCCCCTAATAGTGTGTATAGAGAAAATAAAAAAAAGACTATCGTTAAAAACGATAGTCTGAATTTATAACCTAAGACCTCAGGCATCAGGTTTGTTTTATTGTGTCTTCTCCGGGCCTGATAATGGATGCGCTTCCTGCCCGGAATCCTTTTGAGCAGGTGCCTCCTCAGCAGGCGTGGTTTTTTCAGGCATAACTAAATCGCTGGATTGCGCCTTGGGACTTGCCTCTTGCCCTTTAGAAACTGTCTTTGGGGATTCCTCTTTAATTTTAATATTTGACATTAAAGACCTGCTCTGTCTGGCTGATAAAAAGGCTAAACTTAAACACGTTATTAAAAACAATGTGGATAAAATCCCTGTTGTGCGGCTAAGAAATGTATTTGTCTTTGGCCCAAACATAGATTCCACATTAGATAATCCCTCAACCAATCCGCCACCTCTACCCTGTTGAATCAAAATAACAATAATTAACAATACGCATATTATTATATGCACTGCAATTAATAAACCCATCATTTTTTTACCTCACTGGCTTTCTTAACTATCTGGACAAATGATTCCACATTAAGGCTTGCACCACCGACTAATGCGCCGTCTATGTCCTGTTGTCTCATCAAATCAGTTATATTTTCCGGCTTTACGCTTCCGCCATATTGTATCCTGATAGAAATGGCTGTATCCTTATCATATAATTTAGAGAGTAAATCCCTTATGTATTTCTGCGCCTCCTGCGCCTGCTGGGGCGTGGCTGTCTTTCCTGTTCCAATAGCCCAGACAGGCTCATATGCAATTACCAGGTTTAAGGCATCCTGAGTCTTTATATCTTTTAAACCGCCTTGCACCTGTTTATTCAAGACATCCATTGTCAGTCCATTTTCCCTTTCTGACAATGTCTCGCCAACACAGACAATTGGGATTAAGCCGTGCCTTAAAGCCGCCTTCAACTTTCTATTTACTGCTTCATCTGTCTCGCCAAAATACTGCCTGCGTTCAGAATGTCCAATAATCACAAAACTGCACCCTGCGTCTTTAAGCATGCCTGCTGATACCTCTCCAGTAAAAGCGCCTTCATCCTCCCAGTAAATGTCCTGGCCGCCTAAACGGATATTGGAATCCATAATGACTTCTGAAATTTCACTTAATGCAGTGTAGGGTGGGCAAACCACTATATCAATATCTGTATCCATATCAAAAAACGCCCTTTTTAAGCCATTGACCAATTCAATGCCTTCGGGTATAGTCTTATACATCTTCCAGTTTCCAGCAATAATAGTCTTTCTCATTCCTAATTAATGTGATTATTTATGATTTGATTACTTGTTAGATAATGCTGCTATGCCTGGTAAATCCCTTCCCTCAAGAAACTCTAAACTTGCGCCTCCACCTGTAGAGATGTGAGTCATTTTATCTTCAACCTTGAATTTAGCCACTGCGGCTGCTGTATCCCCTCCGCCAATAATGGTAGTGGCTTTTAAGGTAGTCAGAAACTTGGCTATCTCTTCAGTGCCCTTGCTAAAAGGCGCCATCTCAAATATACCCAGAGGCCCGTTCCAGACAACTGTCTTTGCTGTTTTTAATCTTTTCTTAAACAGTGCTACTGTATTAGGACCTATATCCACTGCAATCTTGGCATCAGGGATATCTTCTCCCACAACCTGAGTTTTGGCATTAGGGTCAATGACATCTACAACCACATTATCAACTGGCAAGATAATTTCCTTATTTAATTGCTTAGCCTTCTGAAGGATTTTCTTAGCCACTTCAATCTTATCCTTCTCTAATTTTGAATTGCCGATGGATTTTCCATCTGCCTTCAAAAATGTATAAGCCATACCTCCACCTATTAAGATAGCATCGCATTTAGATAGCAGATTTTCAATAACCCCTATCTTATCTGAAACCTTTGCCCCTCCCAAAATAGCCATAAATGGTCTCTGGGGATTATTAACTGCATTACCTAAATATTCAATCTCCTTCTCAAGAAGGAAACCAGCAACTGCCTTAAGATAATGCGTAACCCCTTCTGTAGAGGCATGGCTACGGTGGGCTGTGCCAAAGGCATCGTTAACAAATACATCTGCACCGATAGATAACTGTTTTGCGAAATTGGCGTCATTTGCCTCTTCTTCGGGATGAAATCGAAGATTCTCTAACAGGATAATTCTTTCCTTTGATGTCTCAATCCCTTTTTTGACATTATCCCCTATGCAATCAGGCAGAAAATTCACAGGTTCGCCTAATAATGCGCTTAGCCTAATCGCAACGGGCTTAAGGCTATACTTCTCTATAACCTTGCCATCAGGCCTGCCTAAGTGACTCATTAATACTAATTTTTTAGCACCATTCTGCAATATGTATTTTATTGTAGGTAGTGTTGCCTTTATGCGCGTATCGTCTGTAATATTAAGATTGGCATCCTGAGGGACATTAAAATCAGCCCTCATCAAAACAACCTTATCTTTTAAATCAATGTCTTTTATAGTCATCTTGCTCATAATGTATCCCCCATATCTAATAAAGTTAACATTAAATTAATAAAAGTATTTCTTTTCTGGCCTCCTCATTATAGGGTATTAATATATATTAAATCCAGGCATTTGTCAAAGAAAATTCTAATTCAGACCCGTGATTAAACTCGCCAACTCGCTAACTCGTTAACTCGCTAACTTTCTTTACTTTTGCGTTTTTCCTTTTGCCTTTTGCGTTTTGAGTTATCTAAGGCGCCTGTGTATTATAATCACGGATTTAACGGATTTTAAACGGATTACCACGGATTGTCTTATATAAATCCGTTTAATCCGTGTCTTTTTTAATCCGTGCTAATCCGTGATTAAATCACTGTAATCATTATTTAGTTTTGCCTTGCGTTTTACGTTATCTTAGGTGTTCCTAATAACGGCCTGCCTAACAGCAAAAAGTCGCTTATCTTAAACAAAGCAATCACAATACAACTATCCCTTAAGCCAAGAAGTGGTAGCAAAATAATACCCGCCGTCATTCCGGCAAGCCATCCCCCAAGAAGGTCCGCTAAATAAAGGACCCCTGCGGTCTTACCTATTGTTTCATTTTCTGATAAACATAATTTAGCGGCTAAAGGAAATTCCATTCCAGCGAGAAACCCTGAAATAAAAAATAACGCCGCAAATAACAAATCTAAATGCTGCCCATAACTGGATAATCTGCCCAATATCCACGCCAACGCAAACGCAAATAAAACTATACCGGCCTCAATTACAGCAAAAAATCTAAAGCCATCCCTGATTTTTTCTACACGGTTAGTTGTAAAGATACCTCCAGATGCAATGCCAGCCATAAATATACTTATAAGTATCCCTATCTTATGATAAAGATAACCGTAGAATATTTGAAAACTAAAAATTAAAATAAGGTTGGCAAACATAGCAAAAAAACCAGTTGTTGCAATACTATAGGCAATACCTACCTTAAACAATGCTGTTTTGCGATAAAAAATAAAAAATATTATAATACCTGCCAAGAATACACCAATTCCGACGTATAAAAGATTTAAATATTTAAAAAATCTAAATAACCCTGCCAGGGCAGGAGAAAATTTCTTATTCCAAATCATAAGCATCTGAAATACCGCCACAGGCGTTGTATCGCTATTAACCTTTGTAGTATGCCCTAACATTGCGTTATTAAACCATTTTACCCAGGACTTATCTAATCTATAATCTATATATTTAGGAACAAGGATATCTGTTTTAATATTGAGTGTTTCTATTCTCTTGTTGACTAAACCTGCTGAAACGCCAAGTATCCCTTCGGAATCCGAAGCCAAAATTGTATTGTAATCCCCCGGGATAACGCGCACAAACCCATAGGTATCTCTTAAGCCATTTAAAATGCAGGCATTTAAATCCCTTAAATCCTCGCTTATATATGTCAGGGACCCTGGCAGCCATAAAGCCAATATACCGTCTCTATTGAGCCTCTTTTTTGTTAAAGCAAAAAACTCGCGGCTGAATAGCCGGTTTGTAGTCAGGTCAGCGTGTATAGGCAGGCCAATCAAAATTAAGTCATATTTATTGGCAGTTGTCTTTAAGAAAAATCTGCCGTCAAGGTTGATTATTCTTACCCTCTTATCGCTTAATTCAGTATCTGTAATCTCAGAGGGGTGTTGTTTAAGCGCCTCTATAATAATAGGGTCAAGTTCAGCGTAATCCACCCTTTTAACCCTGTGCTTTAAAATCTCATTTATAATTCCGCCTGCCCCTGCGCTTACCACAAGCACATCCTTTGGGGCATAATGAAATAAAAGCGGTAGGTTCCCGAATTCCTGCACAAAGATTATATCTGGATAAGGGACAGTAATCGCCGGCACGCCATTATAAAAAAATGTGTCCTGTTCCCCCTTGCGGGTTACAGTAATATTGCCGTAAACAGAATTGCGGTAATCTATAACCTCCTGACCCATCCATTGCTCTTTTAAAGAAAGATTATGCAGTTTATCAGCCGCCTTAAAAGAAAAGCAACTTGTCACAACCAGAATTAGCAGGATTACCGAGAATTTCAAGTAACTAATTTCTTTTCTATACAAAAATAGACAGATTATAAAATTAGAAATGGATATTATTATGGCTATGCGAAATGAATTTAAATAGGGTATGAATAAATAGGTAAGTATGATGCCTCCTAAAACCGTCCCTATTGTTTCTAAGATATATACCCTGCCTATGGAAGGGGCTGTTTTTTTTAATGATGCGGAATAAAGCCTTGCACCTGAACTGAATAATGCGCCATGGCAGAAGGCAGTCGGCAAGATTATTAAAAAAGAGATGTAACATATTGTAACTAACCCCAGACCCTCGCCAAACGGAATGCCTAATAAGGATTTAAATACCCGGCACAGATAAATTGATACCGGCAGTGTTAACGCAAAAACCAAGAGCAAAATTATAAACACCTTTAATTTATTTTTTGCCGCATCAATAATCCTGCCTAATAGAAACGTCCCTATTGCCTCCAGCATCAACCAGTTCGCCAGTATTACTCCTATGGTTAACTCATTTCCATAAAAATTAATCAATAACTCCCTTAATATGAGCACCTGCGCAGATATTCCGCTTAAACCCGTAATCAGTATTGCAAAAACAATAGCATAAGGCATCGTTTTTTTAACCTTCTGTCATAAGATTAAATTCCTATTTTAATTTTATGAATAAGAAAAAATGGGGACTAGTATTTTTATAAACTCGTCCCCATTTTATTTTATAGAAAATTGGTTATAAACCCTTCCTTACAATATAAGATGCTAAATCAACCACCCTTGAGGAATATGCCCATTCGTTGTCATACCAGCCCATAATCTTAACCAGCCGGCCGTCAATTACCCGTGTTAACTCCGCATCAAATATGCAGGAAAATTCAGAACCTGTAAAGTCTTTTGATACTAAAGGCTCTGTTAAATATTGCAGTATGCCCTTAAGGTTAGTCTGGGATGCTTTTTTAAAGACCTCGTTTACAGACTCCACTGTGGCATCCTTTTCAACAATACAGGTTAAATCCGTCAGGGAAACATCAGGTGTGGGAACGCGAATGGCTAAGCCATCCATTTTCCCTTTTAACTGTGGTATAACGCTGCCTATTGCCTTGGCTGCGCCTGTTGTGGTCGGTATCATTGAAAGGGCTGCAGCGCGAGCCCTGCGCAAATCCTTATGAGGCAAATCCAGGATGCGCTGGTCATTTGTGTAGGAATGGATTGTGGTCATCAAACCGCTTTTAATACCAAAATTATCCAAGAGAACCTTAGCCATAGGCGCAAGGCAATTGGTAGTGCAAGATGCGTTTGAGATGATATTATGTTTCTTTGGGTCATAGTTTGTTTCATTGACGCCCATAACTATGGTAATATCCTCGCCCTTAGCAGGGGCCGTAATAATAATCTTCTTTGCCCCGCCATTTGTAATATGGCCAATGCATTTTTCCTTTTCAGTAAATACCCCTGAGGATTCAATGACTACCTCAACGCCGTAATCCTTCCATGGAATCTCAGACGGAGATTTTGCGCTTAACACCTTTAGGGTCTTACCATTTACCACTAAGGCGTCCTCCTTTGCTTCTACACTTGCGTTTAGGGCGCCAAAAGTAGAATCGTATTTTAAAAGATGCGCCAAGGTCTTTGTCCCCACAGGCAGGTCATTTACTGCGACAAAATCCAGGTCTTTAACTCCTTTTTCAATAGCGCTACGATAAACCAACCTGCCAATTCTGCCAAACCCATTGATGCCAACTTTTACTGCCATTTCTCATACCTCCTTTTCTCTTTTCATACAGCCCTTCACGAAATTCACATAAGGGCTAAAGAATACTGACGGTTATTAATTAGTAATCACGGATTTAACGGATTTTTAAATGGATTACCGCGGATTGTCTTATCTAAATCCGTTTAATCCGTGTCTTTTAATCCGCGTTAATCCGTGATTAAACTCGCTAACTCGTTAACTCGCTAACTTTCTTTAGTTTTGCGTTTTGCTCTTTGCCTTTTGCGTTTTGAGTTATCTAAGATACCTCTGTATTATAATCACGGATTTAACGGATTTTTAAGCGGATTACCACGGATTGTCTTAGTTGCCCCTGGCTATTTAGTAGTGAGTAGTGAGGAATCCGTTTAATCCGTATCTTTTAAATCCGTTTAATCCGTGTCTCTTTTAAATCCGTGTTAATCCGTGATTAAATCACTGTAATTATTTTTTTACTTTGCGTTTTGCGTTATCTAATTTGTCCCTAATTTATTCCCTTTAAATACCTGGCGGCTAATTCAGGAGGAGTGGTAACTGCATAAAAGCCTGTTCCCCATTCAAAGCCTGCCACACGAGTCAACTTTGGCATAATCTCAATATGCCAATGATAACCTTCAAAACCATCAGTATCGCTATTTGCAGGTGATGTATGAATTATAAAATTATAAGAAAGATTTGGAAATACTTTTTTTAATCTGTGTATAGTCTCTTTTAAAATTGAAGCCAGGGCTGGAATCTCTTCCTGAGGCAAATGACAAAATAATCCATTGTGCTTTTTTGGAATTATCCAGACCTCAAATGGGAAACGCGACACAAATGGACAGAAAGAAACAAAGTATTTATTCTCAAAAACCATCCTTTCGCCTTCCTGAAGTTCCTGCCTTATCATATCGCAGAATATGCAACGCTCCCTGTACTGGAAGTAATTAAATGCGCCTCTTATCTCCTCCATAACATTCTTGGGCACCATAGGCAGGGCAATAATCTGGGTGTGCGCATGCTGTAAAGACGCCCCTGCCGCATATCCATGGTTTTTAAAAATCATAATGTATTTAAATCTTTTATCTTTAATAAGATCCTGGGCGCGACGGCAGCACATCATAATAACCTTTTCTATTTCCTCATTCAATAAGTCAGGTATATCCTTGTTATGATACGGCGTCTCAATCAAGACCTCATGTGCACCTATCCCGTTAGACATATCATAAATCCCTATTCCCCTTCTATCCAAATCCCCCTCTATCTGCAGCGCTGGAAATTTATTAGGCACCACCCTAACCTGCCATCCAGGGGTATTTGGGGCTGTACTTGGGTCCCTAAAGGCATCAATCTCTAAGGGTGTCATTGGCTCATTGCCGTAACAAAAAGGGCATACACCTGCCTTGGATAGATGCTGTTCGTATTCGTAATCCTCGGGTTTATTGGGATGGTCAGTATCCACAATAACCCATCTACCTACTATAGGGTCTCTTCTTAAATCAGCCATAAGTTAAATTTCTACTTCGCGCAAAAATTTTGCCGCCTCTTCAGGTGGCAAAGGACAAATGTAAAAACCAGTCCCCCATTCAAAGCCGGCAACCCTTGTCAAACGAGGAATAATCTCAATATGCCAGTGGTAATCATTGTCTATTGTCTTCCAGTAACCCGGCTTCTGGCGTCTAAAAGGCGCTGTGTGTATAACATAGTTATAGGCAGGGTCGTTCAACCCCTTTTTTAACTTAGAAAGCGTTAATTTTATTACCCGACCAAGGTCAATACGAATATTATCCTGCAGGCTTGTAAAATCGCAGGAATGCCTCTTTGGCAAAATCCAGACCTCAAAAGGAAATCTCGGCGCAAATGGAACAATAGCAATAAAGCCGTCAATATCAAGTATAAGCCTGTCCTTAGATGACAATTCCTGTTTTATTAAATCGCAGAAAACGCATCTTTCATGGTAGTCGTAATAGCGCCTTGCGCCCATTAGTTCTTCCTTGACGCGCTTCGGATTAACAGGCGTGGCAATCAGCTGAGACCTGGAGTGCCTTACCCTGCCTCCGCCTGCGGCCCACCCGTAATTTTTAAAAACAAGGACATATTTAAAACGCTGGTCCTTTTCTAAGTCTGTGATTCTATTTATATAACAGGTTATAACCTTGGATATTTGTTCTTCGCTTAAGTCAGCCATATTGCCTATGTGTTTGTTTGTCTCAATAATTACCTCATGCGCGCCAATGCCGTTCATCAAATCATATAGGCCTTTGCCACGCCGCTCCAATTCTCCTTCTATCCTTAAAAATGGAGAGATACTTGGCACAACCCTTAATTCCCATCCAGGGGAATTAGGCGGTGTATTATTAGGTCTTAAGGCGTATATTTCCTTCGGGGTATGCGCCTCTTGTCCTTCGCAAAAAGGACAGGGCTTTTCAGGAGGGTTTTGCCCTGACTCACTTAAAAACTGGTCAGGACGTCTTGCGCGTTCTGTGGCAATAATTACCCATCTGCCAATAACAGGGTCTTTTCTTAATTCAGGCATCAGTTATTAAATAAGATTAAACCGCTTAAATTAAAATCAAATAATACGGAGTTTAATTGTATCATACTTTACTTAAAATGCAATATTTTTTCTTCTTTGATTATCCAAGAATTTCTTTAATCCCTATCTTATGCCCAAGGATAAAATCCCTGGCTGTCATAACCCTGCCGCCTTCTAATTGTAACTGCCGTATTATTAAATTGTCTTTGCCGCAAGCCACGCTTATGCCTTCTAAGGAGACATCTATAACCTCACCTGGCTTATGAAGTGATTTTAAATCAAGGGGTGTTAAAACATTCGCCTCATAAATCTTAAGAAGTTTTCCGCGATAATATGTAAATGCGCCAGGCCAATTCAGGCATCCCCTGATAAGGTTATAGATTTCTAAGGCAGGCTTAGCCCAATTTATCCTGCCGTCTTCTTTTTTAAGTTTAGGGGCAAAACTTACATTGTCATTGCCCTGTGGCTTAAGGCAATAGGTTTTGTTCTCAATGCTATCTAAACAATCAGGCAATAAAGACGCGCCCAAGTGGGATAATTTCTCTTCAAGGGTAACCGCTGTATCAGTCTGAGAAATCCCTATCTTTTCTTGCAGGATAATATCCCCGGCATCCATTCTTGAAGACATCCTGATAATGCTAACCCCTGTAACAGATTCGCCTTTGATAATAGCCCAGTTAACAGGGGCTGCCCCGCGATACGCCGGCAATATAGATGCATGCAGATTAATAGAGAATATTTTTGGAAGAGATAATACCTGCCCTGAAAATATCTGCCCGTAGGCGATAACCACGAATAAGTCTGGTTTTAGACTTTTTAAAAATTCTATAGACTCTATGGAGTTTATGTTTAACGGCTGATAAACCTTAAGTTTCTCCTTAATGGCTAAAGATTTAACTGGGGTGCCTACCATAGATAACCCCCTGCCTTTACGCCTGTCAGGTTGGGTAACAACACAGACAACCCGATGTCTGCTACCAAGTATACCTTCTAAACAGGGGACTGAAAAATCAGAACTACCGAAGAATACTATGTTCATAATATTTGCCTTGTAAGACCTGCGTATAGAATCCTTAAACAGGGTCTATGTCCACTGTTACTATTATACCCGAATGCGAAAAGTTTTTTAAGTTACTTTTTAAGAATCTAGATAACTTATCCACGGAATTTGCCCTTATTAATATCTGCCAATAAAAGTTGCCGCGCAGTTTAGCGGGTTGAGCCTCATTTAGGGCAATAATCTTAATGCCCCGGCTTTTATTTTGTTTTTTTAATCTGGCGAATAAATCTGCGCTTATAACCTTAACCCTTTCTTCTTTAGGGCCCCTTATCTTTATTAAACCTAAGTGCTTAAAAGGAGGAAAACCCAATTGTCTTCTCTGGCGCAATTCCTCTTCATAAAAGGCGTTTATATCTTTGTTAACCAGGGATAGAAAACAATGGTGGTTGACAAACCTTGTCTGAATAATCATTTTTTTATCTGTCAATTTTAAAAGGTCGCACAATAAGGCAAAGGTCTTTTCGCTGGCGCGGAAATCCAGGCGATTTAAGGAATTATCAATTGCCAAAATCCCGATAAGGTCAAAACAGTATCTGTCGTTTTTTAATATTGCCTGCGTTGAGATAAAAATCTCGCCATCTAAAAAATCCACCACCTTATCCTTATCAAGCATCTTAATCTTTGCCTGAGGAAAAATCCTAAACAATTCGCTCTCTAATTTTTCAGTGCCTGCCCCTGAATATCTTATGTATCCAGAGTTACATAAAGGACAAATCTGTGGTATAGGCATATTAAAACCACAATAATGGCAGGTTAATTTTTTATCTTTAAAGTGATAAACTAAATTTATACTGCATCTAGGGCATTTAAGCGCCATCCCGCAGGAAACGCAGGCAGCCAGGGTAGCAAATCCGCGTCTGTTTAAAAATAATAAAGACCTCCCCCTTGCCTGAATGGTAGCCCTGATTGCATCCTCTAAGTATAGAGAGATTATTGGCTGCCTTTTTTTAAAATTCCACGGGATATTTTTTGTATCCAGGATTTTTATTTCTGGGAAATCCCTGTCTCTTGGAAAAAAGACATATCTTGCCTTTGATTTTTTTGTTAAATAAAAACTTTCTAAAGACGGCGCAGTGCTACCTAAGATAATCCTTGCCCTTTCTATCTTAGCCCTCATAAGGGCAATTTCTCTTAAATGATAATGCGGGACCTGGTCCTGTTTATATGCCTGATCTGCCTCCTCATCTACAATTATCAGGCCTAAGTTTTTAAGCGGGGCGAAGATAGCCGAACGCGTACCAACAACAATGTTAACTTTGCCTTCTCTTATTTTAACCCATTCCACCAATTCCCCCGGGCCTTTTCTAAAGATTGTGGAGGATGGGACTTTAAAAATAGAGTCAATCCTGTCTTTTGTCTTTAATGCCGCATTTTTGTCAGGCAGGATAATTATTGCTGACTTTAAGATATCTAATGTATTTTTTATCTCCTTTAAATATATATCCCATCTCTTGATGCCGTCTAAGTCGTGGATCAATATAGGGCAATAGCCGCTCTCTTCTTGAAGACCTGCTGCCGACGGTGTTTTAGGGGTATAGGCATCCTGCAAGGTATCTAAGCCACTTACAGGCAAGGGCTTGCCTTTTCTTAATGGTTCGGGCAAACTGGTTTCTATCGCCTCGCCCAATGAACAACAATAATAATCTGATAATTCCTTAGCCAACACAAGCATATTTTCATCCAGCAAAGCGAAGTCGTCTATTGTCTTTAGTATAGGTTTAATTTTATGGACGCCTGTTTTTTTCACCACCTTTATTACATACCCGACTTTTCTTTGATTGCGAAAAGGCACCCATACCCTCATCCCAACTTTTATCTTCTTATGAAGCGCCTCAGGGATAATATAATCAAAAGGACCTTCAACGGGCAACCCAAAGACTACCTTAGCGTACAACATCGCATATCGCCTTTGTAGCAAATGGTTTTCTGATTTTCTCAATCCTGTTTTTTGCCTCTTTTAGTTTATCAGGATTATTTTTAAAATCCAAAATTATATTTTTTATGCATTTTGCGTCTTTTGCCTCTATCCCAACCCCATATTCAGCCATAACCCTGATGTTTTCCTCTTCCTGGCCTGGTATAGGAGAAATAAATATAGGAAAAAGTTTCATAACCAGGCTTTCGGCAATGCTTAGCCCGCCCGGCTTAGTAATAATTATATCCGACACAGCCATCAGTTCGTGGATATTGTCAATAAAACCAAATACCCTGACAGAAGGATAATTTTTATTTTTTAGTTTTTTGTATAGCCGTTGATTCCTGGCTGTAACCACAATAATCTGAACATCTGTATGCAATGCCTCAACTATTTCTTCTATTTGCCCTATACCGAAAGAACCTGTAAAAATCAAACAGGTGAATTCATTGTTATTAAGATTAAATTTATGGCATAAGTCTATTTTTGAGTATTCTGCCAGAAATTCAGCGCCAACTGGTATGCCTAAAACTTTTATATTATCCTGATTCACGCCTTCTGACTTAAGCCTATTCATAGTAATGTCCGAGCCTACAATATAATAATCTATACCTTCGGATAACCAGAAGGGATGCACCCCAAAATCAGTAATTACGCTTATAACCTTTGATTTTATCTTCTGCCTTATCTTTAAATGCCCTGCTATCTCAGAGCAAAGAAAGTGCGTAGAGATTATAAAATCCGCATTTTCCTCTTCTAAAAATTTAGCAAACCCCCTGGTCTGGATGCGGTTTAAAATCTTGGCAATTAACCTTGAAACTGCGCAAAAGGCAGAAAATGATGTTAACCAAAAACCAAGCCTCCATAAGCACCTAAGATGCCTCACTAAAAAAGAATAACCGTAAAGGTAACTGATTTTAAAAAATCGCAGTGACCACCTCAATGCATCAGCCATAACCACATCCACATCTTTATAACTGGTTTTAAAACAATTATAAATCGCCTCTGCCGCTTTAAAATGTCCTGCGCCAGCAGAGGCATAGGTAACAATAACCTTCATTTTGCTTAAAGATTTATTTATCCGACGTTTTGGAGTTTTTAAGAATAATCTCTACAGCCCCTGATAAATCTTTAGCGGTAAAGTCAGGAAGGGTCTGCCAGATATTTTTATTTTCAGGCTTTTCCTTGCCAGAAAATACAAGTATTGTTTTAAGGCGGGCTGCCTTGCCGGTATCTATATCCCTGATACTGTCTCCGACAAAATAACTGTCGCTTAGTTCAGGTAAGACCCCGTTTTTTTTAAGTCCTGCTATAACCTTTTCTACAAGACCTGTCTTAGGCTTACGACAGTTACAGTTATCCTCCTCTGTGTGCGTGCAGTAATAAACACCGTTTATATGCGCCCCTAATTTATTTAATTCCTTTAGCATATTTCTGGTGATAAAATCTAATTCCTCTTTAGGGTATATACCTTTAGATACACCTGCCTGGTTTGAAATAACAAAGACCTTATAACCTTGCCTGTTTAATCTTTGAATGGCTTGATGAACACCTGGCAGAAACCTAAACTTATCCCAAGAGGTTACATATTGAAAATCTCCGGGGTATTCGTTAATTACGCCATCCCTGTCTAAAAAAACTAACTTCATAATCAGAAGGCTTTTTATTTTGTATTGCCATAGCCGCGTCTTATCAATTCGCGGTATTTTAGATAACTTATAAATTGGTATAAACTTGCAAAATAAGCCACTACAAAACCCCAGAAACCATCCTTATAACCTTTTCTACCCACATATGTCCTGATAAACCTGTCGCAACTACGCCACAGAAACCTGACCAGGCGCATAGGTTTTCCCTGTGCCAACCATTTTTTTGCCTCGCGCGTGGTCTGGTTATTGAGTTTGCCTAAAAAATCCTCAATGTCGCGATAAGAATAATGTATGATGTCGCATCTTAAGTGGCCGCAAGGCTCATCCATAAATGCCCTGGGATGCACCGCCGCCTCTTCATAACGAAATTTATCCTTTTTAAAAAGTTTTAGTTGTGGGCTTGGATACCAGCCGCCTTGTTTAACCCAATAATCGCCTATATAATTCCTGCGAGGTATAGTAAAACCATTCTCCCGTGGGTTATTTTTAAGCACGCGGGTAATCTCTTCTTTTAATTGGGGACTTACAATTTCATCTGAATCTAAACTTAACACCCAGGCATTTTTAGCCTGGCTATATGCCCAGTTTCTATGCCTGCCCTCAATATCCATCTTCCTGATGAATATCCTATCCGTATATTTCCTGACTATATCCAGGGTATGGTCTGTGCTTTCGTCATCCACCACTATAATCTCATCAGCCCATTTTACTGACTCAAGGGTCCGGGATATGCGGCTGGCATCGTTTTTAGTCAAAATTACGACGGAAAGTCCGACCTTCTCTGACATATCTCACCCCTTAATAAATTTTTTTATTGTATTAACTACGAATTTAATCTGGTTTTCTTTAATATGCGGATACATAGGCAGGGATATAATTTCTCCAGCAACCTTCTCTGAAACAGGAAAATCCCCTTTCCTATAACCCAAATGACTATATGCCTTTTGTAAATGTAGGGGTATGGGGTAATGCACAATACAGGCAATGCCGCTTTTCTTAAAAAAGTCTAATAGCCCATCACGCCTTTTCACCCTAATTGCGTAAACATGATAGACATGCCTTACATCCCTTGATGCGTATGGAATAATCACCCCTGGTATATCCCTTAGCAGTTCATTATAAATAACCGCGGCCTTACGGCGCAGGGCATTCCATTTTTTTAATCTCTTTAGTTTAATTCTTAACATCGCTGCCTGCAGGGTATCAAGGCGTGAGTTATAACCTATTAAGGTATGCTCGTATTTTGAAACCCTGCCATAATCCCTGAGCATCAAAAGTTTTTTATAAATAGATTCATCATCTGTTACCACCATACCTGCGTCTCCCAATGCCCCTAAGTTCTTTGACGGATAAAAACTAAAACACCCTGCATCACCCAGACTACCTAAAACCCTCCATTTTTCATCAGGCATCTTTATTTCTGCGCCGTGCGCCTGGGCTGCATCCTCAATGACCTTCAAATTATACTCCTTAGCAACTTTTAGAATTTCAGGCATATTTGCAGGCTGTCCGTAAAGGTGTACCGGTATAATCGCCTTTGTTTTTTTGTTAATCGCCTTCTTTACCTTTGCTATATCAATATTATAAGTATCTTCCTGGATATCTACAAATACAGGCCTTGCGCCTGTATAAGAAACAGCCAGGCCTGTCGCAATATAAGTAAAATCAGGAAGGATAACCTCATCCCCTTCTTTAATGCCAAGGGCTAAGGCAGATAAAAACAAGGCTGCTGTTCCTGAACTTACGCCAACTGCATAGCGGCTGTTACAAAAATTACTGAACTCCTTTTCAAAACTAACCAGTTCCTCTCCTAATATAAAATCCCCTTTTTTAAGCGTCCTGGCAAACGCCATTTCTAAATCCCTTTTAACCTCATTATGCTGCTGCCATAAATCCACAAACGGTATCTTCACAATAACCTCCTTACTGCGTCAAAAACATCGCTTATAGTAATTGATTTTATGCACTCCTTATCCCTTAAACAAACAGGTGTCTTGAATTTTTTATAGCAGGGCCTGCAACTAAGGTCCTTTTTTAAAACGATGTGCTTTGGGGATACAGGATATGGCCCATAGACAACCGGGTCAACAGGGCCAAATATTGAAACTGTTTTTATCCCCAAGGCAACTGCCATATGAAGCGGTCCGCCATCATTTGCGACTAAAATATCAAGGCAACTTATAATTGCAGCTAATTCCCTTAAATCAGTTGCGCCTGTTAAATCAATTGCCTTATGCGCCATAGCCCCATTAATCTCTTCGGCAATAGATTTTTCAATGGCATCCCCCAAAATTACAATCTTTGAGTTAAATTCTTCAATCAGTTTATCCGCCAGATAAGCGAAATTCTTAGGTGGCCAGTGTTTTAAAACAGCATCCCTGCCCCAACTTGCGCCTGCGCCTGGGGCTATGCCTATTTTTAAATCCCTTTCATAGATACCAGCCTTAAATAAAAGTTCCCTTGCCTTTTCCTTTTCCTCATCACTAACTATAAGTTCTAAATTGCGGCTTGCCGGGGGAGTTAAATTAAGAAGCCCCAATAAATCCAGGTTATATTCTACGACGTGCCTGTCAGCATAACCATCTATGCGTATCTTGTCCGTCAGAAACCTACCTCTATTTTTATAGTCAAAACCAATGCGCTTTTTAATGCCTATTAACCTTGAAATCAATCCGTAGCGATGGTCTAATGAAAAATCTATCGCTATATCAAAACCCTCTTTTCTTAAATTGCGTAATAAACCGCATAAGGCGCCAAAACCCCTTAATCTGGATTTTGAGCATATTTTTTTAATGTCACCTCGCGATAAACCAAATATTTTATCTATCTGGGGATTATGCTCCAATAGATACCTTACCCTTTCATTAGTCCAGTAGCATATAAAACTGTCAGGCAGGTTCTCCTTTAAGGCGCGGATAACAGGGGTAGTAAAAAGCACATCCCCAATGCCAAATGGATTGATAATAAGAATTCTCTTCAAATTTTGTTTTTAAAACCCCTCTTTCTTAAAACCCCTACCAGATTCTTTATATCCTGGGCATTTTCTTTTGGACATACCAAAAGCGCATCCTTTGTGTCCACAACAATAATATTCTTCAGCCTTAATGTGGCAACGAGTTTATCCTGGGCCCAAACCAAAGACCCTTTACTACCCATATCAACACAATTGCCCTTTAGGATATTTCCGTGTTTATCCTTTCTTACCACCTCATCCAAAGCACTCCAACTCCCTAAGTCTGTCCAGCCGCAACAAATAGGCAATACCGCCGCATACCTAGTCTTCTCCATTACACCATAGTCAATTGAGAGAAAAGGAAGTTTTCCCCATAGTTTATTTATGTCTTTTAAACTGCGCATATTCACAATCATTCTATAAACCAAAGGATGAAACCTCTTGACTTCCTCAAGCATAACGCCAGGCGTAAATACAAATGTTCCGCTATTCCAGTAATATCTTGCATCCCTTATGAACCTTTTTGCCCTCCTTAAATCCGGTTTTTCTACAAATTTTTCAATCACAAAAAATCTTTTTGCCTTCCCTCTTTTTTCTTTTGCATTTTGCGTTTTGCGTTTTGCCTTTATTTTAATATATCCGTACCCGGTCTCAGGCCTGACAGGAGGCACACCAAATGCAACAATATAGCCATCCCTGGCTACATCAATTGCGTCCCTGCAGGAATCCAAAAACACCTTTTTATTTTTTATGAAATGGTCAGAAGGCAAAACTATGATAACTGCCTGCGGGTCTTTATTCAATATTTTATATGACAAAAAAACTATTGGCGCCAATGTATTTTTACCTTCCGGCTCAAAAAAGAAATTACCCTCAGGTATATCCAGCTTTTTTAAGCAGTCTTTAATCTGGTACCTATGGACCCTGCTTGCGGCAATATAAATATTTTCTTTTTTAACAAGCCCTGAAATCCTTCGCACAGTCTCTTGTATCATAGGCCTGCCTGAACAGATACCAAGGAGTTGTTTTGGCAAAAGGCGTCTGCTTAAAGGCCAGAACCTCGTTCCGCTACCACCACATAAGATAATTGCGTAGTTCATCTAATTCTCCAATATTAACTTTACCTTATCAAATACCTCTTCAACAGAGATATCAACTAAATTGTATTTTTTAATCACTACGCTGTCCTTTCCAGGGGGAGCCCACCTTATTGCGCTTTTACCGGGTAAATCATCTCTAAATATCGCAATCACAGGGACACCAACTGCGCTTGCTAAGTGCGCTGGCCCGCTATCACCTGATACAAGCAGCAGACAATTTTTAAGAACCCCTGCCAATTCTACAAGGGTGGTTCTACCTGTCATATTAATAAGGTGGTCTCCAAAATTAGAGAACATTGCGCAAGAATCTCCCGCCTCATCCTTGCCACCGACAATAACCACTTTAACTTTTAACTCTGCAATCAACTTCTGCGCTAACCTGAGGAAATTACCTTTAGGCCATTGCTTTATCGGGTCGCTGGTAAAGGGATGTAATGCCACTATGTTGTAGTTTGCGCCTAAGTATCCTCGCATCCGTTTAATTATATCCCTATCTATCTTTATAGAGACTGTTTTATCAGTTGGATTTATTCCGATTAGCCTTAATAAATCCAGATTATATTCTATTTCATGCTTTAAACCAAGATATTTATTGTCCTGTGTCTTATGGCTCAAAAGAAATGGCCATTTACGATTGTAACCAACGCGCACTGGAATGCCTGCAAGATAACTAATGATATGAAATTCCCTGGATGGATTAAAGACAATGCATATGTCAAATTTCTTTGCCTTAATTTGCCTGCTAAATCTTAATACCTCAGAGAAACTGTGTTTTTTGTTGCTAAATGGCATCACAGCGTCAATGGATTCAATGCAATGCGCCAATTCCTCCACGTAAGGGTCAACAACAACAGTTAATTTCGCTTGTGGAAAGAATTGCCTTAAGGCAGTAAATGCCGGTATATTAAGCAGAAATTCACCAAACCTATCGTTTCTCACTGCTAAGATATTCTTTGCTTCCATTTAATTAAACGTATCTATGCCGCTTGTATTTCCTTATGCGAAATGGGCGTATGGATAAAATTTTCAAGCGACATCAATAAGGCGCTTATATACCAGAAGATTAATCCCACCCGCGAATAATATAGGCTGCTTTCTGTTAAGCCGTTTACTAAAAATGCCATCAAAGAGGCCATAAACAAAAGCGCAAGCGTTTTTAAATAGGGGTCTTTCATAAAACTGTAAATACTTCCTGCCTGATGAAACAATTTATAGACCAGCCATAGGAATATCCCTAATCCTATTAATCCGATTTCCCCTGCCATATGCAGGTATATATTATGCGCATACATATAATCCAAGGTAACTACATCGCGGTATTCGCGAGGTTCCTTGTATTTTTTGTAATTCTTCATATATGTATTTGCGCCTACCCCAATAAAGGGATGGTCCTTAATCATATTCAGGGTATTGCGATACACCGCTAATCTATCATCATTGCACATAAATCTTAAAGGGTTATAACCTACTTCTTTCGCCCAATCCTTAACGCTCTTTGGCAGAATAAAAGGGGATATCAATAAAAGGACAGCCAGGGTAATCACAACTGATTTATTTTTCATCGCAATACCCAAGAAAAACAAAGATACATATATAGCCAGCAATGTCGGCCTGGAATACGTCAGAACTATACCAGTTAAGGCAAGGACGCTTACAGGGATAAGCCAGGGCTTCTTATTCTTAAGATAATAAAGTGTCAAGCCAAACAAAACAGGCGCAAATGCGCTTAAATAAATGCCCAAAACATTTGGGTCCTTAAAAGACGCTGTAGCCCGCGCCAATCCAATATTAACTACTGGAAAATACCCCCTGATAAAATCCCTGCCTGTAGTTATCTGCCATATCCCGTCAATAGTTGATAAAACTACGCCTAAGCCGATAAAAAATATTATCCTGTTTATATGGTCTCTGTCTTTTAATTCTTCTACAATGCAAAAGAAAACAAGGATATGCCACAAAAGTCTCAATACCCCGCCCTTAAGGCTATCCCTGTAGTCTATTGAATGAATAACTGAAACACAACTTATAAGGAAAAAGAAAAATAATGGGATGTTAACAGGCGTTTTAACAAAAAAATATTCTTTTTTTAAGAGTTTCTTTGTCAAAAAAGCAACTATCAATATGCCTGCCAGGATATTTGTTGGGGCAGGGGCAATAGAAATAGAAAATGGAATCAAAATAATCGTCCAATAAATTACTTTATCTAAGACATTTAAAATATTGTCCATTTATTTAGCCAACCTGTATTTAAAGATGCTCATCACTGCTCGTAACCCGTCTTTACACCTTATCTTCTTTCCTTCGCTGTAACTACGTGGGCGATAGGATATGAATTGCTCGGCTATCCGTAATTTTTTATTTAACGCCTTTGCGATTATCTCTATTTCTATATCAAAACCACTGGCGCTTAAATCTAAGTCATTAATAGTCTGGCGCCTTAATAATTTATAACAGGTGAAGCAGTCATTAAGCCTAGTATTGAATAAAAGATTAAGGAGGTTAGTTAAAAGCCTGTTTCCCAACTTATGTATAAACAAACCCTTGTAACCCTTAATAAACCTCGCCCCTAAGACGATATCCGCATTATTTTTTTTAAGAGACTCAAATAACTTAAAATAATCATTTGGGTCGTATTCCAAATCAGCATCCTGAATAATCACAAAATCACCAATAGCATGGGATACCCCTGTTAAAACAGCAGCGCCCTTTCCCCTGTTTGTGGCATGATGGATGACCTTAAGTCCGTCTATTCTTATATCCCTTAATATCCTGCCTGTCTCATCGGATGAGCCATCATCCACAACAATCATCTCCTTGTCAATAGGCACTGCGTCTATCTTCTGTAAAATTTCCCTTATGGTTTTTTCCTCGTTATAGACAGGGATTATAACTGATAAAAGTGGCATATCGACTTATCCTGTAATTTTTTTAATTATAGCCCAGACATAAAGTCTAAGATAATTCGGCAATAATTTTAGTATCTTAAAATTTGACCTTCCCTTTGACCTTTCATTCCACACAGTTGGGACATCTGTTATTTTAAAACCCATATAATACGCCTTCAAGGGAATCTCCATAGATATTTCAAATGCAGATGATTTTATATCTATCGCGTCTAAAACTTTTTTTCTATACATCTTGTAGGCATTTGCGATATCCTGCGTTGGTATGCCCAATAAATAATAAAGGGATTTACCTGCGAAATAAGATAAAAAACCCTTTATTTTTGAACCTCCGAACCTGCCCCCTCCTTTTGTGTATCGGCAACCGCAAACAATATCATAGCCCTGCAGTATCTTAGAAAACATCTCGTCTATGGTATTTAAATCATCACAGGAATCTCCCATAATCGGCACAATCACATCTCCCCTGATACAGGCAAATCCTGTTCTTAAGGCATTGGCAAAGCCGGGGGCGAGTCTATTCTGGACTACCCTTATGTTGCCGTTTAGACTTGACGCCTTATCTAAAACCTCCTGAGTCCTATCTGTTGAATAGTCGTTAACCACTACCAATTCATACGGTATAGATACAGAGGACTCTATTCTTTCTATTAAACTGAGTATATTATTTTCTTCGTTATGGACAGGAACAACTATGGATAATTTCATCTGGCAATTTTATAAATATGGATTGTCTGGTTTGTAAAAACCTGAATAAATTTATCAGGATTTAACCTTGCCCAATAATCCTCTAATGGAAAGGCAACCTCTTTTGTCTGATGTAGTGAATAGATGAATAAAAAATCCGTATTGCGTTTAATAAGATTATTAAGCCATATGCCGTAATCAGCATCCCCGCGATAATTCCCGGGCATTTCTAAATTTTTATGCAGCGTTAAAAAATCATACCTCCATTGATAACGGCTTTCAGGAAAATAATGCAATTTCGCAGGCTCTATTTTATTCACAGAGACATAATAGACATTGTTTTTAAAATTAGCCCCATATAAGGGAAACGGCACAGGCCTGCCAATATAGGCGATATTGTTTCCTGTTGTGTTGTCATTAAGCCACTTCCAGGCTGCTGTTGCATCCTGCCAGAACCCTGAATATTTCACCATTCTTATGTATCTTAAAAATTGATTTTTTTCGTAATCGCGATACAGCGCTACGAGCGCGGTCAAGGAAATAAACGTTAGAAACAAAATGGGTAATGGCTTATATAAAACTGCCAGGGTTCTTTTTATGGTTTTACCAAAAAATAATAAGGTTAAAAATAATAAAAAAACCAATAATGTAGAAACTATTAATTCCTGCCTTTTGGCTAACTCGCACATTGAAAAAATTGCGCAAAGTATTACTAAAATTTGTATAACCCGACGAGGGACATTTAGCAGGTAATATAAGTAAAATCCTATAACAATGCCTAAGCCCAATAGCGGATACAGATACCTGGTATTTGCTAAGGGTATGATGTATCTATAAATAAGATAAATAAAAATGGGTATAAGCAAAAAATAGGCCTGATAAAAATCAAGGTTCTTTTTTCGCTTAATTATTGCCGCAGGCAAAGTTAAAAAAACAGCAGGCAAGACAAATAACAATGTCTGCAAGCCTAATCCTTCATGGAATAATAATTTCCCTATTGAGTAATCCTCTATCTTAAAATGGGCGCGATAAACAGTGATATCCATAACTCCTTTAAAAATTGTCTTACCAAGGATTTTAAAATCAAGCGGATAAAAGGGATTGCCGGTATCTACAAGATTCCTGAAATAACTAAAACCCCCGATACAAGCAATAATCAAAACAACTAAAACAAACAGATAGAATTTACGGATATTCTTAAAGCAAAAATAAACAAAAGGTAGCAACAATAGCGCGCTATATGCAAGGGCAACTGTCTTTGTCCCTATCAATAGCCCAACAGCCAAGGCATAAATCGTAACATTCCGCAAGGTAAATGCCTCATTTAAAAGGAATAAAAAGTTTACCCCTGCAAGAAATAAACCCGCAACCATTACATCCACATAGGCAATCTGCAGTTGTTTAAAATAATTTGGGATAATGCTAAACAGGCAGGCTGATAAAAACGCCAGTTCCCTGCCAAGACCTAATTTTATACCAATGGAATATACCGAAAGGAAGGCAAGAATAAAAAATGGCAACTGACCTAAATCAGCCAAGAATACGCTATGCAACGGTAGCATCAACCAGAGATAAAAGAGGCTTCCGTTTATTGGATAATACGAAGGGCTTGGGTCGTCTGAAATTGTGATTGGCGTATCTAAATTACCATGCTTTAGCCATTCCACGCCAAAGGTAAAGTGGTAATTCAGGCTATCCCAGCCAAATGGCGGGTTAATTAAGTTTATGCCTATCTTAACCAAGGCGAACCCCAATATAACCGAAACAACCAAAAGAATTATTTTATTCTCCGACAATCCATAAATTGTATCTTTTATCCCTTCTAAGTTAAAAGAAGATGTGCTATTTTTTGTAATTAAATAAATAATTAACAGAATTGCTAAATTAACCAGAAAAACATTATTTAAATAAAGAAGCCCTAAAATCCCCAGGATGAGTTCTGAAATTACAATCTGGGCAAAATAAAGAATAAAAAAAGCAAGCAGGGAATCAACAAGCCCGGAAAACTTAAACAAGCGATAATCCAAAAGGAATGCGGATACGCCTACAATAAGATTCATTAAAAAAAATAATATCATTGCCTATAATAAAAATTTATTTTTTACAAACCGCTATAAAATCCAATGCCTTATCAAGTTTATCTGTTGCTATGACGAAATTATCGCTATTTATAGAGGCATAAAATTTTTTAACAGGATTAAGATTCTCTGGCAGGAAATTAAATATGCCAATTTTTTTAAGCCTTCTATAAAAATTAAGCCTCGCCCCTCTTTTTATGCCAAACATATCTACTTTTTTAAAATAAGGGTTTAACAGGCTAATAAATTCTAAGTATAGGTATTCCTTCATGTGATACTTATTAAGCGGTGTATAGCTATGAGGGGATGCATCCAGGCGGTTTGGTGTAGAGCAGATAAAGACCCCGTTATCATGCAATAAATCTGTTACGCTTTTTAAAAAACACCCTGCATCAGAGATATGCTCAATAACCTGAAAAGAGCAAATTATATCAAATTTACGACTTAACAAACTTAAATCCTTAATATCCATTGTTTCAAAAGATAAATTGTTTCTTTGATATCTATATCTAGCGTAGTTAATCACCTCTGGTTTATAATCTATACTCAAGACGTTTCTGGCTAAACCCGCAAGATAAAAACTGCCGTAGCCCTCTCCGCAGCCAATATCTAACACCTCTTTATCCTTTACAAAATTCCCTGCAAATTTATAGGCCTTGAAGTGCCTAGAAATCATCAGGGGTGTTTCTTTTTCAGTCAGAATTCGTTCCCCTGTGTCTTTTAGTTCAATCATTCTGCATCTATTAGCCGTGCATTGATTAAAATACCACTGGCAAAAACCTTTATTAAAATTGGGGCGTTTTCTTTTTCCTGCCACAATACCATTGATATACTGGATTTATGATACGGGTTATTATCGCGCCTTTGAATATTAGCTGCGACTAAAATTACCTTATGCGCCTTTTTGTTTACCTGCACATTTTTCCCTTCAAACTTACCTCGCAAAATATAATTTTTCTGGTTAGTGTTAAGCCCAATCTCAAGATTTTTTATCTTATCAAAGTCAATCCGCCTAAGATTAAATATGGCGGAAAGGGGGTCCTGTGTATTTGGAAATATCTGGCGCCTGAGCCCATTTATAGACATAACGCCTTCTGCCTGGTTATAGATTACTTCTTTATTGATATCGTTCCTTCCTAAAATGGTTATCCTCTGCTTAAATAAGACAGGGCTTAAACCCTCAGGGTCTATATAAGAATCAAGAAAGGCAGAGCCCTTAAAAAATAAACCAACCGCCTTTAGGCTATGCGCCTCTGCGCTAAAATGATAAACCCGCTTTCCCGTGTATTCCTCTATACCCTGCTCGCAAATCTCTGCCTCTGCTACTGGAAGGATTCCCAATAAATAAATCCTGTATTTTAGCCGATTATACCTCGTGTTTTCTTTTTTAGAAATTCTGGAAATAATTCTGGCGGGATTATTATTGACATTGTAAATTAAAACGCAGGATGCGATTAATAAGATAAAAAATATAAAAAATATTTTTTTCATCTACCCCTCGTTCTTTTAGATAATTTTAAAAAAGTGTATAAATAAAAGGAGCAACTGCAGAAGACTGGGTGAAGAAAATCAACAACCCCAATAATAAAAGCATAATAATTATTGGAGCCAGCCACCATTTTTTACGAACCTTAAGAAAATCCCAGAATTCTTTTAATATAGATAGTTTACCCATATCCCCTCCCTAAAATTGTTTTTCATAGTCTAAAGGGTTAAATTCTTTATTTTCCTTCTTTAACCAGTATGACTGTTTATATTTGTCTATCTTCCTATCCAGCAAATCCACCCTGAATAATCTTAAAGCCAAACCAACAGGGGTAAAGACAATGTAATAAATAAGTAAAAGGATTATCCTCGTGTTTATCCAACTCAATACAAGTGCAAACCTCATCCACATAATATAAAGCGGCTTTAACACTAAAGGCATAACCAGGGCGCATATAAAAAATGCCATAGAAATAATTAGAGCGCCTAAGGGGTTATTCCTATGCCTGAATAAAATCAATAAACTTACTAAAAGAAAAAATACAGCCATAGTAAATCCAAATTTCCTTAAGTTATTTTTACCGCACTCCAATCCCCTCATCTCTCCTAACTCCTAACTCCCAACCCTCAATCCAATTCAAACCTTTCCTTCCATTGGATATCTTTTTTAAGCGGCCTCTGTTCTTTTTTATCCAATAAAAAAGGTCCCATAACAAGATAATCCATCTCTGTTCTCATAAAGCACTTAAATGCGTCTTCAGGCGTACAGACCAACGGTTCTCCCCTTACATTAAAAGATGTATTAATAATAACAGGACAACCTGTCTTCTTGTAGAAGGAATTTATCATATCATAATATAAGGGATGGTCTTCTCTTTTTATTGTCTGTATGCGCGCTGAATAATCTACGTGCGTAACAGCAGGTATTTCTGAACGTTTGGGTTTTAGTTTGTCAAATCCAGTTAAGTTCTCCTCAGAATCCCCTAAATTTAGCCTTTTATCTTCTTTTACTGGCGCAACTAAAAGCATATATGGACTTTCTCTATCTAGGTCAAACCACTCGGAGGCCTTTTCTCTTAATACAGTGGGAGCAAACGGACGAAAAGACTCCCTGTATTTAATCTTTAAATTCATCTTGGACTGCATTTGGGGGTTGCGCGCATCCCCAATAATGCTTCTTGCGCCCAATGCCCTTGGACCAAACTCAAGCCTGCCTTGAAACCATCCTATAACCTTTCCCTGTATAATTAAATCAGACACTATATCTGGGAGTTCAGAATAAGACAACTTTTTATATGCAGCGCCTTCTTTTTTAAGGAAATCCTCAATTTCCTCATCGCTATATCCAGGTCCAAGAAAAGAAGATTTCTGGCGGTCTTTTTTTTCATCAACAAACCGGCTATTCCCTAAATATTTATGCCAGATGAATAGTGCTGCGCCAAGCGCTCCTCCTGCGTCGCCGCTGGCTGGCTGAATCCAGATTTCCTTAAAAGGTCCTTCTCTTAAAATGCGGCCATTTCCTACGCAGTTCAAGGCAACCCCACCAGCAAGACAGAGTTTATCCTTGCCAGTAACTTTATGGACATACCTGCTCATCCTAAGCATAATCTCTTCAGTAACTTTCTGAATTGATGCCGCAATATCCATATCCTTTTGTGTTATTCTGCTTTCTGGTTTTCTCGCTTGACCGCCGAATAATTTCTCAAATCTGGCGTTTGTCATTTTTAAGCCGTTACAATAACCAAAATACTTCATATTTAACTTAAAAGAACCGTCTTCTTTTAAATCAAGTAATTCATTCATTATAAGGTCAACGTATTTGGGTTCACCATATGGGGCAAGCCCCATCAATTTATATTCCCCTGAATTAACTTTAAACCCAGTATAATATGTAAATGCTGAATAAAGTAACCCTAAGGAATGCGGGAATCTTAAGGTATAATAAATTTCAATGTCATTATCCCTACCTATCCCAAAACTTGCAGTATCCCACTCACCCACTCCATCAATAGTCAAAAAAGCCGCCTCTTTAAATGGGGATGGATAAAAGGCGCTTGAGGCATGCGATTCGTGATGACCGGTAAAAAGAATTTTGCCTTTATAACCTAATTCCTGTCTTATTAAATCAGGGATCCAAAGTTTTTGCTTAAGCCACAAAGGCATTGCCTGGATAAACTGCCTTATCCCGGAAGGGGCATAGGCAAGGTAGGTCTCTAAAATCCTCTCAAATTTTATTAAGGGTTTGTCATAAAATACCACATAATCTAACACACTTGCGTCAATATTTCCTGCATGCAGGCAAAATTTAGCGGCATTTGCTGGAAAATTAAAATCGTGTTTCTTACGGGTAAATCGCTCCTCCTGGGCAGCGGCGATAATCTCTCCGTCGCGCAGGAGGCAGGCAGCGCTATCATGGTAAAAACAGGATATGCCTAAGATATTCATTACCATAACTCCAATTTTCTGATTTCTAAAATCTTGCATAAAGAAGCAAGCGTCTGAATCGTGATATTCTTTTTGCCTTCTTCTATTTTAGAAATGTCTGGTTGTTTCATACCTGCCCTAAGAGCCAACTCCTTCTGGCTTAAACCCTTTTGAATCCTTGCGCTTCTAATAAGTCTGCCAACATTTATAAACAAAACTGGCGACTTACCCTTTGGTCTTATCTCTTTCATTTTATATTTATCTAAGATCTGCTCATAAATAGTTTCCCACCAGTCCCTAAAATCAGATTCCCTTGTAAGTTTTACCCAGTAAGCCCTTATTTCAGGCCAAGTTTCAATAAAATCATTTTCTGAAATTAAAGAAAACAATTCCTTTGGTTTGTCGCAACGCGAAAGAAAAGTAACCATACGCGTAATAAATCTGGGGTGCCTTGGATTTCTAAGAATTCCATATGTTTCTTTAAGCGCCTTTTCGTTTAAATCCCAAAAATATTTGGATATATTCATTCTATGATACCTCTCGTAAATTTCTTTATTTCCTCTTCTAAATAAACAATCATTTGATGGCCATCAAACTGTTTATCATAGATATCCAGGTCAAGAAGAGAAAATTTAAGTTCCTGCCTTGAAAATGTGCGGTACCAATGTATCATTCCTCTCTGTAAATATGGTGGTATTTGTTTTAAAAATATGTGCAGTGGTTTTATTTTTTTTGAAAGCATATATATATCAAAGACGTCGCGCCCCTCAATTCTGCGCCCTATTCTTAATTCTCTACCTATTTCATCAACTCCAAAAGGCACCCCTGAAATAGCAACTATTTTTTGCATATATATATCCTCTGCGCTATAAACCCGGACACCTTGAAACCTCTTGATTACAGGTTTAGCGCAGAAAACATCTTCAACAAAATCAATCTTTAATGGCCTATTTGAATTTTTAAGGGATATTGTGTAAAAACGCACCCTGGCTTTACCGCTTGTGGTAAATTCAGCCTCCAATTTTAATTTATTGCCAGTTTTTTTAGTGAAAGCAAAAACCAAGTCTTCAATTTCCGATAAGTCATATCTGAATGAAAAGAAATCTAAATCAGCTGAAAATCTATGATTCAGGTAATAAAGTTCAAGAGCCGTTCCGCCTGCAAGCGCAAAATTCCTTGCCTTAGGTGCAAAAATCCTTAAAATTTTCTTTTGTGCTTCTCGTATCTTAATGTCCATATCTTAATATATAGTTTATAATCTATATTCAATATAGATTATAAACTATAATATAGAGATTGTCAAGCAAAATACAACTTATATGATGTAAAAATTAGAAAACCTCATATACATCAATAGGCCCGGTTTTAGCCACACACATTATATCTTTTTTAGGGCAATTCTGGGCAGGAAAACTCTTTACTAACCTAAGACCAGGGTTATGGGGAATGAGTTTAACCTCTTCTATCTCCTCTTTTAATTCTGTCTTTAAGTAATCATCCTTATGAACCAAAACGTATTTTACATTCATTCCTTTTAAGATAGTTGCTGTATTTGGCTCAGAAAGTTTTCTTATAGTCTGGGCAACCTTATTGGCATAAGTCCCTGGGATTGTGCCGTTAATCATTTTTCTTTCATGAACAGTTTGATAAAACTTATACATTTCGCTTGGGCTTTCTGCATCCAGGGGGTATTCTGCAATAACAAAATCACCTGGTTGACTTTTAAGCCAGTAATAGACCGCAGGGACTTTTGAAACATCTATTACCTTATACGGAGGCCAGTTCCAGAATTCAAATAAAACTAACCCCGAAAATAAACAAGTTAAGGCAATCTTTGTCTTCTGGCTTTTAAATTTCTCTAAAATAAATTTTAATCCAAATCCAGCAAGAACCGCTACTGCCAGCATTAAAACAATCCCAAACCTGCAATATGCCCGAAACATTGGTACTAGCCTATACATAAAAAACGAAGGCATATATATCTTAAGGGGCCCTATCTTCCACCAGGGGGCTTGAGAAAAAAACCAGGCTACAATTGCCAACAATACAAAGAAGCCAAGATAGGGACTGTCCCCGCAGGGGACTGTCCCTATCTTTCTTTTTCTCCATCTTCTAAAAGCAAAAAATGCTAAAATTAATGGAGTCCAACCTAAATATAGCGTATGCTCTGTAACGCTTTCTCCGTATAACTGCGTGCCTATAAATCTCTCTGTAAACTTTCCAAACAAAGGGTGAACTATCGCCGGCAAAAAATAACTTAAGGGTTTTGCAGACTGGGCAAATAAGTCCTCAAATGGCCTAAGATAAGGATTCTGCGCCGAAGGGACTGAATGCCTGGAATTTATAACCCCCTTAACTACAGGGTAAGTCTGGGGAAGCAATAAAATAAAGCCAATAAGGCATAGGATAATCGCATTTTTAAAAAATATTTTATTCTCCTTTAAAAAAATTGCTTTATCTTTTAATTGCGTTAAGAAAAAATAAATAAAAAATGCCATAAGGGCAATACCAATATAAAGAAAATTAAAACCTAATGAAGTAGCAAAAATAAAGCCAAAAATAAATAATATCTTATGAAGAACTCCTCTGGGGTTGTCTTTTATAATAAATAACATCAATAAAACAAATGGGACTGTCCAAAAATAGGTATCTCCTAAATGTTGCCAATAACGCACAAACAAATACGGACAAAAGGCAAGGCTTAGTCCTGAAAAAAATCCGCAGAAGATATTCTCTGTAAGATAACGCATTAAGAAAAAGGAAATAAAAAATGTAAGGAAAAGATTTAAAAAAACCTGCGCGTTATAAGTTAATACA
>Ga0078972_1005579_pt1 | contig 31627 bp, 33 predicted proteins | sample YelNatPaOPGAMG01_FD_67568 | JGI IMG/M metagenome (GOLD analysis project Ga0078972, IMG submission 67568) | Hot spring thermophilic microbial communities from Obsidian Pool, Yellowstone National Park, USA - OP-RAMG-01 (SPADES assembly) (version 2) | ecosystem: Environmental > Aquatic > Thermal...
GGTAACCGTCCTTCGGCCACTGCGGACGCAGCCCAGCTTTCAGCTCGAACGTGCGCCATGCGTTGACCTTCTGCCGAATGGCCGGCACACACGGTGCCGTGGCCACCCGCGCCTCCAACAGCCCGAGCTGGGCAACGTCCGTTTTCCTTTTCTGCGGCATGGCTTACAGCAAATCGATCTGCCGTTCGTGAGGAATCGGAAACACGCCGACAATTACCCACGGATTCGGCGCGACGAAATGGAACTGGTATGTTGTGCCGAGGAAAAAATGCAGGTCGCTCTTCGTAAACTGGTCGAAATATTTCGCTCGGACCTTTTCCAGTGCGGCTCGTTCGTTCCCATTGGCCTTCCGCAGGCAGTTCCAATACAGCGCGCCTGTTTCCCAATCCAGCACCTGCATTTCGCTTTCACGGCCGTCGGCGTCCGTAAAGCAATACGAAAAACTGTAGGGCAGCTTGGGAATCACCTGGAAGACCTGCCGCCACGTTTCCTCCGCGAACAATTCGCCTTGGCTGGCCCGATTGCGCATCTCAGCCAGTTTCGCCTCGTCCCAGTTACGTTCGTCCTCTTCCCATAGAAAATCCGAAATCTTGGCGGGTTTGAACACCGCTAGGGACAACTGATTCGCTTTCGCCCCTTCGATCAGGGGCTCAAGCCGGTTATACACGGTGGCCCGCTTCAGCAACAATTGCCGACGCTCGTGCCAGTTATTCTTCGTGCCAATGTGCCCGACAACCTTCAGTTGCTCGATGTCGGCCGGATGCCGCGTTTCCGGGCGCGGGTCGCGGCGGCTCCGAACCAGCTCGCACTCCAGCCAGTCGAATTTGCGATATTGCTGGGGCTCATCCAAGCGGCGAAACGGCACGGGGTAAATGCGCACCCACGAGCCGTCTTCGCGCACCCCTGCCGTGCAGACCGTCTCGCCATACTTGCGTGACAGCGTCGGGTAGCTTTTGACCGTGACAAGGATGCGGTCGCGCGCCATGCGGTCCGTTTCATGTTCACAAGTGCTGCGCGCGCAGACCCGGGCCGTCCAACCGCTCCAACGCCGCCGCCACACAGTGGCGATGGCATTGCTCCGGCCGCCGCTCCAAACACGTCAGTGCCACCCGTTCTCCCGCCGCTACCCAGCCGCGAATTGTGTCCAGCGCCGCGCGCTGACCGGGCAGGGTCTCGCGCTCATATCTGGAGAACAAATTCCGGTAATCGGCCTTCGTGCGCAACCCCCGCCGTTGCTCGGAGGCAATCCCCAGCTCGGGCAAGTGTGCATACCGGAGGCCTACGCCCTCGCACGCCTTATTCAGCGTGCCCTTCGAAAAGCCGTACTTACGGCTCACCGGATTCCGGCGCACGTCGCACAGTAATGTCACCCCGGCTTGCAGCAGCACGTTCAAATAGTTTTCCAGACTGCGGCCCTCGTAGCCAATCGTCACCAGACCCGCCGGCCCGCGGCGTGGTTTCGCACCCTCAATGCGCGCTCGGGTCTCCGAGTCGAGTGCCACTTGATCTAGCATTTCGCTCTGAGTGGCGTACCACGGGAAACGCCGATATACCTCGGCAACCAACGCATCGCCGCGTAGCAGGCCACGGCCCCGGCAAAAGTAGGCCACCTGCGCCAGCCCAAGCGCCAGCCGGCCAGCCGTTGCCCGGCCCGCTTCCGTCAGCGCCCAGTGCTGGTCATTGTCCACCAACAAGCCTGCTGCAATCAGCTTCCGCTTGTCCGCGTAAGACGTGAAAGAGAAGGGGCCATACTTGTAGGGCACAAACTCATAACTGGGCACGGTCTCGCACTCCTGCGCGTAAAGGAACAACAGTTTCTGAAACTCCAGGTGGCGAACCGGCTTGCCGATCGCGTCCAGCAGAGCCAACAACAACCGTTGGCGCGCAAGCAACATGGCTCAGAATACCTTGGCTCAGCTACCCAGCGGAAGCTTCGCGGGGCAAACGGTCAGCGCAGGTAGCGCGGGATCTTGGGCGGCTGGCGCTCGAGGATGTACCATCCGCGGGAGCGGTAGCTGGAGAGGATCATCTCGCGAGCGAAGAGAGGGAGTATGAACGCGGCGATGCCGTAGGTGGCGAGGCAGAGCACCACCCACACCAGCGCCCAGCCCCACGCGCCGTGATAGGCCAAGTAGATCGGGCCGAGCAAGTAGCCCCACAAGGTCGGGCACCTGATGCGGACCGAGCAGTGACCAGACGGGTGAGTGACGAGTAGCATATACTATAGGGGCATCTGCATCTGGAGGTCGGGATCTCGGGTCGATGCGCGGAGGTAGTCGGCGATGGATACAGCCGCATAGACGCCCTCGTGCACGCCACGCGCGGATTGTGACCCGACCAGTCTAGCCAGCCCTAGCTGACACAGCTCGGTGACGCGCGGCCGCACGCGCAGGATATCCCATCCCATCCGCTGCGCCAGCTCACGCGTGGTGACCGGCCCGTAATGGGAGAGTGCGTGGTAGACGACGCGTCTGTCGCCGCGCAGCGCGACCAGGAGGTCCTGGTAGTTACGGCGCGACAGATCGCTTGGACTCGGCGGTTTTAAGCTGCTCAAGGGCTTTGTCTGCATCTGCCTTCGCGGGGGTGATTCGCACGCTCTCATCGACGACGCGACGCACCATCAGACGCGCGAGCTCGTGATCATCGAGCTGCGCGAGCGCGTCGAGTCGGAGCGTGAGCTCAGTCTTAACCAGATCGCTATAGCGCTCGGGCATGTGCGCCTGGATCAGGCGGATAGTCGCCTCAGGGTCTGGCACCTCAATGCGCGTTGTAGTGCGCAGTGAGATAGAGCCGACTGGCGTGGATAGAGTGCGGCGCGAGGCGAACCACTCAGGATGTGAGCGCGCCAAGCGCTCTATCTCATCAGTCAGTCTCTCGATCTCGGTGCGCAGCTGCACGTAGTCGGCCTGCACAGCGCGAGCGGCTGTGATCAGTGCGCGGTCGAGCTGCGCCTGGATCTCGGCCAGCTGGACTGATGCTTCGGAGTACCGTTCGAGCAGGCGCACGATAGTCTTTGTGTCATGGTTGGTGCTCATGGCTTCGGATGGGGTTTGTGGTTTCGTTCTCTTGCTCTTGATCGCCTCGGCTCATTGCGCGGTCAGCAGCGGCTGCGGCTGCGCAGACGGTGCAGACCCAGATCGCGCTGGCGCCAATGAGGGAGAGTAGAGCGGATAATAGGTCGGTGTCGGTCATAGGCGTATTTGGGTTTTGGGTTTCCGCCGGCTTACGCCCGTCGATACGGGTTGAGTCCGCCGCGTTACCGCGGCGGCTACGAGTTGTTGAGTCCGCCGGCGTAAGCCGGCGGCTACGGAATGGTAGAAAGAGGTGGCTGCGGCGGGCGTGCAAGTGTTGGCTACGACCGCTAGTGCACCGCACCGCCGCAGCCGTGCAGCAACGGCAGGTCCGCGGCCTGCGAATGGGTGGATGGAGCCAAGCGCGTGCGTCGCGCGCTCGGGGGAGGGAACGCACGCAGTATTTGTGCGGGGGGCGAGATATGAAAAAGGAGCTGCGTGCGGCGGGATTGGTTCTGCGACGGAATTGTGGGGTGGAAAAAGTCATTGTGGTACAATGCTTTTCTGCGCGCTCTTGCGGCGCGCGCGGTCGCGCAGCATGAAGACGATGGACCAAATCTGTCGGCTGGTCGCATCACTGAGCGAGCATCGATACATCCTGCGGCAGATAGTGTCCGCGTAGCTGTGCGGCAGGTCCGCGGCCGCAAGCTGTCTGTCCAGGTGCCAGAGGCCAATCTCGCGTCCAGCGGTGCCGTCGTCATGGAGCATATGAGAGAGAGCGAGGTCTGACCTGCCGCGGATATCCCAGCAGACTGCGATGATCCGCTGCACGTCAAGCTGCGTGCAGCAGCGCAGGCCGTATCGGCCGACGCGAGCCATGAGCAGCTCACGTCTCCACGCATCAAAGTCGCCTGGCGATCCAGCAGCGCGCCAAGCTGGGAGCAGGTGGCGGACAATGAGCATACGGCGTTGGGCTTTGGTCAGACCCATTCAGGCTCTATAGCATTGCGTCCAGCTTTGCGTCCACCGCAGCGTAATCGCGGTCTGTGACGGGCTCCTCTTTTCTCGCCAGCATCGTGATCACGCGGCAGACGTAGTTCCAATGCGTGCTATCTTTTGCCCTGGACGCGATGGCGGCAATGCAGCGGCGCTTGGTGTCCTCGTCGACCCACCTGACACCGCGTCGCTCAGCGACTAGCGCGATATCGGAGGGTCGAGGAGGTTCAAACCTCACGCGCTCCTGCAATCGATTGAGCAGCTGTCGCGCCTCTTCATACGCGCGCAGCTGCAACTTGCGCCACAGCGTGTCCACGGCCGCGAGCACGACTTGGCATTTAGTCTCATTTATCAATGCTTTAATCACATTCAGCGTGCGCGGGCCAAGATGGTGAGCATCATCGATGATGATGCACCGTGGAGTACGCTTGAGTGACTCCACAATGCGCGCCTTGCACTCAGCAGGGTTGGCTGGCGGCTCATGGATACCGAGAGCGCGAGCGAGAGTGGGTAGCATGGCCGCTGGCGATGACCAAAATTCATCGGCCATCACCATGACGGCTTTTCGGCCTGCGCGTGTGGCGAGCAATCGCGCGGCAGTGGTCTTACCAATACCTGGCGGTCCCTCGATGATGACCAGTCTGTTGTTCCCGCGCTCAGCCATGGCGCGTCCGACTGCAGCGCGGGCGCGTGTGGGATTGACTAGGTCATCATACTCATCTGCAGCGGCTTCGCCGGCCGCTTGAATTGTCTCTATGAGAGCCAGGGCTGCGCGATACTCCGGCAGCCAAGTCTCCTCTATATCGAGGCCGGAATAGTCGCCTCGGTATATTTTGGCGTAGGTCTTAGTGGAGCCGAGCTGCGGAAACTCACGACACATATCTGTGTCCGTGAGTCCTTGGCTTGTCTGATACTCCCTTATTTTGCGCGCAATCTGCGCGATGTCCTCGATTGGGTCACTGGGTCTCGTCATATCGCCTCCGCATTGTTGCTACAAGGTTTTCCGTCTCGGTCAGACGGTCAAAGAGATCGAGCGCAGCGGGGTCAACCTCCTTGGGGGCGATAACGTGTGCAGCTGACGGTGCGCGAACGTGGTTCCACGCTGCCTCTCCCCCGCTGCGCTCGGGAGATCGTGTGTCGTAGTCGGCTGGCGCCTGTGACTGGGCTGCAAGCGCGCTCGGTGCGGCCTCGGTGCTCTCGGTGTAAGCGGGAGAGCGTGAGTGCGGAGCGAACGCGCGCGCTTCGCGTCGCAGCTCGCTTGATGCGGCTTTGCGGGCCGCGCGTGCGCAGCCGCGCTCGGAGCTGCGCGCCCATCCGATCGCAAGGCGGGCGCAAGCGGCGACGTCATTCGCCAGTTCGGCGCATCCTGCGTATTCTCCTGCTTTGCGCCCGCCGAAATCCTGCGCCAAGTACACAGCCGCTCGGCACTCAGGGGCGAGCGGGTCGAAATGGACCCGCACGCGTGCGCCATGCAGAGCCAGGAGCCACGGCGCTCCGAAGTGGACAGGGACAGACCAATCATCAGTGATCTGCACTTGGCCACCGACCAGAGCGCCACGCACGGTCCACTCGCGGACGTATGGGGTCAGTGAGAGCCATTGCACCTCAGTGAGGCGCGGGAGTGGGGCCTCTGCGATCTGTGACTGCCACCGTTCGGCGGGCACCCAAGAGCCGTAGAGCCGGCTGTTGACGCGCGTCGCATTCTCCTCGGCTATGGCCTGATTGAGCGCGGCAATCACAGATGAGAGAGCGGGAAAGTACATGCGCGGGTCGCGGTGGCCAGCGCGGCACGCGTCGAGCAATCGCTGCGCGTGTTCGGTGTCGCCGCGGTACCGGCCAAGGTCCGCGTCAGGAAATTGGACACTGAGTTTGGCCCAGAGCGTGGAAAATGTGCCCTCGACGTAGGGCTTAGCGTGCGGCGAATAGACGCGCTCCACGCGCGAGCCGAGCGATTGCAGCACGCCGTTGACCAAGTCGGACTCCCACACGCCGCGCTCCAGACGCCAGCCGCGCGGGACGCCGTGCTGCGCGCAGACAGCGCGAATGAGGGAGACTACGTCCTCGCCACGGTAGCTACTGCGGGGGCGGCAGGCATAGACATATGCGAGTCGGTACCGGCTCGCCACATCGATAGCGCGTAGGATCTGCCAACGCGCCACTCGCACACCGTATCGGTCTGAGCACGGGTCGCCCCCATAGGGCCACGGGATCGTGGCAGCAAAACAGAGCGTGCCATCGTCCGCCTCGACTAGGTCGCCTGCGCGCAGCGGCTCACCGGTGCGCGTCATCATGGTCGTGCCCGGTGCGCTGGTGTAGTCGAGCCTGGCCTGGGTGAGAGAGCGGTAAGCGCGGACCACAGTCTCAGGCGCACGGATGGCTGCGGCGAGGCTGCGCGGGACGGGCGGCTTGCCAGCGGCGAATCGCTGCGCCAATGCGTCGCGCAGCGCCTGCGGACACTCGGGGAGTTGCTCCATGCCTAGATAGTCGAGCAGGCGCTGCACGTGTCGATGAGTCCATCCTACGGGGACGGTAGGGAGACACATGGTGCGCCGGATAGCCTCAGGCACAGAGCCCCCGGTGCGGCTCGAGTTGGTGAGCAGGTAGTAATATTTCGCGGCGCGCACGAACCAATCGGGCACCGGCACGCCGTCGATCCGCCAGTGGGGTGCGGGCCTCGCGCGTCGGGGCTGCGGGGTGTCGGCGGCTGCGGCGCGGCGGAGCATCCGATGCGCCGTGGTGACGCTGATGCCGAGTTGCGCCGCGGCCTGGCGCAGCGACAGGCCTTGGTCCATGAGGTGGCGGAGCGCATCGACTGATCCGCGCATACGGGGCGTTGATCCCTCATCCTCTCTTTTTAGCAATCCTCTCGGCGACACTGGCGAGGCAGCGTACTGCCCAGGTTGGCCAGTGCTCAAGCCCCTTTTCGAGCGCCTGCCGCGCTGAGTCCTGATCGCGTCCCATTGCCTTACAGTGGCGCCCCGCGGTATGCAGGGCGCGCACGAGGTGGCGCGTATGGTCCTTGCGCGAGCCGGCCGGGCCAGCACCGCCCTTGGACCGGCCGATGGCTGCGCGGTCGGCGGCTAACGGATCCTCACCGCGCAGCAGGACAGCCTCGGCTGTGTCGCTGACGCGCTCGCTGTCGATCAGCTCACGCGCGCGCTGGGCGATCTCTTGGCAGACCGGTGGCATGTCCTCGGGCTGCTGGCAATCCCACAGGAGCTCCTCTATCCGCCATGAGTAAGTGTCGACGGATATTGTGCCATCGGCGGAAATGATCTCAGGATAGGGAGAGTGAGAGCGGAGTGTGTCCAGGACGCGCTCAGTCCATGCGAGCCAGCGGTACGCGGTGCGCTCCGGCACTGCGCTGGCGCGCTCGACGTAGCGGTACCACTGGGACCCCACGAGGGCCTTGAGCCGGACAAGCAGGATGCCGCACCTCAGCACGCGGTCGCGGGCCCTGCCCACGGCTGCGAGCGCGGCCTTGGCGCCGGCGGCGAACTCGCGCGCTAGCTCCTCTGCCTTCTCCTGCGCTTCCGGCAGCGCCGGCACAGGCAGTACTGCCTCACCTCGCCCGTCACCAGGCGATACTGATCTGTCTTCCGCCCGCACTGCGGGCAGCGTCCCTGCTTCCTCCGCCTCCAGTAGTGGCGGACTGCACGCGATACTGTGGTCCATCTGTCGTGTCTCTGCATCATAGTCTGCCTTTCGCTACCTCTATAGATGCGGGATCGCAAGTGCTTGGCGTGCAGGGACTTGCGCCGTTGCCATTTTGGCAACGCGTCATAACCTCCTGCGCCTCAAGCACTTGCGCCAAATGAAGGCGCGGGAACGCGTAAGGCGCTGAGGCGCAGAGGGTTGCGAGGAGAGACAGGTGACCACTGTCCGGTGCGTGTGCTCCGGACAGGCGTGCCGTCCTCGCTTCGGTCGACATCACCATGCACGCTGCGCCTGCCTCCGCACCGGCAGCGAGTGGCTGTTTCATGCGCCCGGGTCCACGAGCTCATGCCCGGTGGGAGTCGGTGGCTGCAGACCCGGCAGCACATCGTCGCTCCCAGGGCCCGGTGCGCGCCCGATATACTACACTACGCGCGACATGATGCGCGATGTGGGCTGGCCGTCAAGAATTTTTTTGCTTCCGCCGCCTGACGGCGGTGGCTACGGAAGAAAGGAAGTTTGGTCCGCCGCGTTACCGCGGCGGCTACGGGTGGCGGACAAATCGGCAGCCGCTGACGTCAGTCGGCGGATGATGAAGCGGATCAGTTTGGTCCGCCGGCTCACGCCGGCGGCTACGGGGGAAGAGATGCTTGGTCCGCCGCCTCGCGGCGGCCGCTACGGGCGGCGGAAAAATCGGTAGCCGCCGACGTAAGTCGGCGGATGGTGAGGCGGATCAGTTTGGTCCGCCGGCTCACGCCGGCGGCTACGTGAGAAGAGGAGGTTTGGTCCGCCGCGTTACCGCGGCGGCTACGGGGAATAGAAAAATTTCCGCCGGCTCACGCCGGCGGCTACGTGAATGGAAAAGTTTCCGCCGCCGTCAGGCGGCGGCTACGGAAGAAAAGAAATTTGGTCCGCCGCCTCACGGCGGCGGCTACGGGCAATGGAAAAATTTCCGCCGGCTCACGCTGGCGGCTACGTGGTGCGGGGTGCGTTGGTTGACGCGGGGAAGTGACAGGCGGTAGCCTACGCATATGCGAGTGTCCGCGTGGAAGGTGCTGAGGATCGAGAGGTCTGGCGGGGCCATTAGGCGCTGGTCGATCACCCGTACCTATGGGACTGAGACTAGCTACGATGCAGAGGTAGTCGTGCCGCGCGTGGGCGCGGGGCCACTGACTGCATGGGCGAGCCTCGAGGTGGCGGTGCGGTATGCAGAGCGGTACCCTCAGATCGACCGCGAGCTGTGGCGCGTGGAGGGTGAGCGGTGGGAGCCGACAGGCAGTGAGCCGCTAGTGGACGGCGAGAGTGCGGTGGCATGGGGTGTGCCGGACATCAGGACCGGCACACGCGAGGTGCTACTGCTGCGGTGGCTGCGGCCTGAGGAGGCCGAGGCGTTGGTGTGCCTCAGCTCGCTCCGGCTGATCGAGCGCGTGCTAGTCATACCATTTGGTCACTGGGATCGATAGATAGTGTCGCCTTGACCCGACGGCGAGAAGAGGCGAGAATGGGAGCAGTATGCAGACGCTAGTAGTAGGCTGGGTCAGAGACGCGCTAAAGGTGGTCGGGGCATATTTCGCGACGCGCGGAATAATCGGGTCTGATGAGACCGAGCTGTGGGCTGGCACGCTCGCGACGCTGATTGGGCTCGTGTGGTCGCTCATCAATCGGCTGAAGGCCCGCAAACAGGCGCAGGCGCAGTAGTGGAGAGAGAGGGTTGCAGAGAGTCCGCCGGCTCACGGCGGCGGCTACGAGCAATGGGAGTGGTCCGCCGGCTTGCGCCGGCGGCTACAGGGGAAGAGGAGTTTGGTCCGCCGCGTTACCGCGGCGGCTACGAGCAAAGGGAATGGCCCGCCGGCTCACGCCGGCGGCTACGGGAAGATCGCAGGATATCGAGTGAGGTATGCCTGAGCCAGTTGTGAGCTGGATTGTGGTGCTGACGCTGCTCACGCTGAGTGGCCTGGCTGCGAATGTTGCCACGCTGGTGCGGATGGGCCGGGTCCAGCGCCGTGAGGTGACCTTCGGCGCGCAGGCGGTGTCCAGAGATGTCGCGGAGGCGCAGTCCAAGGCGATGGACCAGCGGCTCGCCAAGGTCGAAAAATCAGTCGATGAAATCTGGGCCACGATGCGGAGCGAGGACCAGCAGATCCGGACTGAGCTGCGCCAGAGCTATACAGAGATTGAGCGGGCGCTGGGGAGGATCGAGGGGCAAATAGTGATCTTGCGCCGCCGGCTAGACGGCGGATCAAATGATGCGGACTGAGGGCTAGCATGGACGCTGCGGAGAGATCAGCTGATCTGCGTTGGATGGTGCTGGAGCTGCTGGTGGCTGCGTGGCCAGCCATGCTCAGCACAAGCTCCGTACTGCGGCGACTCGCGCGGGTCATGGATACTGAGCCGGACACGATCACCGTCCAGGCCGCGCTCAGGTACTTGGAGGAGAAAGGGAAAGTGCGGCGGGTCCAAGACGAGCTGAGCCCGACAGTCTATTGGACCGCCACGGCTGACGGTGTCGACACCGTGCAGCGCAGGGGAATGTGAGCCATGGCTGGCTACGGCAAGATGACGCGGCTGCCGCTGGCGATCCGAGACGAGGCCTGCCGTCGCCTCGCCGATGGCGCGCCAGATCACGAGGTCAGAGCCTGGCTCAATAGCTTGCCTGAGGTGCGAGAGCGAACCGCGGCAAGGTTTGCGCGCGACACAATCACCGCCGCGAATTTTTGTAGATGGAAAGCTCGCGCTCTCCCGCAATGGCTGAAGCGTCAGGAACAGCTCGCGCAGCTCCGCGAGCGCGCGCAGCTAGCGGTCGAGGTGGCGCGCGCGGGCAAAGGGATCAGTGAGGGCGCAGCCGCGATCATAGCCGCACAGATCATGGAGGCGCTGGACGGCATGAGCGACGCCTCACCTCAAGAGCGGATCAGCGCCGTGATGCGTCTAGCGGACGCCGTCACCAAGCTGCGCGTAGGTGACGCTGAAGCTGAGAGACTCAAGATTGCTCAGGCGCGCATGCGTCAGGCGCAAGAGGCGCTGGAGCTAGCGCGCCAAAAATTCCAGCGCGAGACAGCAGAGCTATTTTTGCGTTGGGCTGAGGACAAGAGGGCCAAGGAGATCTTGGCCGAGCCCAGTGACCACGCGGCTAAGATCGAGGCGCTCGGCAAACTGATGTTCGGCGAGGCCTGGCGCGCTGGAGAGCAAGGGAGGGGCGAGTCTGCATCTGTCCATGAAGCTGCGAGCGGGTCAAGCTGAGTTCCTGCGCGGCGTGCAGCGGCATCGTGTGTGTGCTCTGGTGGCTCGGCGCCAGTATGGCAAGACGACCGTTGCTGCGCGTCTGGCGCTGCAGCGCATGATGGAGCGGCCTGGTCATGATGTGCTGTTCGCGTCCGTTAAGCTGGATTTGGGCCGCGAGGTGATCCGGCGCGAGGCTGAGTTGTTGCGGCAGCAACTGGCTGAGCTGGAGCGGCTGGCTGGCGACGCGTGCGAGGTGCGAGTGGCGGATGCAGCTACAGGCAAAATGCCGCAGCGGCTGAGTGCAGCGGATTTCGCTGAGCTGTTCGAGGCGCAGCGACTCGAGTTGCGCCTCTACCACAGCCGCACCACTTACTCGCGTACGAAGGTCATCGCACTGACGCCGAGCGCGGTGGGTGAGACAGGCGATCTGATCACAGATGAGGTAGGGAGAGTGCGGGACTACGGCGCAGTGATCGAGGCCGTGAGCCCAATCATTGCCGCGCGACCTGATTATCGTTGGGTCATCACCACTACGCCACCGCCAGACGACTCGCACGCGAGCTATGAGCAGCTGGCACCTGTGATCGGCCAAGAGCCGCAACCACTGCCAGGTGAGCAGGTCGATCCGTATGGCTGGCCAATCAGACCGCAAGGCAACTGGTATCGGAGCGGCGCAGGCGTGATGGTGCTACGTGTGACGGCTTGGGACGCGGCTGCGGATGGCGTGCCGCTCTATGATGATGACACTGGCGAGCCGATCAGTATCGAGGAGAGCAGACGCCGCGCGTTGGACAAAGCGGCTTGGGATCGCAACTACGCGTGCCGATTCACACTCGGTGGCGCGGCAGCGTGCGGCCTGATCGAGCTAGACACCGCGCAGCGGCGCGGAGTGGGCCAATGCAGACTAGTGGAGGTAGAGGATGAGAGGGAGTTGCGCGAGGCCCTGCGCTGGCTCCAGGAGAGGCTCGGAGACGGCCCGGTCGGCGTTGGCTGGGACCTAGCCACCACTGAGCGCAAGACAAGTCACCCCAGTGCAGTGGCGGTCGTGGAGCGGAGCGGCCTCGACTACATCGTGCGACTGGTCCTGGTCTGGCGACTCGCTGACCCTGCGGCGGCAGTCGAGCGGATGCGCGGCGTGCTGGCCGCGGTGGCTGGGCGGGCGCGCGGCGGCAGGGCGCGCAGGCTGTGCGTGGACGCCACATCCGAGCGCTATTTTGCGGAGCAGCTCAAGGCCGAGCTCCGCGCTGATGTGCCAGTGGAGCTAGTAGTCGCCAGCGCACGTTACGAGCGGCTCGGGCACGAGCCGATGCTGCTTGGGCAATATATCATGCAGACGCTCGTGGCTGAGCTTGAGGACGCACATCTTGTGCTGCCACCAGAGCGGTATCTGCGCGACGACTGGCGGCTAGTGAGGAGAGAGGGAGGGAAGCTGGTGGCCGAGCCCGATGCTGCGGGCCGGCACGCTGACACATTCGTCGCCGCGGGCCTAGCAATCTGGGCTTTGCGGCGGGGCACCTCAGGCCGCATCGAGGCGGCACGGGTAGGCGCGTATGAGGGGCTGTATGCGGTGGCGTGAGCGGCGGTCGAGCTGGGGGCCAAACTCTGGGCCTAATCGCCCGCCAGAGCGGCTTTTCGGGCCGGGGGGGTCTCTAAATACCACCCCGCCTCCGAAATGGGCTCGCAGCCAGTACCGCGCGCGACCGCGCGCGGATTAGAGGCTGGATGGGCAGTGGATATGGTGGGTATGAGGTATGAATAAGCTACTGGGATGGCTGAGACGGCTGGCTGCAGGCGCTCCGGCTGAGCCAGCGCTGCCTATGGTGCGCACCCCTGCAGTCGCAGGTCATGCCGAGCCACGATCTGTAGCCAGGACAGCGAGCGCATCACAGATGGCTGCGGTGCTACAGATGGCCGAGGCAGGCGCGCCTGCCCAGCTGTGGGCACTATACCGGGACATCATCGGCACGCACGCTCACATCCAGGGAGAGGTCGCCAAGCGCAAGATGTCGCTGCTGGGACAGCCGATGACGGTAGTGCCAGCAAGTCGAGATGATCCAGAGGATCTAGCCGCGGCTGAGGCTGTGCGGGTGATGATAGAGGAGTGCGAGGGATGGATGGACGCGCTGGTGCACCTGATGGACAGCGTGCTGTGGCCGGTCGCAATCGCGGAGAAAATCTACAGGCCGGCCAATGGCCCGCTGCGGACTAAGCTACGCCTGCGCTATCTGCTAGACCGGATCGTGCCAGTGAGCCCGCACCTGATCACCTTCCGCACCGCTGGCTGGACGGGTCCAGTGCCGGAGTGGGAAGATGACCTGCTGCTGCTAGCGGTCGATGAACGCGGCCAGATCCAGTATGACGTCGCGCGTGCGCAGCCACTCGATCCAGCGCGGCATATCGTGCACCGAGCGCATGGGCTGACGCTGCGAGATCGTTGGGGCGGGCCCATGCGCGCGGTGGCGTATTGGTGGCTACTCAGTGTGCTGATCCGTGAATGGTGGGCGAGAGCAAGCGAGCGTTACGGTGCGCCATTTGTCGTGGCGCACACTGACCTATCGAACAGTGAGATGGTCAACACACTGCGCGAGGCGTTGGCCGAAGGCACCAAGATTGGCGGACTCATCGTGGACTCGGAAACGCAGGTCGAGCTCGAACAAGCCGCAATCACTGGGGCCGCCGATAATTTTGAACGATTCCATCAGCTCTGCGCGCGCGAGATCTCGAAGCTGATCGTCGGCCACACGCTCACTGCTGAGGTGCAACCGACCGGCCTAGGCAGCGGCACCGCGCGGCTGCAAGCGATGGTGAGGGAGGATCTCACTTGGTGGGATTCGGCGCGCCTGAACGAGACGCTGCAGCGACAGTTGCTCAAGCAATTCTTAATTATCAATGGTCTGCGTGGCGCTGTGCCGCGGCTAGTGTGGGGTGGCGAAGAGCCTGCCGCAGCGCGAGCGACAGCGGACATGCTCGATGCATTAGCTCGCGCTGGACTTGAGCCGACAGACGACGCGTTCCCAGCGCTGTCCGATCGAATCGGATTCCCTTTGCAGCGCAAGCGCCTCGCGCCTGTGATGCCACCGCCACCATTGGGCGAGGGACTGCGTGCGCTTGCGGCTGGAGTGGGAGATAGAGCTAGAGCGACCGATCCGACAGCCGAGCTGGTGTCCGCCCGCAAAGCCGCACTGGCCAAGCTGTATCGTGGCAGATGGGAAGCGATAGTCGATGTGGTGAGCCAGAGCACTGATCCAGATGACTGTCTGCGCAAGCTGAGCGAGCTGCTCCCTGATCTACCACGCGCGCAACTGGCTGAGGAGATCGAGACTGCGCTACAGATCGCTGCCGCCGCAGGTGCGGCGCGGGCTGTTGAGAAACCGCGTCATGCCTAGAGCACAGCTATTCGCGTTTCGGCCAAACGCTGAAGCCCAACGGCTGCTCGAGGACAAGCCGGTCATGGTCAGCCGCGTATTCTACCGGCTGCTGCCTGACTTACGCGCGCGCGCGTTCACAGTGAGTGGCGTGGATGATTTGCGCGTGCTTAGCAGGGTGAAAGAGAGAGTGACTGAGCTTGCCTCTGGAGCTGAGGGCAAGACGTGGGATCAATTGCGGGCTGAGATCGTTGATGATTTGCGCCCATTCCTCGATGAGCTCGCCGATGCGCGCGCGACGCTGGTGCTGCGTAGCAATGCGTATCTGGCGTTCCAGGCCGCTACCTGGCAGGTAGCACAAGCTGATGAGGACACCACGCATCTGCAGTACATGGCAGTGCATGATGAGAGGACGCGGGAGAGTCACATGGCTCTGGATGGACTGGTGCTGCCCAAGGATGATCCATTCTGGGAGACGCATTTTCCGCCATGGGAATGGGGCTGCCGATGTCAGGCGCGGCCGATCAATCCGGATCTGCTGGCTGAGATCGAGGCTGACGACGCCACGCGCGCGCCTGATGAGCGCCTGATTGTCACAGGCCCGCGACTCGAGCGACTGAGGCAAGGGCAATTGGTCCGCGCTGGCCAAGCCTATGATGTGACGCCGCCAACGCAGAAGCCGGGCGGAGAGCGTGAGTTTGCGTGGGATCCGGGATCGCTCAAGCTCACTGTGGACGAGCTGCGCAATCGATTCGCACCTGAGGAATGGGCAGCGTTCGAGCGCTGGGCTAAGCGCACCGAATACGCGGATGGCCGCACGGTGTGGGACTGGCTGGAGGGCGCAGCGTAGTAGAGAGAGTGAGTATGTGGCTGCAGATATCCACGACGCGCGATCTGATGACGCCTGCGCTGCGCCGACTCGCACTAATGGCGCGCGACCCGACGCCAGTCATGCGCGCTATGGGGACGACCCTGCTCTCGATCACGCAGGGCACATTCGCGCCGCAAGGCGTGCAGTATCGCCCTAAGCCGTGGCCACCCAAGAAGGTGAGAGCGAGGAAGGGCGCGGTCATCTACGAGCCGAGCTGGTTGACTAGGACCACCACGCTGCGCAAGAGCATCGCTCTAGAGACAGGCCGCACATGGGCGAAGGTGTATGTGCCAGCGAGCGTGCCGTATGCGCCCGTGCACCAATTCGGCAGCCCAGATCGCAATATACCAGCTAGGCCATTCTTCCCGGTCACCCCGAGCGGAATGCTTACGCCGAAAGCCGCTGCGCTGATCAAGGCCGCAGCTAAGCGAGTGATCGATAGGATGCGAGGCGCTGGCGGGCGGCACTAGCGCACTCACTCGGTCGCTGGCAGAGGCTCTCGCCCTCCTGCGTATGCGGCTGTGGGCGGGCACGGTGTGCACCCGCCGTAGCGCGCTAGCAGATCCTGCAGCCTTGGCGAGAGCCAGATGCTCTCGGTCACCATGGCGCCCTTTGACCTCCTCAGCTGGCGCGCTTTACACACCCTCTGGCGGTAGATGCGTCTCCATCCCTGGCTTTCGAGCGTCGCGTGGATCGGTAGCCTCCCCGCACAGCAGCGCTGGCGAGGCGGTGTCCAGGAGCGCGTCAATGAGCGCCTCGAGCTCATCGATTGTCCATCGCAGCCCATACGCAGCGCCAGCGTCGGTGTCAGTCTCAGAGCGCAGATAGGGAGGGTCGATTAGCATGAATTTCTCCGGCGAACTGTGGATCCGCACGAACTCGATGCCGTCTCGCTGCTCAATGACCACGCCTTGCAACCTTGAGTGCCAACTCTCCAGACATTCGACTGCGCGCGACCAGGCCCTGGCGCGGTTGAAGCGCACACCCAAGTTGACCGGAGACGCACAGAAGGAGATGCGGCGGCCGCACATAGCCGACGGCGCAGTCATGCGAGAGTACACGACAGTTGCCCAGGCGCGCCTAACGGATTCTGCGGATCGGCGGGCCAAGATAGACACCGCGCGCTCGTACTCAGCGCGCGCGTACGGGGTGAAAGCGAGCAGCCGCGCGAGCCGCCGAAATTTTGCCGGCTGCTGTAAGCACCTATAGACGTTTACGAGGTCCCCGCAGAGGTCGTTCAGCAGCTCGACTCTGTGGCGCGGTTTCGCCCAAAAGACGGCCGCGCCGCCTGCGAAGGGCTCGCCGTAGAACGGCACGGCCTGTGGTGGCGGCACGAACTTCAGCAGCCAGGTCGCCAACCCAACTTTGCCGCCGACATAGCACAACGGCTGCAGAAACGTCCGCTTAGGTCTTCGGACCTCCACGGCCCAGTAATAGCAGGCGCTAGCAGGCGAGTAAAGGCGAACGAGGCGGGAGAAAAAGGGGTTGACAGGGTTGCGCCGGATAGGCGATAATACACTCGATGGGCAACAGACTGCCTAGGAGGATCAGGTTGCTCGGCTGGGGCGAGAACCCCAGCACGAAGGGGCCCGTGCTCGTTTCGGCCCGCACGGCCGAAGTGTTTGACGAGAACCAACAGCGGCTCGGCTTAGACCTGGTCGCCTTGGACTTCGAGCACAACACAGTCCCGGGGTCCGAGGAATGGGAGAAAACAAGCGAGCCGAGGCCAATCGCCGCCAAGGGTAAGCCGGTCCTCGTAGAGGGAGATGGTCTCTATCTCGACGACCTCCAATGGACGGAAACAGGCCGAAAAGCGGCGGAGCACTACGCTGATGTGTCGGCTGCGGTGATCGTGGACGACGATCGGCACGTGCTGGCTCTGCACAGCGCGGCGCTTACTCGCACTGGAGCAGTCTATGGCGCGCGGTTCCCAGGTCCGCAGTCTGAGACTCTGAGCAAGGTCAACGGAGCAGAGATCGTGGCGCTCAGCGCGAGCGTGCCCTGGAAGGTTAAGCCTTTGGCTGCGCCCAAAGAGGGAGTCGAAGGAGGCCACAAATCACCGCCCAAGGGCTATCCCGAGGATAAGGAGCTCTACGCAGACCCGAATAATTATAAGTATCCCATCGACACTGAGGAGCACGTTCGCGCCGCGTGGGCCTACATCCACATGCCCAAGAATCAGGAGCCTTACACGCGTGAGGAGCTGGAATACATCATGGAGCGCATTCGCCGTGCGGCGAAAAAATTTGGGATTGACCTCGAAGAGCAAAAGAAGGAGAGTCTGAGTATGGAGGAGTTAGCGAAACCGCAGGAGCAACTCCAGACGATGCAGACGCAACTGGAGCAAGCCCAGCCAGTCGCACTAGCTGCTGAGCTGAAAGGCTTAGCTGAGCGGCTGGCCAAACTCGAGGAGGCTATGAGCAGCCAAATGCAGGCAGCCACCGAGGCGCAACGACGCGCGCTGCTGGCTCAAGCGAGCGCGGAGGGCAAGGTGATTCCACTGTCTGACGAGACGGTCGCGAAGCTACCGCTGGACGTGCTGTCGGAGCTAGTCAGCAAGCTGCCGTCGCAGGTGCCGATGGGGCGGCGCAGCGGCAGCGCAGCGCCAAGCGGTGCGCCGAGTCTGGTTAATGGCGATCCGCGCGAGGTGTTCAAACAGACGGTTTTGAAGCTTGCGGCCGACCGCAAGCTCGACGTCGTCAGTGCCATTCGCACGGTAATAAGGGAGCAAGAGCAGATTTACCGCGCCTATCTGGAGTCTGGCGCGGGTCAGATTGTGTGGACGAACTGAGTGAGGAGCGACTATGGCTGCGGGACTGACCGAAAACAAAACAGGCTACATGACGCTGCAGGCGTCGACGGATGCCCTTGGCGCGCATGTGCGCGTCAAGCTCAGCGGCGGCAAACTGGTGGCCGCAGGCGCATCGGATGACGCGATCGGCGTCACCACTGAGCCGATCCCAGCTAACAGCTATGGCACCGTGAAGCTGTGGAGTGCATCAGGAGATTTTCTTGTGCAAGCTGCTGGGGCGGTGACAGCGGGTGCGCAGGTGTACGCGGCCGCCAGCGGTGCTGTGGACGACTCGGGCACGAAGTTGCTGAACTACATTGCGCTCGACGCAGCGTCCACCGCAGGCGAGGTGATTCGCATTATCCCGATTGGATAAGACATCGATTTCGGATAACAGGAGGATAAGAGAGTATGGCATATCCAGCATCAGGCGCAACAATCCGCGGCGATCTGAACGCGGTGGTTGAGCAAGCCGCGCAGGCTGACGGATACTTTGTCGGGCTCAAGGTCGCGCCGCTGTTCCCAGTGCCCGTGCGCTCAGGCAGCTACCCCGTGATCGATTACGCGGGCGGTCAACTGTTGGCCGCCGTCGCAAAGGAGAGATCACGGGGGAGTTCATACGGCGAGGTGGTGCGCAAATGGACCTCGGGCACGTACGACTGCGTGGACGTGGGAGCAGAGGAGGCCATTGACGACATCGACGCACGTGACCTGGCGCGGTACTTCGACGTCGAGGCCTCCGTCGCTCGCTGGGTGCGTCGCAATGTGCAGCTCGAGCTTGAGCGGCAGATCGGTGCCGCTGCACTCGACACCAACACATGGACCAATGGCAATGGCGCTGTCGCTTACTCCGACGCGAACCTGGCCACCATTGACTTCCCCCGCGACGTACTCACAGCTATCGAGGCCTGCCGCTCTAAAGGCTCTAGCCCTAACACGATCGTGATGAATAGCATCATCTACCGCCGCGTGAGACTGGCGAGTAAGACACAGACTTGGGTCTCCGGCCAGGTGCAGCGTGGAGCGGTAGTGACAGCCACATCGATCGCTCAGTCATTCGCCGACGAAGGGATCGAGCAGGTGCTTGTGGGCCGGGCGTTCTACAACGACGCGCAGTATCCGAGCGTGTCCATGAAGCCGTGCTGGGGCTACGCAGGTATCTGGGTTGGATACGTCAATCTCAACGCGCGGTCGCTGCAGGACGGTGGCGCGATGTTCACGCTGGTCTGGGCTGAGGAAGGCGGCAATTTCGTCACAGAGAGTTACCGCGACGAGGCGCGTCGTTCTGAGATAGTGAGAGTGAGGATTAACCGCGCTGTCAAAGTGGTCGACCCAACTGCGGGATATATCATCAACACGCAAGTGACTTCATAGCACCGGATCGGGGACGGCCAGCCTCCGCTGGCTGAGCGGGCATGACGCATAGGGCGCGCGCCGCAGTTGTGGGTCGGCTGCGGCGCGCTTATTGTAGCGGCTGGGAAAGATGGCCACATACGTAACAAGAGAAGAGATTGAGGGAGAGATCCCACCGCCAGTCCTGCGCGAATCGCTCGACGACGACGGCGACGGTGTCGAAGACGAGGGCATGCTGGATCGCATCATCGAGATGGCGAGCCGGCAAGTGGACGCTGCGCTCGGACCGGTAGGTCCTGTGCCGACTGATCCTGTGCCAGCCTATGCGCGTGAGGCAGCCCGCGTGTTCGCGTGCGAGATGCTACTTAGCCGACACGGTGTCGTGCCCAATCGATTTAGCGACCGCGCCAAGCATTGGCGCGATCTGCTCACGCTGATCGCTCAAGGCAAGCTGTCGCCAGGCACAGCGTTGACCGAGCCGGGCGCTGTGACATCCGACATGGACATTGACGACAGAGTCCGATGACAGTGCGCGAACAAGTCGATGTCATCGTGACCGCGTTGGGCCTGTGGGCCAAGGAACGCGGTGGCACGGTGCATGTGGCTGAGGGCGTGGCGCGCGTGATCGAGTTGTTGGGCGCAAGGCCTGGTGCGGTGCGGGTCATCGTCTGGCCGAAAGGCGGGAGTAAGCGAGGTGAGTATGAGGAGGCTGGCATGGAGGACCGCACGTATCAGGTCATTGTGAGTCGAGGCAAGAGTGCTGGACTCGAGCGCAGCGCGAGCGTCGCTAAGGGCACTGCGGAGACACCAGCGCTGTGGGACCTAGTCGAGGAGGTCCGCGACGTCATGCGCGGCTTGAGCTTTTCGACCGAGACCACAGAGGTCACACTCGATTACCGCGGGTGGGAGCCGCTGGACCTCGGGCCTGAGGCGCCACTGATCGACGCTTACGCTCTCACCTTTAGTCTTGGCACACAGCTGCCCGCTGTGATAGAATGAGAGCAGAGGTGTAGTATATGCCTAGCGCAATTATCAAGGGTCTGACGACAATCAAGTGGGGCTCAGGCGATGTGCTCGGCACGCCGCAAGGTGCGGTGGTGGAGAGCATTCGCACGCGGCCCGCTGAAGGCACCGGCACCGAGATCACCGACGGTGACGGATTCACCATCGCCATGGTGGTGATGGACAACGGGTTCGACGCCGAGGTGACCTGCCTCTATGACTCGAACAAGACCTGGCCGAGTGTAGGCGACACCGTGACGCTGACTGTGCCTGGCAAAGGCTCCAAAAACTGTGTCGTGGTGGCCGATCCCGAAATTAATCTCGCGCGCAAACGCGAGGCGACAATCTCATTTACTCTAGCTTATCGACCTGGACTGGGACTGTAATTTGAGGAAATAGCGATATGGCAAACGAGATCACAATGACTGCAGCGCTCACCGCGCGGAAGGGATTAGTTTCGGTGGGCAGCGGCACGCTCGTGAAGTCGCTCAACATGAGCGGTGAGGACGTCGTGCAGAACACGCAGGACATCACGTCCACATCCGACGTGCAACTCAGCTTTGGCGCGATCACTGGTGCGCCAGCCTGCGTCTTGGTGCTGAACACCGACGCCACTAACAGCGTCTCGATCAGTCGAGGCACCGGCGCGAATTTCGACACCTACAAATTCGCCACGCTGTCGCCCGGCACGTTCCTGCTCCTCCCTCCCTCTTCCAGCGCGTACTATGCCAAGGCCAGCGCGAGCACCGTCAAAGTGCTGGTGGTCGCGGTCGAGGCGTAGGCATCAGTCTAGCTGACCACCATGAGTGCACCTCAGCCAGATGACATCATCAGCGCTGAGGAGATGCAGCGCGCACTGGCGCGTCGCGCGGCGCTCGAGCAAGCGCAGGCTACTCCGTTGCCTGGGCCAGCGCTCGATGCATTCGTGGGCAAGCCGCGCGTGGTGTTCGGCTTCACGCTGCGCCCGCTCACTGCAGGCCACGTGCTTGTGCTGCAAGCGCTCGACTCGCCTGTGCTGCGGCCACGCACAAGCGAGAATGCGGGAGCGATCGATCCAGCCGACGCGTTCGAGCTGCTCTTTGTGCTGACCGAGGACCCGCGCAAGCTCCGCGGGCTGCTGGCGCAGGGCCGGCAGGCATTCCGCGATGCAGCTCTGGCCGCTACGGCAGATCGGCTGCCGCCAGACTCGGCGCTGATCCAATCGCTCATGGCTGAGCTAGTCGAGCACATCAACGAGGCGTTCAGCACACGGGTCGAGGTAGGCCCGAGCGAAAAGGCGGAAAAGGGAGAGCAGGTTTTTACTCCGGGCCGTCTGCCCGGGAAGCAGACGGCCTAGGCTGGTGGCTCGACTATGTATGCACGTTATGCAGAGCGTATCATTGGGGAATCGACTACGTGGTCAACGAGCTGCCGCTCGCGCAAGGCTGGGCACTCATGGCTTGGGCATGGCTGCATGACCCGATGGTGTCAGCGCGGCTCATCTCAGATGGCTATGTGGCGCAAGAAGCTTATCGCATCCTGGATCGCACTGGCCGCAGCGGCAGCGGTAGCTGACGCAGCTACGCTCACTGCCACGCTGCGCACGCCAGATGGCAAGCCGCTGGCCACCAATGTCGTCATCGTGCCCGTCAGCACGCCTTACGGCGCGCAAGGCCGCGTGGTGACAACGGTGCCCGTGGCGACTAATCTAGCGCCCGATGGCACATTGAGCATCCAGTTGGCTGGCGGCGTCTATTATCTGCAGCTCGGCCGGCCACCATTCGATCGCATCTACTTTGCGCTCCCTGATGATACTAACACTTACTCCCTTGCTACGCTGGTCACCAACGCCGTCTCATGGACCAACGGCTGGATTGCATCGACCGAATGGACGCGGTGGTGGCTGCAAGCTACCAATGACGCGGACGCGCGCGACCGACTTGGTGTTGCCGGAGCAGCGCCGCAAGTGGTCAAAGTCGATGGCCAAGAGATTGGCCCAGCCGCAACCATCAATTATCTCACCGGTAGCAACGTCGCACTGCGCGCGACTAACGTTGGCGGCTCAGTCGTCAATCTGCAGATCAATGCGGGAGCGAGCGGTGGCGGCGGAACCAGCTATCAATTCAACACCAATCAATTCGCCGTCGATGGCAGCGCAATTTCGCTCAAGACCAACGCGCTCTTCACCAACGTCGTCGTGCGCAGCATCTCGAGCGACGCTAGGCCGCTGGAGATCATCGGCGGCTCGCAGGTGCTGAGCGCCGAGTCGCTATCTGGCCAACAGCTCAGCGTCACTGACGACGGTGTGTGGACGCGCTATCTGATCGTCGATCAGAACGCGGAGGTTGCGGGAGACCTCGGGGTCGTTGGGACGCTGATTGGACAGTATGTAATGGCTAGCTACTTCGCAGTGCCGGCCTTCGGCGCAGGTGTCCAAGGCTATGCGTTGGTATCGACCAACGCGAGCGGTGCGGCCTGGTGGCGGCCCGTTGCGCAGACCAACGCGCCGTACGTGCTCTACGGCACCAATGCGAGCTGGCTCAGCAACGCACTGATCTTGGTCGGCGATAACGTCACCATCAAGCTGCTCACTAACTCTCCCTATTTAGTCGTCACCAATATTGCCGGCGGGGGCACTAGCACGAATGTGCTGCTCGTGCGGACAAACAGCGCTAATGTGGGATACGCATCGATCCTGGACTTTGTCGCCGGCACGAATGTTCTGCTGCTTGGCACGAACACCGACGGGACTGTGAGCGTGCAAATCAATGCGGGGGGAAGCGGTGGCAGCACCTATCAATTCAACACCAATCAGTTCGCCCTCGACGGCAGCGCAATTTCGCTCAAGACCAACGCGCTCCTCACCAACGTCGTCGTGCGCAGTATCTCGAGCGACGCTAGGCCGCTGGAGATCATCGGCGGCTCGCAGGTCTTGAGCGCCGAGTCGCAATCTGGCCAGGAGCTCAGCGTCACTGACGACGGTGTGTGGACGCGCTACCTGATCGTCAATGAGAGCGCGTCGGTTGCGGGAAACCTCGATGTCGATGGGACGCTGATCGCGCCCTATGTTACGGCCGGCCAATTGTCCGTGCCGTGCTGGGACAGCGATGTCCAAGGCTATGTGTTGGTCTCGACCAACTCTATCGGTGCGGCCTGGTGGCGGCCGGTTGCGCAGACCAACGCACCGTACGTGCTCTACGGCACCAATGCGAGCTGGCTCAGCAACGCACTGATCTTGGTCGGCGACAACGTCACCATCAAGCTGCTCACTAACTCTCCCTATTTAGTCGTCACCAATATTGCCGGCGGGGGCACTAGCACCAACGTGCTGCTAGTGCGGACCAACAGCGCTAATGTGGGCTACGCATCGATCCTGGATTTCGTCAGCGGGACCAACGTCGTGCTCTCAGCGACGAACTCAGGGGGCACAGTGAGTCTGCAGATCAATGCGGGAGGAAGCGGTGGCGGCAGCGCCAGCTATCGGTTCGACTCCAATCAGTTCGCGGTCGTCGACGCGACTAATGTGTCGATCAAGGCCGGGGCCAACGTGACTAACCTCACGGCATACGGCAGTCAGGTTCAGCACGCGCTGACCATCGATTCGGACGGACACTCGCTGAGTGTGATGGCGGGGGGCGACCAGCATCTCCTTGTCGACAGCAATGGGACCTACGTGTACCGCCTCCAGGCCGACACTGCTGCAGCGACCGCCCTCACAGTCGGTGGCACGTTTAAGCTCACCCCTGGCGCGGCTGCAGGTTATGTGCTCACGTCGGATGGCTCCGGCACCGGCTCGTGGCAGCCTGCTCCTGGCGGCTATGGTCTGCACCGGATGCAGACGGTCATCGAGGCGTGGGACGATTTCCTCGGCGCGGGCTCGTCGACCTTTGGCATCTCGCCGTTCCGGTGGACGAGCGCGACCGCATCGGGTGGCTCGATCCTCGGGAACGAATCGGCCGGCAGGGTCGGAGTACTCGCTCTGTCCATCGCGACCAACGCAGGCTCGCGAGCGTGCATCGGGTCGGCAGGTCCCCTGGCTCCCCAGTGGAGCAATATGGCGGTGACGAACCTGTGGATCGTCCGCCTGTCCGACGCCAATGGCGTCGGCGGTAACTGGTACAGGGCTGAGCTCGGCCTGGCTAACTCCGCCATTGCTCCAACTAGAGGCCTCCTTTTCTCCACCTCATCCAATGCTCCGACGTGGCGATTCGTGGCGCGGTCAAACCAGGCCACCAACGAATATGATACTGGCGTGCTTGCCACTAACCAGTGGGTCGCACTCTACATCTCTTGCACGCACACGCCGTCCTCGACCAATGTTACCGCATCGATCTTCGGCGCGTGGACTAACACGTTCGGCACCTCTTCGCTCAGCAGCAGTTTCCCCGCAACCGAGAGTTGGATGCCATCTTGCCTCCTAACCAACGAGTTTTTCACGTCGAGCGGGACCCGGTATCTGTATATAGATGCATGCTATCTGAGCGTCCGACCAAACACGCCAAGGTGGTGAAGATGATGCAATCGCAGGCACATTGCAAGGCGCAGAGTAAGGGAGTCTTGGCAGCGGCCATTTACGTCTCACTGTCACTCGCTCTTTGTGGCTGCACCAGCTTCAGCATCCACCAGACCTATGACGAGATCGAAGGGCTGCGCACAACTGAGATGCGCGGATGGACGCTGTTCAGCGGCGCGCAAACGTTGACCAAAATCAAGACCAGTAACACCGAGAAAACGCAGGGGCTGGGTGTAGATGCGATGGAACAGAGGGAGACTAATGATGTCGTAGGCGCTGTGATTCGTCTGCTCGAATCTGTCCGGTCAATCCGATGAGGGAGAATGGCTGAGGAGCTAGCATATAGGCTGTCGCTCGACGCTGCGCCATTCGCTAGCGCACTGCAGACTGCGACGATGCGCCTGGCCGCTTTCGGCCGGTCGCTAGCGATGCTAGCGATCGGTGGCATTGGCCTTGATCGGCTCCTGCTCTTCCCGGCGCGCCTCGCTGGCGAGCTGCATGACATGAGCGTGCGGATGGGTGTGGCGGTGGGCTGGCTGTACCAGATGCGGCACGCCATGCGGTTAGCTGGCCTGGAGTTCGGCCAGCTCCCGATGATGCTGTACATGCTATCGCGCGCGCTCGGCGGAGTAACAGAGAGCGGCGACCGGACCGCTGATGTGATCCAGCGCATTGGCCTGACTGTTGAGCAGCTGCGCGCCATGCGACCCGAGGATGCGCTCATGGCCGTGATGCGCGCGATGTCCGGTGTAGGTCCGATGGAGCAAGCGTATGTGGCCGGCCGCTTGTTCGGGCGCGGCGGCGGTCCCACAGCGCTAGCGCTCGCGCGCGAATTTGGCGAGCTGCAGAACGCCATGTCGCAGGCGAGTATTACCGCTCAGCGCATGGCCGAGGCGGCACCGCTAGTCGATCAGCTGTCCGATTCATTCGAGATGCTCCGAAACACGTTGACCGGCGCGCTCCTGCCGGCGCTTAACCGGTTCGCGTTCGACCTGGTCGTGCTCGTAGAGATCGTCAAGAGAGGGAGGTTCGGCGAGCTCGCTAGCGCCGGCGCGAAGCGGATTGGCAGCAAACTCTCCACAGCGATTGGGTCGTGGCTGACTTACGCGGCGGGCGGCGCCTGGTGGGTGAGCGCGAAGGCCAAGGAGTTGCTGGCCGCAACGCTCAAGGGAGCGGGATTGCCGTGGCCGTTCGCGCTAGGTGCGGATACCCTCCGCAGAGCAGGTCGTCTAGCGGAGACTGTCGCCGAGACGCTGCAGGCGACCGGCAAGCATTTCGCGGGCATAGGGGACCAGATGGCGGACGAATTATTCTCGTTTGCCGAATGGGTCAGAGATCTGCGCGCGTCACTGGCCGAGACGCTGAAGCCTAAGGTGCCGCGGCCGCCTCCGCCTGAGATGCCCGAACAGCCCGAGCAGCCGAAGGCCAAGCCGCTCAACATTAACCCGTTCGCTGAGCTGTGGCCTAGCGTAGGCATGGAGCGCATCGGTGCAATATTTTGGCGCGGACCAGCTATCGGCGCGGCGGATATCGTCTCGGAGCAACGCAAAAGTAACTCGTATCTAGCGCAGATACGAGACGAGCTGCGCAAGCTGGGCGTGCTGAGTTTCGCCAACGAGTAAGGGAGAGTGAGTATGAGCGCGCCTAAGTGGACAGGATACACTGGGCTCGTCGAGTCTGGCGACTCAGGCCAATGGCAGCTTGGCGAGCGCGTTGTCGCGCGCCAGGTGTTCAAGGGCCCGTACTCAGTCTGTCTCGCTGCGGCGCCGATGCGCGGTGCGCTAGGCACTGGAGCGATGGCTGGCTTGCGCGTGGCTAGCAGCACGGTCACGCGAGGACCCGGTGGCATTGGCACGCTCGTGATCGAGTATGAGCCTGACGGTGCGCCGCCAACAGGCAGTCAGCTACCGGCGACACAGGTCACGGTCGAGGCCGAGCGCCAGGAGCGACCAATCCATGAGCATCCGCGCTATAGCGAGCTCACAGCCGCGCAGATACAGGCGGCCAAGCGATTAGCCGAGATGTCGCCGACTGACGATCTCTGGATCCCGGTGTATGAGTCTGTGTACGGCGACCCGAATCCGTTGGTGCGAGAGCTTGCCGAAAAACTAGCGAGAGCAGAGCAGTATTACGTCGTCTATTGCCCAGTCATCACCATCGTGACATACCACTGGACTCCGCCCAGTGGGCTCACGATGGGCGGCTACATCGAGGACCCGCCCGAGGGCATCATTCAGTGGCCATCTGGTCAGTATCTGCGCGCTGCCGACACACTCCGCTGGGATGGCTCGCATTGGGAGCTGCGGCAACAATGGATCGGCGCGCCGGAATGGGACGCTGACATCTACGGCAGGACATGATCGACCCAATAGAGAGGCTGAAACAGGGAGACGACGTCCGACGCAACTGGCGCGCGGTCAATGCGCTCATTGAGCGCGTGCGTGCGCTCGAGGCTGAGGTGCGCAGACTGAGTGCAGCTGTCGAGGACCTGCGCGCGCGGGCGCGGATGCGACAGCCTACCGGCCCCACGTGTGCGCGCTGGGCATGAGCAATGGCCATCAGCTTCACGCGCGCACCACGGATCAAAGCGGGAGAGTGCGCGACCGCAGCGCAGTGGAATCAGTTCGCTGCGGCGCTGAATGATCGGCTAAGATCAGGCTTCGCTGATCCGACCTGGCGCGTCTGGTGGCGTGCGGCCTCGCTGGTCCGCAAGATCTGCGCTGACTCGGAGACCGCGCACAGCGCGGCCGATGAATGGTTCCGCTGGTGGATGCATGCCGAGCCTGAGCATGCAGTCGAGTGCGAGGCTGGAGAGAATGAGGTAAACCCGCTGCTCGTCTGGGCGCGAGGCAATGAGAGTCCGTTCGGGCTCAGCTCAGAGGAGCTGCGCATGCCGGAGCCAGCGCCGCCTGATGCGCCGCTGTCTATCTACTGGCAGGCCGCTGCGCAGCAGCGCGGTGTTCTCACTCCGACCGGCCAAGGCAATGCGCCAGCATGGGAAGCTGCAGCCGCAGTCGAGCGCATCGACTATCGGCCGTACAAGGCGCCGTACCTGAAGGGCTGGGGCGGATTCGTCCCGTCGCATCGGTCAGGTGCGGACGCGTTCGATGATGACTTCGATCGCTGGATGGCGTGGCTGGCCTGGGAGCGTCGCTGCGTTCGCGCGCCTGCACCAGGTGATGCCTATGCTGCGGCATGGAGTTATGAGCCGGTAATCTATCAGTTCCTCCCTCTCCGAGAGGGATTAGCGCCGCTCGAATTTTACCCGACACCGTTGCGCAATTACACGTATGATCCGCAGCGCGGATGCTACAATTTCGACGTGGCGAATGACCCGAACGCGGCCATGTTCGCGCGCAATGTGTCCTCGGTGAGCTACGGCGTAGATCGATACATTCTGCACCATCTCGATGGCTCGGTCACTGAGCTGCTCTACTCAGACTACATCGAGGCTGCATACTCTGGCCCGGTGCGGCTAGAGCACACCAAGACGCCGCTGCTGCAGGAGGTGATGCAGTGGTATGCTAGTCGATTCGGCGCGCCGAACCCGGAGATCAGCGGCTGTGATGGGTGGGACTGGGAGAGTTTCTTCGGCTCACAGTATCCGCTGGCTCCTGCCTACGGCACGCAGAGCGGCGGCGAGGTTACGGCGGTCTATCCGCGTTGGCACCGCAGCGCGCCTGCGCAAGACGATCTGCTAGAGCTAGTGGAGGGTGGCAGCGGCACAGAGTATCAGGTGCATAACGGCTACGTGCCTGCAGGATGGTACGTCCAGACTAGCGGGCTGCAGTCCGTGCTGACGCTCGCTCTCGAGCGCGCTGATACAGGTGAGACAATCGCTACGTGCCGCATCGCACCGCCAGAGAGCGAATACCTAGCCTATCTCACCGATCCGCCCGAGGGCGCCCGGGTGAGAGTAAGGGTGACGAGCCAGTCGCAGTGGCAGGCTGGCGGATACGTGTCCGTCGAGCTAGCCGAGCTGGTGAGAGCCAAGCCGTCAGTGCAGGACGCTTACGTGGTGATCCGCGGCATGACGACGCAGGGCTCCGGCGTCAGCGACGTGGATACCATCGGCGATGGCTACAGCGCTGCGCGCAGCGCGTGGCAGACTTGGCAACGCGCAGGGTGCGTTGTCGCCGCCGAGGGGCTCCCACCTCAGTCTGCGCTGCCGATCACAGCGCATCCGCTGCACGAGACATTGCGCCGGATGTTCCGGCGCAATCTGCGCATGATCGACCGTGTGTGGATCACTGAGCCGATGCTGCTGAGCTACGAGGTCGGCAGCGACGGCAAGAGCGTGCTGCGCTTCCGCCGCTACGGGTTCATCAGCGGCACGAGATACGACCTGTGGGCAGGCATCGCGCCAGATGATGAGCCACCGACAAAGATTTCGCCGGGCATCGAGTATGAGGTAATCGGCACGAATGGCTACGTAGTCTATGCCGGGACCCAATACGCGCCTGGCCAGACATTCACTGGGGTCGATGACGAGTCCGACTGGACTAGCACTGGCGACGCTTGGCCGCGCCAGCGTGATGGCATCATTCGCACGGCCCCAAAAGAGGGAGAGACGAATGAGTGGGTCGTCTTTCTCGCTCAGCACCGCGCTAAGGACACTGGATGGTGCACCCACGACAATTACGGCGACACGCTCGTGCTACTCAGCGATCGATGCACGACATTCGACGCCGCGCTGGATCCGCTCGGCACGGCAATCGATCTTGCCGCGCACATCGGCTACGACAGCGGAGGCATTGTCGCCGAGAACCCGCCTGGCTACCGCTACGTGCGGAGTGCGAGGCCTGATGGTGGCCAACTCAATATGCCAGCCAGCGGACCGCCTGAGGCATTCATACGGTCTTGCCAGATCTACGTGCCGGACTACGAGGTGGAATCAGTGAGAGTCGAAGGATACGGCGATGACGAGGTCGTGGTGGTAAAGCTGGCCGGACGGTTGCGCCACACTCAGGCCGCGCCGACCACAATCCCGCGGGACCGCTCGCAGTGGCCGCGCGATGCGAGCGGACAATTGCTCGATGGCGACAACCAGCCGCCAGCGTACCGCACTGACGAAAACGCTGTCATGGAGATGCTCCTGTATCTGCATGAGGGCATCCCGTGCAAAGAGCTTGTTGGCGACTCGTCGTGCCACGGCAATTACATGCCGGGCGAATGCTGGGGAGCTTGCCAGACTCATTTCTTTTTCACTCGCTTACTGCCGCGCGTCTATGAGGAGCCTGAGCCGAACAGCCGCATCGACGCTTGGGACAGCCGCATTTTCGCCGACCGCGCTGATTGGGCGCACTTCTGCATCGCAGCGATGTGCGAAGGATATATCGACACGCACAGCGCCCGCACATCAGCTTGCCCGCCACTCAAACTCCCTGATTACACATACGAGAGTCTCTGGCGCGCCGTCTCGGCGAGCGAGATTCCCCAGGTGATCCAGCACACCGAGACAGATGGCACGCTATTCTGGGACTACGCGCCGGGGTGGTATGCGGTCCAGTGGCGCGACACCTCCCTCTCTCCACCGCGCGACATGATCTGGACCACCGAAGCGGTCGTCAATGCGCCGCCGTATAACCGACAGCAGATCGGCTCGCAGTACATCTACCGCGTCGTGCGCCTCGTGCACGCGCGCCAATGGCTCGAGCTGGTCAACGGCGTCCAAGGCTATGGACCGATGGCCAACATGAGCCTGCGTGCCGCAGTGATCGATCAGCTCTGCGCGGCGATCAACGAGCTCCACACCGCACGCATCGAGGTCCCAATCACACTGCTAGCCGAGCAGGGCTACGTGACTGAGGACCGCGTCTGGGACGGCGCCGATGGCTATTGCTCCTACTACTGGCCGAGTAAGCAGGCGCCACTGTTGATCCACTCCGTCGGATACATCAGCGACACCAGCCCTACCGCGCTGCCATCAGATTGGACACCTCTAGAGCTCCCCAGCGCTGGAGCGGTCCGCAAGATAGCCCCACTGATCGACGACGACGGCCACCCTGTGCGAGACGCGGAGGGTAGGTGGATGGCTAGAGTGTACGAGAGTGTGACGCGCTTCCGGGTCCAGGATGATACATGGCTCCTTGCACTCCCTGATACTATCCGCGGCATGGTACGCGACCGCCCCACAGTGGCGATCTACGGCTACTATACCTGGCAGTGGCTCGATCCAGTCGGCGACCCGCAACCATGCCCGCCGACCGGTGAGCCCCACTGCCCTCTCTCTGTGCACAGCGCGGCAGAGCGCGCATGCGAGCTCGTCACGCCTGGCGACGACGGCCAGTCTATCTATCGTGCACCACCGCTGCGCTCCGGCGTCCTGGCCGCGTGCACCGAGCCTGGCATCCGCGGCGGAGAGGCGTCCGGCCCTGAGGCGGTGCTGACCGGCACCGTCGCGCAGGGCGAGCTAGCCCTCACCGTCCCGCTAGTCGAGCCATGAGGATCAGCCTGCCAGCCAGGCCCCTAGGCCGTCGCCTACCACATCTAGCCTCATCATTCGCGGCCGAGGTAGGCCGCTGGGTCCGCTCCGGCGCACCCACACGCAGCGCTAGCGATAGTGCAACGATAATGGCCCGATACTGCAACGCCTGCGCCTATTTCGCCCCCGACACCGTTCGGTGCCGCAAGTGCGGCTGCTGGCTGCCGCTCAAGACCCGCCTCGCCACCGCCCACTGCCCCCTCGGCCTGTGGTGATTTTTTCCGTTGCCCAGACCCATTCCATTTGGGCCGACAGATATTTTCACCTTTTTGCGCCGTATCTCCCTATCGTTGCGCCCCTTAACCCCTCTTACCCCTGTGTTTCACCATCCGCGACAGATTACCCCACCCCCCGCTTTTTTTGAGCCTGCACCGGCTGGAGGGCTG
>Ga0078972_1005580_pt1 | contig 31622 bp, 26 predicted proteins | sample YelNatPaOPGAMG01_FD_67568 | JGI IMG/M metagenome (GOLD analysis project Ga0078972, IMG submission 67568) | Hot spring thermophilic microbial communities from Obsidian Pool, Yellowstone National Park, USA - OP-RAMG-01 (SPADES assembly) (version 2) | ecosystem: Environmental > Aquatic > Thermal...
CTCGAGATAGACGCGGGGAATGTCAGGGCCATGATTGCCTTGGCGGGCATCCTCGAAATGAATGTCGGCGGCGAGCCAGAGGCGCTTGCGCTCTACAAGAAGGCGCTGCCGCTGACCGCGGACGGAGATGCTCGGGAGCGCATCGCATTCAGCATTGCGGTTTTGGAAAGCAGGATGCAAGAAGAGACGGCGTCGGCGGTGGGCTGCTGGAACGTGGGCAACCGCCATGCGAGAAAGGGGGACTTGGACGCTGCGGAGACCTTGTTTACGAGGGCATTGGAACTCAATCCCACGTTTTACCAGGCATACTACAGCCGAGCCCTGACGCGCTTGAAAAAGCACGACGCAGACGGAGCTCTGCAGGACCTTTCTTCAGCTCTCGCGCTTTGCCCTACATTGAGGGGCTGCCTGGTCACGCGGGGGCTGGTCCATGAATCGCAGGGAAGATTCGCCGAGGCCATGGCCGACCTGAAAAGGGCTGCGACCGAAGACCCCACGGACCCCGAGGCCCACTATCACTTGGGACGGCTTCAAGAACGAGAGCATGCCTACTCAGACGCGCTCGCCTCGTACCTCGAAGCCTTGCGCCGCCGCCCAAAGCCAGAACTGCGGGAAGCGATTCGACAGCGCATCGCCATACTCGCCGCTGCCGTCAAGTCCGCTGCGAGACAGGAGGCCCCTCAGAAACCCTTGTGGTAGAAGGATCGCCGTGTGTTTCACCACAGGACAAGGACTCGGCGATCAGCGTACAAAGGAAAGCCCCGGAAAGGAGGATGAGGACCGGGGCTTCGCATGGGGAAAAGGTATGTTGAGCAGCGGGCTACGCCTCCCGCTGTTGGAAACTGCTTAAACCATGATTTCAAATAGTTGTCAAGCATTTTTCAAGTAACTTCTTATGAAAAGTAATTATCCATAGGCATATCTATACGATATGCTATGCTTGCACAAACGCCCTCAGCACGTCCCCTTTGCCCAATATCCCCACTAAACGGCCCTGCTCCACCACCGGCAGCGTGTAAAGCTTCTTGTCTGCCATGAGCCGCGCGGCGTCGGCGAGGTCGGTCTGGGGCGTCACACACACCGCCGGCCTCGAATAGATGTCTGCCACGGTGGTGGCGGAGATGCGCTGGAAGTCCTTGTGGAGCCGCCAGGGATTCCCCACGGGAATCACCGAATCGAGGATAAAGAATACCGTGGGGATATGGAGCGGTTTATTCTGGTTCACCAGGTCAGACTCGCAGACCACCCCAAGCACCGCGCCCTGTTCGTCAACCACAGGAACGCCGTTGATGTTGTGCATGGACAGGAGTTCTGCGAGTTTTCGCAGAGGGGTGTCAGGCGTGACGGTGATCACCTCTTTTGTCATAAAGTCAGCTACTTTTGGCATAATCGTCTCCACTCAAGGCCTCGGCAGGAAGTTTTTCAGCGGCGCCGGGACGCCTCATGACACAGCCTCAAACGCGAGTTTGTCTCCCTGCTGCGTTGCCCTGATCGTTTGGCCGGGATGAAATCTTCCTGCGAGGATATCCATGGCAAGGGGGTTTTCGATCAAGCGTTGGATTGCCCGTTTCAGGGGCCTTGCGCCGTATGCGGGATCGAACCCTTCTGCCGCCAGGAGGTCTCGGGCGCTGGAATCGAGAACCAGCGTGAGTTTATTGTCGGCCAGACGCTTGTTCAATCGTGCGATCTGGATATCCACGATCTGTTTTATCTGCTCTCTGGTGAGGGCATGGAAGATGATGATGTCGTCGAGTCTGTTCAAGAACTCGGGTTTGAAATGGTAGCGCAGCGCGTCCATCACTTTCATGCGCATGGCTTCTTCGTCTCGACCGGCGTATTCCCTGATTTCTGTTGAGCCGATATTGGACGTCATGATGATGATGCAGTTCTTGAAGTCAACGGTGCGGCCTTTGCCGTCCGTGAGCCTTCCGTCGTCCAATATCTGGAGCAGGGCGTTGAACACCTCGGGATGCGCCTTCTCGATTTCATCGAACAGGACGACCGAGTACGGTCTGCGTCTCACGGCCTCTGTGAGGTATCCGCCTTCTTCGTAGCCGACGTATCCGGGAGGGGCTCCGATGAGTCTTGCCACCGAGTGTCGCTCCATGTATTCGGACATATCGATGCGCACCATAGCCTGCTCGTCGTCGAAGAGGAATTCTGCAAGGGCCCTGGCGAGTTCGGTTTTGCCGACGCCGGTGGGGCCTAAAAAGATGAAGGAGCCGATGGGGCGGTTGGGGTCTTGGAGCCCTGATCGGGCGCGGCGCACTGCGTTTGCCACCGCGACGATGGCCTCTTCTTGACCGATAACCCTGGCTGATATCCTTTCCTCCATCTTGACGAGCTTTTCCACCTCGCCCTCGAGCATTTTGGAGACCGGGATGCCCGTCCACTTTGCCACGACCTCTGCGACGTCTTCGGGGCCGACCTCTTCTTTGAGGAGGCCGCCGTCTTGCTGGAGCGCGGCCAATTCTTCATTCTTCTCGCGGATGTCCTTTTCCAGGGCGATGAGAAGGCCGTATTTGAGTTCCGCAGCCCTGCTGAGGTCTCCTTCACGCTCTGCTTTCACGGCGTCGATCTTGGCCCTTTCGTAGCGTTCCTTGAGCTCTCTGATCGCCGTGATGATCTCTTTTTCCTGCCGCCACTTTGCCTTGAGCGCTTCTGAATCTGCCTGGAGGCGGGCTATTTCGGCTCGAACCTTTTCCAGTCTTGCCTGACTGGCTTCGTCTGATTCCTTTGTCAACGCCTGTTCTTCGATCTGAAGCTGAATGATGCGCCGTTCGATCTCGTCTATCTCGGTGGGCATGGAGTCTATTTCGATGCGCAGACGCGACGACGCTTCATCGATGAGGTCTATGGCCTTGTCCGGCAGAAAGCGATCCGTGATGTATCGATGCGATAACGTAACGGCTGCGATGATTGCCGCGTCCTGAATGCGGACGCCGTGGTGGAGCTCATAGCGCTCTTTGAGTCCCCGCAATATGGCAATGGAATCCTCCACGGACGGTTCAGCCACGTAGATTGGCTGGAATCTGCGCTCCAAGGCCGCGTCTTTTTCGATATACTTTCGGTATTCGTTGACGGTAGTGGCGCCGACTGCCCGGAGTTCACCGCGCGCCAGAGGCGGTTTGAGCATGTTCGATGCATCCACTGCCCCTTCTGCAGACCCCGCGCCCACCAGGGTGTGCATCTCGTCGATAAAAAGGATGATTTCACCCGATGCGGCGGAGATTTCCTTGAGGACGGCCTTGAGGCGATCTTCAAATTCGCCCCGATATTTGGCCCCCGCGATGAGTTGCCCAATATCCAGCGCCAGCACCCTTTTCCCCTTGAGCGTCTCCGGGACATCCCCTGACACGATCCGGCTGGCAAGGCCTTCGACGATGGCGGTCTTCCCTACTCCTGGATCGCCGATGAGCACCGGGTTGTTTTTGGTCCGCCGCGAGAGGACCTGAATGATCCGTCGAATTTCGTCGTCTCGGCCGATCACTGGATCGAGTTTTCCCTTGCGAGCGAGTTCGGTCAGGTCGCGGGTGAAACGCTTCAAGGCCTGATATTTCTCCTCAGGCGATTGGTCCGTAACCCTTTGCGTTCCTCTGATGTCGGTCAGCGCGGTGTAGATGCGGTCTTTGGTCACCCCTTTTGACGAGAGGATTTTCGCAGACGCCGAGCCAGACGCCTCGGCAAGGGCGATGAGCAGGTGCTCTACCGAGACGTATTCGTCCTTGAGCTGTTCCATTTCGCGAAACGCGTTTTCCAGCGTTTGCCGCAATTGGTTCGAGAAATATCTCTCCGCGGCTGCGCCGGTCTGCCTCGGGAGTTTTTCGATGGCCTGCAGCGTCTCGCTGCGGATTCGATCGACGTCAACGCCGAGCTTTTTGAGGATTTCCACGCAGAGGCCGCCGTCATCAGACAACAAGGCCAGGAGAAGGTGTTCCGTTTCTATTTGTGGATTGCCTCTACCGGAGGCTATATTTTGAGCCTCTTCAAGGGCTTCCTGAGATTTCAGCGTAAATTTGTCAGCGCGCATTTCTTATTCCTCCCACGCACATTGGTTCTTCGGGGACGCGCAACGGGCGCCGTTTCACCGCAATTTGTCGGGGCGATAGAGCGTATCTAACGTGTTGAGAAGCGAGGCGCGTTGTGGATGTCCCTGGTTGACCCATAATTTACCAAACAGGTAAATCACGAGCCGTGGCCTGTCAACCGATCCGGCGGCCCAGAACCGTTATAAACCGCATCAACATTGCCTGCCATCGCAAAAAAAGATTTCAGCCGGCGCGTCCTGTTGCGGGCAAGCGCGCCTGTTACTGAAAAGCCCGGGAATCCTTGAGCAGGGATTTTCTGATCCGGAACATGTCCTCGCCCATGATACACCGCACGATATACGGCACGAAACGGCTGGGATTATGCTTCATCATCCCGAAAATCTGCCGCCAATACTGCCTCCTCGCGCGTGACACAAGACCTTGCCGCCAGGACAGCCGCGCGAATCGCTGGATGTCTCCTGCCGCATCTTTGAAGCCGCGGCCGTTGACAGTTGCCGCTGGGTCCGCGACGACTCCGCCTGCGGCCCGTGTAGGCCGCATGGAGAGGTAGTACCGATAGGTACGCTCGAGAAATCTCGAAGGCTCATAAAGATAGTTCCACGCCTGAACGTATTCTTCGAGTATCTCTTCCTCGGGTCGGTCCGGGATGTAATTCAACACGCCGCCGGTTGATTGGCCGGAGGTGCTGTCCTCCAGGAGTCTGCCGTCGTTCTTCAAGCGATCCCACAACTTGGTGTTGGGGAGGATGTGGAGCGTATTGAGCATGACAACGGGAATATTGGTTTCTTGGACAAAGGCGCATATTCTCTCACCCGCGCCTTTTTTTTCGCCGTCGAACCCAATGATGAAGCTGGCCATGACCGAAAGGCCGTTTTTGTTCATGTTGTTGAGGGAATCAATCAAGGGAGTCTTCACGTTTTGATACTTGTGCGCGGCTTTGAGGATTTCTTCGTCCGGGGATTCCACGCCCACGAACACGTGAGAGATGTTGGCCTCTGTCAATCGATCGATCAACTCGAGATCCCTCCCAAGATTCACAGAAGCTTGCGCGATGAAATTGAACGGTTCCCCATGGCTCTTCATCCATGGGATGAGGAGATCGAGTACCGCCATTGCATGGGCTCTGTTGCCGATAAAATTATCGTCGGAGATGAAAATCTCTCGCCGCCACCCTAGTTGATAGAGATAATCAAGTTCTCGAATGACCTGCTCCGGCGATTTACAGCGCGGTATTCGACCATAAAGGTTCACTATGTCGCAAAATTCGCAGTCAAACGGACAGCCGCGGGATGTTTGGATGGACATGGCCAAATAGTCGTCCATGCGTACAAGATCGAATCGAGGAACAGGGGATTCGGTGAGAGGCGGATGGCTATGCGCTTCAAATACGCCGCCTTGCTCACGGTTCTCTAAAGCCATCACCACCTTGTCCATGAGGCGCTCGACTTCTCCTCTCACGAGAAAGTCGCAGCCCGCTGCTTGGACCTCTTCTGGGACGGAAGAAACATAAGGACCGCCCACCACGACTATTTTGTTGCGCTGTTTAGCTTCCTTGATCAGGCTGATCAAACTCTGTTTTTGGACAATCATGCCGGTGAGCATCACCACGTCTGCCCAGTCCCAGTCAGCCTGCTCAAGCTCACGAGCGTCCAGGTCCACCATTTTTGCACTCCAATGCGGAGGGAAAAGGGCTGCGACGGTCAGCAACCCCAAGGGCGGGACCACTGCTTTTCTCCCCGAAAAAAGGGCTTGTTCCGGGAAACTCCAAAAAGTAGGCGGCGTTTTCGGATTGATGAGCAAAACGTTCAATGAACCATACCCCGAAAAAAAAGAATATCAGTATATTACAGCGATTGCCAACAAAATCGTCGTCTTGGTCAAGCCGACGCGGCCAAGGGCTTGCCGCTGAGCATGCCCCGGCTCTTGCGGGTCCCCGCAACGGCCATGAGTCTATCTCTCACTGCGAGCCGAACGTGGGGAATCTCACGCTTCATTTTTGGCAACACATACACCCATAATATAATGCTTTGGCCTATTGAAAAAAGACTCAATTCTCAGTATTGCTAGTAAACGGCCATGTCGTTTCCATAATGGCGTTGCGGATTCCCAGGACGGCTCACAGGTGACGCTTGGAACATTCTTCAGCCGATCATTTCCCAGAATCTCTCACAGCCGTCGATGCGGGGGCCTCCAATTCTCGCGGTGTGGTCCTTTTGGCCGACGACGACGCGGCTGCGCGTTCTCTTCTGAAAGATCTCCTCAGTATGAGCGGCTTTGAAGTAGCCGACGCCGGCGATGGGGTCCAAGCGATCGATCTTTTCTCGCAAGTAAAGCCCGATGTAGTTGTGACGGACATTCGCATGCCAGGGAAAGATGGCTTGGAGGTCTTGGCCGAGGTGCGTCAGATCGATGACACCGCGCCAGTCGTGATGGTCACCGGCTACGGCGATCTTGACAGCGCGGTGAACGCGCTCCGACGCGGCGCGCACGATTATCTTCTGAAGCCCATCAACGCTGATCTGCTCATCGATGCGGTCACCAAAGGCGTGGAGCTCGCACGCCTCAAACGGCTCGAGCGAGACTATCGCCGCGTCCTGGAGCAACAGGTCGAAGAGCGCACGAGAGAGCTTGCTGAGACCAACGATTTCCTGTCAGGAATCCTCAATAGCTCGCGAGGCGTCTCTATTATACTCACTGACCTCGAGGGCGTCATCAAATTTTGGAACGTGGGGGCCGAAAACATTTACGGGTACACGTCGGAAGAGATGCTGGGCCAGCACATCCTCCAGCTCTTCCCGGAAAGGGACTACGGCGTCCAGACCCTCGCCGATATGAACCGCCTGGTGCAGGAGCAAAGGAAAACTATCCAGGAGCATGTAAGAAGGCGCGCCAAAGACGGCCGTGAGCTCACCATCTTTACGACCATTTCTCCCATGCTTGACCAATCGGGCAACATCAAAGGGATTCTGAGTCTCGGTCAAGACATGACGGAGCAGTTTCGTCTCCATCGAGACCTCCGTGAGTCCTATGAGAAGATTCGAAGAATACAGGGCGCGTTCATCTTTGCCTTAGCGCATTTGGCCGAATCCAGGGATACGGAGACCGCGCTCCATCTCAAAAGGATCCAAGCCTATTGCAGAGTGCTGTGCGAACAACTCTCTGCAGTGGGCGTGTACCAAGACATTCTGACGGCGAATTTTGTCGAGAACTTAATGTATGCCTCCATTTTGCATGACATCGGCAAAGTCGGACTCCCCGATGACATCCTTTTCAATGTGGACAAATTTACCGAGCCGCAATTCGAGATCATGAAGCAGCACACCATCATCGGCGGGGAGGCTTTGGAACAGGCTGTCAGGGAATCGGGAGAGGATAGCGGTTATCTGACCATGGGCAAAGAGGTGGCTTTTTATCACCATGAACACTGGGACGGCAAGGGTTATCCATTTGGACTGAAGGACGGTGAAATCCCGCTTTCGGCCCGCATTGTGGCCGTCGCGGATGTGTATGACGCGTTGACGACCCAACGGCGGTACAAAAACGCCTTTTCGCATGAGGAAGCGTGCGATCTCATCATCCAAGCCAAAGGCAAACAGTTTGATCCGCTGCTGGTAGAAGCATTTCTGCGAGTTGAAGACCAGTTCCAAAAGATTCGCGACAATTTCTCTCGATTCGTTTCCTAGGATTTGCGTGGGCTGGGAATCGCTCTGGTCTTCATTAAAAACCTTTGCATGCGATCACAACAAGGTTCAGGCATTGAAGATACTAGTGGCTGACGATGATCCGGTGACTCGAACCCTCTTGGAGAACCATCTGCGCCAATGGGGCCATGAGGTCGTTGCGGCTGAAGACGGGGAAAGCGCCTGGCAGGAGCTGATCAAAGACGATCCTCCAAAAATCGCTATTCTCGACTGGATGATGCCCAAGCGCGACGGGTTGGATATTTGTACGGCGTTAAGGGAGTCTGAACAGGATTCATACGTGTACATCATTTTCTTGACCTCTCGAAGCGCAAAAGAAGATGTCGTGAAGGGTCTTGACGCCGGCGCGGACGACTACATCGTGAAGCCGTTTGATTACAATGAATTGAGGACTCGCGTCAGGGCAGGCGCTCGAATAGTGAAGCTGCAGGACGAATTGCGGGCCGCGCTGAAGGTATCGGAATTTCGGGCGACTCACGACTCGCTGACTGGGCTCTTGAACCGACCTGCGATCCTCGAGGTCTTGGGCAAAGAGCTTTCCAGGGCAAGGCGCACCCAGACTCCGCTGAGCGTGGTTATGGCAGACATCGATCACTTCAAGCAGATCAATGACGTATATGGTCATGCGGCTGGCGATCAGGTGCTCAGGCAGGCGGCGCAGCGCATCACCTCGTCCATTCGTCAATACGATCACTGCGGCCGGTACGGCGGGGAGGAATTTCTCGTGGTTCTGCCAGGCTGCGACAGGAGTTCCGCCCGAGACATAGCTGAAAGGTTGAGACATAATGTGTGCAAGAGCGACATACCAATCGAGGACAAGGCCGTTCGAGTGACGTTGAGTCTGGGGCTCGCCGAATATAGGCAGGGGCAAGATGTGGACGCCCTCATCAAGGAGGCTGACGCCGCGCTCTACCGCGCCAAGCAACAGGGCCGAAACCGAGTTGAAGAATGAGACGCAGGGCTTCGTGGGTAGCCATGGAGCGTGACGCGGCCTCAGTCGCGTACGACAGATCGTGTATGTAGCGGGCAAGGCAATTTTTGTTGCGGCCACGGCGGTCGAGCGCTATCATAGTAAGAGAGGCAACGCCGAGGTACGATGTCTGAAAAGCGCAAAATTAAGGCAAAAGAAATAATCGCTGACATCAAATCTGGCATGATGGATCAGGAATTGATGGAGAAGTACAGCGTCTCGCAAAACGCCTTGAAGAGTATCTTTCAGAAACTCATAGATTCAGGGAGTCTCCAACCAAGTGAATTGGAACAGCGAATCCCGCCAGAGCGCTTGGAAACATACGGCGAGAAGCCAAGGAACCTCCATCGAAATTATGTGTTTGTGAAGCTGCCTATCTACGAGCTGGAAAACCTTCTCCACGAAGGCGAAGTGGTTGACATTACCGAAGGCGGACTTCAGGTAATCGGCATCGAATCCAAAGTAGGCGAAAAGAAAGGCTTCCTGATCCAGGCAGACTATTTTGCAGACGTATTTCCGTTTAGCTTCGAGGCAGAATGCAAATGGGCGACCCGAGAGAAGGACGGACGTTGCCGGGCTGGCTTCAAGATTTTGAGCATCTCTGAGAAGGGTCTGGAAGAATTGCGGAAACTCATACGGATGTTGTCCCTCAGTTGACAAAGACGCAACGCCTTTAATGAGAGCGGTTCTCGAAAGTAAACGCCAATTCAATGAGGCGTGAACTGATTGATTCATACGGGCTGAGATTGCCACGTCGCCTTGGGCTGCTTGCAATAAAAGGGTCTTTGGCGTGTCATTCCCAGTAATTTCCTCGGCGTCATTGAGAGCCCCTCGCTCGACGTCATTTCGAGCGAAGCGACAAATCTTGGCCCAAAGACCAAGATTTCTCAGTCGAGGTTTGTTGCTTGGCTTGAGCCTTGCTGCTCCGACATGACAAAAGCTGACTTGTCCTGGCTGTCGCCGCGATTCTAGAAAGCGCTCTCGAACGACGCGATGCGGTCCCAATTCCGACGGAAATATGGAGAAAGAGTATATCTGGCGCGCCGCTTCCCCCTCTCCCCCTGGGAGAGGGTCGGGGTGAGGGTCGGAATGGGCCAGTTCGTCGTAGTCGAAGACCGCAATCATGAGGCTTTTGCTCAGCCGCGCTTGCGCCGGTAGAGCTCGATGGCCAGGCGCATACGGACATGGATGCGGTCAATCTCGGGATTGTTGACGACGGACGCGAGCGTGACGCGCCGCGCTGTCTTGCGCCTCAAGCCATTTCTTACCGCTGTGATACCCTCACCCGGCCTCCGGCCGCCCTCTCCCCCTGGGAGAGGGTCTGGGTGAGGGTCGGAATGGAGCTTGTGTTTCTGTTTTCGTCTTTCCTATCGATGAGCCAACGGAGGCCTCGGGTCAGTCTCTCTATGAGTTCATCGAGGGATTTGGCGTAGAATCCTGAGAACCAGTGCGCCTTGAGGATCAGCCACAGTCGTTCGATGGGGTTGAGGGGGGAGAAACAGGGGCTCAAATCGTCCCCACGAGGACCTTCGGTAATCCCATCGATACCCCGTTCATTGAAGCGTCTCGCCCAACAGGAGACCGAGTCCTCGTTTACACTGAATAGAGCCGCCGCGTGCTTAGACCCGTTCTCGAAAGTAATCACGAATTCAATGAGGCGCCGGTCATTTCGAATGCATCGTCCCTGTCATTTCGAATGCATTGTCCCTGTCATTTCGAGCGAAGCGAGAAATCTTGGTCAGAAAACCAAGATTTCTCAGTCGCAGCCTCTCACTTCGTTCGAGACTCGCTCCTTCGAAATGACAAAGGTTGACCTTTGGCGACTGTGAGGGGGGTTCCGAAAGCGGCCACACGCTCGACTAGGCGGCCCTCATTCCGACAGAAATTTCGAGAACCCGTATATACGTGCGGAGCAAAGAGGAGAAGAGGCAGAGCGTTGCCGCTCTGGCCTCTTCTTTGGGGGGAGAAACATGAAACCGATGGGCTGATGCAGGTAGAGAGGTTAGGGTCACCTCATAGGGTCTTTTATCAGGGACGCACTGACGCTTGTGCGTGTCCTCAGCGCCTCCGTCTGGCCTTGATCTTCTCCATTGCTTGCTGAAGCATTTTGGTAGCCTTTTTCTTGCGCTCTTCAAGCTCTGAGCGCCAGGTATCCATTTTTTCAATTGCCTCGAGTTCCCAAGGCAGCCATTCATCGCTGCCTTTAGTGCGAATGGATTTTTCGAGAGCTTCGGGGATGGGGGGATTGCAGCACTTTTCGTACTGATTTTCGATTCTTCGCAACGTCTTGAAAAGCCGCTGCATGTCGCTCTTGGTCAGCGCAGGTTGCTCTTCTTCGTCGCCAAATATCTCTTTTCCGACAAGCTGCCCATTTTCTTTCTTGAGGGCCTGAATCATTTTTCTGAGGTTGCGATAATTTTCCGTAAAATCGACTGAATTACGCGAGGCGCCAGCGGAGGTTTGGAACGCACTCTGTGTCATTGCCAACTCCTTCTTACCCAAAAAAATTGGTGAAAAAACGATGATTCACTCCACCATGAATATCCGTAAAAATATATGAGAGACATACGGGATTTGTGACCAGTGTGGTCGAGCACCTTAGGGGCCGATCAGAGCTTCCAAGGCGGTCACCAGCCTTGAGGGGCGTCCTATCACCCCGCGCGAACGGAGTCAAGAATTATTGTTAACTTAAAACGAATTTAATGCGAAAAATATGCGAGTGGGGCGACTCATGAGAAAGGCCGCCCCTGACCTCTGCTTGTACAAGACGCGATTATATCGCGCTTTTCATGAGGCGCGAGGTAATCGCGAGATGGTGAGCGCGGTGGCATGAAGACTCGAACATCCGCCAGTCAGGCGCGCCCCGCGTCAGTCCCTGCGGTAGATAATTCCTGTGCTGAAATCGTCTTCAAGGGCCATTTCAAACGCGTTTCGTCGGTTCGTTGGATCATAGTCATCTGGCAGGGGATGCACCCATTCTTTCAGATGCGCCCATGTTTTGAAGGTCTTATCAAAGGTGACGCAGCTCGTGTAGATGTGGAAGAAGGCAAAGCCCGGAGTTTTGACGCCCTCGATCAGGGCCGCAGCGATGCCATTTGGGTCGCCGGCAAATAACCGCGCGACGAACGAAGCTTCGTACGTGAGCGCAAGCAGGGTTGCATTAAGAGGTTTTTCGAACGTACCAGCGGGGCTTGCTTTTGTAATGGTACCTGTGCGGCTGCTCGGCGAGGGTTGCCCCTTGGTCAATCCATAGATGGAATTGTCGAAGAGGAGGTAATTGATATCGATGTTCCGCCTCGCCACATGCGGAAAGTGTCCGCCGCCGATAGCGAGTCCGTCTCCGTCGCCGCCAATGGCAAATACGGTCAAATCAGGGTTGGCCAATTTCACGCCTGTGGCCACCGGCAGGGTTCGGCCATGGACAGTGTGGAGCCCATAGGTATGAGAAAAAAAAGGGTATCGACCAGCGCAGCCGATCCCAGAGACCACCACGACGTTATGAAGAGGCAGTTCGAGTCGGCTCAAACATTGGTTCAGCGCTTGGTGAATGCCGAAATAGCCGCAGCCTGGGCACCACGTGGGAAGCGCGTCGGATCGCGGGCGAAATGCGCCTGATTCTCCTATGTCGCGTATGCGCTGGGCAAGAACATGACCGGGGGTTTTCATGCAGCTTCTCCATGGATTAGGTCTTCGATTTTCTGGATGATCATTGATGGAGGAAACGGGGTTCCTGTGACGAGATTGAGTCGGACCACAGGGCGATGATGCAGATGGCCGATGAGATTGGCGAGCTGCCCTTCATAATTGAGTTCAGGGACCAAGACATGGCTGCAGCGCTCCATGAAGCCCTGGATAATGGTCGTGTGAAGCGGAGAAAGGGACGTAATTTTTAGCGCCGCCACTCGGAGCCCTTTCTTTCGAGACGTCCGGGTCGCCTCGAGGACAGACCCAAAGGTGGATCCCCACCCGATGACGCCTACGTCCAGGCGATCATCTCCGAAATACACTTCAGGCTCAGGCAAATCCGCGAGGGCGCTGGCTATCTTCTTGTGGCGTTTTTCAGTCATCAGGGTGTGCACTTCTGGCGAGTAATCTGGCAAACCTTTTTCGGTGTGCTCTAAACCAGTGGCCGTGAAAATATATCCTTCCATGCCGGGCAGCGCGCGTGGAGAAATTCCCGATTCAGTGAGGCAGTAGCGCTTATAGTTCCCTTTTTCAGACGCCGGAGGGAATACATTGCCATTGCGCGTCTCTGCCTCAGATGCACGCGGTATCACGACGTTTTCAACGCGGTTGTCCAGATAAAAGTCCGTGAGCACTATGACTGGCGTTTGATATTTTTCAGCGAGCTGAAAACTCTTGACCGTGTAATGATAGCATTCCGATACATTTGTGGGCGCTATGACGATCCTCGCTGAATCTCCGGGTCCGCCGAACACCGCAGCGTGCAGGTCCGACTGTTCGGTCTTGGTTGGGAGGCCTGTCGCGGGCCCTCCCCTCTGTGCGTTAACGATCACCGCGGGTATCTCTGCCATGACGCCGTGGGTAATAAGTTCCGTCATCAGGGCGAAGCCGGGGCCCGAGGTGGCAGTCATGGACCGCGCGCCGGCGTAAAAGCTGCCCAACACCGCGCCGATGGATGCAATCTCATCTTCCATCTGCACGACTCTTCCGCCCTTTTTCGGGAGCGCGGCGGCGAGAAACTCCATGATGGGGGTGGCAGGGGTGATGGGATAGCCGAAGTAGAGCTTTAATCCCGCGTCTAACGCGGCCATGCCAATGGCCTGATTTCCCGACAGCATGACTTTGCCGTCTTGGCGCAACAATTCTGGGAACTGAAACGCGTGTTCCCGTTTCTCAGAGTATTCTTTGGCGGCGTAGGCGTATCCGGCTTCGAAACTTTTCACATTGGTATGAAGGACTTTTTCGCCTTTCGATTTGAACTTCTTTTCAATCACTTCGATGAAGAGGGCCGGATTTATACCGCAGACCGCAGCGAATCCGCCCAACGCGGTGAGATTGCGTCCGCGAGTGGCGCCTGTCGCTTCGGATGCCAGGTCGGAGAGAGGCATCCCGAAAAGCAGCTTATCAGGCGGCAATTCTGCCACAAACGACGAGTCGTGATGCACATAGGTTGGTGGGTTGCTTTCAAAAATGACCATGGCTCTGTGCGCCAAAAAAGGGATCCTGGATCGCGCTTCTGCTTCATTGAGGGAGATGAGCACATGGGTCTCAGCGCCCATGGCCACGATCTCTTCGCTGCCTATACGAGATCGCGTCACACATCGCCCAAAACCACGTATTTCAGCAGGGTAGGAGTCGAACCCCAAGACGGAGAATCCGCCGCGCGAGAGCGCTTCATTGATCAATGCGCCGGCTGCTATGGCGCCGTCTCCTGCCATGCCGCACACTTCAACGGTGATGTCCACCACTGTTGCCATATTAAAACTCCATCCACCATGACGTATTGACCATGACGCCCTCGACGCAAAAGATGTTTGCGGGGGACGCGGCGACGGTCGTCATCCCGCCTGCGAGATTTTGGGCCGCGACTTTGCCCTGCTCTAGCGCGTTCTTATACCCTATGGAGACCCAGTAATCTCGCAGCGCCGGATGATAGATTTGGGCGCAGTCGCCTGCTGCGTACACCAGATCGAAGCGAGTGCGGAGATTTTCATCCACGAGGACGCCTCGTTCGACGTCGAGCCCTGACCGCACCAAGAATTTTACGTTGGGAGCGAGTCCGTAGAAGGCGCCTACTAGGTTTGCTGTCATCAACCCTACGTCGGTCTCAACTTCGATGACATCTTGGGACAACTGGGTGAGTCGATGAACGCGTGAGGCTTCGAGGACTTCCACGCCGCTGCGCGTCAAGCGTTGCTTCACCTCGTCTGCCAGCGTTGGGGTCAATGGGAGCGGCCAAAAGGACTGTTCTTGGAGTATGAACTGCACACGCTTGCCCGTGGATACAAGGGCTTTTGCGAAGGACAGCGAGGTGAGATCGCCGCCCAAGATAAGAATTGTCTCGGCTGTCTGGAGGCCGGCTCTCCACTTTTGCGCGTCAGCGGGCGTCTTGAGCGTGAGCATCAGCTCTTCAAAAATTTGCAGACGTTCCGGAATCCGCTGCATCCCTCCACATGCGATGATGAGGGCATCAAACGGGACGATCTCTTTATGAGACAACACCAATTCCCTTTGATCGAACTTGACGTGCGTGACCCGTTGGCCCAAACGAATCCTGATATCGCATTCTTCATAGAACGACGCCGGCGTGACGAAGAGGTCTTCTTTTTGCAGACTCCCCGCGACGTACGCGGGCAAGAGGTGCGGCCGATAGTGAGGGAACGATTCTTCACCAATCAACATGATGTCCAAGTCGCTGGTTTCTTGACGCAGGGCTGCCGCTGCGGCGTTTGCAGCAGGGCCATTACCGATAATCACGCAACGTTCACGAGCCATCAGTTCCTCCCACACGGAAGCGTTCGCTGGACGAGTTCTACTTTGGATACCGAAATGCAATCCACCGGGCATACTCTGACGCACTCGCCGCATCGTATGCAGCGGCTGTTGTCGATGACGACGGCGTTCACGTCTCGCCAGATTTTGGTCTCTTCGTACCCGACCACCGCGCCTGCCTCATTGAGGACGATAGATTTCACGAGCTTGATGCAATCGCGCGGCGCGACATCGAGGCAGTAGCGACAATAGATGCAACGGCTTATGTCGATCTCATAATGCAGGTAGCATAAATAACATCTTTTTGACTCTTCGAGGGACGCATCCACCGACAAGCCCTGCTCGACTTCGGCCTGCGGGGACGTGAGTCGAGCTTGAACAGGCATGAGCGTGGGCATTTCCATGCGCGGGATGTAGTCCCACGACCGCTGTCTATCGGTGATAGGGCTTGCCTGGATCTTGACAGCCCACTGCTTGGTCTGGTTGCAGCCGAGGTCTTCCGCAATACGCTGCGCGGCTTTTCTTCCAGACGCTATGGCCTCTATGACCGTGGTAGGACCGGTCGCGTAGTCGCCTGCAGCGTAAAGGCGGGGAATGGAGGAACGAAATGTCTGAGCATCGACGCGTAGAACGCCTCTTGGGTCCGTATCGCCGGGGCTCCGCAGAGGCTCTGCCCCTTGACCTATGGCCACAATGGCGGCATCGCACGGAACCGTAAACTCGCTTCCTGGAATGGGGGCTACTCTCCTCTTTCCGTTCGGCAGGAGTTCCAAGGGCTTGGTGCGCAGAAATTCCACCGCCTCAAGACGATTGGCGCCAATCATCCTATTGGACGCCATAAGTCCAAGGATTTTAACGCCTTCACGTTTTGTCTCAAATACTTCCTCTTCCGTGACCCTAAGATCATGTTCCGTGGCCCTCAAACACAGCGACACATTTGTGGCGCCGCAGCGGAGCGCAAGTCGGGCGCAGTCAAACGCGGTGAAGCCCGCGCCGATGACAAGAACATTCTTGCCCAAGACCGGCGCCGCGCCGGTCGCAATATCCATGACAAATCGCAGACCTGTATAGACGCCTGGAAGTTTTTCGCCCGGCACATCGAGCGGCTTGGAGACATAGCAGCCGGCCGCGACCAGGACCGCGTCGAACGTATTCAGCAATTCGTCGAGAGTGACGTCGCGCCCCACCCGCACGCCTGTCCGCAACGCGACCCCGTGATCGACCACCCACTGAATTTCTCCGGCAAGGATATGTCTGGGCAGCCGAAACTCAGGGATGCCATAGCGCAGCATGCCCCCAGGTTCGGGCAGAGCCTCGAGGATGGTCACCTCAAACCCCGCGAGTCTCAGGTCATAGGCGGCGGCCAGACCTGCTGGTCCCGCGCCGATGACGCAGACGCTTTTCCCCACAGAAGGGCCCAACGCCGTGACCGCCGGCGGCCCAGGATCACGAAAATCCGCTGCCGACCTCTTGATATGGCATATTCCAACGGGCTTTCCGAGCTCAGGCTCTCCGTGGCGGCACTTGGTCTCGCACGGCCGAGAACAGATTCGCCCAAGCACCCCTGGGAAGAGGTTGGCAATTCTATTGATGTCGTAGGATCGCTCGTTTCTTCCCTCGAAGAGACATCTGATGTACGCCGGCACATTGGTGAGCGCGGGGCACGCATTCTGACAAGGGACGTTGACGCCTACGTAGTACAGGTCTGCGGGATCGAGGGAGTAATACGCCTCGTCGGGCTGGGTTTTCGCTTCGATAGGGCTGGCCTCAGCCCCCTCTTTCGTATTGCTCATACTACAGAACTCCTTACCGGACGCTATTCTTTCAGAATCTAAACCGCAGCGCGGGCATTTGCGAGTCTTTCTTCTTCTGGATCACCGCATCGACTGCCACGAGGTCGCCAGCCTGCAATGCATCCGACAAGATCTGTACTCTGTCAGTCCCATGCACTCCTACTTTGACGCTGACCGGCGTGACAGAGCCGCTCTTCGTGAGTTTCCACACGCGTCTGGCCCCTTCTGGGAGATCGGTCGGCGGCGAAGAAGCATTCGAGGCCGTCGCCGACTCCGGCGGCGAGAATCGCAATGCCTGTTCAGGCACCATGAGCGCGTTGTGCACCTCGTCCAGCATGATTTTTACGTTGGCGGTCATGCCCGGGCGCAACTTAAGATCGTCGTTGTTCACATCCAGCACCACGTTGTAGGTGACCACATTTTGTTCAATCTTTGGGTCGTTTCTGATCTGGGTTACCACCGCGTCAAAAGTACGATCGGGAAACGCGGGCACCGTGAAAACGGCTTTTTGTCCCACCGCTACTCTCCCGATATCGGCTTCATCCACGTTCGTGTGTACCTGCATTCGGGTGAGGTCCTCAGCTATTTTGAACAGCACGGGCGTCTGGAAACTGGCCGCCACGGTCTGTCCCACGTCCGCAGTTCGAGACGTGACGATACCGCTGACTGGCGCCAAGATGCGGGTGTATTTCAGTTCCAGTTCTGCTTCATTGAGTCTCGCTTGGAGTTGGGCGAGACGCGCGCGCTCGACGTTGACCTGCGCTTCCGCCGCGTCAGCCTTTGTTTTCGCCGCGTCGTATTCGCTTTGGCTGATGGAATTTTTCTCGATGAGCTGCTCCTTACGGCGCAGCGTCCTCATCTCGTCAACCAAAGTGACTTCCGCTTTCATTACGTTGGCCTTCGCAGCCTCCACATCAGCCCGCGCTTGTTGAACATGGGCTTCGAATCGTTCTGGATCGATGAGGCAAATGAGCTGATCTTTTTTCACTTGCGACTCGAAGTCAGCGTACAATTCCTTGATGGTTCCCGACACTTGCGTGCCAACCAACACTTCCACCAGCGGCTTCAACGTGCCGGTGGAGGATATCTCGGCGCTGAGGGTTCCTTTTTCAATGGGCGCGGTGATGTATTTGATTTGCACTCCGTTGCTGGAACGGCTGCTGAAGACAAAGTACCCTGTGATAAGCACAATAAAGGCTATGCCGATGATGACGAGCGCTCTTTTCAATGAGATCTCCTGACGCTTCGTGAGGGACCGAGAGTTTCGTTGGCTTAAGACGATTCTTCTTGATTAGTATTTCCATAACGGAAAAATGTTCATGGAGCAACGACAATGGAAGAGCCGTACGATCCTCCCCAGTTATGTCGCTGCATCTCTTTGCGGGGGAAGGACAACGGCCAACGCGCGATGAATACCTGATTGCTATCGAGAATCGCTGTATTGTGCACGCAGTTGCGCAGCTATCTTTGGCGCATCGTCGAAGCGCCTTCATGATCGTCTTGCACGACGGGCGATCGCTCGTCGCCTTCTATCCTTCCGTCTCGAATCATTATTCTCCGATCCGTGAAGCTGCCTATTTCCCTGTCATGAGTCACCAGCACAAAGGTAATGTGGCGGCGTTCGTTGAGTTTCCTGAAGATGTCCATGATCTCGCCGCTGGTGCGGGTGTCGAGATTGCCTGTCGGTTCATCCGCAAGAATAATACTCGGATCGTTGACAAGGGCGCGAGCGATGGCGACGCGTTGCTGCTGCCCCCCTGATAATTGGGAGGGAAGATGGCCGATGCGGTCTGCAAGCCCCACGAGGCTAAGGGCCTCTTCCGCCTTTTTTCGACGGTCTTTCTTGCTGACATGGCCGTAGATAAGGGGCAGCTCCACGTTCTGACACGCAGTGATGCGGGAAAGCAGATTAAATCCTTGAAAAACAAAGCCGATCTTCTTGTTGCGGACCTCGGCCCTTTCATCTCGGTCAAGGTCCGAGACATCCATACCATCGAGAAAGTACTTTCCCGACGTGGGCGCGTCGAGACAGCCCAAGATGTTCATCAGCGTGGATTTTCCAGAACCGGAAGGCCCCATGATGGAGAGAAATTCGCCGGATTCGATGACGAGATCGATGTCGCTCAGGGCGCTCACTTCAACGCTCCCCGCAGTATAGATCTTCGACAATTTGCGCATTTCGATAAGAGCCATGCTGGTTGCTCACACAGTTACAAGGGGCGAGTGATCATCATCGTGTCCCACGAGACAGACCTTGACGGGCTCGAATTCGAAAGGAAGACTGCAATTGTGAGGGAGGTCATGCTTCCAGGAGCGCGAGGGCGTCCTGAGCCGCCCCCGCCATGCCTTCAGTCCTTTTGGAGCTTATCGAGGGAGCTTCGTCTCTAAAGCTATTTTGAGTTTCTCTTTTAGTTCCGTGAGGTCGGAGCTCTTTACCACGTAGTAGTCGGCAGCCACGGCTTTGAGATCCACCTTGAAACTTGAATAGGCTGAGTTGAGGATGACAGGTAGATCATAGTACTTTTTCCTGAGCTGCTGAAGGAGGTCTAAGCCGCTATACTCACGCATCTTGATATCCAGGACAATACAATCAGGGTGCTCACGATCAACCACTTCCAGGAGGTCTTTCCCATCGGGCAAGGTGATGACCTCATAGCCTTCGTCCTGAAGCTCCATGGAGTAGAGCATTCGGATGCCTTCTTCATCATCGACAATGAGTATTTTTGCCATGTCAGGATCCTTCAATGATGGTAAGCGCCTCGAGTTGATGCGAGACCTGGTCCACTGATGCGATCTGTCCCTCGTGGAGAACGCAATTCATCGAGCTGACCACCTTTCTATCAGGTACGGCTTCGCTTTTTCAAACTGGAGGCACTGATCTTCGACGAGTTCTTCGACCTGTTGCGTGTTCATCGCTTCCGTGTCCAACACAAACGACATTGTTTTCGCGTAATATAGTGGAATGAGGGAGTCAACCAGCTTGTCTCGAGGTACAACGGCATTCCGATATGCGACGGCAAAATCAAAGAGTATTCTTGCCCAGAGATTCGTGGGGAATTCAAAATCCGCGTCGGAGAGGCTCGCCACCTCTTCCAATTTGTTGAAGTTGGGCTCTGCGATGCACTGTTTGTAAAAATCCCTATTTTTTTCCATGCCGGCGCGCATGGCCGCCGACAGGGTGGTGGTGTCTATGTCCACTGGGGGCGGCACCTCTACCTCGCCCACGCCAAAGCCAAAAACCGCAGTAGGTCTGCTCCATTTCACCTGGGTCCAGTAGCCATCGAACCGAACCATGAGCTCAAAGAGCGTCGTGACCACTTGACCGAACATGCGGGCTATGTCCGCAGCAAAATCCCGAACCCTATGGATCTTTGTCTTGCCCATGAATGATTGAATGACCGCGCCAGGACTTTTCACCGCAAGAGTCGTCATCCACAAGTTGATGCCGAACTGGCCGACGTTTTCGTCCCAATATTCGCAATCGAGATAAAGCTTGGCTGTCTCCCCTGAAAAACCAACCTCGCCTCCCACCGGCTGGCGCACGCGTCGGCCATAGAGCGCCCGAGTCATGGGATACACGAGATTGTTTGTGAAGCTGCCGTCGTACTTGTGGCGAACATACAGCGGCGCGACAAAATGATAGTCGTCGAACAAAGGTTCGCAGAGATTCCTAATCCACTGGGGAGTAACATTTTTTACGTCTGCGTCAAGGACAATAATGGCCTTCGCGGACAGTTCCACCGCCTTCTGAAAAAGGTTTCTCAGGTTGTATCCCTTGCCCACAATGCCTGGCTCGGTGGTCAGGGACATCTTCGGGGTCTTGGTCTCTGTATCGAAGAAGGCTTGGGTCGTCCCGTCGGGAGAGGCATTGTCACAATTAATGATTACCGCGGTTTTGTGTGAATAGTACTTGGTGAGTCCGATGTCAGCCTGCTTGGTTGGCAGTGAAATAGAAGAGGCCTCGTTGTACGACGGGATGCCGACGACAATGTCAGCCTTGTTGATACCCTGGGGGTTGCATTCAGTGAAATTCATAAGAGAACGCCTCGAGTGTTGGTCTGCTGGACTCGGCACGCGCAGTCGCATCTTACCACAATATGTCGGTTGTTCAACCCTGGGCAGCGAGAGGCGAGGCGAAGCGCAAGAAGCCGCCTACGAATCGGTTGCACAGGGACAGCGATTGAGCTATAGGTTTTCTCGAAATTTATCAAGAGATTGCTTTGCTTCGCTCGCAATGGCATGTCAATAACCTTTTGTCATTGCGAGGCGCTGAAGGCCGCGAAGCAAACTCAGCTCATATCAATGGAGCACAAAGGCGGTAGTGCAATTGGGGATTTACGCCGACAACCGCGCCGCCCAATAGGGGGCAGATGAATCCTCTGGCTGAGTAATGCGCTTTTCAAGCCTCGAAGCGAAGGATAGACCGTGAATCGATCGTTGACCAAATCCGTGGTGGAGGGCGTCATCTTCGCCCATTCAGAGCCGCTTTCCATGGAGACCTTGGAGAGGCTTCTCCCCGTTGTACCCCGGTCTTTGCTGGAAGAGATTCTTCAAGAGCTGGAAGAGGAGTACAATGCGAGATCAAGAGGATTCACGCTGACGCAGGTGGGAGGCGGATACCAATTCAGGACGCTGCCGGAGGTGGCGCCATGGATTCTGTCTCTGAGGAGCATACGGCCTACCCGGCTGAGCAGGGCGGCCTTGGAAACGCTCTCTGTCGTGGCCTATAACCAACCCATCACCAAGTCGCGGATCGAGCAGATTCGAGGGGTAGAGTCGTCAAGCGCGTTGAAAAGCCTTTTGGAACGAGACCTTGTGACGGCAGCAGGGAAGGTCGATGGACCTGGGCGGGCGATCTTGTATGCCACCACCCCTCGATTCCTCGAGGTCTTCGGCCTCAAGGACCTTTCGGAATTACCGCCCTTACCTGAGATCGAGGTCATAGTCGATGAATAAAGCGGTTCTCGAAAGTGAAGGCGAATTCGACAACGGCTGCGTCAGTCATCCGTGAGCGCTGAGATTGCCGCGTCGCCTCATGGCTCCTTCCAATGATATGGGCCCCAAACCTTTCTATACTGGTTCCCGAAAATAAACGCGAATTCCATAGTGGTTAGATTCATTGATTTCTACGAGCTCAGATTGCCACGTCGCCTTCGGCTCCTCGCAATGACAATGTTTTCTTGCGCGCCATTGCGAGCCAAACGAAGCAATCTCGTGACAACTTTTGAGGACGACTATGACGCCGACAGTTGCCCACGGTTCCTAAGGGACAACAGGAACCCTTCCTACTGAGTAATAGGTAAAGCCGAGGGCCTGCATTTTTTTGGGGTCATAGAGGTTCCGACCGTCAAAGATGACCGGTTCTTTGAGAGCTGCTTTCAACCGCTCGAAGTCGGGATAGCGAAACTCGTTCCACTCAGTCACGATGATAAGGGCGTCTTGTCCCTCGACGCACTCATAATTACTCGCTGCGTATTCTACTGAGTCGCCGAGGATTCGAGCCGCGTTTTCCATGGCCACTGGATCATACACCCGCACGGAAGCGCCGCTCTCCAGCAGGGTACGCACGACCTCCAGCGAAGGCGCGTCTCGGATGTCATCGGTGCGCGGCTTGAAACTCAGGCCCCATAGTCCAAATTTTTTCCCTTGAAGCGACTCGGCGCCATAATGGGCGAAGATCTTCCGACAAAAATGGCGGCGCTGGGTCTTATTGACTTCCTGAACCGCTTCCAGGAGGAGGAGGCTCACTCCATGCTGTTGACCGGTCTGAGTCAACGCCGCGACATCTTTCGGAAAACACGACCCACCGTATCCCAGGCCTGCAAAGAGGAATTGGCTGCCGATGCGAGGATCGGTCCCAATGCCGGCCCTCACCAACTCGATGTCAGCGCCCACGATCTCTGCGAGGCGGGAGAGCTCATTCATGAATGATATCTTTGTGGCAAGGAGTCCGTTGGCCGCATATTTCGTCAGTTCAGAGGATTCGATATTCATGACGAGCATGGGTTTGCCAGTCCGCATAAACGGACTGTACAACTCTTTCAATATCTCCCCTACCCTTACGTCATCCACGCCGATGACGATCCGATCCGGTTTCATGCAGTCGTCAATCGCGTTGCCCTCTTTGAGAAACTCGGGATTCGACGCTACATCGAAGGGATGAGGCGTGATTTCTGAAATGATTTCTCGGACCTTCTTGGTCGTGCCTACTGGTACGGTGCTTTTGGTCACGATAATTTTGTAGTTGTCCATGGCTTTGGCAATGTTTTGGGCGGCGTCGTACACCTGGCTCAAGTCCGCGCATCCATCACAGTCCGGCGGCGTCCCCACTGCGATGAAGATGATCAGCGATTTTTGGACCGTAAGATCGATTTGGGTGGTGAACGCCAATCTTTTTTCCGCGACGTTCCTCTTGATCATCTGGTCCAATCCGGGCTCATAGATGGGCACCTTGCCCTGGCGAAGACCTTCGATCTTATCTTCAGCTATATCCATTATGATCACGTCGTTTCCCATTTCCGCAAAACATGCGCCCGTGACCAGCCCCACATACCCAGCTCCGATTACTCCCACGTGCATATTCTCTCAGCTCCTGATATCTGAACTTTTTATGAATGGTTTCGAGAGGCGAGGTTCATCTATGTCACAAATAAATTTGGGAAACCAGAAAAAAGTCATCTACTCATTAAAGTGGGCATTCAGGCGTAGTAGAGTACCTGCTTCTCCAGCTCCCGGATGCGGTCCCTCAGTTGAGCCGCCTTTTCAAACTCGAGATTGTGGGCTGCTTGGAACATCTCTTTCGTCAGGTCCTCGATCAATCGAGGGATGTCTTCAGGTTTCACATCAGGCTCGGAAGAGGCTCGTGACAGATCGACCGTGACGTAGTCTTTCTCGGCCAACGAGGACAATATGTCCGTGATGTCCTTGCGGATGGTTTCAGGGGTGATGCCATGTTCCACGTTAAAGGCGAGTTGGAGTTCCCGTCTTCTGTTGGTCTCGTCAATGGCTTTCTGCATCGAGTCAGTGACGTGATCCGCATATAATATGACCGTCCCATCCACGTTACGAGCAGCCCTGCCTGCAGTCTGAATGAGAGACCGTTCGGACCTCAAAAAGCCCTCTTTATCTGCGTCCAAGACCGCCACCAGGGAGACTTCCGGTATGTCAAGGCCTTCTCTCAGGAGGTTTATGCCCACCAGCACATCGAATTCACCTCGGCGCAAGTCTCTGATGATCTCCATCCTCTGTATGGTCTGGATTTCTGAATGTAAATATCGCACCTTGACCCCGAGACTGGCGTAGTATTCCGTGAGGTCTTCGGCCATCTTTTTGGTCAATGTCGTGACGAGGACCCTTTGGCCATGGCTTACCCTTCGCCCAATCTCGTTGAGGAGATCGTCCACTTGGCCGCTCGCAGGCCGTATTTCTATGACTGGGTCCATCAACCCTGTGGGCCGTATTACCTGTTCTATGACGTGCGGGCCTGACATTTTTAGTTCATAGGGGCCTGGGGTGGCAGACACGTAAATCACTTGGTTGACCAGCGCCTCAAACTCCTCGAATCGCAATGGTCTGTTGTCCAATGCGCTGGGGAGGCGAAAACCGAATTCCACGAGAGTCTCCTTTCGTGCGCGATCGCCCCTGAACATCCCGCCGAGCTGTGGTATGCTCACGTGGGATTCGTCAATGAGAAAGAGCGAATCTTTGGGAAAATATTCCAAGAGCGTTGGTGGAGGCTCACCGGGATTTCGTCCTGTGAGGTAGCGTGAATAATTTTCGATGCCGCTGCAGTAGCCCATCTCTTTGAGCATTTCGACATCGAACCTCGTTCGCTCTTCGATGCGCTGTGCTTCGATGAAGCGGTTCTGGGACCTAAAGTATTCGACGCGCTGTTTCATTTCCTCGAGGATATTGTCCACTGACGCCAACAGCCGAGACCGCTCGGTCACATAGTGGCTCGCAGGATAGATTGCCACACGATCGAGGGATCGCAGAACCTTCCCCCGAAGAGGATCGATCTCATAAATCCCATCAACCTCATCGCCAAAGAATTCGATGCGGATGGCCACGGTTTCTTCGTACGCCGGGAATATCTCTAGAATGTCGCCCCTTACTCTGAACGTCCCCCGGTGAAAATCATAGTCGTTTCGCTCGTACTGGATTTCGACCAATTTACGAAGCACCTGATCTCTGTCAGATTCTTGTTTCTGAATGAGATGAACGAGCATGTTTTGGTAGGCTTCCGGGGAGCCCAGGCCATAAATACATGAGACCGATGCAACGATGATGACGTCTTTGCGTTCCAAAAGAGACCTTGTGGCTGAATGCCTCATTTTGTCGATCGCTTCGTTGATGCTGGAATCCTTTTCGATGTAGGTATCCGTTTGGGGGATGTATGCCTCGGGCTGATAGTAATCGTAATAGGAAACGAAATATTCTACTGCATTTTCTGGGAACAACGCCTTGAATTCGTTGAATAACTGCGCGGCAAGCGTCTTGTTGGGGGCCAAGACCAACGTGGTCTTTTCGGTCTGAGCGATGACATTGGCCATGGTGTACGTCTTGCCTGATCCGGTGACGCCCAGCAGGGTTTGGTGTTTCACCCCGCGTTTCACGTTTTCCACAAGCGTATCGATGGCCTTGGGCTGATCGCCCCGCGGCTCAAAATCAGATACGAGTTTGAATATGCCCATTGGCTAATCTCTACTCCATCTCGATGGGCGCCCGATGCCGATTGGCGGCAGCCCGGCAGCTTTTGCTAGTCGCGTCCGCGAAGAGGGCGCAACATACATATTATAGGTTTAGCAGGCGGCTCACGCTTTGTCCCCTTGGCCGGCTTCGAACTCACTGCGTACCCATTTTGACATTGGCTACTGTTCTTTCCGTCATTTCGAGGGCGGCTGGAAACCTTGACGCAAAGACAAGGATTTCTCAGTCGTTGCGCTTTACGTTCGTGCGGAGTCCGCGCCTCCAAATGACAAAAGGCCCTCTTGCGCCATTGCGAGAGAAACGAGGCAATCTCGCCACAACTTTTGAGAATGAATACATATCCCTCGCGCCCCATCGAGTCTCAAGTTGATGAATTAGATCCAGCGGCTCAATCAAGGGACGGTTTCAGAATTTTCAGGGAACGGTGGATATGCCTAATAACCTTTTCGACATTCAAAAACCCCTGGGGACGGTCGGAAATGATCATCTGGAACATTTTGTCCGCAGCGACGTAATACTGCACCAATTGCATGACCTTGCGGCCGTTTTTGTCTTTGAACGTGCACACGAGATATCCCTGGGCGCCAGGCAACTCCGGCAATTGCCCCTGCTCGAGGATAGCAGCATCCTTTGATACTTGCGAGAGATTTTTCTTAACCGATTCCATGAGGGCTTGCGAATCGACCGGCTTTTTGTCTTGACGAGATTCGACGAAAACGGCAATGCGCAAAGACGCTGAGGGATGGGAAAATTTCACTTCATCAGCCGCGGTTTGGTCGCGACGCATGGATGCAGGATAGTCAAAAGAGAACCTGCCTCTTGGATCGACGTATTTCTTGTACCCCGTTTCTTGCGCGTGTGAGGCGTGGGCAGTCGAAAAAAACGTCCACAACGGCGCCGCCAACATCAAACAGAGGGCGCCGATGATTATGGCGCGACGGCGCTGTCCTGCACGCATGGCAATCACACCATCGACGACCATTGCCAAGCTGATCGGTGGTATGTGTTGCTTCTCAAAAGCACCTACGAATTCGAAGACGAGGCCGCCATTTCGATACAAATTTCTACAAGTAGTGTAAAACCTGTTGTTTGCTCAACCGTTTCCTGCCCTTTCACACACGATTGTGGGCATGCAAGCCCGCCGCGCGTCAGTGACAGGGCGCCCACGGCCCTGTCGCTGGCGCGATCAGCCTCTCAACCTTTGGAAGCCTCTGGGGGTAGAGACCAACGGATCCCCTAGTCCATGACCTCCATCAACTTCCCACAGCAGGGAGGAATTCTGTCGCCTTTTTTGAGCATGACATACTTGTTGCACGTCTGACAATAGCATCGACAATCATGATCGACTCTCACGTCGGGAAATTCGGGGGCGCCTTGCGCCTGAATACCCTCGATAGCGAATCGGGCCATGTTGTGTTTCGTCGGAATGTATTCTCCAACGGGGACCATTTTCTTGTTGAATCGAGCGCAATCGACCATAAGGCGCCACAGTGTTTCGAGCTTTGCGGTCTCGTCTGGATTTTCGGGTGTAAATTCAACCAGGTTTTTGTCAATGTTGATCTGCATTCGTCTCGTCTTTCTTCGATCAGGTTGTTGATGGTTATCGATTCACCTCGGGGCCTTATGGCCGGCGCTGACGCCGACTTCACGCACTCATGCGGGCCGGTTCGGGCCAAACCAACTGGATGGCGTGAGATGGACAGGCTTGTTCACACAGGCCGCATCCAACACAGGCTTTGCTGTCATAGAGGCCCGCAATACTCTCGCCATCGATCTCAAACATAGTAAGGGCTTGGAAGGGGCATACGGCAACGCACACTTCGCAGCCGACGCAGTCCTCCTTCCAAACATACGGCTTTGGCCAATCGGATCTTTTTATTCGTGGGGGCTTGTTGCCCTTGGGGTCTCTTATTGCGCCGTAGGGGCAGCCTCGGGCGCATACCCCGCACTCGATGCACCGACTCGCGTCGATGCTATGAGGTTTTTTCTTTTCACCGGTTGAAGCACGAGTGGGGCACGCGCGGGCGCAGGTCTGGCACCCTTTGCACTCCTCAGCTATGATCACATAAGCCATCGGCACAGCTCCCTTCATTCAATGGTTTTGACTTGCTATCGGGAATACAATCGCTACTCACCGAGAAAGCGGAATAGTATGAACCTTACTTCCAAGCGAGGGAGAGTGTCAAGGTTTGGGGAACCGACGCGAAGGTTTTGTCGATGAACTGCTCGTAAACCCAAAGAAGCTGCGGAACTCACCTCCCCAGACCGCGCGTGACCGCCCGACGTCTGGCGGCTCTTGTGAGTTCTGCAGCCGCTTCTCGTGAGCTCGTATGAAGATGCGTTTACACAGCCTCGACACTCTTCACTGACGGAACCATCTCTTTCAGAATGCGCTCGATGCCCATTTTGAGGGTCATCTGACTCATCGGACATCCACCACATGCGCCTTTCAGCCGAAGTTTGACGATCCCATCCTCTGTGACATCTACGATTTCTGCGTCGCCGCCGTCAGCTTGGAGCTGGGGCCTTACTGTGTCGAGGGCTGCCTGGATTTTTTCTCTCATGTTGTCTGCTCCTTTCGGTACACCTTTCCCAATCAATCATTGGTTGTAAATCTTGTTAGCATATCACACGCCTGTTTTTCCTACAAAAACATTCGACTTCCGGCGAAAGATTTCTCATGATCTTTTGATCACCTTAATCCTTCGACGTTCACGTCACCGGCGACAGCTCAGTCGCTCAAGCTGTCTCTTCTTTCGTTCAATCGCCACAGGTCCATCATCTTCAGCACGTTATCGACAGATACGTGAATAACCTCTGGCGCTGCGTTATGCGTCTCGATCACCTTTCGCGCTGCATCGAGCAACGCCCTGTTGCAGATGTCTTTTATTTCACCTCCTGTAAACCCCTCGGATGCGCGGCGCGCTGCTTCCAAATCGCCGCTGAACTTAATTTTGGGCGTATTTAACCACATTTTGAGCATTTCCATTCTGTCTGAATCAGTCGGCGGTTTGAGCCTAAGCTCGTGGGAAAACTTTCCGGTAGCGCGCAATACGGCGGGTACCTGCTGCGAAGAAAGTGCAGTCGCTACGACGACAACAGGCTTGCCCGCGACAGCGGCGCTCATTTCTTTGGCAAGCTGATTGGCAATACGCTCGAGGACTTTCGAGTCCGACCATCCACTCGCGTTCAACGCGTCGATTGCGTCAAGGACCACGAGAGTTGGGGCCATTTGCCGCGCCTGCTTAAATATTTCCCTGATGTTCTTTTCGCTCTCGCCCATGTATTTCGAGAGGAGTTCCGTTCCTGTCAATTCGATGACATTCAAACCGCTCTCTTTGGCAAGGGACCTCGCCATCAATGTCTTCCCCACCCCAGACGGCCCGGTAATAAGCAATCCCGTGACTTTTTTCACGCCGATGGTGGACAAAAATCGATCGTGTTTGAGGGGCCATATCACCAGGTCTTTCAGAAATGTTTTCTCGTTTTCGTAGCCTGCGACATGGTCCCAGCCGCAGTCCGTGAGATCAACGTCGAAGATGCGGCCCGAGGCAGGACGCATATCTGCCAATGCGCTGTCAAAGTCTTCCTGTTCGACCTTCACCGCATCGAGGAAGTCCTGGGAGAGCGTCTGGTCAGTGTCTTCCAGACCCGGCAGTACTCTCCGCAGGGCCTGAAAAGAAGCCTCGCTGCAAAGGGCCTTCAAGTCTGCGCCGACGAACCCGTGGGTTTTTTCAGCGATCTCGTCCAGGTCCACTTGTCCCAACGGCATGTCTCGTGTATGGATGGCCAGAATCTCCCTTCGTCCATCCCGATCGGGAACGCCAATGAGTATCTCTCGATCAAATCGCCCTGGCCGCCTCAGCGCAGTATCCAGCGTGTTGGGTAGATTGGTGGCTGCGAGTACTATGACAGAGCCGCGGTCCTTGAGTCCGTCCATCAACGCCAAAAGTTGAGCCGTTACCCGGCGTTCGACTTCTCCTTCCGTTGCATCGCGACGCGGCGCGAGCGCATCGATTTCATCGATGAATATAATGGCGGGGCGATTCTGCTGAGCTTCTTCGAAGGCCGCCCTTAGTTTTGCCTCGCTCTCGCCGTAATATTTATCCATGATTTCGGTTCCGATGATGCTTTTGAAGTAACATCCCGTCTCGCTTGCCACTGCTCGGGCGATCAAGGTTTTCCCTGTCCCAGACGGCCCATGGAGCAATACGCCCCGTGGTGGATCGATGCCCAGATGTCGAAATATCTCGGGATGTTTCAAGGGCAGTTGGACTACTTCCCGTACCTTTTTGATCGCCTCGGCAAGACCGCCGACGTCGGAAAACGAAGTATCATTCTTACTCACGTATTCTCGGCCTTGTGCGTCGAGGAATTTGATGGCCGTGGAGCTGACGAGTCTCGAGACCTCCTGGGGTTCAACCGCCACGATGGGGAGGTGGATGTCTTCCCCGCTCTCGGTGGTGACGTGCAGCGTGGTGAGGTTGTGGAGGACTGTCCCGTGTCGTTTTTCAATCAGGGACCTCAGGTGGACTCGCCCCAAACTCACTCCCTCCGGGACTTGCAGGGTTAAGCTCCGACATGAACAGCACACCGCTTTGCGAAGTTTGACCTGGGCAAACATGGTCAGCCCAAGCCGATCCATGGTGTCCTGGTCCACGGATATCATGCGCGTATCGATCCATGAGTTGGGGTGAGCCTTTGCTTGCAGGATGCACGACGGCGACGTCAGCATCTCTACAGGATCGCCCTCTGCCAGCTCGAGCAGTTCCATGAACTGTTTTGAAATGTACACGACGCCGCTGGCCTGATGGTCAGCGACAACCTTGGTAATCACAAACATGTAGGTCGGATAAGGATGGCGATGGCAATCGCATTCCTCGTGTGAATGCCACTCCCCTGGCAGATGATCTTTGCAATGACATTCCATGCGATTTCCCTTTAATCACGCCGCGCCGTACGCCTGAGCTTTCAACCATGCCTTGAGGTCTTCGGTGATCCCACATGCTGCGTTTTTACAGCCGTAATACTCCACAGACTGGTCGATCAAATCTTGCGGCGCTTCTATTTCTTCGAGCACTTCGTAGTCGTGGTGGCTTTGTTTCACCAACATGAGCCTTGCTGGCTTCTTTATGGCGTTGATCTTGAAGTACGCGCTTGCTTCATTGCACGATTTCGCATGATTCAATCCACGAGACCAGTTCGTTCCCCACTCGAGGTATCGAGTTACCGCGTCGAATGGATGCAGGTCCCAGTCTATCAAACGTGCGATCTCCTTGTCTTTTATCACTTCTTTCATGCTTTTCATGGCGGTCACCTTCTTTAGGGTCTTTCGTCGCTACTGAGTTGGATGCGCCAGGTGACCGAAGGATGCCAAAATTCTGCGGCACGCCCAGACGCTTAGGAGCCATGAAGCGTGCGCGGCGAGAAGCAACAGCGGCGGCGCTACTGGTCGGCAAGCGTCAGTGAGTTTATGGGCAGCCACGTCGAGAATCGTGCCACGAGGTCGCCCTTTCAATATAGACAGAATTATGATATAATCAAAGCGTTAGGTGTATTATCTTCTCATTGGTTAAGGAGGATGTGTCATGCGGTTGACTGCAAAGGCTTTTGTTGCATTCGTAGTGATGGTGCTCGCCTGTGGGCAGGCTTTAGCCTCCGGCTATGAACAACCCCCTCCTCCTCGGCCGCAGATCTCCCAAAGCGCCGCGCAAACCAGGGCTGACGCCAGCCTCCTGGCGGCGATCAAAGAGGCCACGTTTGCAGATCGTTGCGTGAGTTATTTAGACCAGGCCGCGGTTTTTGTGAAAGACCTTTTGAATCAATTCGGTCTAGGCGCACACACAAACAAATAACGCCCCATGATTGAGTTGTGGAACAGGCGCCTGGCCTTGGACTTAAATCGATGTTTTTTTGCGTTTGCGCTGACTTGAGGAAAAGACTA
>Ga0078972_1005581_pt1 | contig 31621 bp, 29 predicted proteins | sample YelNatPaOPGAMG01_FD_67568 | JGI IMG/M metagenome (GOLD analysis project Ga0078972, IMG submission 67568) | Hot spring thermophilic microbial communities from Obsidian Pool, Yellowstone National Park, USA - OP-RAMG-01 (SPADES assembly) (version 2) | ecosystem: Environmental > Aquatic > Thermal...
GAGACGTTCGCACGCCGCAGTGAGGCGATCATCGGGCAGTAGGCCTGCCCATTCCGCGGGCCACTGTGCCGGCCCGGCAACACAAAGGAGAACGAGACCCAATGGCAATCCTACAGGTCATCGAATATACCGACGCCAGCGGCCAGGAGATCGTGCATCGCGTGCCGCCGACGGGCTCGGGCGAGTTCCGCCTGGGCTCACAGTGCATCGTGCGCGAGTACCAGGCGGCGGTATTCTTCCGCGACGGCAAGGCCCTCGACGTCTTGGGCCCCGGCCGCCACACCCTGACCACAGCCAACATCCCACTCTTGATCAACCTGATCGGCCTGCCCTTCGGCGAGTCGCCGTTCAAGGCCGAGGTCTACTTTGTCAATACCCGCCAGTTCCTGGATGAGAAGTGGGGCACGCCCGAGCCCATCGCCCTGCGTGACCCCGACCTGGGCCTGGTGCGCCTGCGCGCTTTCGGCACCTATGCCTTCGAGGTGGCCGACCCGCAGCTCTTTGTCAACAAGATCGTCGGCACGCGCGGCTACTATGCCACCTCGCAGATCGAGGGCTACCTGCGCAGCATCATCCTCGCCAAGCTCACCGACCTCTTGGGCGAGACGAAGAAGGGCCTCTTCGACCTGCCGGCGATGTTCGACGAGATTGCCGCCGGCACGCAGGCCAAGGTGCGCGACGACTTTGCCGCCCTGGGCATTAACCTCAAGGCGCTGTACGTCAACTCGATCAGCCCGACCGAGGAGACGGCCAAGGCCATCGACGAGCGGGCTTCCATGGGCGCCATCGGCAACATGCAGGCCTACCTGCAGTACAAGGCGGCGCGGGCCATGGGCGACGCGGCCCGCTCGGGCGGCGAAGCCGGTGGCCTCACCGGCGCCGGGGTTGGCCTGGGCGCTGGGGTCGGCCTGGGCGCAGCGATGGCGGGCGCTATCAGCCAGGCCATGCAGGGCGGCCAGGGCGCGCAGCAGGCGGCGGCCACCGTCGCCTGCCCCAACTGCAACGCCGCCAACCCGGCCGGCGCCAGGTTCTGCAGCAACTGCGGCACACCGCTCGGCGGCAAGAAGGTGTGCCCGAGCTGCAAGGCCGAGAACCCACCCGACGCCAAGTTCTGCAGCAACTGCGGCGCCAAGCTCGGCTGACGGCCACCACAGCGTCCCCGCACGAGGTAGGGGCGGTTCGCGAACCGCCCCTACCTCGTGTCGGCCGGTGGTGACATAGGAGCGCGGTATCCGCCTCTCGGCTCCAATCACAGGAGCGGCGTTGCGCCAGCACAGCGCAGCAACGGCAGGCTGTGCTCCTGGGCCTGGGCTTGGCGGTACGTACGATCCCGACCTTCTCGGCCAGGAGCGTCATCCGGCGCCCCGCGCACGCGCACAGCGATTCTCAGCTCGGGGCCTCCACCCGCCGCTGCTCGATGGCGCGCAGGGTGCTCCAGGCGCGGCCCCAGTCGCCATCCACACTCCGCAGGATCTTCTCCGCCTCTTCCCTGGCCACGCCGATGCGCTCGGCGGCCATCCAGTAGCTCTCGACCGGGCGGCCGCGGCGCGGGGCCGGGCGGGCCGCAGCGAGCGCAGGGGCCGGGCCAGCCGAGGCCGGCCGGGGCGGCTCGGCCTGGGGCGCAGGCGCTGCCGCAGCGGCAGGGGCGCTCCTCGGAGCAGCAGCAGACACTGGCGCCGGCGTGGGCTCGGCAGCTGGCGGGGCCTCGGGCGCGGCGGCCGGCGGTTCGGGCTCCGCATCGTGGCGCGTTCCGGCCGCCACGCGGGCGTGGTAGGTGGCTGCCTCAAAGGCGGCCAGGTGCCGCAGGATGGTGTAGGCGATACGCCGTGCGTCAAACTCGGAGAGGAGCATCGAGAGCGAGGCCTCGGGCTTGCCCAGCGGCTGGATGGCGCCCGTCTCCGTCACCTTGCCCGGCCCGCGCGACACGGTGATCTTGAACGGGTTGCGCGCCTCTACCCGCTCCACCACCAGCACCCGCGACACCGCCGCCTCGCCCTGGGGCGTGCCTTTGTATTCCACATACTTATCAAAGGGCCGCCCGTGCAGGATGTCGAAACAGACGAGCGCCAACGCATCCGGCTCGGCAAAGTGCTCCACCGCAAGCTTGGCGCCCTCCCCCTCCACATACTCGACGATCTCGATGCGCAGCTTGCCGATGCTCAAAAAGTCCTGAATGTCGAGAATCCGGTTCTTGGTCACGTGGCGGATGATGCGGAAATGGCGCGGCCTATACGCGTTCTCGTTCACCTTGCCCTCCAGCTTCCAGGCAGAAAAACACACCGCACATGCGCATTCTACCAGCACATTTGTTCCATGTCAAGCTCCATAGAACGCCTGTTTCGGCCGCAGTCCTCCAGACAACTGCGACTGTCATTGCGAGGAGGCCGCAGCCGACGAAGCAATCCCCAAGCTGCGGATTGGAGATTGCTTTGCTTCGCTTCGCTCGCAATGACAACACCAGGTTGCTGAGGAGCAGCAGTGCTGGCCAGGCGCCACAAGGGCGCCACTTCCCGCTCTTGGCGCCGGGCCGAAAGCCGGCCGCGGCAGCCGCTGCATAACCCCATCCTGAGCCTTCGCTTGAGTTTTTGGCCGTTCTGAAGTATCATGCCCTGGCTAGAGCCGGCATCATCCAGCTCCGCGAGGGTTTTCGGCAAACGACAACGGAGGGCAAGAGATCACTATGCAAGTGGTGCTGCTGAAAGACATCAAGCGTTTGGGCAAGGCCGGCGACGTGCGCAACGTGGCCGACGGCTTCGCCCGCAACTATCTGCTGCCGCGCGGCCTGGCCGCCCCTGCCACCAGCGGCGCCGTGCGCGAGGCGCAGGAACAGGCCGCGGCCCAGGCCAAGCACCTGGCCCGCGAGCAGGCTCAGGCCCAAGAGCTGGCCAAGGCCCTGAGCGGCGTCTCGCTGACCATCAAGGCCCGCGCCGGCGAAACGGGCCACCTCTACGGCTCGGTGACCACCGCCGACATCGCCGAGGCCCTCGAGAAAGAGACCGGCAAAGCTGTGGACCGCCGCAAGATCGCCCTGGAGGAGCCCATCCGCGATCTGGGCACCTACGAAGTGCCCATCAAGGTGTCGGGCGACGTCACCGCAACCATCAAGGTCACGGTCGAACGGGAGTAGCAGCCCGAACCGCGCTGCACCACACCCGGTGCTGGCCCTTGGCCCGCCTTCCTCGAGGCTTCGCCACCCTTGCGACCTCCGGCTATGACGCCGGAGGTCGTTCGCTTCTCCGCCATTCCCCGTACTTCCAGCCTCCCTGCCATGAAGGTTCAGGGATGGACAGCCGCTCATCTTGTCTCTCCCCCACGGGCGAGAGGTGCCCCCGTCGAGACTGGGCTTCGGGCAACCTCGTTTCCCTCTCCCCCGTAGGGGAGAGGGCTGCGGCCACGGCGACAATGACCAGGCACACCTCGTTTCCCTCTCCCCCGTGGGGGAGAGGGCCAGGGTGAGGGGGGATTCTGCGCCATGGCGACCCCTCGAAGGCCAGGGCGCATCTCGCCAAGGCGCTAAGTGGCCGCACGTGCGGCATTTCCGCCTCACCCGCGCCCCCTGCCTGCGAGGGAGAGGGGGGAACGGCTGTCGCCCCTTCCGCTCGAGGCCGGAGGGTGGGGCCGACAGTCCTGCGCGTGGTGGCGGCGCCTGACCACGACGCCCCCAGCTGAGACCATCAACACCAGCTTGGCGGACTGCCGACTGTGGTCCGCTGATGGGAATCTTTGTCCAATCCTTTTGCCGGTGCTATAATCTCGCGACCACCGGGTTTTGCGGAACTCAGGCCCCACCGAGGAGGAGACCCAGATGTCGGATACGATGAAGCCCCTGCCCTTCGACGCATTGCTCACCTGGACCCTGACCGAACTCGAAAGCAACGGCTCGATCTTTGGCCTGCCCCGCGCCCTCTTCTTCGAGCCCCGCCCCGGCGCGCCCTACGGCCTGGACCTCTACGGCCAGCACCTCGCCACGCCCATCGGCCCGGCCGCCGGCCCCCACACCCAACTCGCGCAGAACATCGTCTCGGCCTGGCTGGCCGGCGGGCGTTTCATCGAGCTCAAGACGGTGCAGGTGATGGACGAGCTCCAGATCGCCCGCCCCTGCATCGACATGGAAGACGAGGGCTATAACGTCGAGTGGTCGCAGGAGCTCAAGCTCGAGCAGTCGGCCCGCGAGTACGTCAAGGCCTGGGCGCTGATTCACATCCTGCACCGCCTGCTCGGCCGTGAGGGCAAGCTGCCCCTGGCCACAGTCCTGAACATGAGCGTAGGCTACAACCTGGAGGGCATCCGCTCGGCCCCCATGCAACGCTTCATGGATACCATGGCCGACGCGTCGGCGGAGCTCGAATCCATTCGGGCCACGCTGCGGGCTCGCTTCCCCCAGTTCGCCGACATCGACATCCCTCCTCGCCTCACCAACAACGTCACGCTCTCGACCATGCACGGCTGCCCGCCCGACGAGATCGAGCGCATCGCCCGTTACCTGCTCGAGGAGCGCGGCCTGCACACCACCGTGAAGCTGAACCCCACCCTCCTCGGCCGCGACGAGGTGCTCACCATCCTCCACGAGCGGCTGGGCTTCAGCCACATCCAGATCCCCGAGCGGGTCTTCGACCACGACCTGCAGTATGGCCGCGCCATAGAGTTGATCCGTTCGCTGCAGCAGGTGGCAGCCACGCGCGGCCTGACCTTCGCGGTCAAGCTGTCGAACACCCTGGCCATGGCCAACGTCAAGGGCGTGCTGCCCGGCGACGAGATGTACATGTCGGGCCGCGCCCTCTACCCGGTGACGATGGCCCTCTTCGACAAGCTGGCGCGCGAGTTCGGCGGCGCGCTCAACGTCTCCTACTCGGCCGGCGCCGATGCGCTGAATGTGGCCACCATCCTGGCCTGCGGCGCGCGGCCGGTGACGGTAGCCTCGGACCTGTTGAAGCCGGGTGGCTACGCCCGGCTGGGCCAGTACCTGGAGGCGATCGAGGCGGCCATGGCCGAGCGCGGCGCGGCCAACCTCGACGAGCTGGCCCACGACCGCCTGGCCAACCTGGCCCAGGCGGCGGCCGCCGCGCAGACGGAGCCGCGCTACAAGAAGAGCGCTTTCCCCTATGGGTTGCCCAAAGTCGAAACCCGCCTCACCCCCTTCGACTGCATCACCGCGCCCTGCACGCAGCAGTGCGCCGTGGGGCAAGACGTGCCCGGCTACGCCCGCCGCATCGCCGAGGGCGATGCCGATGGCGCCCTGGAGGTGATCCTGCGCCGCAACCCCCTGCCCGGCGTGACCGGCTACATCTGCACCCACCTCTGCCAGACGCGCTGCACCCGCAACAATTATGACGAGCCGGTCGAGATCCGCGCCCTCAAGCGCTATGCCGTCGAGCACGGCCGGGTGCGCCTGCAGCCGGCCCCGGCGGCGGCCGAGCGCGTGGCGGTCATCGGCTCGGGGCCCGCCGGCCTGAGCGCCGCCTACTTCCTTGCCCTGCGCGGGGCGCGCGTGACGGTGTTCGAAGCCCAGAGCCGGCCGGGCGGCATCCCCGCCATCGCGCCGGAATTCCGCTTGCCGCGCGCGGTGCTCGCCGCCGATGTCGAGCGCATCCGGGGCCTGGGCGTGGAGATCCGCCTGAACCAGCCCGTCACCGCGTCGCCCCTCACCCTGCTGCAAGAGGGCTACAGCGCCGTCTTTATCGCCACAGGCTTCCAGAGCGACGCCCCGCTCGACATCCCCGGCGCCAACGCCCATGGCATCTACGGCGCTTTGCACTTCCTGCGCCAGGTGGCCGATGGCCAGCCGCCCGAGCTGGGCTCGCGCGTGCTCGTCATCGGCGGCGGCAACACGGCCATGGACGCCGCTCGCACCGCCCGGCGCCTCACCGGGCGGCCGGTGACGGTGGTCTACCGCCGCAGCCGGGCCGAGATGCCCGCCGCCCCCGAAGAGGTGCAAGACCTCCTCGACGAGGGCAATGAGCTGGTCGAGCTGGCCGCACCGCAGCGCGTGCTGGTGCAGAGCGGCCGCGTGGTGGGGCTCGAGTGCATCCGCAACGCCCTTGGCGAGCCCGATGCCAGCGGCCGCCGGCAGCCCGTGCCCATCGCCGGCAGCGAGTTCACCCTAGAAGCCGACGCGGTCATCGTGGCTATCGGTCAGGCGCCCGATATCGCCTTCCTCGACGGCGCCGGCATCACGCTCCGCCGCGGCGCCGTGGTGGCCGACCCGGCCACCGGCCAGGCCGCCGGCTGCCTCTACGCGGGCGGCGACCTCACCCGGGGCCCGGCCATGATCATCCAGGCCTGCGAGGATGGGCGCCGCGCCGCCGAAGCCATCTCGCGGCAACTGGGGCTCTCTGCCCCCGCCGCGGGCCAGGCCGAGGCCCTCTCCGATGAAGAGCTGCTGGCGATCAAGCGTGCCCGCGCGCGCCGCACGCCCGCCCATCACCCGGCCAGCCTGCCCGCCGACCAGCGAGGTGGCTTTGCGCTGGTCGAGCAGTCGCTTACTGCCAGCGATGCCCGCGCCGAGGCCCAGCGCTGCCTTCAGTGCTCGGCGCTCTGCGACAAGTGCGTGGAGGTATGCCCCAACCGGGCCAACCATGCCTACCACACCACGCCCCTGAGCGCGACGCTGCCGGTGCTCGCCTGCCGCGACGGTGCCCTGGCGGTCGCCGGCCACGAGCCCTTTGTCATCGACCAGAGCCGGCAGATCCTCCACATCGACGATTTCTGCAACGAGTGTGGCAACTGCGCCACCTTCTGCGTGCACCAGGGCAAGCCCTACGCCGACAAGCCCCGCCTCTTCTTGCAGCGCGCCGATTTCGAGCGCGAGGAGGCCAACGCCTTCTACCTCGAGCGCAACACCCTCTGGCGGCGCGAGGGCGGCCGCGAGGCCCGCCTCTCGGCCGAGCCCGGCGGGCTCCTGGTGTATGAGGATGGGGAGATCCGTGTCGGCTTTGGGCCGGGGCTGCAGGTGCAAGAGATGGCGCTGAAGGCGCCCTTTGCCGGCACCCGCTCGCTCCGGCCCGCCGCCGAAATGGCCGTCATCCTGCAAGGCGTGGCGGCCTCGCTGCCGTTCTTGGCCAGGCTCTCCTGAAGGGAGGATACCGATGCTCATCTCCAACGGACGTGTGGTTACCTTTGGCGCCACCAACCGCATCATCGAGAACGGCGCCGTACGCATCGAGGGCGCACGCATCACCGAGGTCGGCGAGGCGACTGCCCTGCGCGCCGCCTACCCGGCCGATGAGGTCGTCGACGCCCGCGGGCAGCTCATCATGCCCGCCAACATCTGCGCCCACACCCACTTTTACGGCGCCTTCGCCCGCGGCATGGCCATCCCCGGCGACCCGCCGGCCGATTTTCCGGCCATCCTGCGCCAGCTCTGGTGGAACCTCGACAAGGCGCTGACCCTGGAGGATGTGCGCTACTCGGCGCTGGTCCTGCTCGTCGATGCCGTCAAGCATGGCACGACGACCCTGTTCGACCATCACGCCAGCCCCAACGCCATCGATGGCTCGCTCGACGCCATCGCCGAGGCGGTGGAAGAGGCGGGGGTGCGTGCCGCTCTCTGCTACGAGGTGACTGACCGCGATGGACCGGAGCGCGCCCGCGCCGGCATCGCCGAGAATGTGCGCTTTGCCCGCCGGCTGGCCGCCAGCCCGCGCCCTCAACTGGCTGCCTCCTTCGGCCTGCACGCCTCTCTCACCCTCTCCGATGAGACGCTGGCCGCCTGTGCCGCTGCCGGGGCCGGCCTGGGCTTCCACGTCCATGCTGCCGAGGGCATCGCCGATCAGGAGGACTCGTTGCGCAAGAGCGGCAAGCGGGTGGTCGAGCGCCTGCACGCCGCCGGCATCCTCGGCCCGCGCTCCATCCTGGCCCACTGCGTGCACGTCGACGCCTGGGAGATGGAGATGCTGCGCGATATGGGCACCTGGGTCACCCACCAGCCGCGCTCGAACATGAACAACGCCGTGGGCGTGGCGCCGGTGGAGACGATGCTGCGCGGTGGCATCAAGGTGGCCCTGGGCAACGATGGCTTTTCGAACAACATGTGGGCCGAGTGGAAGGCTGCCTACCTGGTGCACAAGCTCTGGCACGGCGACCCACGCCGCGCCAACGGCTATGACATCATCAAGATGGCGGTGACCCACAACGCCGAGCTGGCGCGCACTTTCTGGCCCGAGGCGCCGCTCGGCGAGCTGGCACCGGGGGCCTACGCCGACCTGATCCTGGTCGACTATCAGCCCTTCACCGAGCTGACCGCCGGCAACCTGCCCTGGCACATCCTCTTCGGCTTCGAGGCCGATGCCATCACCGCCACCATGTCGGCGGGGCGCTGGCTCATGCGCGACCGGGTGCTGCTCACGCTCGACGAAGCGGCCATCGCGGCCCGCGCCCGCGAGCTCTCGGCGGCCACCTGGCGGCGCGTGGAGGAGATCGCCAAGCGGTGAGTCGCCCGCCCTGGCGCGTTTCGAGCGCAGACGGAAGAGCTGGTAAGGAGATGCCTTGAACCTGACCGACGCCCTTGGCCTCGGTGCGCATGAGGTCGTCGCCATTACCGGCGCCGGTGGCAAGACCGGTGCCCTCTACCGCATGGCCGCTGAGTGCAGGGCGCGCGGCCAGACGGTCATCGCCACCACCACAACCCACATGTGGCCGCCCGACCCGGCCGCGGGCTGGCCTCTCCTCTTGGGCAACGTGGCCGAGCAGAGGCCCCGCATCGCCGCCCTGCTCGAGGCCGAGGGGCGCGCCTTCGTGGCCCGGGCCTTCGACCCCAGCGGCCGCCTGCAGGGCATTGCACCGGATGAGGTGGCTTCGCTGGTCCCCTTGGCCGACATCGTGCTGGTTGAGGCCGACGGGGCCCGCGGCCTGTGGCTCAAGGCACCCGCCGCCTACGAGCCCGCCATCCCACCCAGCGCAACCCTCGTCGTGCCTGTGGCCGGGCTGCAGGCGCTTGGCCGGCCCCTCGGCCCGCAGGTGGTGCACCGGCCCGAACGCGTGGCCGAGCTGCTGCAGGTGCCGGCCGGGGCCGCAATCAGCGAAGAGATGGTGGCAGCCCTGCTCACCCACCGCCAGGGCGCCCTGCAAGGAGTGCCTGCAGGCGCACGCGTGGTAGCCTTCTGCAACCAGGCCGAGGGCCAGGCAGCCCGCATGGCGGGGCGGCGCATTGCGGCGCGGGCGCTCCGGGCCCGCGGGCCGCTGCAGCGCGTGGTGGTCGGGTCGCTCCGCGAGGATGCGCAGGCCTTCGAGGCCTGGGCGCCAACAGCGGTGACCGTCCTGGCGGCGGGCGAGAGCCGGCGCTTCGGCGGCCTCAAGCAGGCCGAGCTCTGGCAGGGCCGCTCACTGCTGCAGCGGGCCGTGGATGCAGCGCTGGCCTCCCTCGCCACCGAGGTACGGGTGGTGCTGGGTTGCCAGGCGGAGGCCTTGCTGCCCCTCCTGGCCGGCTACGGCGACCCGCGCCTGCGGATTGTCATGAACCCCTCTTGGGCCGAGGGCCAGGCCAGTTCGGTGCGTGCCGGCCTGGCCAGCGTGGGGGCCACGGTGGAGGCGGCCGTCTTCTGCGCGGCCGACCAGCCGCTGCTCACCGCCGCCGAGATCGATGCCCTGCTCGTGCGCCACGCTGCCACCGGCGCCGGCATCGTCGCGCCCAGCGTGGCGGGCCAGCTCCGCTCGCCGGTGCTCTTCGCGCGCCGGCTGTTCGCCGAGCTGGCCGACCTCCGCGGCGACACCGGCGGGCGGGCCGTGATCGCTCGTCACCGCGGCGAGGTCGAGGCCGTCGAAGCAGCCGACCCCGCCCCCTACACCGACATCGACAGCCGGGAGGACCTGCGGCGTCTGGCCAATCGAGAGGGAGGGAACCGGAGAAGTGTGCCATGGACCTGAGCTCCCTTTGTGCCCTCATCCTCGATATGGATGGCGTGCTGTACCGCGGCGAAACCCCCGTCGCCGGCGCCGGCGACTTCCTGGCCTGGCTGGCCGCGCGGGGGATCCCATTCCTGCTCGTCACCAACAACTCGACCCTTGACCCCGAGGCCTACCAGGCCAAGCTTGCGCGCATGGGCATCGCGGTGCCGGCAGCACAGATCCTCACCTCGGGCATAGCCACCGCCGACTACCTGGCCCGAAACTTTTCTGCACAGGCACGGGTTTATATGGTTGGGGAGAGTGGCTTGGAGCACGCCCTCCGCTCGCGTGGCTTTACCCTGACCAGCCAGGATCCCGACGCCGTTGTGGTGGGCATGGACCGCGGACTCACCTATGACAAGCTCCGCGCCGCGACCCTGGCGATCCGTGCCGGCGCCCGGTTCATCGCCACCAACCCCGACCGCACCCTGCCGACCGAGGCTGGCCTCGTGCCGGGGGCAGGCGCCATCGTCGCGGCCATCGCCGCCGCCACCGACCGCACGCCGGTGGTGATCGGCAAGCCCGAACCGCCCCTGCTCGAGGCGGCGCTGGCGCAGCTGGGGCGGCCCCGCGCCTGCACAGCGTTGGTCGGCGACCGCCTGGAGACCGATATCGCCGGAGCGCGTCGCCTCGGCCTGCCCGCCATCCTCGTCCTCTCCGGCGTCACCTCAGAACCACCGCCGCCGGAGAGCGAGGTCCAGCCCGACTGGGTGTTCCCGAGCGTGCGCGAGCTACACAGGGCGTGGGAGAAGTCGCTGGCCGAGGCATCCCAGCCGCGGCCGTAAGGCCTCCTGCGGCGGCCAGGGATGCGGGTGTAGTTCATTCTGGGGGCAAGCCAGCGACCAGCGTTCTGGACAGGTATGAGACCCATCCCCCCGGCCCCCTTCCCACTGGGGCGGGAGCCCTTCGATGGGGGTTTGGGGCGGGCGCAAAGCGCCCGCCCCAAACCCCCAAGCCCTTGCCTCCCGCCCCCACGCCTGGGGGCGGGGCTGGGGGTGGGGGCAGCACCATACGCCGAATGTTGGCATACAGGCTTGCCCCCAAAAACTGAACTGCACCCTAGGGGCGCCAGAGACTTTACAGCCGACTCTGCTTGTAGTATACTTCGTCGAATGTGCGGTTATGGTGCACATGGGAGGTCCCTATGCCTTTCTTCTACGGCTACTATAACATTCTGTACTTCATCTTTGGCTTGCCGGCGCTCCTGCTGGCCTTCTACGCCCAGTTCAAGGTCCGCTCGGCCTACAGCAAGTACTCGCAGATCGCCAACGAGCGCCGTCTTACCGGCCTCGACACCGCCCGCTACCTTCTGAACGCCAACTCGCTGGGGTACGTAAACGTCGAGGGCACGCCCGGCGAGCTGTCGGATCACTATGACCCGCGCTCCAAGACTCTGCGCCTGTCGGCCGGCGTCGCTCGTTCCTACTCGGTGGCCTCGCTCGGCATCGTCGCCCATGAGGTAGGCCACGCCGTGCAGGATGCGACCGCCTACCTGCCCTTGCGCCTGCGCTCGGGGATGGTCCCGGCCCTGAACCTGGGCTCGTACCTGGGGCCAATCCTGTTCATGATCGGGCTGCTCTTCCAGTCGTTCAACCTGGCGCTGGTGGGCGTGATCTTTTTCGCGGCTGCCGCCGCTTTCGCCCTGATCACCCTGCCCATCGAGCTGGATGCCAGCCGGCGCGGGCTGCAAATGCTCCAGGCCAACGGCCTCGTTGTCTCGACCGATGAGACCCGAGGGGTCAAGAGCGTGCTGTCGGCAGCGGCGCTGACCTATGTGGCGGCCGTGGCCCAGGCGCTATCGACATTGCTCTACTACGTCTTCCTGCTCTCGGGCATGCGCCGCAGAGACTAGGGCGTCTCCGCCGCGACGTTGACGGCTGCCCCGCAGGGCGCCAGGGCGTTTCCCGCGGGGCAGCGAGAATCGGTGTCTATGGCAGAACGGCAAGCGTTGCTGGACCTATCGAAAGAGGAAATCGAGGAGTTGCTGGTCTCGTGGGGCCAGCCTCGCTACCGGGCAGATCAGGTCTGGCGCTGGCTGTACGTCGGCCTGGTGTCAGAGATCGACCAGATGCGCAATTTGCCCGCCGCGCTGCGCACGCAACTCGGCGGGCAGTTCGTGGTCACGAACGTTTCTCCTGTGCGCAGCCAGCGCTCGGCCGATGGCCACACCGAAAAGGTGCTCCTGCGGCTGGCCGACGGCCAGACGGTCGAGACGGTGTTCATGGACTATGACGGGCGGCGCACGGTGTGTGTTTCGAGCCAGGTCGGCTGCACTCTGCATTGTGCGTTCTGCGCCACCGGGCTGGGCGGCTGGATCCGCAACCTGAGCGCCGGGGAGATTGTGGGGCAGGTTCTGTACTACGCGCGCCTTGCCAAGGGCGGTCCACCCGGCGGGGACGGTTCGCTTGGTAGGGGCGGTTCGCGAACCGCCCCTACCACCGCTGCCGCGTCGGCCCAGCCCATCACCAACGTGGTCTACATGGGCATGGGCGAGCCGTTCCTGAACTATGAGGCGGTGCGCAGGTCCATTGCCATCCTGAACGACCCCGAGGGGTTCAACCTGGGCGCCCGCAGGGTAACGGTCTCCACAGCAGGCATCGTGCCGGGCATCGAACGCCTGGGGGCAGAGGGCCTGCCCATCGGGCTGGCCGTGTCGCTGCACGCGGCCACCGACGAGCTGCGCAATCGCCTCGTGCCGATCAACCGCAAATACCCGCTGGCCCAACTGATCCCAGCCTGCCGCGACTATACGGAGCGCACGCACCGGCGGGTGACCTTTGAGTACGCGTTGATCGACGGCGTGAACGACTCGTTGGCCCACGCCGATGCGCTGGCCCAGCTCTTGCACGGGCTGCTGTGCCATGTCAACCTGATCCCTGTGAACCCGGTCGCCGACCTTCCCTACCTCCCCTCTCCCCACGAGCGCATCCTGGCCTTCGAGAAGCGCCTGAGAGAGCGGGGCATCAATGCGACGCTGCGCGTGAGCCGTGGCGCCGACATTCAGGCCGGCTGTGGCCAACTGCGGGGCTCGCCGCGGGAGTGTGAGACCGTTGTCAGCGCCTGAGCGTCGACCGCACACCCGGCACCCCGTCAAGTTGGCGCCCTCGATCCTTTCGGCCGATTTCGCGCGGCTGGGCGAGCAAGTGAGGGAGGCCGAGGCTGCCGGCGCCGACCTGATCCACATCGATATCATGGACGGGCATTTCGTGCCCAACATGACCGTGGGGCCGCTGGTGGTCGAAGCGGTGCGCCGGTCGACCCGCCTGCCCCTCGACGTGCACCTGATGATCGAGCGCCCCGAGCAGTTCGTCGGAGCCTTTGCCGGAGCCGGGGCCGACCTGATCACGGTCCACGCCGAGGCCGCGCAGCACCTGCATCGCCTGGTCGAATCGATCCATCAGCGAGGGAAACTGGCCGGTGTGGCCATCAACCCGGCTACACCCGCCTGCATGCTGCAGGAAATCGCGCCCTTTGCCGACTTGATATTGGTGATGACGGTCAACCCCGGCTTCGGAGGCCAGGCGTTCATCGAGACCATGCTCGACAAGATCGCGCGCGTGCGCGCCCTGGTCGACCGCTGCCGGCCGGAGTGTGACATCGAAGTGGATGGGGGAATCAACTGTGAGACGGTGGGCCGCGTGGTGGCCGCTGGGGCCAACGTGCTGGTGGCGGGAGCCGCAGTCTTTGCTGCCCCCGAAGGCATCCGCACGGCTCTCGGCGCGCTGCGGCGCCTTGCGGAGGCCGGAAATGAATAAGACCAGCCTCTATCGGTCGAAGCTGGTCTTTGGGCGGCGGGGCAGGGCGTTAGCTGGTCTTGGCAAGGGTCCGCAGGCAACGCGTGCACACATCCACGCGCACCGTCCGGTCGCCAATGCGCAAGGCCACGCGCTGCACGTTGGGGCGCCAGCGCCGCTTGGTGTGGCGCTGAGAAAAGCTGACACTGTTGCCGAATTGCGGCCGCGCCTTGCCGCAAAGAGCGCATCGATGGGCCATGCGATTACCCCCTCACAACTCACGTATTCTCGACCGTCACTCAGCGAACCGTTGAAAGCCCATCCGACCTGTAGCGGAGGCGCCTCCGCCGCCCAAGCGGCCCCTCGACAGCGCAACCCGCTGCTCGTCGGAAAGGGTCTTACTCGCCAAGCCGTGCATTCTAGCATGAGTGGCCGTTTTGTGCAAACGGCGTGCCAGGCGACGAGGTGAAGCGATGGCTACCGAAACCTACCTGGGCAAGATCGAGGTCTCACCGCTGGCAGTCGCCAGCTTGGCCAGCGATGCCGTGCTTGGATGCTACGGCGTGGTCGGCATGGCTCCGGCGGGCACACTGCGCGATGGCCTGGTCGAAATCCTCCAGCGCGAGGCGACGCACCGCGGCGTGGAGGTACACGTCCGCGAGCAGGGCATCGTGGTTGACCTCTATGTCATCATCGAGTATGGCACCCGCATCTCCGAAGTCGCCCAGAACATCATGGATGCAGTCAAGTTTCGCCTGGAGCGCGGATTGGGCATGCCCATCGCCGAGGTGAACGTGCACGTCCAGGATCTGCGTGTGTCGAATGCATGAAGAAGCATCCGCCGCCATCGTGGCCTTTACCGGAACCCGCACGCTGGCCCGTGAGCCCAGGAGGTCTCGTAGGATTGATTTCCGAACATCCCTCATCCGACGTGAACAGCCAAACACAGCCCCGCCAGCTCGGGCCAGGCTCGTGCTGTGCGGGGTACAGCTTCCGGCAGGCGATGCACGCCAGTGCCCGCTGGCTCGAAGCCCACGCCGAGTTTGTCAATAGCCTGAACGTCTACCCGGTGCCTGACGGCGACACCGGGACCAACATGCATCTCACCGTGCGGGCAGCGTTGGAAGAGATGTCGCGCGTGGAAGATGAATCGGCCGGCGCCCTGGCGCAGGCCCTGGCCCACGGTGCCCTCATGGGGGCCCGCGGCAACTCGGGCGTCATCCTCTCGCAGATTCTGCGTGGCATCGCTCGTGCTCTGGATAAGAAAGGCGCCTTTGGAGCACAGGACCTGGCCGTGGCCCTCCAGGAGGGAGCTGCCACTGCCTACAAAGGCGTTCTGCGCCCCGTCGAGGGCACGATGCTCACGGTAATCCGCGAGGCGGCCGAGGCGGCCGCCAAGGCGGCTGCCGAGGAAGGAGCCGGGCTCGAGAGTGTCCTCGCCAGCGCGACCCAGGAGGCCGAGCGCTCGCTGGCCCGCACGCCCAGCCTCCTGCCGGTCCTCAAGGAAGCCGGCGTGGTCGACGCTGGCGGGCAGGGGCTCGTCTTCCTGTTCCAGGGCGCTCTGCGCTATCTGCGCGGCCAGGATGTTGAGGAGGGACCCGTGTTGGCATCGCAGAGGGCAATCGTTCAGTCTGGCGAAGGCGAGAATTACGGCTACGACATCCAGTTCATCGTCTGTGGCCAGGACCTCGATGTCGACGCCATGCGCGAGTTCCTCCAGGCCAAGGGTGATTCGCTGCTTGTCGTGGGCGATGAGCACACCGTCAAAGTGCACATCCACGCGCCGCTGCCCGGCGATATCCTCGACTATGGCTGCAGGCTGGGAGTGATCCAGGATGTGGTCGTGGAGAATATGCAGGTGCAGCACCAGGCGTTTGTGGCCAAGCAGGGGCAGCGAAAGCCTGCGGCCAGCGAGGCTGCCAGCAGGGTCGGCATCGTGGCGGTGGTGCCCGGCGCGGGCCTCCAGCGAGTGTTCGAGAGCCTGGGCGTCAACGCCGTGGTGAGCGGCGGCCAGACGATGAACCCCAGCACCGAGGAGCTCCTCTCGGCGGTGGAGGGCCTTCCCAACCAGCAGGTCATTATCCTGCCCAACAACTCGAACGTCGTGCTCACCGCCCAGCAGGCGAGAGGCCTGGCCCGCAAGGAGGTGGCTGTCGTCCCCACCAAGACGATCCCCCAGGGCATCAGCGCCCTGCTCGCCCTGAACTACCAGGCCGACCTGGACTCCAACGTGGCCGCCATGGAAGAGGCAGCCACGGCCGTGCACACCATCGAGATCACCACGGCGGTGCGCTCGGTGCGGGTCAACGGCCTGGAAGTCAGCGAGGGGCAGATCATCGGCCTGCTCAGCGGCGAGCTGGTCGCCGTCGGTAGCGACTGCCTCGACGTGGCGATGGAGATACTCGAGAGAATCCATGCCGAGCGCATGGAGATCATCACCATCTATTACGGTGGCAACACCGATAAAGCCGAGGCCGACGCCTTTGCCGAGGGCGTAAAGGCACGCTTTGCGGCCCAAGATGTGGAGCTTATCGACGGTGGCCAGCCCCACTATAAGTACATCCTGTCTGTAGAGTAGGCGGAAGCCAGACGGCCGAAGGAGAGGTTCTCGAAATGGCGCGCACCAGCATAGTGACCGATAGTACTTCGGGCCTGAGCCCCGAGGAGGTCAGGCCGCTGGGCATCGCCATAATCCCGGTGCATATCGAGATTGATGCCCGTTCGTATCGTGAGGGGGTCGACCTCTCGCCCACCGAGTTCCACGAGATGATCGAAAGCGACTCCCGGGTTGCCCGCACGTCGCCGCCAACCCTGCGCGAGTTCCGCGAGCTGTTCCGCCGCCTCGGCGCAGAATCCGACGAGATCATCTCCATCCACATGTCAGCGGAGCTCTCTGGCATCACCAGCGTGGCCAGGCAGGCAGCCCAGACGCACCTGGGCCGCGGACGCATCACCGTGTTCGACTCGCGGCTGGCAGGCCTTCCGGTGGGCTGGCTGGCCATCGCCGCAGCCGAGGCGGCTGCAGCGGGCGTGGATACCGCCGAGATCGTCCGCTTGCTGCGGGCGATGGTCCCCCACATGTACATAGCCTTTTTCTCTGAAAGGCAGCGCCGGCGGCGGGCGGGCGCGGCGGCGCGCGGCGCCGGCAAAGGCGCCGCAGCCGAGCCTTTGTTGATGATCGAGGAGGGCGAGATCGTGCCGCTCGAACGCTCGCGCTCGCGCGGCCGTGCCGTCGACCGGCTGTACGAGTTTGTGACCGAGTTCCCGCGCCTGGAGCGCGTCGCAATCCTCCAGGGCAAGCCACTGCCTGAGGCGCTAGAGCTGGCCACGATGCTCAGCGAGCAACTGCCCGACCTGAATGTCGAGACCAGGCTCTACCCACCATCGCTGGTGGCCCATGTGGGGCCCGACGCCCTCGGCGTGGCTGTATATGAGGGTTTGGGATGACATCTTGCGAGCCGCCGCGCGTCGTGACCGATAGCACGGCGGACATTCCGGCGGCGATGGCTCGCCGTCTTGACATTGCGGTCGTTCCGTGCCAGATTCACGTGCAGGGCCGCACCTACCTCGACGGCGTGGACATCTCGCGCCAGGAGCTGTTCGCGCACATGCGCAGCGGCGACCTGATCACTACGTCACAGCCCCCCGTCGGGGTCTTCGCCGAGGCCTACCACCAGGCGTTGGCCGAACGCTCCCAGGTTGTCGCCATTCACCTGGGCGCTGCCTTCAGTGGCCTGCACGACACGGCCTGCGTGGCCGCCCGCGACGTGGATCCGGCCCGCATCACCGTCGTCGACTCGCAGCAGGTCAGTATGTGCCTGGGCTGGCTGGTGGTGCAGGCCGCCGAGATGGCGCAGCAAGGCCGCGGGCGGGGCGAAATCGTCGCCCACGTGCGGCAGATGATCCCCCGTCTGCGCCTGTTCGCCCTCATCGACGATCTGCGCTTCCTCTACCGCGGGGGGCGGGTGGGGGCGATCTCGGCCATGGTGGGCCAGTTGCTCTCCATCAAGCCGGTCGTGCAGGTGCGCCAGGGCCGCGTCGATGTGGTGGCCAAGGTACGGTCCTTCGCTCGCGGGCTCGAGCACCTGCGCCAGATGGCCGAAGGGCTGGGTGCACTCGAGCGCCTGGCCGTGTTGCACGCCGATGCGGCCGAGGCGGCGACAGGCCTGGCGGGCCAGTTGGCGAGGCTCGTGCCCGAGGGCCAGCTGCTGACGACCGAAGCAGGAGCCATCATCAGCGCCCATGCCGGCCCGGGCGCGGTGGGGTTTGCCTGCGCCATCAGAGCGTAGCGCCCACTTGCAGGTACACAAGGATTGGCCATTCATGAGATCGACCTTGGACAAGCTCGCGCGTATCCTCACCATGGAACGTGAGCAGGGATGCCCAGATCGGGTGGTCATCGGCGGCCTGGGCAAGTTCCTGCCTTTCTGGATCAAAGAGGCACAGCAGGGTGCCCAGACCGCCCACCTGCAACAAGCGGTGCGCAACATCATTCTGCTGCTCGAGGGCTATGGCCAGCGCGAGCGCCAGGCACGCGCGCAGGCTGTGGAGCAGGCGCTTGCCATCCTCGCCGAAGCCCGCCAGCGCCTCGAAGAGGAGGGCGAAGCGGCCCCTGCCGACCCCGCCGGCCCAGCAGAGGCGCAGCCGGCGGCCGGTGCGGCGCAGGCCGCCGCAGCTCCCCCTGAGAAACCTGTGACAGCGCCGGCCCCGCCCGCCCCGGTTCCCTCAGGGCCCGACCTCGACCAGCCCGTGACACGCGCCCATGGCGTCAGCGCCACCTACGCCAAGCGCCTGGAACGCCTCGGCGTGCGCACCGTGCGCGACTTGCTCTACCTCTTGCCGCGCCGCTACGACGACTATAGCACCCTCAAACGCATCGACCAGCTCGAGTACGGCGAGGAGGTCACCCTCGTCGCCACCGTGTGGGACACAAAGACCCGCCAGGCGCGCAACGGCATCCATGTAACCACCTGCATCCTGGCCGATACCAGCGGCACCATCGAGGTGACCTGGTTCAACCAGCCCTACCTGGCCAGCCGCCTGCGGCCGGGCCGCGAGATTGTCATCAGCGGCAAGGTGGAGGAGTACCTGGGCCGCCTGACCTTCCAGTCGCCCGTGTGGGAGCCACTGGAACGCGAGCAGCTCCACACCGGGCGCCTGGTGCCCGTTTACCCCCTCACCGAGGGCATCGGCGCCCGCTGGCTGCGGCGCACCATCAAGAGCGCCCTCGACACCTACGCCGCCCACATCCCCGACCCGTTGCCGGCCGACCTGCGCCGCCGCCAGCAGTTGATGGGGTTGGGCGAGGCCCTGCGCTCGGTACACTTTCCACGCCACGCCGAGGAGCTCGCCCAGGCCCGGCGCCGCCTGTGCTTCGACGAGTTCTTTCTCATCCAGTTGGGCATGCTGCGCAAACGCCGCGCCTGGCAGGAACGCGAAGGCTATCCCCTCCCGCCCGGCCCGCTCGTGGAGCGCTTCCTGGCCGCGTTGCCCTTCCAACTCACCGGGGCCCAGCGGCGCGCCCTCGAGCACATCTCGGCCGACCTGGCCCGCGCCACACCCATGAGCCGCTTGCTGCAAGGCGATGTGGGGTCAGGCAAGACCGTCGTGGCCCTGGCCGCCATGCTGCAGGCGGTGGCAGCGGGCCACCAGGCGGCCCTCATGGCGCCCACGGAAATCCTGGCCGAGCAGCACTTTGAGACGGTCTGCCGTCTCATCGGCGAGCTGACCCTGGTGCGCGCGCCGGGCGGCCCAGAAGAGCCGGTGCGCGTGGCCTTGCTCACCGGCAGCCTCGGCACGCGCGACAAGGCCGAGATCCGGCAGGCCATCGGCCTCGGCCAGGTAGACATCATCATCGGCACCCACGCCCTGATTCAGGAAGGTGTGCAGTTCGCCAGCCTGGGCCTGGTAGTCGTCGACGAGCAGCACCGGTTCGGAGTTGCACAGCGCAGCACCCTCCGCCAAAAGGGCGATGCTGCCCGCGTGCCTCACCTCCTGGTGATGAGCGCCACGCCCATCCCTCGCTCGCTGGCCCTGACGATGTACGGGGACCTCGACCTCTCGGTCATCGACGAACTGCCGCCCAACCGCCAGCAGGTCATTACGCGGCTCATCTCGCCCCGCGAGCGCGAGCGCGCCTATCACTTTGTGCGCACCCAGGTCAAAGAGGGCCATCAGGCCTTCATCATCTGCCCGCTCGTGGAAGAGTCCGAGAAGACGGAAGCCAAAGCCGCCACCGACGAGTATGAGCGGCTGCAAGAGGAGGTCTTTCCAGACCTGCGGCTGGCTCTCCTGCACGGCCGCATGAAGGGCGAAGAGAAAGACGCCATCATGGCTGCCTTCCGCAACGGCGAGTACGACATCCTGGTATCGACCGCAGTGGTCGAAGTCGGCATCGACGTCCCCAATGCGACGGTGATGATGATCGAAGGCGCAAACCGCTTCGGCCTGGCCCAGCTGCACCAGTTCCGCGGCCGGGTGGGGCGCGGGCAGGCGCAGTCGTACTGCCTGCTCGTCTCGGATTCGTCGGCCGACGAAGCGCTGCAGCGCCTGCAGATCGTCGAGCGAACCAGCGACGGCTTTGCCCTGGCCGAAGAGGACCTGCGGCTGCGCGGCCCCGGCCAGTTCTTCGGCACACGCCAGAGCGGCCTGCCTGACCTGCGCGTGGCTACGTTATCCGACGGGCACGTCCTCGAGGAGGCACGCCGGGCGGCCCGGGAGCTCTTTGAGGCTGACCCCGACCTCGCTCAGCCGGCCCACCAGTTGCTGCGCCGCCAGGTGCTCGGCTTCTGGAACGAGGATGCCGAGCCCAACTGACGGCACCGGCCTTGGAGGGAACATGACGACTGCCATCTATCCGGGCACCTTCGACCCGGTCCACCTGGGCCATGTGGACATTGCGACCCGGGCGGCGGCGCTTTTCGACCGGCTCATCATCGCGGTCTATGACCGCCCCATGAAGAACTTGCTGTTCCCGGCATCCAAGCGTGTCGAGATGATGCAGAAGGCCCTGGCCCACCTGCCGAACGTGACGGTGCAGAGCTACAGCGGCCTGACCGTCGACCTGGCGCGCTCGCTGGGAGCCAGGGTCATCGTGCGCGGCCTGCGGGTCGTCAAGGATTTCGAGCTCGAATACCAGATGGCACTGACCAACCGGCAACTGGCACCCGATATCGACACTGTGTGCCTGATGACGAGCCTGGCCTATGCCTTCGTGAGCTCGACCATCGTGCGCGAGATCGTGATCGCTGGCGGGAGTGTGGAGGAACTGGTTCCCCCCCACGTGTGCGAGGAACTCCGCCTGGCTCTGATGCAGAGGCCAGAGGCATTCGCGCCGGGCACGGCTGGCTTGGTTGCACCCGAGTAATGCCGCTCGGCCGGTTCGCAGGCGCATCCATGCGCCCCGGCAAAGGGGGTGATGGCCATCGACATCCTTCATCTTGTAGACAGGCTCGAAGCGCTCGTAGAGCAGGGCCGCCGTTTGCCCCTCACGTCAGCCGTCGTCATTGACGAGGGAACGTTCCTGGATATCATCGATCAGATGCGCATCTCCATACCCGAGGAGATCAAACAGGCCAAGCGCATCGAACAAGAACGCGAGCGGATCATCGCCGAGGCCCATGCCGAGGCCGCGCGCATTATCTCGCAGGGGCGCGAAGATGCCGCCCGCCTGGTGGCCGACCATGAGCTGCGCCGCCAGGCTCAGGAGCAGGCCGAGCGCATGCTCGAAGAGGCTCGCCGCCAGGCCCAGGCCATCCGCCAGGGCGCCGATGACTATGCGGCCGAGGTCCTGGCCAAGCTCAGCGATGAGGTGGCGGGCCTGCAGAGGGTTATCACCAACGGCCTGGTGGCTCTCGGCCAGCGCCGAAAGGCCGCGCCGGGCGGCCAGCCGGGCGGGCCGGAGGGCCCACCGGCATAAGTTACAGGACGTGCACAGGCGTCTCTTCCTTCTCGCGGGGCGGGAAGGAAGAGAGGGGATGGGCGCCATACCGCGGCCGGGCGACGGCGGCTGATCTGCCCCGCGAGGCCGGCGTACTTTCTTCGTGCGAGCTCTTTGACACCGGCCTGGCCGTTGTCTATAATCAAAACGCCAGCGGTCGAGGCGTGGCCCGGCCGCTGGCGTCTGTGAGGTGCGCCTCATGAAGTTTAACGTAGCGCAGTTGCTCAAAGAGCCGACCGGCTCGCGCCGTGAGTTCGAGCTCGACGAGGACATTCAGAACATCGATCACGACATCGAGCCAAGGGCGCCGCTGACCGGTAAAGTGCGCTTCACGCGCACCGCCAGCGGCATTCTGGCGACCGGAGGCCTGCATACCGTGGTGGAGATGGAGTGCCGGCGATGCCTGCGTTCCTTCACCACACCGGTTGACTTTGACCTGGAAGAGGAGTTCATCCCCTCGATCGACGTGACGACCGGTGCGGCATTGCCGACCGAAGGCATCGAGGAAGCACTCCTCATCGACGAAAAGCACATGCTCGACCTGACCGAGGTGGTCCGCCAATACCTGATCCTGTACCGTGAACAGTACCCCTTGTGCGATGAAGCCTGTGCCGGGCTGTGCCCGGTCTGTGGCAAGAACCTCAACGAAGGCCCCTGCGGTTGCCAGGATGCGCCGCAGGACCCGCGTTGGGCAGCGTTGCGCGAACTGCTCAAGCCAGACCACCCCGGCCCATCATCGTGACGGCCCGGCCATCGCCGGGCGAACGGTGCCGGGGTCCAACCATACGAACACGAAAGGATAATCCGCAACCATGGGTGCACTACCGAAACGCAAACTGTCGAAGGGGCGAACCGCCCGCCGGCGCAGCCATATGGCCCTGCAACCGGTCCATCTGGTCCCTTGCCCACAGTGCCACGCACTGCGCCGGCCGCATCACGTGTGCCCGAATTGTGGCACCTACCGGGGCAACCAGGTGCTCGAAGTCGAGGCAGGCAGCCGCGAAACGGCATAACCCACCCCAACTCGGTTCCGGTCGGGAGGCAGAATGCCCGGTCTCGCGCTGATTTTCCCAGGGCAGGGCTCGCAATATGTGGGCATGGGGAAGGACCTCTATGAGGCCTCGCCCGCGGCCCGCGCTGTGTTCGATGAAGCGGTCCGCGCCGGGCATGGTAGCCTGCTGCGGTTGATGTTCGAGGGCCCGGCTGCACAGTTGACCGAGACGGTCCACGCGCAGCCCGCGCTCTACGTCGCATCGCTGGCGTGTCACGCGGCGCTTTACGAGGCGTTGGGTGATGGCAGCGCAGCAGCCCGGCCAGCGTATCTGGCGGGCCACAGCCTCGGCGAGTACACCGCCTTGGCGGTGGCCGGGGCTTTCTCCCTCTCGGCTGGCCTGCAGCTCGTGTACGAGCGCGGCCAGGCCATGCGAGAGGCGGGCGAAGCCGCCCCGGGCATGATGGCGGCCGTGCTGGGCCTGCCGACCGAGATCGTCGCCTCTATCTGCGAAGAGGCGGCAGCGACCACGGGCGAGGTGGCGGTGGTTGCCAACGACAACGCACCCGGGCAGATTGTGGTCGCCGGCTCGCGCGCAGGCGTGCAGGCCGCAAGCGACCTGGCCCGGGCCAGGGGCGCGCGTCGCGTGGTGCCCCTGGCCGTCAGCATAGCCGCCCATTCGCCCCTCATGGAGCTGGCGCGTGCGCGCTTCCTGCCCGCCCTGCGCCGCACAGCCATTGGCTCGCCCCACACGCCGGTCATCGGCAACACCCAGGCGCAGCCACTGGCCAGCGCAGACGACGTTATCGCCGAACTCCAGGCTCAGCTCATCTCACCCGTGCGCTGGACCGCCACAATCCAGCGCATGATCGAGTTGGGCGTTTCGACTTTTGTCGAGGTAGGGCCGAAGGACGTTCTCACAGGCCTGGGGAAGAGGATCGCCCCCGCCGCCACCTTCGTGCCCTGTGGCACGCTCACCGAGGTGGCGCAGGTGGTTGCGCTCCTGCGCCAGCAGGCCCCATCGTAGCTGCCATCGCCATCCTGCCCAGCCCTGCCGGGCAGGAGAGAGGGGATGCGGACGGAGAGTCGCAGGTGGACATGACCGGAAAGGTAGCCATCGTGACGGGCGCCTCGCGCGGCATCGGCCGTGCAATCAGCATCAAGCTGGCATCCTTGGGAGCCCAGGTGGTGATCAACTATCGGGCCGATAGCGCGGGCGCCAACGAGGTTGTCGGCACCATCCGCGCTGCGGGGGGCTGGGCCGAGGCCGTGCAGGGCGACGTCCGCCTGCAGGCCGATGCCGAGGCGTTGGTGAAACATACCCTCGAGGCCCTCGGCCGCGTCGACATCCTCGTCAACAACGCGGGCACCACCCGCGACACACTGCTCATGCGCATGACGGCCGAAGATTGGGATACCGTCCTCGACACCAACCTCAAGGGAGCTTTCTTCTGCACCAAGGCGTGCCTGCGCCCGATGATCAAGCAGCGCTACGGTCGCATCGTCAGCATCGCTTCGGTGTCGGGCGTGGCAGGCAACGCCGGGCAAGCCAATTACTCGGCGGCCAAAGCCGGGCTGATCGGCTTTACCAAGGCAGTGGCCAAAGAAGTGGGCAGCCGCAACATCACCGTCAACGCCGTGGCCCCCGGCTTTGTGCTCACTGCGCTGACGCGAGACCTGCCCGAAGACCTCAAGGCCAAGGCCATCGAGATCACTCCCCTGGGCCGTTTCGGCACGCCGGAGGAGATCGCGAGCGCCGTGGCCTTCCTGGCCTCTGACGAGGCCAGCTACATCACCGGGCAGGTCCTCTGCGTCGATGGCGGGATGGCGATGTGATATGGCAGAACAAGAGACCAGCGAGGCACCGGCTCCAAGGGAGAACCTTGGCACAGTACGCATAGCGCCCCGTGTCCTGGCCACCATCGCACGGCTGACCGCCCTCTCGGTGCCCGGGGTCAGCCGCCTGTGCCCCGCCCCGGTGCGCAGCGTGGGCACGCTTTGGAGCGGCCATGGCCCCAACGCCGGGGTTCGCGTCGACGTGGTCGACGACGCTGTGGTCATCGACATCTACCTGATGGCCGAAGCCGATGTCAACATGCTCACTCTCGGGCGCGAGGTTCAGTCGCGGGTGACGCGCGCTGTGCAGGATATGGTCGGCATGCCCGTGCAAGCCGTCAACGTCTTCATCCGCGACGTCGAACGCACGAGCACGGAGCCATAGGGGCTCTCACGCGAGGTCCGTCTGGCGAGGGGCCGGCGCCACGGCCAGGGGAGCCCAGGGGCAACAGCTGCGCCAGCCGGCGGCGACAGACGGCGGGAGACCTGCGGTGAAAGTACGACGCCAGGCGCGCATCGTTGCGATGCAAGCGCTTTTCGAGATCGATATGACCAGCCACGACCCGGCGACGGTGCTCAATGAGCGCTTTGCCGACAAGGAGCTGCCGCCCGAGGGCGAGGCCTTTGCCCGCGCCCTGGTTACCGGCACGCTCGCCCACCGGCAGGAGATCGATGCGCTCATCGCCCGCGTGGCGCCCGAGTGGCCCGTCGACCAGATCGCTGGCGTCGACCGCGCCATTCTGCGCCTGGCCATATACGAGATCGTCTTCGACGGCACAACCTCGCCCAAAGTGGTCATCAATGAGGCGGTCGAACTGGCCAAGCTCTTTGGCAGCGATAGCTCGCGGCGCTTTGTCAACGGCGCCCTGGGGGCGCTGGTGGCGCAGCTTCCCGACCTATCGGCCCAGGCGAGCGCCCTACGGCACGAGGGGTAGCCCTGCGCGGCCCGGCCTTGCGGCGCGCCCGCCCGCCTGAGCCCGGTGTGCGCCGCAAGGGGCAAGCGGCCGCCGCACGAGTGGTTTCTAGAAGAGAGGCTTCGATGGAAATCTTTGGCATTGGCCTGCCCGAGATGCTGTTGATCATGGTCATCGCGTTGATCGTGTTCGGGCCCGGCAAGCTCCCCGAGATCGGTGCCGCCCTGGGGCGCGCGGTCAGCGACTTTCGCCGCGCCTCCCGGGAGCTGACCAGCGACCTCACCGAGGGCATCTCGCAAACCCGCGCGGAGGTCGAGCAGACGGTCAGCCAGACGCGCAGCGAGCTGGAGAGCGCGGGGCAGGCAGCCCAACAGAGTACCGGGTCGCCCGCGGCCACGGCACCCGCCACGCCCCCGGCCGCCGCTCCCGCCTCCACTGCCCCCGGCGATGACGACCTGTCGGAAGCCGACAAGAAGTGGCTGGAGCTCGGCGTGGCCCGCGATGATGGAGAGCAGGCAGGATGACCGACCAGGACCTGTCGGGTGATGTCAAGCTCACCATCGTCGAGCACCTGGAAGAGCTGCGCGACCGGCTGATCGTCAGCGTCTTGGCGCTGGTGGTCGGCACTGGTTTCAGCCTGGTTTTCACCGAGCGGCTGCTGCAGTTGCTGATCAAGCCACTCGGGGCGACGCCCATCGCCATTCACCCGGTCGAGTCGTTCATCGTCTACTTCAAGGTGGCGCTCATTGCAGGGGTGGCCGTGGCCATGCCGGTCATTCTGTACGAAGTCGTGCGTTTTCTCCTGCCGGCCCTCACGCCCCAGGAGAAACGCTACCTGTACCTGCTGGTTCCCGGCGGCACTCTGTTCTTCATCCTCGGCCTGGCCTTTGCCACCCTGATCATGCTGCCCGCTGCGATCAACTTTCTGCACAACTTTATGGGCAACATTGTCAACCAGCAGTGGACCATCGAGAACTATATCTCCTTCGTGACGACCATCATGTTCTGGATGGGCATCATCTTCGAGCTGCCGCTGGTCATGTTCTTCCTGGCCAAGCTGGGCATCGTCAACACCGAGATGCTCACCAAGTTCCGGCGCTTCTGGATCGTGGCCGCCGCGGTCATCGCCGCTGCCGTGACGCCTACGCCCGACCCGGTGAACATGACCATCGTCATGGTGCCCCTGATCCTGCTCTATGAGGTCGGCATCCTGCTGGTGCGGCTGGCCGGGGGCGGCAAGCGCCGGGCCGTACGCGCCACCCAGGCATCGTAGAGTTCGCAGGCGGGAGCGGGGTGGCGCTTCGCTCCCGCCTGGCCAAGCACAGGTCAAAGGAGACACCGTGCCCACCCTGCGCAGCTTTTCCGAGTTGCTGCAGGCGGCGGCGTGCCCGCCATTGGCCACCGTCGCCATCGCCGGGGCCGATGAGGTCGAGGTCCTCGAGGCAGCCGCCGAGTGCTCGCGCCTGGCCCTGGCCCGGCCGATTCTGGTGGGGCCCGAGGCGCGCATCCGCCGCCTGGCCAGTGACCATCGCCTCGACCTGGCCGGCTGCCAGGTGCTCGACTGTGGGGGCGCCGCTGCCGCCCAGACCACCATCGACCTGATCCGCTCGGGGCAGGCCCAGGTGGCAGTCAAGGGCCTCGTCTCGACCCCTACACTGCTCCAGGCCGCCCTCGACCGCCAGACAGGCCTGCGCACCGGCAGGCTCGTCTCTCACGTGGGCGTCTTCGAGATCCCCGGTTTCCCCCGCCTCCTCTGCATCTCCGACGGAGGCGTGGTGCTCTTCCCCACCCTCGAGCAAAAGATCGAGATCATCCGCAACGCTATCGGGGTGGCGCGCACGCTGGGCATCGAGCGGCCGCGGGTGGCCCTGCTGGCCGGCACCAATCAGGTCGCCGCCGACCGGCCGGTCACCTGCGAGGTTGCCAGCCTGGCCGCAATGGATACACTATGGGAGGCGGAAGGCGCCTGGGTCGATGGCCCCTTCACCCTCGATGCGGCGGTCGACCCCGCGGCTGCTGCGGCGGCCGGCCGCGGCGGCGAGGTGGCCGGCAAGGCCGACGTGCTCGTGGGGCCCACGCTCGAGTCGACGAACACCATGTGCAAGGGGATCACCTATTTTGCAGGCGGCCAAATGGCGGGGCTCGTCGTCGGCACCGCGGCCCCCCTGTCGCTCGGGTCACGCTCCGACCCGGCCAAGACGCGCCTGGCCTGCATCGCCATCGGCGTCTTGATGGCCAAAGCCGGCCGCCTGTGAGCCCGCCGCACAGGGCGAGAGTGCGGAGGACGCACTCGCCCAAGCCTTCTGCGCAGGGCCGAAAAGGGAGCGGGGGCCCCTCCGCCGGGCAAGCGTGGCAACAAGCTCTGTCATCCGGGCGGTGAGGCTCGCCGCCTGGGCAAAGCAAACCGAACCAGGGAGAGGAGATTGCAACGTGACCGACCGTGTCATCATCATGGGCGCCGCCGGGCGCGACTTTCACAACTTTAACGTCTACTTCCGCGACAATCCTTCCTACCGGGTCGTCGCCTTCACGGCCACCCAGATTCCCAACATCGCCGGCCGTGTCTACCCGGCAGAACTGGCGGGGTCGCTCTACCCGCAGGGCATCCCCATCTATCCGGAGTCAGATCTGGTCGACCTGATTCGCCGCGAGGGCGTGACGCAGGTCGTGTTTGCCTACAGCGACGTGCCGCATGAGTACGTGATGCACCGCGCCTCGGCCGCGCTGGCGGCCGGCGCCGATTTCAGGCTCATGGGGGCCGGCACCACCATGCTCAAGGCGCGCGTGCCGGTGGTGGCCACAGGCGCTGTGCGCACCGGCGCCGGCAAGAGCCAGACGACACGCCGCGTGGCGGGCATCCTGGCCAGCCACGGCCGCCGCGTGGTGGTGGTGCGCCACCCCATGCCCTATGGCGACCTGGCCAAGCAGGCTGTGCAGCGCTTTGCCAGCTTTGCCGACCTCGACCTTCACCAGTGCACCATCGAAGAGCGCGAGGAGTACGAGCCCCATCTCGAGCGGGGCATGGTCGTGTATGCCGGCGTCGACTATGAGCGCATCCTCCGCTCGGCCGAGGAGGAAGCCGACGTCATCGTGTGGGATGGCGGCAACAACGACATGCCCTTCTACAAGCCCGACCTCTTTGTCGTCGTCGCCGACCCCCACCGCGCGGGCCACGAGCTGACCTACCACCCCGGCGAAACGAACCTGCGCCTGGCCGATATCATCGTCATCAACAAGGTGGATACAGCCACGCCCGAGAGCGTCAAACAGGTGCGCGACAACATCCACGCCACCAACCCCAACGCCCGTGTGGTCGAGGCTGCCTCGCCCATCTTCACCGATGACCCCGAGGCCATCCGCGGCAAGCGTGTGCTGGCCATCGAAGACGGCCCCACGCTCACCCATGGTGGCATGGCCTACGGCGCCGGCGTGGTGGCGGCCCAGCGCTATGGAGCCAGCGAGCTGGTCGACCCGCGGCCCTATGCCGCCGGCTCGATCCGCGAAGTCTACCACACCTATCCGAACATCGGCCCCGTGCTGCCGGCCATGGGCTACGGGCGCCAGCAGATCATCGACCTGCAGGAAACCATCAATGCCACGCCCTGCGACCTGGTGCTGATTGCGACGCCCATCGACCTGACGCGCATCCTCAAGATCACCAAGCCCGCCCAGCGCGTGCGCTACGAGCTGCAGGAGATCGGCCGCCCAACCCTGGAGGACCTGCTCCAGCCCGTGTTGGCTGCCGCGCCGGTCAAGGGCTAGGACATCTGCGCAGGCCTGCGAACACGGCTGAGGCCCAGGGCAGCATCGCAGAGTGAGGAGGAAATGGCCAGCGAGCGCCGGGTGCCAGCGCCACCTGGAAATGCTCAAGGGGGCAAAGGAGCCGGCGCCTATCGCGGGCGGCGCGCCGAGATGGAGGCGCTCGATGCGGTAGGCCAGAGTCTGAGCTCTTCGTTGGAGCTGCACAGCTCGCTTGTGCACGGCCTGCTTGCCCTGCTCGAAGCATGGCCCTGCCACGCGGCCGGCCTTCTCCTGCCTTCGTGGGCCAGCCAGGAGCTCGAGGTCCACACGGCCTGGCGGGCCGGCCAGCAGGTCGAGACGGGCTTCCGTCGCATCGACCTGCTGGCCCCCACCGCGCGGCTGGCAGTGGCGTGGGCGCCCCCGCGCCTGGTGGCAGATGGGGCTGTGCAGGTTGCCCCCCTGAGGGCGGGGCAGCAAGCCCTCGGCCTGCTCGCCATCGTGGCGCCGGCCGGGACTCGGGAGTTGCGGCAGCCATTCCTGGAGGCGTTGGGCCAGCGCTTCGCCCAGGCCGTGGCCAATGCGCGGCTTTACGAGGACGTGCGGGCCGAGGCCGACCGGTTGGCAGCAATCAGCGCCGTGGGCGATGCCGCGCGGCGGCCGCTCCCTGTGGGCCGCCTGCTCAGCCAGGCCTTGCGCCAGGTGCTGGCCGTGACCGACCTCGAGCTGGCCGCTGTGTACCTGAGGGATGCCGAGAGCGGCGCCACCTCGGTCGCCGCCCACGCCGGCATGAGCCACCGGCTCGCCGCGCGCCTGGTCGCCCGGCTGCCCACTCGGGCCCGCACCTCGGCCACACTGCCGCTGGTCGAAGAGGACCTCGCCGGAGCAGGCAGCGCCGCGCGCACCCCCCTCTGCCTGATGCACATTTCCCTGCGCTCGCCCCGCCGCGACCTGGGCTTTCTCACCGTGGGCAGCTACAGCCGGCCGCATTTCGCGCCTGGGGCCACGCGGCTGCTGATGGCGGTCGCCAACCAGATCGCTCTGGGCCTCGACTATGCCTTGCTCTTCCGCGAGGCCAAGGAGCGGGCCGCCGAACTGGTCCGCGCCAACGAGGCCATGAACGCCGCCCTGCACAGCAAAGACCAGTTCCTGGCCAATGTGACCCACGAGCTGCGGCGGCCCCTCGCCCCGGCGCGCATGGTGCTGGAGACCCTGCTCGAGGCCCCCGAGGGACACCTCTCGCCCCAACGCAAGGAGCGGCTTCTGCGCAACGCCCTCAACAACCTCGACAGCCTGAACGGCCTGATCTCCGAGCTGCTCGATGCCGCGCGCATGGAAAAGACCGCCGAGCCTCCCGGCCGCGAGATCGTGGACCTCGGCGCCCTGGTGCGCCAGGCCATAGCCAGCATCCGGCCCCTGGCCGAAGAGAGCAAGCTGCGGCTGCAGGCCATCGTGCCGGCGGCGCCCGTCCGCGTCTACGGCGACGCCCAGGGCCTCGGCCGTGTGGTGGGCAACCTGCTGTCAAACGCGGTCAAGTTCAACAAGAGAAGGGGAAGCGTGCTGGTGCAGCTCGAGCGCAGCGGCAACCAGGCCGTCCTTTCGGTCACCGACACGGGCATCGGCATCCCGGTCCACGCCCAGCCGCACATCTTCGAGCGCTTTTACCAGGCCGACGGCTCGTCGACGCGCACGCACGAGGGCGTGGGCCTGGGGCTCTACATCGCGCGCGAGATCGTCGAGCAGCACGGCGGCCAGATCCGCTTCGATACCCAGGAGGGCGTGGGCACCACCTTCACCGTGACCCTGCCCCTGGCCTGAGGTGAAGGGCCGCTAGTTGACCGGTCGGATGCCCAGGTACACCTGGCCTCCGGTGAGCATGCGCAGGATGGTCTCGGGGGGCCGGCGGTCGAGCCGCTCGTACAGCTCGCGCGGCGAAAGGGGCTTGTTGCCGTTGGCCGCGAAGGTGCGGAAGATGCTGTCGATGATGGGCGTCTCCGCGGTGATGTAGCCGGGCTTGGTGCTGCAGCAGCTCCGCAGCGTGCCCCACAGGGCATCCTCACGCACCACCTCGCCCGTCTCCATGTCGACCGAATCCACTTCACCCAGGGCTTTCAGATCGCTATAGGCCTGTTTGCACTCATCGCACAGGGCCTGGGCCAGGAAGATGCGGATGTCACGGTTCTGCTGATCCCACCACTCGAGGTCAATGTGGAACTTGGTATCGATTGTGGGGCGTTGCCATTTCGCCATGATCACGCTCTCCTACGCAGGGCTGCCGTAGAGCAAGACGCGGTCGCGGATCACATCGGCCCGCCGGGAGCGCGGACGCGTCTCCATCTCCTCAGGCGTCGTGTACTCTACGCCCACCAGAGTCTCGTCGAACGCCCAGTTTCCGTCGCCCACCGGGTCGAAACACGCCTGCCGCGCCAGCTCGGCGAAAACGGGAATACAGCCCGTGCGCCACAACACATTCAGGGCCGCGTAGAGCGCCTTGGCATGTACGAAGCCCTGACTGCCCAGCTTGGCCAGCTCGGGGTACACGGTCAGGATGGCCTGGAACATCGGCAGGGGCTGCGCCCGGGACGAC
>Ga0078972_1005583_pt1 | contig 31616 bp, 22 predicted proteins | sample YelNatPaOPGAMG01_FD_67568 | JGI IMG/M metagenome (GOLD analysis project Ga0078972, IMG submission 67568) | Hot spring thermophilic microbial communities from Obsidian Pool, Yellowstone National Park, USA - OP-RAMG-01 (SPADES assembly) (version 2) | ecosystem: Environmental > Aquatic > Thermal...
ACACCTTCACCCGCTCTCCACCCTCCATCTGACCGCCATCCTCCACCACCGCCACCACCCGCTCCCCGGGCATTGCGTTGGGCCATGCCACCGCTATCGGCACCGTCTCCCCCGGCTCCACCCGCACCTGCTCAAACACACCCAACTCATTCGCACGACAATCCACTGCCCGTTCACCCGCCTCCACACGCACCACCGCCGACTGCGCCGACGCGGCCACAGCGGACAACGGCGCCACCGCCACAGCGGTGGCTTTTCGCGACGACCGGTTCCCCGCGTTCCCCTCAAACCCTGGCAACCCAGACCACAACGAGCGTTCCCCAGAACCAACGCCTTGTGTGGCCCGATTCACCGAACCGCAAACCCTCGCGACACCTTCAGAATTGAGTCGTGTCAACCACAACACCGCGATGGTCAGCACCGCGACCAACCCGCAAAGAAAAAACATCCACCGACGGTTCATGCGTGGTTACCTCCTGAAAACGAAAAGACCCGACAAAACGACCGGAACAACAACCGTTCCTTACCGATCCAAAACAACGAGACCAGCGCACGTGTGGCGTATGTGTAGAGCAACGGCTTCTGCGTCTGGAGGACGCGGGAGAGACTCTTGAAACAGCAACAAGCACTGGTGCGTGTGTAGATGTAAAGCAGTCGCGCTCGCGTCCCTGCGCCACCCGCGACCCACGCCCCAGCCACTGGAATCACCTTCTGCAACCATCAACTCCCTTCCCAGCGCCTGCCCCCCCTCCCTTCCCCTTCCAACAAAATCCTTCACTTCCATTGTTTGGGGGCTATGTCCGGTCCAATCGTGCTCCACCTTTTACAAACCTTTTGCTTGTCCGCCCATCAAGCCCGATCAGTCACTCCTGCAGAACTTCAGTAAGTGTTGGATTTCGGTTTGAAAAAGCGATGTTTTGACCCAGAAAAGGCTTCCGGTTTGCCAGATTTGCGGTAGAAGCAGTCAACCTCTTGCCGTTGCATCTATCCCAATGCTTCCGCTTACACGAGCCGTAACGAGATCGCTTTTGCATCAAACTCCAACCGTTCGTGAATCGCCGTCATCGAGTTGTCCCACCGGGCTACCAAAACCAATGGTCAAAATCCGAGGAGCCGTTCACCCCGTTGTTCCATATGGATAACAGAGGCGACGATTGAGTCGGTGATTGACCATTTGAAATCCGAGCATCGGATGCAACAGAATCACCTCCCACGACGGTTCGGCGACCACAACTCAACGCACAGCGGAGTACGTACGAGTTCACTCCCGAAAGTTTCTGCGAGTTTTCTTTTGCTGGTGTTTGTTTTCGCTGTTCTACGCTACTTTGTCCCAGCACTACCCACTCACCATCATCTCCAAAACCACTTTTTCAGGAGCGACTACGTAACAACCTGGCAAGGCATCGTGCGTGTGGAAAGCGACGGCCGACAAATCACTGTTTCCACCCACCGCCCCATCAATGCGCCGTTTCGGCAATGAATGACCGGAAAAACGGTCTTCCGCCCCTGATGTCATAAAAGTCAGAAGCGCAGAATTAGGTGGATTTCCCCTGAAAACCGTGGCTTTTTTGCACGGTCTCAGTGCATCTCCCGGCCACCGGTGATGTTGATGGCTTGGCCAGTCATGTAGTCGGCGCCCTCGGAACAGAGAAACGCGGTAACAGCCGCAATATCGGCGACCGTGGCAAGGCGTTTGAGTGGTATCTTGGCGGTGAATTGTTTGACGACTTCCTCGCGGGATTTGCCGAGGTTCTGGATGTAGCCGGCCGAGACGGCACTCCAGACACCGGTGTTTTCGGTAATACCGGGACAGACGCAGTTGACGTTGATGTGGTAGTCGGCCAGTTCGTAAGCCAGCGCCTGCGTGAAGCCGATGATGGCGGCTTTGGCGGCGCTGTAGTGACTCATCAGGGCCGAACCGGTCTTGCCGGATTTGGAGGAGAAGTTGACGATCTTGCCGGACTTTTGCGCCTTCATTACCGGGACGACATGTTTGCAAAACAGAAACGTCCCGCGGCAGTTCACGGCGAACATTCTGTCCCAATCTTCCACGGTGATCTCTTCGACCAGCCCCTGTCCCACAATGCCGGCCACGTTGACGAGAATATCCACGCGCCCACCCAACGCCAGCAATGCCGATTCGACACATTCCCTGACCTGCGTTTCGTCGGTCACGTCGGCGGCCTTGCCTGCGCACCGTCCGTGCGCGGAGAGTTCCTTGACCGTAGCGGTAACGGCGTCGGGACGAAGATCGCTGATGAAAACAGCGGTGCCGTGGCGGCAGAGTTCGAGCGCAACCCCCTTGCCGATGGCGCCGGCGGCGCCGGTAACGATGGCGGTCTTCATGGGAATAGGTTTGTTATCATTTCCGAGGCAGAGCGTAAAGCTTCACTTTGCAGGGGGCGTGGCGGGTTGTTTGCCGACGCCGCGTCGCATGAGGTCTTTCAGTTCGTCCAGATGCTTCTCGTAAACGGCGCGTGGTGTGGTGTTGTGTTTCTTGCAGAGGCTCGCGGCCATGCCGACCACTTCGCCCATGCAACCGCCGGTGCGCATGACGCGAACGGCGCCGAGCGCCTCGTGGGTGACGCTGATATCGCGCCCGGCCATGAACAGATTGGCGATGTTGCGCGAATAGAGGCAACGGTACGGAATCCAAAAGGGCATCGGGTAGGCGGTGAAGTGCGCGGTTGAGATGAAAGCATCGCCTTCGAAGCCTTTTTCGTATTTCTTGTCGGGCAGATGCAGGTCCACTTTCCAACCGGTTGGCACGCAGCCGTCGGAGAACTTTCTTCCGCGCTTCAGGTCATCGAGCGTGAGCACGACATCTCCCATCAGGCGGCGCGATTCTCGTTTGCCAAGAATATAGGCGCACCAGTTGAGACGGTAATTTGGCAGGACTTTGTCCACGTTTTTGAGCGCGTCCCACGCGCCGTACATGGCGCGGAAGTTCCAGTCGCGCACGTATTCCATGTCGGCAATTGGATCGCGGTCAAAACCGCTTTCCCAGTACCAGCCGCCGAGTTTGTGGGGATCGGGGTGGGTTTTGCTGCGGCCCGGAAAGGGTTTATCGGAAAGGTCGAGCGCCCACGGGCAACGCGGGAACGGCTGCGGTTCCTGCGCGGCGACGACGGCGGTGTTGAGCGCGTTGGTATCGGCGCACTCGCACACATTCCAGAGGTTGCACGGCCCCATGTGACCTTTCGGCTGGACTTCAAAATCGGCCCCGGCCAGCGCGCCGATTGCCGCGTCGCCGGTACAGTCGGCAAACCAGCGTCCGAGGATGCGCACGCGACGCGCCGTGTTGATCTCCTGCGCTATGACGGCGCGGATTTTACCGTTTTCGGTCTCGACACCATTGGCGCGGTGTTCGAGGAAGAGGCGGATGTTCGGTTCGGCGCGGACAAGCGCGAGTTTCTTGTCGTCCTCGTACAGGTCGGCGGTGTTTGACGGACCGTAGTGGGCGCTTTTCTTCTGTTCGAGTTCCGCCACGATATCGCCAATGCGGGGCCACGGTTCCTTGTTGCGAGCGCCCTGGAGCCAAACGCGGACTTCGGAGCTGTTGTTGCCGCCAAGCACAGGGCGATCCTGGATGAGCGCAACACTGAGGCCGAGACGGGCTGCCGAGAGTGCCGCGCAGGTGCCGGCAATCCCGCCGCCGATGACGACAAGGTCAAATTCCCCCGCCGGCTCTGGAGCTTCGGGCAGACCGAGACACTTGCGGCGAAAGGCTGTCAACTCCGGGTCACGGTTGGGCGGCACAAACTCCGGGTCGCTTGCGAACAGAATCGCGTCGCACCGCCCCTCGAAACCGGTCAAGTCGTGGAGAGCCAGTGTCGCGCGGCGCTCGGTGATGGTCACGGTGCCGCCGTCCTGCCAATGCCATTCGGCGCCTTCGGTGCCGAAGACGGTTTGCAGCGGCTGGCGGTTGATGAGTAATTGGAATCGGCCCGGCGCGCCCGGTGCTTTCCATGGCGCAACCCAGTCTTTGGTGCGAACCCAAACACGGTATTTCCCCGTCATTGGGAACTCGACCTCGGTTGTAGCGTCGGCAACGGGGCGACCAAGGCCGTGTGCCAGCAGATACGGCGATCCCATCTGATCCATGAATTGCGGGTCCACGACCCAGCCGCCGCGTTGGGTGAAACGTTCTGCTTCGACAAGGACAACCTCCGCTCTGGCACACGACGCCAGCAGCAGGATGGTGAAGAATAGGCGGATATATTTCATGAGGACGCTTTCATTTGCGGGCCGTTTCCATTACTGGGAATTATCACCGCGTTTTGTCTGGTTCAATGGATTTCACACCGACTCCGTTTCGCCCGTTCAGAGGACGGTTCCATGTCAGTTGACGGGTTTGTCTCCGCTCATTGCCATCGGCCTGCCAAAAATCGTTGTCGCGGCCTTCGACAAGCGCGCCAGACAAATAAACCCTTTTTTCGGACTTCCTAACCGCGTCGTTGAAAACCTTTCGCCGCTCGGTGGGCAGCAGGATGGAATCGGCGGTTTGTTGACGTGCATACGTGCCTCCCTCCCACCGCAGGTTGCGAATTTCGCGCGGGCCGCGCCAGGGGCGGCTCGCGACGTTCTGTTTCTGACCGGCCTGAACGATCTCGCCGCCGGGGCTGATGCTGAACTCGGTGATCGTCCGCCAGTGGGCAAGCGGCGCGGTGATTGTGGGATCGGTGGCGACAAGTTCGTCCAGGCCCACCGCCACCGTCTGCCAGTTGGGCGACGCTTGGAGATGCTTGACCACGGCATACTCAAGGGCGGGCGAGCCGGGAACGAACGCGCCCCAGGTATTGCAGCGGAACTTTAGCACGAGCGAGTTGTCGGTCGCCGACTTGATTTCGAACACCAATTTCGCGCCGTCGGGACCCCGCCATTTCGGGTCTTTCAGTTTGCGGGTCACAGCGATCCACAGCGACGGATGATCCCAGTTCAACCGATACCAGTCGCGCCAGCCGCGTGAGCCGTCGTCTATCAAACGCTCCGGTTTGTCCGTGGCTTTCACCCCGGCGGCCTGCAATGTCGCGGGGCCGGCAGACCAGACGCGCGAACTGAGGGCGAAGGTTTCGCAGGCGTGTCGGCCCGGTTGGGTGACCCGGTATTTTTCGGGAAGGTCGTAAATGACATTGGCGTAAACGAAGATCGGCTGCTCGACGCTCATCACCGGGCATCGTGCCTGCCATTCGTTGCCGGTTTTCACGGCGCGAGCGTCGCGCCAAAAGCGGGTCAGTTCGTGCTGGTCTATTGAATAATAAATGTCCACGCGCCGAACCGTCGCTGCCTCGTCGGGCGTGACAGTAACAGACGGGATGCCGTCGGGCGTATTGAGTTTGACGAACAATCGCGGTGTTTGTGGCATCTTGAAAACGCCTTTCAGGTGTTGCTCAAACCAGAGAAGTTGGGTGATGGCGTGTTCATCGGTGTGCCGGTGGTCGAGGTGTGGCGCGATGCTGAAGCGCACCTGCTCGTCCGGCAGGTTCCGCCAATTCCAGGCCATGTTGTCAATGTGAGCGTGAAAGTCGTTGGCGGGCGAGAGCCAGAGGATCGGGCAAGTGATGCGCGGGAGGTAGGCGTTGTCAGAGATACAGGCCAATTCCAGCGTGGCGACCTTCTTTTTCTCACAGCCGGGCAGATCGGTCTGGCTTTCGAGGATGTGGCCGGAACCGCCGCAAGAGGGGACGGCGGCTTTCACGCGTTTGTCAATGCCGGCGAGGTTGGTGGTGAGTTTACCACCCATGGAATGGCCGCAAACGCCGATGCGAGCTGGATCAACTTCGGATTGTTGTTCGAGAAACGTGATGGCCCGCCGGGCGGCAAGGAGGACGAGGAACCAGTTGCTGTTGCGCGGCGATTCGACGGCGTCGAGCGTAAATTCGTCCGGCGTGAGCGGCCCCGCAAAATGATTGTTCTTGTTGCGTTGCGGGGGATGCGTGCAATCCAGCGCGCCCCAGTCGGTATTCGGGTCGCCGGGCATCCAGTTTTCGAGACGGGTGTTTCCGCCCCAGTTGATGGATATGGCGGCATAGCCATTCTCGGCGGCATGTTTTACCACGTCCAGGCTCGCGCTCTGTCCGCCACCATGGATGTGCAGGAAGGCGGGAAGCATTTTCTGTCCTTGCGGAAAGGCGTAGTAGGCGAGCATCCGCGACTTTTGTCCCTTGAACGTGCCGATGGTGTAGCGGACAAGGCGGAAGACGGCGTTGTTCGCGGACCATTCCTTGACAAGCTCAACTTCGAGCGATTCGGCGCGGGGGTCGTAATCGCCCCAGAGTTCGTCCAATGTTGTCGGCACCCGCCCGTTTTGGAGCGGCGGCAGTGAATCGGCTGCCGGAGCGGGGCCACCGACGAAGGCCAAGACGACCATGACAAAAGCCCGGTGACAGTTGGCGAGTTTTCCGATGACGGTTTTCATGTCACGCACTTCGTTTCCGGTCTCCGAGAATGTCGCGGGACGTCGCGGGAACCCGGCTTTGCGCGCGACGGCAGATTCCGCCGCTCGTAAGCATGGCTCGTTGGATTATTCCAGGGTGGCACGGGCGATCTCGCCGCGCAGTTGGGCTTCGCCGGGTTCCTTCTCAAAGACGCCATAGAACATCGAGACGGTATCCAGCCAGAGCGTGATTCGGTGGAAATCTTCCGGGGAGAGTTTCACGTCGTGGTGCCCTTTTTCCAGCATGGCGACGAGACGGGAGGCGCGCGCTCCGAACTGGCCGGGGACGGTGCGATAGTGGTCGCCGTAGCGGGTGAAACCATATTTCACAAGGTTGTTGTAGGAGGCGTAGAACTTGTTCTGGATCGGTTCGCGTTTGAGGTTGGGCGCTTTGCCGGGGTGTTGGTCGTGGCAGGAAACACAGTTGCGGTCGAGCACGGGCTGGACAAGGCGCGGATAGCTGAACGGGTTGGAGCCGTCCACGTCGGGTTTCGGTTCCGACGGTGGGCGTTGAAGGGCGAGCGGGATTCGCTCGGTGGTGGCGGCGGTTTTGTGTTTTGGCTCGTGGCAGCCCTGGCAGACGAGTTTTTCGCCGTGGCGGACGGCGGTACCGGAGCGCATGGATTGGATGGCCATGCCGCGCTCGTCCACGAGTTGGAAGAACAACTCGCGGTAGGCGGGGACTTTGAAATGGGCGCTGCCGTCGGCCTCGATGGGTACGGTGCCGAGAACCCAGCGGGCCGGCACGAGCGAGTCGCCGGCTTCGGCGATGCGGTGGCCGGTTTCGTGCGGGCGTAATCCGCCGGAGGGGACGGAGCATGGAAGAAGTTGGTAGATACGGATTTCCCTGGCCTTCAGGTTTTCCGGCCAGGGGCGCAGGGTGTCGTAGATGTTGACGACGGCCATGGTCCCTTCGCCGGGGTCGCCGGGTTTGACGGGTTGGGCATTGGCGGTCAACTGTGGGTTGACGGTGATCGGTGGTTTTGCGGTGGGACGCAGAGGGATTGGGTTGTGACAGGCGATTTCCGGGTCGCGGTAGAGGAGTTCTTTGTTGCCGAAGGCATCCACCAGGTAGATGCCATAGTTGCCGGGGGTGTGTTTTGTCTTCACGCCGTTCATGGCAACGTCATAGACGCAAAGGAAATAGTTTTCGCTCAGCGGCCAGGCGGTGCCATAGACTTCGCGGCCACCCTGGCTTTCCGGGAACCCGACCTCGGGGGTGAGTCGTTTGACCGGCCCCATCGCGTCGTCGTCCTTGACGCGCGGGTCAATGATAATCAGAGAGCCGAAGGCCTGGCCGTGGTGCGGGGCGGCGGTGGCGACATATTTGGGCGAGTTGGGAATGGGACGGACGTTGAGTTCCATGTCGGCGCGTTGTTGGCGAACGGCGAAATTGCCGTGCAAAGCGCGCGGATCGGTGCCGTCAAGGCGGGTGATCCACGGCACGTGCGCCACGCAACCGTGGCGATCCACATAATCCCAGCGTGTCCAGACAATCCGCCCGTCGTGGGTGACGCTCGGATGCCATTCGTTGCTGTCGTGGAAGCTGAGGAGGTTGATGTCGGTGCCGTCGGGATTCATATCGAAAAGGTTGTAGAGCGGGCAGGCGCGTCCGCAACGAAGATAACCGCCGCGGCGCTCGCTGATGAAAGCGATCCGACCGTTGGGCAACCAGCAGGGATCAAACTCGTTCCAGGTACCGTCGGTGAGTTGTTCCAGCCCGGTGCCGTCCACGTTGACCTTGAAGAGATGATAGCAGCGACCGGCGTCCCAGTGGCCGCGAGTGGGGTCGGTGTGAAACTTCTGGTCGCGGTCGCCCTTGCATTCGCAGTAGGCAAACAGGATTTGTTTCGCGTCGTAGGAGAGCGCGGGCGAGAGAAACGCGCCGCCTTCGGTCAGGTCGCCGCTGAGCCGTGTTTCACCATTCCAGTGCAACTGGGCGTTGGCGCCGTTGCCGCCGATGAGGCGTTGCCCTTTGAGGCGGCCTTTCTCGACAACGGAATGGGCCAGCAGGTCGCGCACTTCGGGGTTTTCGCCAAACGGATTCTTCAACACATACAGGCCGCCACCGGGACGGGCGGCAATACCGTAGAATTGGTCGCACATGTGGTTGTAGATGGCGCGGTGGCGTTTGATGAACAGAATCTCGTCGAAATTCAGGAGCGGGTTTGAAAACGCAATCTGACGACGCAACGCGCAGGCCTGCTCAAACAGGCCACGGCGCGCCGCCAGATCGGCAACGGGGATGTTGGTGCAGGCGTGTTGAAGTTTCGCCAGCGCCGCGTCAAATCCCGGCGTCTTCAGGTCGTCCAGCAACGCCGCAACACGGCGCACCACGATGTCGGCGGGATCGCGGTCGGTGGGCCAGATGCGGGCAGCGGGATGATAGGTCTCGGCGGCGAACCTGTCCAACGCCACCCGTTGCTGGAGGTCGCGTTGAAGCGCGGCAAACTGACTGTCGAGTTCCTCGGCTCGCGCCTCGGCAGCGGTCAATGGGCGCGGGGCATCGCCGGAAAGAACCTGGAAACGGACCACTCCGTTGGCGCGGTCCCGATCCTCGCCGACGAATGCCTCGAACCGCTCGTACCTGCCGTCGAGCTTGAACCGCAGCTCGCTGTCGGCATGAACCCAAAACCCATCGCGAAACGTCTGCTCGCCGATACACAGCGGATGCCCCAGCCAGTTGGTGTTCAGCAGCAGCCGTCCCCACCCCACACGGACCGAAATCGGCGTGAGAGCGGTCAGAGGAGTGACCGTTCCGTCTTGCGCAACGAGACGCGGTTCGCCCCAGATATTGCAGTTGGCGGTGCCCTGTTCGCAGGAGGTCAACAGGCGCAACACGCGCACGCCGGCGACATTGACGGACACCTTTCGCGCCGGGCCGTCGCCGCGTACCGGACCGCTGTCATACGGCTCAAACGCGACCCCGCTGGTCACACACAGCAGCCAGATGACAGCGATTTTGTTCATGTCTAAACTTTTCCGGGTTTGCGCAACAGCATTTCGACGTCCTTGCGCGGCAGACATTCAACATGATCCCCCGCGCGCACGATGACCGAGCTGGCCAACTCGAAAAAGACCGCTTTTTGAAAGGCATCGTCAAACGTCCCACCCACTGTCACCAGACCGTGGTTGCGCAGAATCGCCATGTCGTGCGACGCCATGGCGGCCACAACCGCTCGCGCCAGCGCTTCGCTACCCGGCGGCAGGAACGGCACAAGGGCAATCCGGCCGATGTAATACGGGATTTCCGGAATCACAAAAAAGTTCACCCTCTCCAAGTCGCGGCGACAGGCCAGTGCCGTCGCAAACGGCGTCTGAAAATGCAATACCACGCTCACGTCCGGCCGGGCGCGCAACACGCCCGCATGGAATCCGGCCTCCACGGACGGCTTGACGCTGTTCAACCGCCCACCATCCGCAATGCGAACCACGGCAATCTGATCTGTCCGAATCTCTCCCAACCACGTCCGCGTGCCGCTGACCAGCATCCGTTCGTCATCCACCCGCCAGGACATGTTGCCGCTGCTGCACTGCATCAGACGATGTTCCTTCGCCGCCCGATGACAGGCCGACGCAAAGGTCGCCAGTTGTTTTCGGGAAATCGGTTTCATCACAAGTGTCGGTGTACACCGAACCACGGCACAAGTCGAGCTTCGCTCCGGCAACAGCGCCGTCCGTTTCAGCAGCTCGTGGCGGTTGGCACCGGTTCTTCCCGAACAACGACGCGGAACCCGATCTTGCGGCCTCCTGGCAGGGACGATACTCAATGCGAAAATTTCAAACACACCACGCCAACCGGGACAGCGATCGGAGCCACACCGATCCACGCGAGCCGCAGCCAGCTCATTTCCTGCCGTGGTAGGCGTCGTTCATCTTCGGATCGAGAAGACGAACACCGGCATCGTCATGAACGTTGGCGGCCTCGGTGATGATGGCGCCTTCGGGGCCGCCGTACTGCCAGTGATGCGCGCCGACGCGGTTGAGCGAAACGAACTCGCCGGGGCTGGCGAGCACTTCATGTTGGACGGTCACGGTGCCGTTGGCGTGGCATTTCGGGATTACGACCTCTGGCGACAGATTCGGTTCACCTTCGCCGACAATGTGAGACATGCCGTGGCGCACAAGCCAACCTTCCAGTTTGGCTGGATTTTTGTCGGTAGCCACGTGCCAGTGTTCGGGCAACATCTGTTTGGGCAATAGAAACAGGTCCATGAGCATGTAACGGTCTTTCTCGTTGTTCTCATACATGATGCAGCCCAACCCGCACTCGGCAAATCGTCCCGTGCCGAAATCGGTCACGACAAGTTTCGCGCGCAGACCGGGAAACACCGGATAGCCGTGATACTTCATCAACGTCAGATAAGCGTCTTTCGCCTTCTCCACCAGGAAGTTACCCTTGGCGTCGTAGAATTGCGCGTTAGTGAATCGCGGTAGCCGCGGGGCGCCCACGGCTGTTGCCGCCGCCAACAACATCATTGCCATCAACAGCTTCTTCATGCTCATGTTCCTCCTCGTTCGCGTTTCTCTTCCGAGGTCGGTACCTTCATGCCTGTCCGTATCGGCAACCGCCGTTGTCGCACGGAAATCGGGCAAGCCTTCTACTGACGATTGCGCTGTCCCTACCACGAACCGCCGTATCGTCCATTGGATTCCAAGCAAGCGGTTACTCGCAGTGGTTCATCGGGAATGAAGATGGATTTTTCCGCGGATTTGTTCAAGTTTCTTCGTGCGCGCAGTGTCGTTGCCGATCCCAAGTCGTTTTCGATCGCATCCGTCGCCGCTCCAATGACAGCGAATCGGCCACGTTCGCACAGTTACGGCGAACAGGCTTTCGAATGGGACAACCCACTCTGGGTTGTCCACTCCGCCGATGGGCAAGCTGGAAACTTGCTTCCCGTTGGGTGCGGCTGCGCCGCGTCAGAGCGATTTGAGGCCGTCGTCGAGAGCCGCCAGCACTTCCCGAATCGTTTCGGGGGTTTCATCGCCCATGTGCCCGATCCGGAACGTCTTGCCTTTCAGCGGGCCGTAACCGCCATCAATGAGAATCTTGTGTTTGTCTTTGACGATTTTTTGGAGACGGGCGACATCAATGTTTTTGTTGTTCTTGACGCAGGTGAGGGTCACGGATTCGTAACCGTCCTTCGGGAACAACTCGAAACCGTTGGCTCTGGCCCATTCGCGGGTCATTCGGGCCATGGCAAGGTGGCGGGCATAGCGGTTTTCCAAGCCTTCGGCGAGGATTTTGTCCGCCTGATGTTTGAGGCCATACACGTGCGGAATGCTGGGCGTGGATGGCGTCATGTTTTTGTCGTGATTGGCCTTGAACTCCAGGAAGTCGAAGTAGTAGCCGCGATTGGGCACGGTGGCAGCCTTTTTGAGGGCTTTTTCGCTGACACCGAACACCGCAAATCCCGGCGGCAACGCCCATGCCTTCTGCACACTGGCCAGCATGACATCTAGGCCGAGCGCGTCCATCTCGATCTTGACGCCGGTCATGGAACTGACGGTATCCACAATGAAGACAACCTCAGGATATTTTTTCACGACAGCAGCAATGTCGGCGATGGGGTTCATGAGACCGGTCGAGGTCTCGTTGTGGATGAGAGTGATCGCATCGAACTGGCCGGTCTTGAGTTTGGCGTCCACCATTTCGGGCAGGATCGGTTGTCCCCATTCGACCTTGAGGGCTTCGGCTTCCTTGCCCAGGCGTTTGGAGACATCAAACCACTTGTCCGAGAACGCGCCGCAACAACAGTTGAGGACCTTTTTGCTGACCAGGTTGTTGACGGCGGCTTCCATGACCCCCCAGGCGGAGGAGGTGGACAGGAAAACGGGATTCTTGGTGTAAAGGATCTGCTGCAGTTTGGGTTGGAGCGAGGCGTAAAGCTCCTGGAATCCGCTGCCGCGGTGACCGATCATCGGCTGACACATTGCCGCAAAGGTATCGGGACTGACTTCGATGGGGCCGGGAATATGTAGTTTGACGTGATCTCGTGCCATAGGCGTATAAGTTTCCTCTCTTTTCGCGTGACATCGCGAAGCGCGAAAATCAGTATAGTGAGAACGGGTGAAAATCAACCTAATTCCTCGGCGGCTATGGTGGTGACAATCAAACGTTACGGGTTGATCGCCGTTTTCCTGGCCACGGCGCTGGCGGCGCTTGTCTGGCGGCTCAATCAAGTTCCTCCTGCCCCCAAAGCGGACGAACTGTTGCCGTCTTCCACCGTCTTTTTTCTACAATGCCCCGATTTTGATCGGCTCCGCGTCGAACTCCCCAAAACCGCCGCATACGCCCTCTGGCGGGAACCCCAGGTCCAAACATTTGTCCAAAGCCTGCAGCGCGCTTTTCTCGATTCACTGGGTGTGCCGAAACAACAGCAGCGAATCGGTCTGCTCTCATTCCTGGAAACCGCCAGGGGCGAGGTGTTTTTCGCTGTCACCGACCTGTCCGTCCCCTCGCGATTCGGGCAGAAAGCGGTTTTGGGCGTTGATGTCCAACAAAACCTTCTGGTCACTCGTTTGGGATTGTTCTACCGGGAGTTTCGGATGCGCGCCTGGAATCCAAAGGCTCGTTTTTACACCCAACAACGCCACGGCATCCGATACCGGGTCTGGGAACTGACGCCCCGGTTTCGTGTTTATCACGCTTTTTTGAATTCTCTGCTGGTGTACAGCCTCGATGAAGAGACGCTTTGCGCGCTGTTGGATCGTTTCACGGGAAATGTGCCCAAAAACTTCATCCCTCTCCGCGGAGCCGCCGAATATCAGGACGCCGTGCGCCATCTGCGTCCCGCCCCGGTGCTGGCCGTCTATGTGAACCCCACGTTGTTCCCCAAAACATGGGGCTTGTCGCGCTGGTTGTCCCGCGCGGACGCGATTGCGCTCGGCACAACATTTCTCGACGGCCAGGTCCGTGATCTCCTCTATTGCGCTTATTTCACGCCGCAAACACCGCCCCCGCCACTGGCGCGTTTGCAGACCATCGTGTTGACCACCCCCAAAACGGTCTTTTACCACGCCGCCAGTGCCGATTGGGAAACAAGCTATCGTGAATGGGCCGAGTGGTTGCGCCAGTCAGAGAATCCGCATCTGGCGGAGTTTCCCAGCCGCTTTGAACAGGCACTCCGCCGCAATGACATTCGCCGCTACGATGACCTGTTTCGGTTCCTCGGCCCCGAAACCGCTCTCCTCGCCACCTGGCGGCAGGGCGCTCGCCTGCCCGATCTCGCGCTCGTCGTCGCCTTGCAACCGGCGGCCCCACTCCGACTTCGCCTGGATGTCGCCATGACCGCGCTCAAAAACGCGGCTTTTCCATCCGAACCCTCACTTCCGTGGGATGTCACATCATTCCACGGCGAGACGTTGTACACGCTGCGACTTTCCACCACCTCGCTCGCCCCGACCTACTTTACAACGGACAGGTATCTGGTCATCGCTTCCTCACCCGACCATGCGCGCGAACTCATCCATCAATTGAAACAGCTCGTCCCCACGCTGGCAATGAACCCCAACTACCAACACGCCATGAAACGGCTTCCCTCCCGTTTCTCGACCACGCTCTACTGCGATCTGCGCTCGATCGTGCCCGCCCTCTGGGCGCTGGATCAAACCTCCCTTCGAATCGCTCCGACTCCCTGGATTCGTCCCGACAAACTTCCTCGCGCCGAGGTTCTGACCCGACACCTCTCCACCGTGGCTTCCACCACCCTGGCCGAAACTCGTGGCAAAACCACCGTCACCATCTCTTCCCTCGGTCAACCTCTCACCCTCTGTCTGGGCGCGTTGGCCGTTTACCTGGCCGCCCGCCCTCATTGCCAAACTAATCCAATCGCAGCCACAACGTCTTCAAGTAGGGAGCCTCCCCCTCTGTCACTCGAAAATCCCACGGAGTCGTCGCAAACTCCATCTCCCTGACCTCGCGTCCGGATTGCGCCACGGCATCGCGCACGACCTTCTCAAATCGGTCCGCCCGAAGCGCCCGGTGATTGGTGGAACAAAACAACCACCCACCCGCCGCCACCAACGACGCCGCGGCGGCCGCCAGTTTTCCATAATCGCGATCGGCTTGAAAGGAGCGTCCCTGTTTGGTCGTGGAAAACGTTGGCGGATCCAAGATCACCGCGTCCCATCGCCGACCGCGTCCGGCGAATCGTCGGAACCAGTCCAACACGTCGCCAACAAGAAATTCGTGTTCATCCGCCGCCAGGCCGTTGGCGCGGAAATTTTCCCGGCCCCAGTCCAGGTAGTGGCGGGAGAGGTCCACGCTCGTGGTGAGGGCGCCCGATTTCGCCGCCGCCACCGAGAAAGCGCAGGTATAGGCAAAGGTGTTGAGCAACGTTTTGCCGCGCAGGTCCATTTGCAGGAGCCGCCACCGGTTCTCGCGTTGATCCATGAACAGACCCGTGGACAATCCTTCGCCGAAGCCGACGAGAAACGTCAACCCATTCTCGCGCACCGCAAATCGGGATTCCGCTTCGCCGCGAACACAGCGCGGGACGGTGCGTTTCTGTCGGGTGCAAATCTGCTCGTAAATTGGCCCGTCGAGACGCTCGTACAGGGCAGCGTTCACCGATTCGGTCTGCCACTGCGCCAGCAACCGGCCCGCATACGAGTCCACAATCAGCCCGGCAAATCCGTCGGCGGCGTCGCTCAACAGTCGAAAAGCATTGGTGTCTTCATCAAAAATCAATTCCCGAAACTCGCGGGCCGCCGTCAGCGCGTCGCCGGTCACAAACGATGCCGGCACCGACGCCTCCAATGTCAGCGGCGTCTTCGTCTGCGGGTGTTCGATGCGGAGTCGGTGGGCGTGCAACATCAGTCGTGGCGCGGGCGGGCCGCCGTAGCGCGTGTCGCCAAGAATCGGGAATCCATTGTCAGCGGCGTGTCGGCGGATTTGGTGTGTTTTACCGGTGAGCGGGCGCGCCCGCACCAGGAAGGCGCTGCCGTGTGGCTGAAGAAACTCGAACTCGGTTTCCGCGTCGGCAGAGCGCGCGACGAACCTCTGTCGCCGCGGTCGTTGCGCCGACAACAGGAGATACTCTTTGCTCACCTGCCGCGATTCGAACTGCCGACTCAACGACTGGTTGGCCTGTCGGTTCTTTCCGAAAAGCAGTACACCGGAGGTCTCTTTGTCGAGTCGGTGAATTACTGAAAGCGGTCCGTGACGTCGTCGCAGCCATTCAAACATTCCCTCTGGGGCGTATGAGTCAGGTTTGTGGGTGTTGATCCCGGAGGGTTTGTGAACCGCCAGCAGATGTTCGTCTTCGAAGAGAATCAAGGCTGCCTCTCCACAAGCCTTTTTCCCTTCCTACTCCACCACCGCCAGCCGCAGCGCCCCCGCTCCGCCGGGGCGCACCTGGCTGACCCGCCCGCGCACGTGGCGGACAATTTCTTCTGCCAAGCGACGGCAGGCGTCATTCCAGCGTTTTGCCCCGCGCAATCGCATCACGCACGTTCGCAATCCCCAGAGAGTCATGACCTCCAGTTGCTCATCGCGGGCGGCTCGCAACGCGCCGTCCAGATGCGCGAAGAAATTCAGTTCCGAAACCGTTCCCGCTTCTGTCGTCATTTGATCGAGTCGGATTTCTGCCTGCCGATGCCGTCGCTGATAGGCTGCGGCGATCTCCGTGTAACCCAGCACTCCTAGGACTCCCGTCACCACATTGACCAGTTCGACTTCGTCAATCATCTGGCTCTCGCACTCGCGACAAATGAACTCGCGCACCGCAATGGCCACCGCCTCCGCCAGGGTCCAATCCTGGCATCCCACCGCCGTGGCGGCGCGGTGAATCGAGGCAGCCAGCCGCAGTTCCTCGAACGGTCTGGCCCGTCCGTCGGCACCACGTACCCAGCCCGTATCCTGACACGGCAGAATCATCGTTTCTTCATCCGTTTGCGGTGTTTTTTCCGGGGAGTCGCGGGCCGGAGTTGTTTACGGCTCAGTTGTTTAATCTCCTGGATGAACTGGTCGGCATCACAGAACTGCCGGTACACCGAGGCAAACCGGACGTAGGACACCTCATCCAGTTCTCGCAGATACTGCATCACCCGTTCTCCGATCACTGAGGAGGGTACTTCCCGGACAAACTCATTTTGCAATTCCGTCGTAATCCGATCCACCAGTCCTTCGATCTGGCTGGTGGTAACCGGGCGTTTCTCGCACGATTTCTCGATCCCCATCAACAATTTGTGCCGGTCAAAATCCTCGTACTGCCCGTTGCGTTTCTTCACCCGAAGCCGCTCGCGATAGACCTCCTCGTACGTCGTAAACCGCGTTCCGCAACGCAGACATTCCCGACGCCGCCGCGTCGAGGTGCCATCACGGCTCTCGCGCGAGTCAATCACTTTGTCGTCTTGTGCGGCGCACTTGGGACATCGCATGGCAAGGGGAACGCCCTCCTGGCGCCTTTTGCTACCATGCCCGCCCCGCCGAATCAAGCGCACAGAGACAATGAGACAACGCCCGTCGCCAGAAAGCGAATCTGAACACCGCCAGCACCCTGACAGCAGGACAATGTGTTGCGCGGTGCGATGCCTGTTATGCAATTATCGCACCGTGCCGTTGGAAAATCCGGGCTTCGGCGCGATACCCCGAAACGGCACGGGGCATCACTCCCTACAAATCACGGGTGGCAGCATCAAGATATGTCCGTCGCCAGGGCGACGGAACACACTCCTTTGACAACGGCTCACTGGTTGACGTGAACGACTTTGGCGGGCGGGAACCCGTTGAAATGGGTCGAGGAAGCGTGGCTGTAGGCGCCGATGTTTTCGCTGTAGAGCAGGTCGCCCAGTTGCAGGTCGGCGGGGAGTTGTTCCGCCATCGAAATCACATCCAGCGCGTCGCAGGTCGGACCGAAGACCGAGCAAATCTGGGTTGGGCCGCGTTTGAACGACTTCAGGTGATAATGGCAGTGGTCAAAAATGACGCCGCTAAAGGTGTGATACACGCCGTCGTCAATGTAGTAACAGAGTTTTCCGTCGCGCACGGCCTTGCCGATGATTTTGGAGATGGCGACGGCGGCGGTGGCGACAAGAAAACGTCCCGGCTCAGCCAGAATCTGGATTTTCTTCGGAAAGAGCCGGTCGAGTTCGCGGTTGATGACCTTGGCCAGTTCGCGGAACGGGCGGACACTTTCGTCGTACGGGGCCGGAAATCCGCCGCCGATGTCGAGCAGGAACATCTTGTTGTAGCCGCGGTCCTGGGCTTCCTTGAAGACGTTGGCGGCGAGATTGATGGCGGCCACGTAGTTGTCGAAGTTGGTCGTCTGGCTGCCAACGTGGAAGCTCAATCCCTCGACCGTCAATCCCGCTTTGTCCGCGGCAAAGATGAGGTCCACGGCCTCGCCCGGCGCGGCGCCGAATTTCGAGGACAGCTCAACCATGGCGCCGGTGTTGGGCACTTTGAGGCGCAGGGCTAGGCCGGCCTGGGGAGCGTATTTCTTGATTTTGCGGATTTCCTCGTAGTTGTCGTAAGTAACCAGCGGCTTGTACGGGTTCAGTTCCTGAAGGGTTTCGTTGGCCTTGATCGGGTTGGCGTAGATGATTTTGTCCCAAATCCAGTCCTGTCGCTCTTTGTCGGGCAGGTCTTTGATGTTTTCATAGACGATCCGGAACTCCGGCATCGAGGCCACATCAAAACTGCAACCAGCTTCGTAGAGTGTCTTGACAATGGCCGGATCGGAGTTGGCCTTGACCGCGTAATACGCCTGCACTCGGGGCAGGTATTTTTTGAACGTGGCGTAGTTTTTCCGCAACTGGTCGTGGTCAACCACAAACAACGGTGTGCCGTGTTCGGCCGCCAGTTTTTTCAATTCGCGCCGTGAAATCATCTCAGTCTCCGTCGGTGATCAGGAAGTTCTTGAACTGCCAGACATCGGTGCGGTCAATGTCGGGGTTGTTGTAGCCGTTGAAGGCGTTGACATAATGCTTGAGCGGCGTCCAGTCGTACGGTTTGGAGATGAATTTGCCCAGGTACGGTTTTGAGATTTTCAGGATGTACTCGTGCGGGAGGTCATCCGGCACGCAAACGCCGCGAGAAGGATTTTGGATCATCCACATGGTGGCCGCAACGACGCTGATGGCCACCTGCATCGTGGTGGCGTTCTGATGCGGAACCAAGCGACGGGATTCCTCGATGCTGAGGTCGCTGCCGGTCCACCAGGAGTTGTAGGCGTGCCCCATGATCAGGGCGCCGAGGATGTCTGAACCGCTGACGATGTCGTCGTTGAGGATTCGCTGGCGTTCCTGCAGTTTGTAGTCGTAGCCGCGCAGTTCGTTGAGCGAGGCGATGGCCGCGTCCGATGGGCAATAGGCGTAATGGACGGTGGGGCGGTAGATGGCTTTGCCGTCTTCCCAGACGGTGAGTTTATCGGAAATGGTGAACGCTTCGCCGTGGCGAACGACCATGCCGCGGATACAGTAGTTGGGCACCCAGGAGACCACCCAGGTGTTGATGCCCATGCGGGCGAGGCAAATCTGGTTGCGTGGACCTTCGGTGTGTTCGTAGGCCAGCGGCGGCAAGGTCTTCTCGTGTGTACCCCACCCCATTTCGGCGGTGGTGGTACCTTCTTCGCGGAACCCTTCCACGCTCCAGGTGTTGACGAACTCGCCCACTTCCTTTGGTTTGTCTGTGATCTGGGTATCGCGTTCGCTGCAATGAATCACCTTGACGCCAAGTTTCATGGCAAGGTAGTTGAACTTCTGATCCTTCATCAACTGCTGAATCTCTTCGGCCTCTCTGCCGCTGACCTTCTTGTCGGCCAACAGGCGTTTGCCGATGTCGAGCAAACCTTGCTTGGTGAAATGGGAGATCAAACCGGGGTTGGCGCCGTGCTCCACCACCGCCGTCGGTCCCGGCTCGGTCCAGGTCGCGACCATTTTGCGGATGTTCATGTGCCGCCAGTACAGCGTCATCCGTTGTGGGGGAGCGTCCTTGGCATTCTCATAGGGATCCCACAACTCCACGGAGGTGTTGACGTAGAGCACGCCATTGTCATGGCACCACTGGAGGATTTCGCAACAATCAATGTTCCATGCGAGATCAATCAAAACGTCACCGGCCGAGAGGTATTTGCCCAGCAACGTCGTCATGTTGTCGCGGGTGATGCGTTTCTGGACAAATTTGACGCCGCGCGCCAGCCACGGGCGCAGAATTTCCTTGCGGTTCTCAAAGTCCATCACCGTGATGTTCTTCATCGGCACCTTGATATGCTTGGCCAGAATCGGTAACGCGCATTGGGCAACCGCGCCGTAGCCGACAAACAAGATTCGTTTGTTGAAGTCAATCATGATTGATGTCTCCTCGCTGGTTGTTTTGTATTTGGCGGAAACTGTCGCCGGTGACAAGCCTATTTGAGCAACCAAAGCGTCATTATTTTGTACACCAGTTTTGCGGCGAGAAAATCCGGGCCAATCATGCCCGGAATGGGCGAAAGCTCCACCACATCAAACACCGGCATCCGCGCCGCTTCACGACAAACCGTCCGCACAATGTCCAGCGTCTGCTGCCAGGTCAGGCCGCCCGGTTCGGGTGTACCGACCGCCGGCATGATGGACGGATCCAATCCGTCGAGGTCCACGGTCAGGAACACGGTCTTACCGCGAACAAACTCGGCCAGCCGCGGCAGCCAACCGGTTTCATCGGCAAAGACGATTTGCACCCGGTCGGTGCTTTTGCGGAATTGGTCCTCTGCCGCCGCGAGGTTGCGGACACCGATCTGAAAAATCGGACATGTCTCGACAATCCGCCGCGCCGCGCAGGCATGACTGTATTTCGAGCCTTCGTAGCTGTCCCAGAGGTCCGCATGCGCGTCAACCTGCACGCACACCAGGCCGCTCGCGCCCTGCGCCCGCGCCAACCCGCGAACAACTCCGGCGGAAATGGTGTGTTCCCCGCCCAACACCGCCAGCAGCTCGCACCGGGGCAGCGTGCCGGCCACGGCCTCCTCGACCGCGGCGATCATCGCTTCCGGCGATTGCCGTTGCGGGGCCAACGGCGGCAGCGTGTGCACGCCAAACCGGACACCCGGTTCACATTCAAATTCGTAGTCGTAAATCTCAATGGCGCGCGACGCCGTCAGGATGGCCGATGGGCCGTAGCGCGTTCCCGAGCCGTAACAAACGGTGGCATCGTACGGAACCGGCAACACCCACGCCCGCGCCGCTTCGGGCGTCGTCCGTTCCTTGGGAAGGTTCAAAAAACCCCATGGTGACTGAAAAAGGGTCTCGTTCATGGCCCCTAATGTCGCCATCCCCCACCCGGTGGTCAACCCAAAAGCGCCTCAATTTTCACTCCGGTCCCGAAACCAGATTGCGTGCCACAGCGCGCCACCGCCATGATGCCCCTCCTCAACACCGTGTGATGACAGGGAAAATGACCGGGGGGCTGGCCGTTGAGGAAATTTCGAACAAACACTTGACATGTTTCCACACCCGTTTTAGAAGTAAGTGCTTACTAACATGAAAACCGCCACAACACGAGTACCCGCCGCGCGACGCCGCCAGCAGATTCTGGAGGCGGCCACCGAGTTGTTTGCCCGGCAAGGTTTTCACGGAACCACCACCCGACAGATTGCCGAGAAGGTTGGGATCAAAGAAATCATCCTCTTCCGTCTCTTCCCCACCAAGCAAGACCTCTACTGGGCAGTCATTGAAGCCACGATGCAAAAAAAACAGGCCACCCAAAACATTCCTGAACTGTTGAAGTCGGGCCTGGATGATCGAACCTTGTTTCGCTCGCTGGCTCTCAGCATGATGGAGCGTGATGCCCAGGATCCCACTCTGGTCCGTCTGCTGTTTTTCAGCGCGTTGGAAGCGCACGAACTCTCCCATCGTTTCGCCCGCACGTACGTGGCCGACTTCTACAAGACCATTTGCGACTACATCCAGCAACGCATCCGCGACGGCGCCTTTCGCAAGGTGGACCCGTTGTTCGCCGCGCGCGCCTTCTTTGGGATGGTTTTCCAGTATTCGCTGGGGTGTCAGCTTTTTGGCGTCAAATTCGAACCCAAGAAAGCCGCCGACACATTTACCGATCTCTGGTTGAAAGGAATGCAACAATGAATGTTCTCCGAAAAAGCCCTGTATGGTTGCTGCTCACGCTGGCAGCCGCCTCCTGCTCGCGCGCGCCGCAGACGCCGCCGCCGATGATGGGGCCGCCTGAAGTGGCCACGGTCACCGTCGCGCCGCAACAGGTCATGTTGACCACCGAGTTGCCGGGGCGGACGGCTCCCTATCTGATTGCCGAGATTCGCCCACAGGTCAGCGGGCTGTTGTTGAAACGGCTCTTCACGGAAGGCAGCGATGTGAAAGCGGGCGATCTGCTTTACCAGATTGACCCGGCGCCGTTCGAAGCGGCTCTGAACAACGCGCAGGCGGCGCTGGCTCGCTCGGAGGCGAACTTGCCGGCGCTTCGCGCCCGCGAAGAACGGCTCCGCAAGGCGTTGGCCGACAAAGCCGTTAGCCAACAGGATTACGACGACGCGGCGGCGGCGTTGCGTCAGGTCGAGGCCGACATTCAATACTGGCGCGCATCGGTCGAAACGGCGCGGATCAACCTCGGTTACACGAAAATTACCGCCCCGATTTCCGGGCGTATCGGCAAGTCCAGCGTGACCGATGGCGCGATTGTGACCGCCTATCAGACGGTGCCGTTGGCGACCATCCAGCAGTTGGACCCGATTTACGTGGATGTGCCACAGTCCACTGCCGAGTTACTGCGGCTGCAGAAACGCCTGGCCAGTGGACAACTGAAAGCGGATGGTGATACGCAGCGAGCGGTGCAACTGGTTTTGGAAGACGGCACGAAGTACCCGTTGGAAGGAACGTTGCAATTTCGAGATGTCACGGTGGACCCGACAACGGGAACAGTAACGTTGCGGATGGTGTTCCCGAACCCGAACGCCGTTTTGTTGCCGCACATGTTTGTGCGGGCCGTACTCAAGGAAGGCGTCCAGGAAAATGCGATTTTGGTGCCGCAGCCGGCGGTGGTGCGCGATTCGAAGGGGAACCCGATGGTGTGGCTCGTCAACGCCGAAAAGAAAACCGAGCCGCGCCCGCTGGTGTTGGAGCGAGAGGTTGGCGACAAATGGCTCGTGACCGCCGGGCTGGCCCCCGGAGATCGGGTCATTGTGGAGGGATTGTTGAAAGTGCGCCCTGGTATTCCGGTCAAAGAAGTCCCATTAGCCACGCCCTCAACGCCAACCCAACGGTAAGGAAGGTACCCCATGTTGTCGAAATTCTTCCTGGATCGTCCGGTCTTCGCATGGGTGATCGCCATCATGATCATGGTATTGGGCGGATTGGCGATCCATTTGCTGCCCATTGCCCAATATCCGCCAATCGCGCCACCCTCAATTGCGATTACGGCGTCTTATCCGGGCGCCTCGGCGGAAACCGTCGAGAACAGTGTCACCCAGATCATCGAGCAGAAGATGACCGGGCTGGACAACATGATTTATTTGTCTGCCACCAGCGATTCGGCGGGTTCGTCGCGCATCGAATTGACATTCAAACCCGGCACCGACCCGGACATTGCGTGGGCTAAAGTCCAAAACAAACTGCAACTGGCCATGTCGGCTCTGCCCGACGCCGTGCAGCGCGTCGGCATCTCCGTCAACAAATCCACGCGCAACTTCCTGTTGGTTATCGGGCTGGTCTCCGAAGATGGCAGCATGGACAGCAACGATCTGCAGGACTACGCGCAATCGAACCTGGAAAAAGTCCTGGCGCGCATCCCCGGTGTCGGTGAAGTGATGCAGTTTGGCACTCAATACGCGATGCGAATCTGGCTGAATCCCGACAAGCTGACGCAATACAGTCTGACCGTGGAAGATGTGATCCAGGCATTGCGCGCCTACAACGTCGAAGTTTCTGCCGGCCAGTTGGGCGGCGCGCCGGCTCTGAAAGGGCAACGTCTGAACGCTTCCATCGTGGTTCAAAACCTTCTGAAAACACCGGATGAATTTGCCGCCGTTCCGATTCGGACCAATCCCGACGGCTCGGTTGTGCGCATCCGTGATGTCGGGCGCACGGAACTGGGCACGGAGATGTACGACATGCTACGCGCCTATAACGGCAAACCATCCGCCGCCATGGCGATTCGTCAGGAACCCGGCGCCAACGCGGTGGAGACCGCCGACCGCATCAAGGCCAAATTGGCCGAGATGAGTCCCTATTTCCCCAAGGGGATGAAAGTAACGTATCCCTACGACACCACGCCGTTTGTCAAGGTGGCCATCCACGAGGTTGTAAAGACCTTGTTTGAAGCGGTGGTACTGGTGTTTCTGGTGATGTGGTTGTTCATGGGCAATTTCCGCGCCACGTTGATTCCGACGATTGCCGTGCCGGTGGTGTTGCTGGGGACGTTTGCCGTGCTCGGTGCCGCCGGCTTTTCCATCAACATGCTCACGATGTTCGCCATGGTGCTGGCCATCGGGTTGTTGGTGGACGACGCCATTGTCGTGGTGGAAAACGTCGAGCGCATCATGACCGAGGAGGGATTGCCGGCGCGCGAGGCCACGATCAAGTCCATGCACCAAATTACCCCGGCGCTGATCGGTATCGGATTGGTGTTGTCGGCGGTGTTTGGTCCGATGGCGTTCTTCCCCGGCTCTACCGGCATCATTTACCGTCAATTCTCGATCACCATCATCTCCGCCATGCTGCTCTCGGTGGTGGTGGCGTTGATTCTGACGCCGGTACTGTGCGCCGGGCTGCTCAAACCGGTACCCAAAGGCCATGAACCGGCCGAGAGCGCGATTTGGTTTTTACGCCCATTCCTCACCCGGTTTGACCGCGCATTTTTCTGGGTGCGCGATCGTTACGTGCAGGTGGTTGGCCATTCGCTGGCCAAGAAAACCCGTTACGTGGTGGTCTATGTGATCATCGTCGGCGTCATTGGCTGGCTTTTCATGCGGTTGCCCACGGCCTATCTTCCCGACGAAGATCAAGGACGGCTCATGGCGCAAATCTTCCTGCCGCCCGGCGCCACATTGGAACAAACGCAAGAGGTTGCCGATCAAGTACAACAATATTTCATGGACAACGAAAAAGAAGCCGTCCAAGGATGTCTGACGATTGCGGGTCGAAGTTTCTCCGGCCAGGCGCAAAACCTCGGCATGGTCTTCGTGGAACTGCGCGAATGGAACCAGCGTAACCGGCCCGACCTGCGCGCCAAAGCCGTGGCGGCACGTGCCATGCGGGTCTTCTCACAGTGGCGAAACGCACAGGTGTTTTGCTTCCCGCCGCCGCCGGTCATGGAACTGGGGTTCGCGCGCGGCGTGGATTTCCAGTTGCTCGACCGCGGTGGGCTTGGACACACGAAGTTGATGGACGCTCGCAACCAACTTTTGTACATGGCCTCCCAAGACCCGCGTTTGGCCAATGTCCGCCCCAACGGTCTCAGCGACGTAGCGGAAGCGCGTCTGGATGTGGACTGGGAAAAAGCCGGCGCCCTCGGCGTCCCGATCACCACCGTTCACAACACCGTTGCCGCCGCTTTTGGCAGCGCCTACGTCAACAACTTCATCCAGGGCGGACTGGTCAAGCGCGTCTATGTGCAGGCCGATGCGCCGTATCGGATGTTGCCGAAAGACCTCGACAAACTCTACGTCCGCAACACCGCCGGCAAAATGGTCCCGTTCAGTTCGCTGGTCAAATCCCGCTGGAAGACCGCTTCGCCAAAGCTCGAACGCTACAATGGGTTCCCATCGCTAAATATCTGGGGCGAACCCGCGCCGGGCCGCAGCACCGGCGAAGCGATGCGCGCCTTCGAGGAAATTGTGGCCAAACTCCCGCACGGTCTCGGCTACGAGTTCACCGGCGTCTCCTACCAGGAACGCATGGCCACCGGCCAGGCGCCGCTGCTGTATGCCTTCTCGATTCTGGTCATTTTCCTGTGTGTCGCCGCGCTCTACGAAAGCTGGACGATCCCGTTTGTAAACCTGCTGATGTTGCCGCTCGGCGTCTTCGGCGCGCTGGCGGCCACCTCGTTGCGGCACCTTCACAACGACGTTTATTTCCAAATCGGTTTCCTGACCACGATGGGGCTTTCCACCAAAAACGCCATCCTCATCATTCAGTTCATCAAACACCAGCGCGAACAGGGCCTCGGTCTCATCGAAGCCACGCTCGCCGCCGTTCGCATCCGGTTCCGGCCTGTTATCATGACCTCGCTGGCATTTTTCTTCGGCACATTACCGCTGGCCATCGCCACCGGTGCCGGTGCCGGCGCGATGAACGCCATCGGCACCGCTGTTACCGGCGGCATGATCTCCGCCACGTTCATTGACCTCATCTTTATCCCGATGTTCTACGTGCTCATCGTGCAACTGTTCGGGCGCAAAGAAAGGAAGGTGTCATGAAATACTTCCGATTCATTCCGGCTCTGCTGCTGTTGACCAGTTGCTCGCTGGCGCCGAAATACACCCGCCCCACTGCGCCCGTGCCGTCCGCATGGCCCACCGGGCCGGCCTACGAATCGAGCACCGCCCCGGCCGCCACCGACCTCAAATGGCAGGAGTTCATCACCGATCCAAAACTCCAACAGGTCGTCAGCCTCGCCCTGACCAACAATCGCGACCTCCGAATCGCCGCCCTCAATGTCGAACGCGCCCACGCCATCTACGGCATCCAACGCGACGCGCTCTATCCCTCCCTCTACGCCACCGCCAGCGTCAACAACCAGCGCGCCTCCCGCGACCTGACCCAGCCCGGTCAGCCGCGCGACACCGAACGCTACAGCGTCAACCTCGGCGTCGCCGAATGGGAACTGGACTTCTTCGGTCGCATCCGCAGCCTCAAGGACGAAGCGCTCGAAACCTACTTCGCCACCGAACAAGCCCGACGCGCCGCTCACCTGTCGCTGGTGTCCGCTGTCGCACAGGCCTACCTTGCGTTGGCAGCCGACAAGCAAAATCTTCGTCTGGCCGAGGAGACGCTGAAAACCCAACAGGATGCTCTCGATCTGGTCAAACGCCGGTTTGATCTGGGGCTGACAACCGAACTGGACGTTCACCGCGCCAAAACGCTTGTGGACACCGCGCGCGGCGAGTGCGCTCGCTACACCCAGCAGGTCGCCCAAGACGAAAATGCCCTGCAACTTCTCGTCGGCGCTCCTCTGCCCTCCCATTTGTTGCCCAACGACCTCGAACAGGTTGCTCCGCCGCGCGAAGTCGCCGCCGGTCTGCCTTCCGACGTCCTACTTCGCCGACCCGACGTATTGGCGGCCGAGCACCAACTGAAAGCGGCCAACGCCGACATCGGCGCGGCGCGCGCGGCGTTTTTCCCGCGCATCACGTTGACTGCCGCCATCGGCACCGCCAGCAGCGATTTGGCGGCCCTGTTCCGCAACGGCACCGAGACGTGGAGTTACGCGCCACAGATTGCCATGCCGATTTTCGATGCGCGCACATGGTCGGCGCACCGGGCTGCCAAGGTTCAGCGCGAAATTGCCGTGACCCAGTACGAGAAAGCCATTCAAACGGCTTTTCGTGAAGTCGCCGACGCGCTGGCCGAACGCGGGCCGCTCCGCCAACGGTTGGCCGCGCAGGAAAGTCTTGTGCAATCGCTCGCGGAGACCTGTCGGCTGGCGCAGTCCCGTTACGAGAAAGGACTCGACAGTTACCTCAGCGTCCTCGATGCCCAGCGCAGTCTGTTCGCCGCGCAACAAGGCTTGAATCTGCTGCGTCTGGCCCAACTGGCCAGTCGCGTCCGTCTCTACACCGTCCTCGGCGGCGGCTGGTGAACGGCTTTTTCCTCCTCCTGGCTGAATCGTCGCGCCGTTACACTCTGAATAAGCTGGCCGGGGTAAGGCACACTTGCGCCGCGGTGATTGCGTGTGTATAAGTGACCCATGAAAAACCGCCGAACCGCTGTTGGGTTCACGCTGATCGAGTTATTGGTGGTCATTACCATCATTGCGGTGCTGGCAGCCATGTTGTTTCCGGTTTTTGCCAATGTTCGTCGTTCTGCCGAGAAAGCCAAATGCGCCTCCAACATGCGCCAGATCGGCATGGCGCTGCTGGGTTACGTCCAAGAAAACGCCGACACCTTCCCCGGTCCCGTCTGGTGCGGCACACAAGCCGGCTACAAATTGGGCGACAAGTCTCTCGCTGGCTATCTCGCCCCCCACCTCAACATGCCGGCGCCCGATTCCACCACGCGACTCAGCCCTCTTTTCCTCTGTCCGGGCTGGGTTCGCATCAAACAACCGTCCCCCTCCAACAAAAATCCCGGCCCCGTGTACCTGCGCAACAACCGGGTCCGACTCCCCGACGGACGCATCATTGACCCATGCAGTCATCCCGACGATGCCAATCCCACCCCCAAACTCCATGCGGTCGTCGCCAACATCAGCGCCAGTGCTGTGTTTATGCAGGATGTGGATGAATTGGTCGGCGGCGGAAACATCTACCAACGCATGAACTGGACTCCCGACTCGGTGCCTCCTTACCCCGCGCATGGCGACATCCGAAACTTCCTCTACTACGATGGCCATGTCGAAGCCGTCTCGCTCCGAAAAGAAGCCCTGAACAATCCCTGATGATTAACCTAACTACACGACAACAGCCATCAGAATGAATCCCTTTCAGCCACCCGGTACTTCTTCACCGCAACGCCCTCGGAAAGGATTCACCCTGATTGAACTGCTGGTGGTTATCGCCATTATCGCCCTGCTCGCCGCCATGCTCTTCCCCTCCTTTGGCAGCGTCCGACGTTCTGCCGAGAAAACCAAGTGCATCAACAACCTCCGCCAAATCGGCCTCGCCTTCCGCCAATACACCGACGAATACGATGCTCTTCCCGGCCCGCTCCTGGTCGGCCAGCGCGCCTGTTACAAGAAACCCTACGGCGACATGCTCGCCTCCTTCCTGGCCCCCTACCTCGGCTTGCCGGCCACCTCCACCTGGCGGCGTGCCGAAATTTTCATGTGCCCTGGCTGGGCACGTCTGGCACCTCCTCCTGCCAATCCCGACAGTCCCGGCCCCGTCTGGAAACGCAATCCCACCTACATCGGCGGCAAAGACCCCTTTGGGTATCCCGCTCACGACGGATACGCCGCCACCGCCCCCCAAAACCTCAGCATCATCTCCGACAAAGGTTCCAGTTTCTGGATTCTCGAAGACATCGATCAACAAGCCAATGTGTTGGGTGCCGGCTGGTTCAACGAACTACCTTCCGGCCCCGTCCATCCCAACACCCGTAACCGGCTCTTCTACGACGGCCACGTCGAATCGCTCTCCAAGGAACTCACCGACACCCCGTAGTTTCCCCGCGTGTCCATTACGGCGCGGTGCCTTCGACAATCCGAATCTCGCCTTCGGTTAGGCCGTAGAGGTCATAAACCAGGCACCCAATCTGGCGGTCAAGCGTGGCGCATTTCTGCTCGTAATAGTCGCGGCGGACACCTTGTCCCATGTGATCAAGGAAAATGCGCACTTCTTCGCGTCGGGCAAATTTGAAGACGGGAACCAAATACTGTCACCCGTTACCACGACGACAATATCCCCCCATCTCACGCTAGGCCAGACGGGCAATATCCAGACCGATACGTAAATCCACGCCTTTTTGCTCAAGGTCAGGAATCATGTTTTTTCACAGTTGGCGCTTGTAGCGTTTTGACCATTCCGTGTAAGGCGCTACCTCCGATCTTCCATCCGTGAACCACCACCTCACCGCGTCCAACAGCAAAGTGTGGCGTCAGTTCCAGTTTGACGAGCAACCCGATGTGCTGACGGAACTCGGAAGTGGTCGCCAAATTGATGGTGGAGCCATCAATAGGATTTCTCAGCGTATGGCTCCCCACTATCGCCCCGACACGCCCCGTTCGATGTTATCTCATTCGACCCGGTCTCCCCACTGCCCACACAAAGTCTCCCACGCTGTGGAGGGGCTGGTAGTGCGCCTGCGACGCCAGAGCGGTTTTGGCACTGAGTGACTGAAACGCGAGTTTCAGATCCCCTGCGGGGGTAGCGCCATCGCCGTATCGTGCCTTCGCACGGCCTAGTGCGCCTGCGCAAACGCAAGCACAAGACCAAACGCTGGCTGGCGCGGTCAAAGCGCAATGGCGCTTGTTCGAGCTGTTGGTGACCGATACCAAGTATCTGTAGGGCACTCCACAGGATTGGTCACAGATGCAGCGTTTGGGACTGCCCCGGTTTCAGTACACGGCGTGCGAGACGGTCAGCGGGTTGTGTTTGCCGGACTATGCCGATGAGTTGTCCAAGCCGAGTTCAACGAGACGCCGCTGTTGTGTGCGGCAAAGCTGCGCGGTGTTGTTGTCCGAACAGGTCAGCGCACACGTGGCAGAGCGATGTGGAGACGGTGCATCGGTTGGTGGAGGATGAGTTCTTCGATCGGGAGGAGGTTAGGAGTGTGGAGGAGTTCTGGGCGAAGGTGACGACCAACTGGTGATATTTCAACATGGCGCGGCTGAATCGGGGCAAGGAATGGCAGACGCCGTTACAGATTCTGCGGTAGTTCGACCCGCGACTGGATCCTGCGATCGCAGCGTGGCAACCGCGTGACCTCGGAGCGCTGCTACGGCAAACTCCCCCTCCTAACAGGGGGCACGATCTACCCACCTATCCCTTGCCCCCTTATTTCTCTCCGCCGTCAGAAGCCCACGATGATTGGTGTGTCTTCTCCTGCATCTGAATCCATTTCTGGATTCTCTCTGAAAGGGAGTTCCTGTGTCCATCGTGTTCGTCTAATAAAAAATTAACTGTGGCAGCCAATGCTTTAAGCACATCCTCTCTCCCTTGCGGCTCCCGTGGTGTATTGAGATATCGAAGAATCAGAGGAAGCGCCTTTTGTTTGGGGCACGAACGAAGCAGGTATGCGGCTCGCTTCGCCACATCCGCATCCCGATCATCGAGAGCAGCAACGAAAAATGGTGCCGCGTCATTTGGCACCACCTTTTGCAAAGTGTACAGCGCCGCAATCCGCTCTGTTGTATTGCTACTAATCAACCCCAATGACACATACTGATACGCAGATTGGATTTGGTACTTGCTGATTGCTATCAGTGCATACTTACGTATAACCGGGCTCGGATCCGTCAACGCCCAAATGCAATCGTCGCAGGATTTGCCCTCCTCTACGTTCACAAGAGAGGTGAAAAGGAACAAACGAACTTCACTATTAGACTCACAGACCATCTGTTTTCGCACGAACTCAATGAAGTCAGGTTTTTTCTTCAACCGTTCCGTCAAGCATTTTCCCGCTTTTGACCTAATCTCTAATGGGCTGCTGGCATCCGCCATCACGGGCCGTAGTGATGCCATAAAGCTAGCATCATCTAGATCCGGTTCTTCTCCAGTTAACACTAAACCAAGAACAAATAAGCCTAGAACATTAACGAACACCTTCATTTCTTTTTCCCACAAGCCTTTGTTACGCAGTTTCTGCACGCTGTGTCTATCGCAAGGGTTGGCCACTCCCCCGTTTTGGTCTGAAGAAGGCGATCCATAATCTCGTCACAACAGTTGTTTCCCACTTCGTCGCAACATTCCAAGCCGATTTCCGGTCTAACAGCTGCTTCCATGAACCGCCGACAGATCGAAGTTTTCAAAAAAATCCCAAGCGCCTTTGTCTGAGCTTCCGAGAGTTGGTTTAATTTGCCCGTCAATCCCAAAATATCTTTAATCTTGGCCGGATTGTTACGATCTACCGCATCTGCAAGTGTTTTCACAAATTTCTCTGCATCTCTCACGTTCTTTAGCTTCTCCAGAGCCACTTGCCATAAGCGTTCCGTTACATCATCTCCCGGTTTTGTTTGCTGCGCTGCAGCTAGGCCAAAAGCGTCCCGGAGAAACGTCGGTAAGTTCTCCACATACCGGTACAGATTCACATCACCGGCGTCGAAACGGAGGGGGTCGGTTTGGAGGAAGCGGCCCAACGACGGTGAGTAGAAACGGTGGCGGTAGTCGTAGAGGGCGAGGTCGGCGAGGTATTCCCGGCCGGTGAAGAGGAAACGGTTGGTAACGGAGGAGGTAGGTAGTAGATGGTAGGTGACAGATAGGATGAAAGGTTGCCCGTACACGTCGTAGGTGTAGCTCTCGACCACGTTGCCGGTGGAGTCGGTCAACGCCACCGTGCTGCCGAGACCGTCGTGGTGGTAGTAAACGGTGTTGGTCTCAGTCACGCGACAGAGGAGTTCGTCTATCACAGGGCC
>Ga0078972_1005584_pt1 | contig 31612 bp, 26 predicted proteins | sample YelNatPaOPGAMG01_FD_67568 | JGI IMG/M metagenome (GOLD analysis project Ga0078972, IMG submission 67568) | Hot spring thermophilic microbial communities from Obsidian Pool, Yellowstone National Park, USA - OP-RAMG-01 (SPADES assembly) (version 2) | ecosystem: Environmental > Aquatic > Thermal...
TTCCCTTAAAATAATCATCAATTAAAATTTGATCGTTTTTTTCTTCCATTTTTTCTAACTAAAATAACGCTAATTTTTGCAATAGTCAAAAATTCTACAAAATTTACAATTAACAAAGTTTTAATTTTAAAAATTAATTGCTTTGTTTAAAAAACTTTTCAACCGCATCTTGAATGCTGTCATAAGGATAATTTAAAAGAGCTTCAATAATATCTTCAATTTTATAAAACTTGTCTTTGACTGGTAAAACTCCTTGAAGTTTTGTAAGATAAATTTTTCTTGCGTCATTTCCATCTTCATCTTTAATTTTTAAAATAAATGTATCTGGCGTTTCCTCTAACTCAAAATTAAAACCTAAAGAATGTAAATATTTTACTTTTTCTTTTACTCTTTTTTCAAACTTTTCAATTTTTTCTTTGTTTAAATTTTGAGATAAATCTTTAAATTCTTTAACCACCAATTTAATAATAAAATATTAAAGGTTAAAAATAAATGTTGTTTTTTAAAAATTTATAAAATAAACTAAATTTAAGCCCCCATAGCTCAATGGATAGAGCAGATCCGTCCTAAGGATAAGATGTGGGTTCGATTCCTACTGGGGGCACAAAATAATTAAAAAATAAATATGAATTTTGAATTTTAAAATATTTTTTAAAGTTTAAAATCTTTGTTATAAGTGATTTATTATTTGTTATTTTTTTCCTGTTAAACCAAATCTTGTTTCCCAAAATTCTGGTAATTTCCATTTTTGAGCCCATTTAACAAATAATTCATCTGCATTTTCACTTGTTGCTTCACTTAAATTTAAACCCAATTTATTTATTAATTCATTACTAGAATCAATCTCTCCTTCTATTTCCAAAATTACTCCGTAAGGATAAATATCTACATCTAATTCTAAATTATTTTTATTATAAATTAATCTTATTTTTTCGTATGAATTTTCTTCTTGATAATTTCCATGTTTTTTAATATTAGCAATTGCATTTTCTTTATTGTTTCCTTTATAAAAAACTTCCTCAATTGAAACTACAAATTTGTCTTGTCCTTGAATTTTATATTTAGAAACAACTTCATAATAAGTTGTGTTAAATGAATTTTCTATTCTTAGTCTAAATTTTTTCTCATTTGGCCCAGCGCCAGTTCCATAAATCACGTCCCTTAAATATAAAGCTCTTACAAAACTACTATTTTTGTTTAATTTATCCAATAATTCATCTAAATCTTTAATTTGAAATTTAATTTCTACTTCTTTTTTTGCATCTCTTTTTTCGCGTGTTGTTTTTGTAATTGGTTTGTTTTTTCTCATTTTGGATTTTTTATTTTTGGATTTTTAATTTTAGGAGTCATTGCAATAATTTATTTTTATAAAAATTCTTTGGTTTTTCACGTAAATCCATAATTGAAGTTATGTTGAATAACTAATCTCAAATCAAACTCCTAAATAAAATTAATGAATGTTACTTAAAAAATTTACAATTTTTAAATTTTAAAAAACTTAAGTGTTAATTTTAACATAATACTTTTAACTTATTAAAACAAATATTAACTTATTTTGCTCGAATATGTTCTAATGCGTAATTTAAATTAGCATTTACTTTTTTCCCGGGATTAAAAATATTTTGCGGATCAAAAATATTTTTAATTTCCTGAAAAATGCTAAAAATTTTTTCGCCGTACATTTTTCTTAAATAAGGACCGTGAATTAAACCATCGTTATGCTCAGCAGTAATTGAACCGCCATACTTTAAAACTAAATTAAAAACCCTTTCTGCTAATTCGGGAATAATTTTCCTTTGATTTGGATCGTTTAAATTCATTAAAGGAATAATATGAAAATTACCATCTCCAATATGCCCAGCAACGGTATAAATTAAACTTGGGTATTGATTTAAAATTTGATACAGTTCTGGTAAAAATTCCGGTAATTTTTCTGGTAAAACTATTAAATCATCAATAAATGGCGCCGTTTGTTTGTCTTTAATTTTTTGTCGTAGCAAATTAAAACTTTCCCGGCGGATAATGCGGTATTTATCGGCTTCTTGGAGAGTGTGGGTAATGTGCATTTTTACTCCCAATGGTTTTAATGTTTCATAAACTGTTTGCACTTGTTTTAAAACATCATTTAAATCATCTCCAACAAATTCCGGAATTAAAACCAACCGAGGCAACCCGCCAGTTAAACTCATCCAAATTTCGGGTAAAAATTTAAAACCTAACACAAAAGCATTACCCCCAATTTTTTTTATAATTTCCGGCAAAAATTTCATTGCTAAACTAAAAGTGTGATTATCATAAGCTTCAAAACTTAAAGGATTACTAGGTAAAACTTTTTTTATAATTTGTGGCAATAAATTAAAATCCTGAAGAAAAATTACAAGCAATCTTGAGTGCTTAACTTTTGGTACAAGACGCAACTTAGCTTCGGTAATAATACCCAATGTCCCTTGAGATCCAACAAAAAGTTTTGTTAAATCAAAATTTTGTCCATCCCAAACTTCAAAAATATTATAACCTGCAGAATTTTTAGAAACTTTTGGTTTAGCTTTTTGAATTTCATTTAAGTTTTCATTAATAAGGTTAAAAACCTTACGATAAATTTCGCCTTCAAAATTTTTTTGTGACATTTTTTGAGAAAGTTCATTTTGATTTATTTTTTGAAATTGATATTCATTTCCATCGGCAAGTACCACTTTTAAATATTCAACATAGTCTTTGGTTTTTCCATAACGTAGCGATTGTTCTCCACCTGAATTATTAGCCAGCATTCCACCTAAAGCACAAATTTCACGCGAGGCCGGAAATGAAGGTAAATAAAGATTTTTCTTTAATGTTTCTTTTTCAAGATCACGATAATAAACTCCTGGTTCGGAAATCACAAAATTTTCTCCAACTTCTTTAAGATGATTAAAATACTTATTAAACTCAACAATAATGGATTCATTAATCGATCCGCCTGACATATCGGTACCAGCAGCACGAGCAGTAAGAGATAATTGAGGATAAGTTAATTTATTTTTTACAACAAAATTAACAAGATTTTTTATATCTTCAACATCTTTAGGAAAAGTAACAACTTGCGGTGAAATATAAAAAAAACTAGCATCGCGACTATACTCAGTAAGTGTTTGTTGGTCGCTTTTTACATCTCCTTTAAAAAATTTTTTAATTTCATCATTTATTGACATTTTAATAAATATTTTAAAATTTAACCCTTAAAACTATTATAATCAAAATTTAACAATCCATAAACAAATTACTATTTTTTATAATTGATTAAAATTTAAAATTTTTGTTAAGAGTGATAATTTCTTATTTATAGGTTATTGGTTATTTGTTGTTAGCTATTATCATTTGAAGTTTTGCTTTCATTTTTTTAAAATTATAAATAACGTTTATGAAACCTTATTCACATCAAAAAATAGAAAAAAAATGGCAAAAAGAATGGGAAAAAAGTGGAATTTACAAAGCCAAAGATTTTTCAAAAAAACCAAAATGGTATTCTTTAATTGAGTTTCCTTATCCTTCCGGCGCAGGATTGCATGTGGGGCATATTCGTAGTTTTACAGCAATGGATATTATCTCCAGAAAAAGAAGAATGGAAGGCTATAATGTTTTATATCCGATTGGCTGGGATGCTTTTGGTCTTCCTACAGAAAATTATGCTATTAAAACTGGGATTGATCCTCGTGTTGCCACCAAAAAAAATACAGATAATTTTAGAAGGCAATTAAAAGGATTGGGATTTTCATTTGATTGGTCGCGAGAAATTAATACCACCGATCCTAACTATTACAAATGGACACAATGGATTTTTTTGCAATTTTTTAAAAAAGGTTTGGCTTATAAAGCGGAAATTCCAATTAATTGGTGCCCAAAAGATAAAATTGGATTAGCAAATGAAGAAGTAATTGGCGGCAAATGTGAACGTTGTGGAACTCCAGTGGTGCAAAAATTAAAATCTCAGTGGCTTTTAAAAATTACTGCTTATGCTGAAAAATTATTAGCTGGACTAAAAACTGTTGATTTTTTGCCAGAAATTAAATTACAACAAACCAACTGGATTGGAAAATCAGAAGGCTCTGAAATTGATTTTCTAATTAAAAACACATCCTTAAAAATTAAAGTTTTTACAACCCGACCCGATACTTTATTTGGCGCTACCTATGTTGTACTTTCACCCGAACATTATTTAATTCAAGAATTAAAAAATCAAATTCAAAACTGGGAAGAAATTAAAAATTATTTAAATCAAGCCTTTCACAAAACAGAAGAAGAAAGATTAAAAGAAGAAAAAGAAAAAACGGGTGTAGAATTAAAAGGAGTAAAAGCAATTAACCCAGCAAATGAAAAAGAAATACCGGTTTGGGTAGCAGATTATGTTTTATCAACTTACGGAACTGGTGCTATTATGGCAGTTCCTGCTCATGATAAAAGAGATTACGATTTTGCAAAAAAATTTAATTTGCCAGTAATAAAAGTGATTGACAACGGACAAAAGGAAAAATTGTATGAAGGAGCAGGCAAACTTATAAATTCTGGAAAATTTAATGGAATTGAATCAGAAAAAGCTAAATGGGAAATTACTCAATTTGTAAACGGCAAAAAAACAATAAAGTATCATTTGAGAGATTGGGTATTTTCAAGACAACGTTATTGGGGAGAACCAATTCCAATTATTATTTGCGAAAAATGCGGTTATGTGCCAGTCCCCGAAAAAGAATTACCTGTACTTTTGCCAAAAATTAAAAATTATCGACCTCGCGATGATGGAGAATCACCACTTGCATCTATTAGCTCTTGGGTTAATGTTAAATGTCCAAAATGCGGTGGAAAGGCAAAAAGGGAAACCGATGTAATGCCAAACTGGGCCGGTTCAAGTTGGTATTTTTTAAGATATACCGACCCGCATAATAATAAATCATTTGCCGATTTTAAAAAATTAAAGTACTGGATGCCGGTTGATTGGTACAACGGCGGAATGGAACATGTTACCTTACACCTCCTTTATTCTCGTTTTTGGAATTTATTTTTATATGATTTAGGTTTAGTTCCTTATAAAGAACCTTACAAAAAACGAACAGCACAAGGGATGGTGTTAGGAGAAGGCGGAATTAAAATGTCTAAATCAAAAGGAAATGTTGTAAATCCGGATGAAATTGTTAAAAAATATGGAGCTGATGTTGCTAGAGTTTATGAAATGTTTATGGGTCCGTTTGATCAAGCAATTGCTTGGGATCCAAAAAGTATTGAAGGAGTAAAAAGATTTTTATTAAAAGTATGGAATTTAGGTTTAAGTAAAAAAATTAGCAAAACATTTAAAAATGAAAAAACAAAAAAAATCATTAACAAAACTATTAAAAAAGTAAGCGAAGATATTGAACTAATGTCTTTTCACACTGCAATTAGCTCCTTAATGGTTTGCATTAATGAGTTTCAATCAGAAAAAAATATTCCCCAAAAAGATTGGGAAAGGTTTTTAATTATTTTAGCTCCTTTTGCTCCTTATCTTACAGAAGAATTGTGGGAAAAATTAGGGCATAAAAAATCAATTCATTTAGAAAAATGGCCAAGTTTTGATAAAAAGCTTATTAATGAAGAATTAAAAGAAATTGTAGTTCAAATTAATGGTAAGAAAAGAGGAATTGTTTTTATTGGTCAAGATGAAAATGAAACACAAGTTAAAACTAAAGCCTTGCAATTAAAAAATGTGTCTTTGTTTTTAAAAAATAAAAATGTTAAAAAAGTAATTTACGTGCCACAAAAGGTAATTAATTTTGTGATTTAATAATGGGTAAACTTTTTATTATTATTTTAGGACTAATTATTATTGTAGGAATTGTAAATGCAGTTCACCAATTTGGTGGTGTAATTAAAACCACTAATTTAAGTCAAGTTTTAAAATTTCAAGTGCCATCTTATTCCAATCAAGGACAAGGATTTTTTTCTTTTGAAACAACAAGCACAAACAACAAACAAAATCAAATTTTTACAACTCCGCCTTCTAGCTCTTCTATTACATCCAATCAAACTCATCCTCAAAACCAAAACCAAACTTCTAACCAAAATCAAAACCAAAATTTTAACCAACAACCAAAAGCTCCGCAAATTACTCCTCCCACCGGGTTTAGTTTAAAAGACCTTTCACCTTTTTATAAAAAAATCACAATTAACTATGTTAATCCTGGATTTTATAGTATGGGTGAAATTAGTTTATCGGCAAATTATAGTTTAGATTTACCTTTAAATATTTCCGGTTGGAAAATTAAATCAAACAAAGGAGAAATGATTATTCCTCAAGCAGTAAACAATTATCCTCCTTCTGGTTTTACAGAAAATTCCGATATTTTACTTGAAAAAAATGGAAGAGTTTTAATTTACAATTGGCCAAGCGCTAATGGAAAAAATTTAAGAATGAATCAATGTATTGGTTATTTAAACAACACTTATAAATTTACACCGTCGCTTCCTTGTTCTTATGTTAATTTATACTCAAGAGATGAAATAGCTACCTTTTCGGGAAGATGTCAAAACTATATTCTTTCTTTGGGGTCCTGCAGAATTCCAACCCCTCAAGATTTAAACACATTTTCAAATGAACCGGCTTGCCGTTCATTTTTAGATCGTTTTAGTTACAGCGGTTGTTACCTTCGCTTACAAAATAGCCCTAATTTTTTGAGCAACGAATGGAGAATTTGGATGCCTGGTATTTGGAGTTTTGATCAAAACCATGATAGGGTTTTGCTTTTAGATCAAAATGATTTATTGGTTGATGTTTATATTTATTAAATTTTTCTTTCTCCTACCACTAATTTAGTTTCAAACATAAAATTCTTACCACGCAAAACTTTTAAAGTAACATTTTCCCCCACTTTTGCATTTTCTAATAAATCCTGAATATTATCTCCTTTTAAGGTTTTACCATTCCAACTTAAAATTATATCGTTTTCTTCCAATCCTGCTAAATCTGCCGGGCTTTGAGGAATGACAGCTTTATCAAAACTATGCTCTTTAGTAATTAAAATCCCAAAATCAACCGGCAAATTTAACTTTTCCTTTAATTCTTGATTAATACTTAAAAATCTAATACCTAAAAATGGCCTTACAATTCTTCCAAATTTTTTAATATCTGCCAAATCTTTTTTAGCAGCATTAATAGGAATAGCAAAACTAATATTTTGCGCCCCGGAAACAATTGCCATATTAATTCCGACTACCAAACCGCTACTATCCACCAATGGCCCACCGGAATTGCCAGGATTAATTGCAACATCGGTTTGAATTAATCCTCGCATTTCTTGCACTGGAGATGTTGGATTAGATCTTGTTTTTACCGCTCGAGAAAGACCAGAAATAATTCCAAAAGAAACTGTATTTTTAAAAACACCTAAAACATTTCCAAAAGCTAAAACAAATTGCCCTAATTCTAAACCAGAAGAATCTCCTAAATTTAAAAATGGAAATTTATAATTAGAAGCATCATCAATTTTTAAAATTGCAATATCGTTAAGCGGGTCGGAAGAAATAATTTTTGCATTAAACTTTCTTTCATCGCTGGTAATAACTTGATAATTAACTTTAGAAGAAGCAGCAAGAACATGTTTGTTAGTTAAAATTAATCCAGAATCACTTACAAAAAAACCTGAACCACCGCCGATTTCCACCTTACTATTTTTATTAACTTTATCTAAAGGAAGACGAACATTACTTTTTTTTAATTTAACTTTTAATTCTTTTTGAAGATCGGAAACATTTTCAGCTAAAACAATTGAAACAACAGCAGGGATAGTTTTTTTAATAATTTTAACAAATTTTTCTTCGTTCATTGTTTTTATTTTAACAAATTTACAAAAAAATTACCCGAATTCCTCGGGTAATTTTTTAAAAGTAAGAAAAAATTATTTCTTACCTTTTTTTGAAGACTTTTTTGCAGTCTTCTTTGCTTTTTTCACTGCCATTTTTTTATTTTTTTTATTTTTTTAACTTAACGTTGGATTGTCGACCCTACCAATCACGTTAAGTTCTTGCTCTTTAATATAATTATACATTTTATTTTTTTAAAAAACATGTGGATAACTCTATCAGCCTAAAAATTTTACCTAAAAACAAAAAATAAATTACAAATTAATTATCGGTGATTAGTTTTTGTTATTTGTTAGTTGTTAGTTATTAGTTTCTTCGTAGCAATTTATGTCCCAAATTACTTTATAAATAAAATAAAAAAAGCAGCTAAATATCTGAAAAGTCAGCAGTATAAAGATTTTTGCAAGCAATCTATAGTTGTTTGGTTGGCAAATTAAGTTCGCAAATAAGAGCCGAGTGATCGCTTAATTTTACTTCTCGAGGTTCATGAAAATAGTAGCATTTTTTGATGAAGGGCAAAATATTCTCTGAAACAAAACAATGGTCATATCGATAGCCGTCACCAGTACGTCCCATCCAACTGTATTCTTGAATTAATGGATGAAAATGTCGAAAGGCGTCTTTAAGTTGATATTTTGCCATGCTCCGATAGAAATCATATTCCCATTCTTCAAAAAATGGATAGTGGGGAATATGATTAGGCTCAAGAATGTTTAAGTCGCCACAAAAAATTCGTCCAGAAGGCCGGGGTGCTGTTTCTAAAGCTTTGGATAGATTCTTTAAAAAACGCTTTTTCTTTTCAATTTTTTCAGGACTTGAATTGCGCGAAGGAACATAGACTCCGATAATTTCTAATTCCTCGCTCGAAAGATTTAATTTGGTAGAAACCACTCGTGATTGAATAAAATTAATATAATTTGAAAAACTACTTAAGCCTAGCGGATGTTTGCTAATGATAATTACTCCAAATTCTTTTTTTTCCGGTTTTGGAAAAACAACGTTATATCCATAAGCTTGAAAATAACGTTCAAGAAATATACATCCCTCACTTTGTTTAGCTTCAGTTAGAATTAAAACATCTTCCGGTCTCTTACGTAGCCACTGTGCTTGTTTACCTGCACGCTCAATAGAAGGATTAGCAATATTCCAGCATAAAAGTGAAAAATTATTTACTTGGCTTATGTTTTTCATTTCCATATTTTATCCGCCTTCTTTTTAAGTTTATCAAAAAACTTCCTACCGAGAATAATAAATAATTATCGTTCACTCTCAGTGAAAATTGAACTTTAAAATTTCTTTAACTACTTTCTCAATATTTTGATCGAGAAGTATGTGCTGTTATTAAGCAACAAAATAGGGAAATTTCTCGCAGCCCGCCTTTCGCAGTGCTTGTTTTTCACTTCGCTCAAACTCGCACATCGCTGCGGTCTTTTCATCCTCCACGCGCGCAAAGCAATTTGCACGCTCGCCTTCCTTGTTTTTTGCTGCGGAGGCGGGAGGATTCGAACCTCCGAGGGGATTGCTCCCCTAACAACTTAGCAGGTTGCTGCCTTAAACCACTCGGCCACGCCTCCTTTAATTTAAAGATAAAAGAGTTTTAAAAAATAATCAACACTTATTTAATATTCTGTCTCATTAAAATCCAAATTAAAAATTATTTTTGCGTTTTTAATTATTTGTCCTTCAACTTTTTCTAATGGTAAAGATTTAATTTCTGCTATTTTTTTAACAACCTCTACCACATATTTTGGTTCATTTCTTTTTCCCCGATAAGGCAAAGGAGCAACATAAGGAGCGTCGGTTTCGGTAAGAATTTTATCTAAAGGTAAATATTTTATAACTTCATCATAATCTTTAGAAAAAGTAATTACTCCTCCAAATGTAAAATAAAAGTTTAAATTTAAAAACTGTCGGGCTTGATCTTTACTACCCGTAAAAAAATGCATAACTCCTGGATTGGGCAAAAGTAAATTTTTATTTTGGGTTAATATTTTTAAAAGTTCATCCAAAGCAGATCGGCAATGCACAACCAAAGGCTTTTTTACTTTTTGAGATAACTCTAAATGTTTTTCAAAAACTACTTTTTGATTATTTTTTATCTTTTCTTCGTTTTGTGATTCTATTCGGAAAAAATCTAAACCACATTCTCCAATTGCAACAACCTTTTTATCCAACGCTAAATTAAAGTAATAATTAAAATCAAAACTTTTTTCAACTTGATAATTTTTTTGATTGACTTCTTTTTGATCAAGGTAAGAATGAAAAGTATGCAAGGGGTGTAATCCAACAGAGGCAAAAACCGGCTGTGTTTTAAACTCGTTTGCAAGCTTAAGAGCCATTAACGAAGTTTGTTTTTGAGTGCCGGCATTAATCATTCCAATTCCGCTTTTTAATGAATTTTCAATTACCTGCCGATAATCGTTTTGGAATGCTTGAAAATTTACATGCGTATGCGCATCAAAATATTTTAACAACATTTTATTTAGTTAATTTTTGGAAAAAGTTTTTCAATTTTTTTTGTTTGAAGATTAAAACCTTCCCATAAAATAGCGGCGGTTATTTTTTGAGAAGTTTGAGGTAAAAACGGCAAAAGAAATGCCGCTAAATTATCTAATATTACAATTAAATTAAAAATAATTTCTTTTTTTTCTTTTTCATCTTTAACTTTCCACGGTTCTTTTTGATTTAAATAATGATCGCCAAAAGAAATTAAATTCCAAATTTCTTCTAAAGCTTCATTAAAAATATAATTTTTTAATTTTTGCTGATAATTTTTTTTAGTTTCTTGAATTTTTAAATTTACTTCATCGTCTACTTTTTGTTTAACATTAAAAACCAAATTATTACTTAAAGCTAAAACCCGTGCCGCAAAATTACCTAATCCATTTGCCAAATCGCCGTTGTATCTAAAATTAAATTTTTCCCATGAAAAATCGCCATCTTCAAAAGGACTAATTTCGCGTAAAAGATAATAACGCAAACTATCTGTTCCATATTTTTCTACAACTTCAAATGGATTTACAACATTACCTAAACTTTTTGACATTTTTTGGCCGTTGCTTGTAATAAAACCGTGAATTAAAATTTGGCGGGAAGTAGGAAGTCCAGCAGAAAGAAGCATTGCTTGCCACATTGCCGCTTGTTGTCTTAAATTATCTTTACCTGCAATCTGAATAGCTTTTGGATTTTTACTTGTCCCCCAAAATTTTTCAAATTTTTCGTTGTTTTGAGGCCAATCAAGCGTAGAAATATAATTTATAAGAGCATCAAACCAAACATACATCACGTGTTCACTATCATTTGGAACAGGGATTCCCCATGGCATTTTTTTCTTTAAGCGGGAAATACTAAAATCCTGCAAACCAAATTCAACAAAGTTTTTAATTTCTTGAAAACGCCACCTTGGCAAAACAAAATCGGGGTATTTTTCATAAAGATTAAGCAACGCCTTTTGATACTTGGAAAATTTAAAAAAATAATTTTCTTCTTTAATAATTTGAATCTCCAAATTAGGATGAATTGGGCATTTTCCATTTTCCAATTCCGATTCCATTTTTTCCATTTCACAACCAACACAATACTTAATTTCATAAAGCCCTTTATAAATATCGCCGTTTTGATAACACCTTTTCCAAAACTCCTGAGCCGCAAAAATATGTTTTTTGTCTGTTGTCCTAATAAAAGCATCAAAGCTTAAATTTAATACCGCCTTTAGTTCCTGAAAATAACTGGCATACTCATCCACATACTTTTGCGGATCTTTTTTTTCTTCTAAAGCTCTTTGATAAATTTTTATTCCATGTTCATCTGTTCCGGTATTAAAAAAAACCTCTGCTCCTTCTTGTCTTTTAAAACGAGATATTGTATCAGCCTGAATAATTTCCAAAGCAAATCCAATATGAGGCTTGCTATTTACGTAAGGTAGGGTAGTTGTAATATAAAAACTTTCTTTCATTTTTATAGAAACTAATTCTTATATCTTTTATTTTTAATTGAAGATAAATAAAAGAAAACCTCTTGAATTAAAATAGCAATAGGGACAGCTAAAATTACTCCTGCAATACCAGCTATTTCGCTCCCCGCCAACAATGAAAAAAGAACAACCACCGGATGAATCTTCATTGTTTTTCCGATAAGCAAAGGAACTAATAAATGATTTTCTAACTGCTGTAATAAAACAAAAAATATTAAAACATAAATAGCTAAATTAAATGACTGAGAAATGGCAACAACAAAAGCAAAAAAACCACTAATAATTGGACCAATAATTGGAACAACTTCTAAAACGCCAGCCGTTATTCCTAAAATTAAAGGATATTTTACACCAATTAAAAATGTGCCAACAAAAACAGCAATTCCAATAAAACCGCTCAAAATAATTTGGGCAAAAAGCCATTTTTTTATCTTCTTTTCAAAATTATTAAAAATAACTAAAATTGATTTTTCATAAAAATCAGGAATAATAGCTTCAAGCATTTTTCGAATGCCGTCTTTTTCCAAAGAAAGGTATAAAGAAATAATAAGCGAAGAAAAAGCAAAAATAATACTTTTAATTATAAATAAAAACGTGCTGGAAGTTGATTTATAACCACTTATAAAAAAACTTGGGATGTTTCCCTTTATAAAATCAGGACTAATTTTAGAAAAAAGAAAATTAACTTGAGATATTCTTAACAAAACTTCATTTAAATGAGATAAAAACTCAAAAATTTCATTTATAAAAACAGGAAATATTAAATATAAAAATATCACCCCAAAAGTTACCAAAAGCAAAAAGACAAAAATTACAGAAAAAAATCTATTGATTTTTATTTTTTCACTAATGAAACTAATAACCGGCTCAATACCTAAAGATAACGAAACTCCAACAAGCAAAATTCCAATTGTTGTTTTAGCAAAATAAAATACAGCTAAAATTCCCAAAAATACAAATATTTTCCATAAAGCTGACCAAGTTATATCAAATTTATTTTCTGTCATTATTTAAATTTTAGTATACCAGCAAAATTTTGTTTCTCAAAGGGACCAATTAAAGCTAAATTTAGTCTTTCATTTTTAACAATTTGTTTCATCACCCGCAAAATGTCTTTGGGTGTAACTTTTTGAATTAAACTTGCTATTTCCTTAGGACTTTGAAGTGGTAATCCCAAAATTTCTTGTCCACTATAATATGAAGCCCAAGCGTCTGAACTTTCTAAAGCCATAAAAAAATTACCAATCCAATGTTCTTTAGCTTTTTTAAGTTCTTTTTGTGAAACTTCATTTTGAGCTAAATTTACAAACTCCTCTAATATTTTTTGAATTACCACCTCCACTTTTTCATGCGCCACACCAGCTGAGACAGTTAAAAGACCGTGATCTAAATACAAGTCGGTATCAGCATGGACATAATAAGCAGCTCCCAGTTCTTCTCTAATTTTTTGGAAAAGACGCGAACTCATACTACCTCCCAAAATATTGGCTGCTAAATAAAGCGCATATTTTTGAGAATTAAAAATATTAAAAGCTCTTAATCCTAAAACTAAATGAGTTTGATCAACTTTTTTAAATTTAGCCAAAACTTGCGGTTTTTTTTGGCTTTCAATTGTTTTTATTTTACAAACTTTTTTACCCTTTTTTAAATGACTAAAATATTTTTCAATTAAAGATAAAATTTTTTCATTTGCTTTGCCACCAGAAATAGCAACCACTGTAGTATTTGGCAAATAATGCTTTTCCCTATAACTAATAAAGTCTTCTCTTTTTAACTTTTGAATTACTTCTTTCTTTCCTCCAATATCCCATCCCGCAGGCTGATCTCCATAAACCAAGTTAAAAAATAATTCATGAACTTTTCTTTGTGGTAAATCTTCATACATATTTAACTCTTGAATAATAACCCCTCTTTCTTTTTCAATTTCAGAAGGATCAAAGATGGGGTTTAAATACATATCGGTTACAATATCCAATACCTCAAAAATGTTGTCATTCTTAACTTTAGCATAGTAACTTGTTGTTTCTTGCGAGGTAAAAGCGTTATAGTGGGCACCTAAACCATCCAACTCACTGGAAATATCAATTGCCTTTGGTCTTTTCATCGTACCTTTAAAACACATATGTTCCAAAAAATGGGATATGCCATTATTGTTTTTATTTTCATATTCTGAACCTGCCTCTACCGAAACCATTACGGTGGTAGTAAGACTTTGCTTTTGTGGAACTAAAATAATTCTCAACCCATTTGGTAACACAATTTTTTTAAAATTAGCCATAGCCGTTATTATATCAAAAAAAAGATAAATTTAAAATTTTACTAAAATTAAAAATCAATAGTTTCTTTTTTAATTGCGTCTTTTAAAAAGGTATTGAGTTGGTTAATTTTTATTCTTGTTTGCTTGGTTGTGTCTCGGCTTCTTACAGTAACATCATTTTTTTCTAAACTTTCAAAATCAACCGTAACACAAAATGGAGTGCCAATTTCATCTTGAAATCTATAACGCTTACCAATATTTCCTCTATCGTCCCACACTGTCATTATTTCATTTTTAAGATTTTTATAAATTTCTCTTGCCAATTTAATAAGTTGAGGTTTGTTAGCTAAAAGTGGAAAAACAGCAACTTTATAAGGCGCGAGTTGAGGATTTAATTTTAAAACAACTCTTTTTTCTCCATTAATTTCATCTTCAAAATAAGCATCCGCTAAAAGAAAAAGAAACGCCCGATCTACCCCACCCGAAGTTTCAATAATGTAAGGCAAATATTTTTCTTTAGTTTCCTCATCAAAATAAGTTAAATCTTCTCCCGAAAAATCTCTGTGCCGACGTAAATCCCAATCACCGCGATGGTGTATTCCCTCCATTTCTCTCCATTCACCATCTAAAAGATATTCAATATCAAAAGCCGCTTTTGCATAATGAGCAAGTTCATCCCTTTGATGTTCTTTAAACCTTAAATTTTCTTTTTTAAATCCCAATTTTAAATACCAATTAAATCTTTTTTCTTTCCAATAATCCAACCACCTAAACGACTCTTCTAAATTTGGTTTTACATAAAATTGCAACTCCATTTGTTCAAACTCCCGTGAACGGAAAGTAAAATTTCCCGGAGTAATTTCGTTGCGAAAGGCTTTTCCAATTTGAGCGACACCAAAAGGAATTTTTGCGCGAGAAGAATTTAAAATATTTTTAAAATTAACATGTACTCCTTGTGTAATTTCTCCCCTTAAATAAGTTTTTAACTTTTCTCCCTCTACTACTCCTAAATAAGTTTCTACAAGTAAATTAAATTTTTTAGGAGTCGTAAGCGGCCCGGCACAATCCGGACAAAAATTTTCTTTTAAATAATCAGCTCTAAACCGATGATGACACTTTTTACACTCCACCAAAGGATCTGAAAAAGACTCCAAATGACCTGACGCTTCCCAAACTTTAGGGTGCATTACAATTGCAGCATCTATACCAAAAATATTTTCATTTTTTTGGAGTATTTCTTTCCAAAAAGCGTTTTTAATATTATTTTTTAATTCTACTCCCAACGGTCCATAATCCCAAATACCAGAAATACCGCCATAAATTTCCGAACTAGGATAAACAAATCCTCTTCTTTTTGATAAACTTGTTAATTTTTCAAGTAAATTCATACCTTTAATTTTAAATTTTAAAAAAAATTATTGCAATTAAATTTATGGTATTACCTCCCCCTTTTTATTTCCTAAATCAAATAAATTACCTGAAGTAATTTGATTTTTATTTAGTAAAATATTGGTTCTTGTAAAATTATCCAAAGCCTGGAAATTACTTGGTCCCAAAATAGTAACAAAATTTCCAACATTTTCCTGAGTAGGTGTCACTTCTAACTGAAAATATCCCTCAAGGGGGCCATTTAAAAATCCGCTACTGGCAAAAACATCACCAATATTCCAAACAACACTGTTGGTATCGGCATCATAAATTGGCGCACTTAAAGGTAAATTGCTTTGCCCATTTCCTATAAACTTAACATTTGAAGGTAAGGGTGCTCTAATTTTGACATAACTTAAATCATTCCCAAAATTAGTAACATACCAGTGAATAGAATAAGTAGTTGGTACTCCAACTTTTGGAGGAAATGGTCCATAATTTGATACTTTTGGATCATTAATGTAACCACTAACATTAAAATAAACCACACTTCCAACTTTAACTTCTTTAATTGTTTCTGCAATTGTTGAAAGAGAGTTATTTTCCAAAGGAGCAAGTAATAAGGTATCTACTTTAACATACAAATTTTTATTAGAAAGCATATAAAGCGAAGTTGGAATTCCTCCTGCAATATTTAATTCAAAAGATAAAACACCCGAAAAATTAGGTTCAACTAAAGATAACTTTGGTTCAATTGACGAATCCCAAATAATTGTCCGTTTTGCTTTATCATAATTACCATTAGTCTGAAGACTATCCCAATCAACAAAACCACTTAAAATAACCTTTATTTTAGCATCTTTAATAGCAGTTATACCTGAATTTCTATAAATAATATTATAAACAAGTCGATCGTTTGATTTAGCCAAATAATTTGTGTTTCCATTAACTAAAATATCAATACTAACAGGAGACTTTGATAAATTAAAATTTGCAACATAATCTGCAACATTATAGTCCTTTCCATTGATAACTACAAAAAGCTTAAGTGGTAAACTAAAAGAATTTGAAAGAGAATTAGTAAAAATCCCAGAGACATCAATTTTACCAGTTGAACCTGATAAGGAAGGATTTAATTTAAATCTTTTACTTAATTCCGAAAAAGGCACAGAAGCAGATTGAACTTTAAAATTATCAGGAGAATCTAAAACTAAATAAAGATTAGAAAAATCATAACCGGAATTGTTTACATAATTAATGGTAAATGAAAACAAAGAACCTGCTTGCAGCGCTTCGGGGGCTGTAACACTTAAATTAAAGGCTGAAGATGTAATTATTAAAACAAAGTCTTTTTTAATTTCAAAACGACTTCCCTTACTATTAAAATATACAAAAGAAACATTAACCTTGGTTGATGAATTTAAGTTGCCAACGGGGATTATTTTATAATGTTTTTTTAAAAGAGCGCCAGCAAATATATTCCCAACATTCTCCGTTAAAACATTTTCATAAGATGAGCCCCAAAAAATTAAACCTTCTTCCAAATAAACATTTAAAGATGAGTTTTGTAATTCCAAGTCAGAAGTATTTGAAATACCAATATCTAAATCAAAAGGACCACCTCGGGCAACAGTTTGCGGTATATTGACTATTAAATTTGGTTGGCCTCCGCGATGTAAATAATTCCAAATAAAAATACTAACAAAAATAATTACAAAAAAACTAACTCCAATCACTAAAAATAAAAATTTTTTTACCAGAGGCGGTAAAAAACCTTTTTCTTTTATTTTTTTATTATATCGTTTTAGCTTACTTTTTACTTTATTAGATGACATAAATTTAACTAAATGTTAAATGTACAATAAATCACCTTTAGGAAAATTAAAACTACAATTGTCACACAAAAAAGTTTGGTCATATAAATTAAAAGCAAAAACAGTTTTTGCTTTACAAATACTACAAGTACTGTTTTTAATATTATAACCTAAAAGTGACAAAAGCTCTCTAAAATCAGCTTTTTGGGTCCTAAAAAAATTTAATAAAAAATTCCAAATATACCTATCAGGAACACCGATAGGAGACATACTTTTTAAAACATAAGCAGTAATTATAGTTTCGCTTAAAAATTTTTCGTTATTATTAAAAAGAAAACTTTTTAAAGTTAAAGCGTCTACAATAGTAAGAGTATTTTTTTCAACTACTTTTACCTTGAGTAAATTACCAATAACCAAATGTCCAGCAAGACGAGAAAGAGTTTTGGAACTACTTGGAGCAACCACACTTAACCTCCCAAAATTTTCCGTAAAAAGATCATAAATTCTATCATTTTCTCTTATTATTTTAAAACCCAAAGCAAATGCTTTCGTAATGTATTCAGACATAAATTAATTTTGTTTTTTTAGTTTTTCAAAATCAACAAAAACCAAAAAAGCAATAAAAATAAGAATTAAGGTATTATAAAAGATATTTGAATACCCAAATTGAATAACAAGCACATTAAAAATAAAATGAATTAAAATTGCAAATAAAAATCCTAAAAAAAATAATTTTTTTCTGCCTGCAAAGTGACTTAAAGCCCAATAATAACCCAAAATAGCGGAAGATAAAACATGTAAAAGCGTAGCCCCAACAAAACGCAAAGATAAAATATTCAAAATACCAAAAAAATCACTGCTTGTTGAATAAAATTCGTTGGTAATAATAAAAAAATTTTCAACAGCAGCAAAACCTAAAGCTGCAGAAATCATATAAATCATTGCATCCATTGGTTCATCAAAGTCTTTGCTTTTTTCATTTGCCAAAAAAGCTGCTAAAAATTTTATCCCTTCCTCAATTATAGCAATCCCTAAAATTATTAAATTACTCACAAAATTTAAATAAACAATTTTTTGAAGGTGATTTTCTAAAAAAAACGCAAAAAAACTAAAAAAAATTCCAAATAAAAAGGTTAAAAGCACTTTTTTTGCTGGTTCAGGATGTAAATCTTCTCTACTGAAAAAATAAAACCAAATAAATGATGGCAAAAGTGATAAAAAAATTATAATAAAAAAGTTATGCATTTTACATTAAATTTAATCCTAAAGAGCTACCATTTTTGTGTTAACAAATATTCTTTCTTTCCACTTTCAGAGACAAATGACTGAAAAATTGCTTCAGTAATAAAGGGTAAAAAAGGATGCAACATTTTCAATAATTCAAAAAGAACATAAAGTAAAATTAATTTGGTATTATTTTTCAGCCTTGGGTCTAAAAGTTGTTTCTTTGAAGTTTCAATATATTGGTCACAAAACTGATGCCAGAAAAAATAATATAGCTCTCTCAATGCCTGCGCTAATTTAAAATCCTCTATTTTGTTTTTGGTTAGTTTTTTAACCTTTTTCAATTCAACTAAAATTACTTTATCTTCTTTGGTTTGCGGTTTTGGTTGAAAATTTATTTTAAAATTAACCACATCTTTTGTATTTTCTTTTACAAAACGAGCAGCATTCCAAATCTTATTATTAAATTTCTTGCCGGCAAAAATTGTTGTTTCGTCCCATCTAATATCTTGAGAAACCGCCTGCCAAATAATTCCAAAGCGTGTAGCATCGGCACCAAAATCATTAATATAATTTATTGGATCTATCCCTGTTCCCAAACTTTTTGACATTCTTTTCCCATCTTTAGTTAAAACGGTTCCATGAATGAAAACATTTTGAAAAGGAGGTTTTTTCATAAATTCAATTCCAGAAAAAATCATTCTTACAACCCATAAATTTAAAATATCTCGCGCAGTAACAAGTGTTGTGCCAGGATAGTAGTTTTTTTTATCTTTTAATTTCAACCCGGCAAACGGCCAAAGCGCAGAAGAAAACCAAGTATCTAAAACCTCTAAAGACCTTTCATAAGGTTTCTTACAAACTGGACATTTTTTCTTTGGTTTTTTTAAAGAAACTATAAAAATTTGATTTTCTTTGTTATTTTCTTTTGCTTCACATTCACAATACCACACCGGCAATTGGTGTCCCCACCAAATTTGTCTTGAAATTGCCCAGTCTTTAATATTATTCAACCAATTAAAATAAATTTTTTGAAAATTTTTGGGATAAATTTTTACTTGCTTACTTAAAACAACTTTTTTTGCATACTTTGCCAGTTTATCCATCTTTAAAAACCATTGCCACGATGGTATTGGTTCAATATTTCTCCCACACCTATAACAAGTTGAAATATTATGTTTGTAATCTTCCTCTTTTAAGAGATATCCTTTATTTTTCAATTCTTCAACAATTAATTTTCTTGCTTCCTCAACCTTTAACCCAGCAAATTTAAAAGCATTTTTGTTCATTTTTCCTCTTTCATCTATTACCTGAATTAGGGGTAATTTATTTTCCTGAGCAATTTCAAAATCTAAAATATCGTGAGCTGGAGTTATTTTTAAAGCTCCACTTCCAAAGCTTTTATCAATTTTTCTATTACCAACAATAGGAATTTCCCTTCCCACAAGCGGCAAAATCGCTATTTTTCCTATCAAATGTTTATATCTTTTATCCTGAGGATTAACACCAACAGCGGTGTCCCCTAACATTGTTTCCGGTCTTGTAGTAGCCACTACAATAAATTCTTCTCCTTTCCCTCCTTTTGTTTTTAGGGGATATTTAACATACCACAATTTTGAATCTTCTTCTTTATATTCTAATTCCAAATCCGATAAACTTGTTCCACAACGAGGACACCAATTTACAACCCTTTTTCCCCTATAAATCCATCCTTTTTGATAATAATGAACAAATGCTTTTAATACATCTTCAGAATATTTTTCGTCCATTGTAAATCTAAATCTGCTCCAGTCGGCAGAAACCCCTAATTGTTTTAGTTGTTCAACAATAATATTTCCATATTTTTCTTTCCATTCCCAAACTTTTTCAATAAATTTTTCTCTTCCTAATTCAAACCGTGAAATTCCTTCTTTTTGAAGTTCTTTTTCTACCTTGTACTGAGTTGCAATACCAGCATGATCAGTCCCCGGCAACCAAAGCGTTTTATATCCTTGCATTCTAAAATAGCGAACTAAAATATCCTGAATTGTATTATCCAAAGCATGTCCCATATGTAAAGAGCCAGTTACGTTTGGAAGAGGCATATAAACTATATATTTTTTAATTCTTCTGCCGGGTAATGCATCCGGATTAAAGTATTTTGATTCTAACCACAAATTATAAACTTTTTGTTCAATACTTTTCGGATCGTATGGTTTTTCAAAATCCAAATCTAACTTATCTGTTTTAAATTGCATATAAAATATATTAAAACAAAAAGTGCTTTTTGAGAAGTAACTGCAAAAGCACCTGTATATGATCCTAACATTTTGGAAAATCCAATGCTTTAAACAATCATTATAAATGCCGACTATTCCTCTAATACCAGTATACTTACAATGAATATGATTAAAAAACTCCATAGGTTTTAATCCTTGGGATTTTCCAACAGGTAACAATTAACAAAGGTTTAAATTTTTATTAAATTGAAAGATTTGCTCGAGCAGTGAGTCTTTTAATTTCTTTTTTACTTAAAACATTAATGTAAGCTGCGGCTGCAATCATTGCAGCATTGTCGGTATTGTATTCCATTGGTGGAGCAAAAAAATTTACTTTTAATTTTTTACTTAACTTTCTTAATTCTTTCCTTAAAACTTTGTTAGCAGCTACTCCTCCTGCCAAAATAATTGAATTTGAATTATATTCTAAAACAGCTTTTTTTGTCTTATGAATTAAAACATCAAAAGCTGCTTTTTGAAAAGAAGCAGAAACATTACTAATAAAATCTTCACTTAAATTCTTTGAAGGACATTTTTTTAAGAAATATAAAACAGATGTTTTTAACCCAGAAAAACTAAAATCATAATTTTTATGGTTAATCATTGGACGCGGAAATTCAACAAAATTTTCATTACCAAAAAAGGCAGCTTTTTCAATTGCAGGGCCACCGGGATATGGAAGCCCTAACATTCTCCCTACTTTATCAAAAGTTTCTCCTACCGCATCATCTCTTGTTTCGCCTAACTTTTTCCAAGATGTTATTGATTTTAAATAAAGTAATATTGTATGCCCACCGGAAACTATCAAAGCTACAGCTGGGAAAATTTTTCTATTTTTATTTTTTAAAAAGTTTTTATCAAGCAAAAAACTAAAAAGATGCCCTTCAATATGATTAACACCAACAAGTTTTGAATTGGGATATTTTTTATGAATTTCTTTAGCAAAATTAATTCCAACCCAAAGCGCAGGTTCAAGACCGGGACCAATTGTAACTGCAATTAAATCAAAGGTAGTTAACTTACTAAAAAATTTATTAAAAAGAATTGGTAAGTTTTTTAAATGCTCTCTTTTTGCTATATTAGGTACAATACCTCCGAAAGGAGCATGTAAAGCAATTTGCGAAGAAATAATATTTTTTACAACTTTAAATTTTGGACTATTTAATCCTCCGCTGGCTAAAACATAAGCCAAAGATGTTTCATCACAAGAAGTTTCTAAAGCTAAAATGTTCATAGCAATATTATTAATTGATTTTTAAAAATTCTCAAGAAATTATCCTTTTGGTGTTCTCCAAAAACCTAAACGAGCTTTACCCCCAAGCATTAACCTGGTTTGGGCATCTAATGCCGGTAAGGCTCCAAAAACAACAAACACAATTGGCATAAGCAACCATTCTATAAAATACAAAAAGTAATATCTTTTTTTAAAATTCTTTACTTTATAAGAAATTAAAATTAGTGTTAAAACTGCAGAAATAATTATTCCAATAGTGCTTAAATTTAACATAATCCCTGTATAACGAGGCAAATTATAAGATAAAATAGATCGCTTAAAAACATCACTACCTAAAATATTTGGCAAAACACCAAAAAGAAAAATAATAAAAGAACTAGTTGACCAAGAATAAAAACCATTAAACATTACTGCCATCCAAGAAAATTTTTTCCAGAAAGATATTGAATGATTATTTTTAAAATCCCTTAAAAGATAAACAAAATTTTCAACCCCCCATGCCCATCTTCTTTGTTGTTTATAAAGATTTTTCATTGCCTCCCAAAAATTTTTACCAGACACGGCATCCATATAAACAGGATAAAATAAAGGTACAGCTCGCCAATTTCCATTGTAATAATTTAAACACTGAAAAAAAATTCTTGAATCCTCTGAAACCAAATAAGTTTCCCAAAACCCAACATCAACCAAAGCCTTAAGAGGTAAACTATGAGACGAAAAACTAACCAACCATTCAGGACGCGAAGACTGCATTAGTTGCCAAAAAGTTGCAGAAAAAGCAATAAGGCGGGTGAAAAAAGTCGTTTGTTCTATATTGTTAATAAAAATCGGTATTGGCTGATAACTTGCATTTAAATTGTTTTTTTCTTTGAGAAAATGATAAGTCAGTACCCCAAAATAATCTTTTTCTATTTTTGTATCAATATCAAATGAAGATACTAAAACATTCTCATAAGGAATACTACGCACATCAATAATTTTCTTTATAGCTTCTTTTGCAGCAAATGATTCATTTGAACCTTTACCCGGTAATTCATAAGGGATATTTTGGGGGTGAATTGTAATTAAAAAATCACCAAATTGAGATTTAAACTTTTCTTGAATCAAAAAAGCGTTTTTTTGATCATTTTCTCCTCCTCTTTCTTCAGACGCCAACACAACAAAAATTTTTTCTTTTGGATAGCGGGCAGAGACTAAACTATTAACTGATTCTTCAATAACTTCTTTTGGTTCTTTATAAAAAGGCAAAATTACTAAATGATAGATATTTTCCCAAGGTAAATTTTCAGTTTGTATTTTCTCCCACCAGTTAATTTGTAAATGTTTGCGCATTTTTAAAAAAGCAAAACGCAAATGAGAGAAAAGATAAAAAAGTTTTAAAATCCAATAAAGATCATAAAGTAAAATAAAAAATACTACAACCGCTGGCATTTTCCAAGAAAGAAAAACCAACCCTAAAAGAGTTATCCAAGCTGTTAAACCGGGAATAATTTCATAAAAACGCATAAATATTTATACATTTACAAATTAAAATCCAAAAAACATTCTATCAACACTAAAGTTTCCACTACCCAAAACCATTAAAGCTAAAGCTGCGGCTAAAATCAGTAAATCAAATTCAACTTCCCCAACAAAAGAACTTTTCCTTTTCACCGTCAACAATATTACCAAAAATTGAATAACTAAAACAAAAGCAACAACTTGTGTAAGAAACCCGAAAATTAAAAACAATCCCCCTAAAAATTCTATAATTGTCACAAGTGTTGCCCAAAAAATACCGGGGCGAAAACCCATTGCAGTAAAACCTTGACTAGTTTGTTTAATAGACTTAATTTTTGACCTGCCATGGACAAACATAATCACCCCTAAAACAACTCTTAAAAATGTAACCCCCCAATCGCCAAATATTAAAAGCAAATTAATCATATTTATAATTAACTTTATTGACCTTGTATCGCTTGTTAATTATAATTCAAATAACTGTACTAGTCCATATAATATGATACACCCAAGCTCTTAAAAAATATGAAAGGAAAGTATAATGGATGCCATATAACAATTTACGGCGCAATTCTGCATAGAAAACAAACTGAAAATTACATATAATAAATTGTCAAATTTATGCAAAATTTTAAGCCTATTAATTTTCCTCAAGGTTTTTTGTGGGGAGCTGCAACATCCAGCCATCAGGTTGAAGGAGAAAATTTTAATGATTGGAGTGAGTGGGAAAAATCCCAAAAAAGAATTGAGTTTTTAAAATCTAAAGGATTAATAAAAAAATATGGATTGGAAAATTTTATTTCGGGGAAGGCAACTGATCATTATCACCGCTTTTCTGATGATTTTCAGCTTGCAAAAAAACTAGGCCATAATGCCACCCGCTTTTCTATTGAGTGGTCGCGAATTGAACCTCAAGAAGGCTATTTTAATGAAAAAGAAATTGAGCATTATAAAGAAGTTATTACCGTTTTAAAAGAATTAAAAATTGAACCTTTTGTAACTATTTGGCATTGGACTATTCCAATCTGGCTAAGAGACAAAGGTGGCTGGCAACACAAAGAAATATCTGATTATTTTGCTCGTTATGTTGAAAAAATAGTTACTGCTTTAGGTAATGACGTTAATTTTTGGATTACTATTAATGAACCGGAAATTTATGCAGGTAATTCATATCTTGAGGGCATTTTTCCCCCTCAAAAAAGAAATTTATTTGCCTACTTAAATGTTTTACATAATCTAATTAAATCTCATTGTAAGGCATACAAAATTATCAAAAAAATAAATCCAGATGCTAAAGTTGGAATTGCAAAAAATAATATCTACTTTGAAGCCTACAAAAATAGATTTATAAACCGTCTGCTAAAAAAGCTTATTGATTGGTGGTGGAATTTTTATTTCTTAAATCAAATAAAAAACTATCAGGATTTTATAGGGTTAAATCATTATTTTCACAATCGCATAAATTATGGTTTCAATAAAAATGAAAACAAAAAGATTTCTGATATGGGCTGGGAACTATATCCCGAAGCAATTTATTATGTTTTGAAAGACCTAAAACGTTTTAATAAACCAATTTATATTACTGAAAATGGACTTGCTGACGGTGAGGATAAAAAACGCAGTTGGTTTATTTTGGAGTCGCTGAAAAACATCGATAAGGCAATAAATGAGGGGGTAAATGTGCGCGGATATTTTCACTGGTCGCTTATGGATAATTTTGAGTGGGATAAAGGATTTTGGCCAAGATTTGGATTGGTAGAAATTAATTACCAAACACTTGAAAGAAAAATTAGACCTTCTGCTCAATTCTATCGGGATATTTGTTTAGCCAATGGAATTAACGAAAAAATTTTCAATCAACATCAACATCTTTTGCAAATATAAAACAAAATCTTAAAAAATTAATTACTTGTCTCCCTTACACGATACTGAAAAGCCTCCAAAATATGTTGTTCTGTAACAAAAGCGGCATTTTCCAAATCAGCTATTGTTCGTGCAACTTTTAGCGTTCTAAAATATCCTCTCCCGGATATAAAATTTTTTTCTACAATATTTTTTGCTAAAGATAAAGCATTTTTACTAATATTCATTAAATCTTCTATGTTTTTTGATGGCGCCTCTGAGTTTGTTAAAATGTTTAAACCAGCTACTTTAAATCTTTCCCTTTGTATTTGCCTTGCTGCCAAAACTTGATTTCTCATTTGATTGGCTTCGTTTTGATTTTTTAAAAAAGTCGGCGTTACTAGTTCTTCTGCTTTAAGACGAGGAACATTAATTTGAATATCAATTCGATCTAAAAGTGGACCCGAAATTTTTTTGTTATATCTAAAAATACTATTAGCAGAACAAATGCATTCTTTTTCCGTATCTCCAAAATAACCGCAGGGACAGGGATTTTTTGCAGCGACTAACATAAATCTTGCCGGAAATTCAACTGAATTTTTAGCGCGAGCAATTGAAATTTTACCACCTTCAAGAGGTTGTCTTAATGCTTCTAAAACATCTCTATGAAATTCTGGCAATTCGTCTAAAAACAAAACACCACGATGAGCTAAACTTATTTCACCGGGTTTTAGAGTATTTCCTCCTCCAATAATTGCAACTAAGGAGGAAGTATGATGAGGCGCTCGAAATGGGCGAAAATTAATAAAATTTTCATTACCAAGCATCCCAGCAGCGCTCCAAATCTCAGTCATTTCAATAATTTCTTCATAAGAAGGAGGGGGTAAAATTGAAAGCAAAGCTTCTGCAAGCATTGTTTTTCCTGTTCCCGGTGGTCCAGAAAACAAAACATTATGAGCACCGGAAGCAGCAATTAAAAGTGCTCTTTTTGCATTTTGTTGTCCCTTAATATCATCCATAGTAATTTGAGATGGAGATATAATTGGGATAATTTCAACTGCACTCTCCGGTTTTAATATTTTAGTTTTTTCTAAGTGCTGAATAATTTCAGTTAAGTTGGAAATGCCAAAAATTTTTATATTTTTTACAATTGCCGCTTCTGAAACATTTGCTTTAGGTACATAAAATTCTTCAAAACCTATTTTTTGAGCTAAAAGCGCCATATTTAAAATTCCGCTTACCGGACGAAGATCACCATTTAAAGCTAATTCTCCAGCAAAAAGTTTATTTTTTGTTTCAAATGTTTTTATTTGATTACTTGCCAAAAGATAGCTAAGCGCCATTGGTAAGTCAAAATGGGATCCGGTTTTTTTTATATCAGCTGGAGCTAAATTAATTGTAATTTTTCTATTTTCTCTTGTAGGCGGTTTAATTCCGGAATTTTTTAAAGCTGAATTAATTCTTTCTTTAGCTTCTGAAACAGCTTTATCTGCAAGTCCAACGATATTAAATGAGTGCAATCCAACATTAAAATCGGCTTCAATTTCAATTAGTTCCGCTTTTATTCCATTTAATTCCGCTCCGTAAACTTTAAAAATTTCTTTTGACATAAAAATATATAAAAACTACCTCAATTTTAGAGGTAGAAAATTATGAAATTATATCTATTTATTTTATCTCTTTTTTATTTTTAGTTTACATTTATGACACAACTCTGATTCAGGATCAACTTCTAATACCTTTTTTTCAATTTTTCCTCCGCAATTTTCACAAATTCCGTATTTTCCTTTTCTAATTTTTGATAAAGCTTTATTAATTTGTTTTAATCTTGACTCTTGGCTTCTTTTGGTACCCTCATAGTAAATTTCTTCTTCTGTTTCGTCAGCCTCTTCTTCTAATTCATCTCCAAAATCCAGCTCTTTACTAAACTGTTTTAAACTTTCTTCAATTTCTTTTTTTTCCTCAAGCAACTTATTTTTAAAATATTCCAATTCCTTTTTATCCATAAATTTAACTTTTAAATAAAAAGTTTTTTATCTTATATTTTTTAATTTTTTAAAGGTGTCTACTGAAGTTTACTAACTGCCGCTTTAAACCCTTCATAAGAAGAGGACATAATAAAGACATTATCCTTCCAGCCATAATCTATTGAATAACCAGTTTTACTAAATAGTGTAAAACGATGAGGGGAAATAATTGGGTCTCCGTTTTTCCAAGCGCCTTGAGAACCGGGGTCTGAGCTAAAAATATTTTTCAGATTTAAATTGGATTCTATAATTTGGGACAAAGAAGATTTAACATCTATTAAACTACTTGGAGTGTTTACTTTCCCTATAATTCCCAACCACCTTTTACCTTTTTCATCCACATAAATAAATTGAGCAGTCGCTGCCGGATCAAAAGCTTGAGTTATGCCGGACTGGGATAAATTTATACCAAAAAGTTCATTAAAAATACTCGCTATTGTTATTTTTGGATCGGTAAATGTAACCTCAATTAAACTTGCTTTTGTGGTAGTAGGCAAAGAAATTGATGTTAAATTTTTTCCCGTTACGATCATTGAGGAAGTTACAAAATAATCCGTCTCCCTAAAAAGTGAAACGTGTTTAACTGCGGCTTGAGAAGAAACGGAATTGCTTGTTGTAGAATTAGAATTTGAAGATAACGTATTTACTGCTTCGTTTACCGAAGAAGAGGTTTCGGTTGTTGTTTGATTTTCGTAAGTGGTGGACGATAGCGGTAAATTTAAATTATCTCCTTCCGTGGTTTGTTCAGAGGTAGTGCTGATTTCGGTTGTACTTGTACTTTCAGTTGCCGAATTAGGAGCTAAAAGAGGATAAATAACAAAATAACCCAAAGCTCCTAAAGCAACAATTGCAACAAAAATTATAATTGGAATTAATATTCGGTTCTTATTCTTTGGTGGCAAAGATTGTTGCTCTCCCGATTGTAAAGAAGAAACTTCTGATTGATTGGGAGAAACTTGAAACTCATTTAAATTAATTTCATTTTGAACTTGCGTGTCTGATGTTGGTGGCTGATTTTGGATATTTTTGCTTTCCATTGAAGGATTATATGGTTCTGGTGATGTTCCTTCTTGAATAGAACCCAAATCCGAAGCTTGTGTTCTTACATCAATGTTTTTATTTTCATTAATATTAGACATAGAAAAATTTTGGTCTGCCATACTTATATTATAACATTTTTTAAATTTTAATTTGCTGTGGATAATAAAATTAAACCTGTTTTAAAGAAAGTCCAATTTTATCTCCCTCAATCTTAATAATTTTTGCCCTTACTTTATCACCAACTTTTAAAACATCTTCCACATTCTTTACATAGCCATTTTTTAACTCAGAAATGTGTATCATACCGCTTTGACCGCCTCCCAAATCTACAATTGCTCCAAAATCCAAAATTTTTGAAACTAAACCTTCTACTATTTCACCAACCTCATATTGTCGTACCACCGCTTTTACTAATTGCAAAACTTGTTCAATTAAACTTTCCTGGTAACCGGAAATAAAAACATCTCCATTTTCTTCAATATTAATTGATACTTCATTATTAGCTGCTTGCAAAATTCCATTAATGGTTCTTCCACCTGGACCAATTAGTTCCCCAATTTTTTCTTTTGGTATTTTTATAGAAACAATCTTAGGCGCGTAAGGCGAAAGGGATTTTTTGGGTTCTTTAATAATATTTTTCATAAAATCTATGATTTTTAACCTTGCTTGCCGAGCGGCACTTAAAGCCTCTTTAAATATCTGTAAATCAATGCCATCAATTTTTACATCCATTTGAATAGCATTTACTCCATCAACTGTCCCTGCGACTTTAAAATCCATATCTCCATAATGATCCTCTGGTCCTTGAATATCTGTTAAAATTTTATAATTTTCCCCGTCGCTCATTAATCCAATAGAAATTCCAGCTACGTGTTTTCTAATTGGCACCCCAGCATCCATTAAAGACATTGACGCGGCGCAAGTTGACGCCATTGAAGATGAACCATTTGAAGACAAAGTTTCCGCCACAACCCTAATCGTATAAGGAAATTCCTCTTTTGGTGGCAAAACGCCACTAATTGCTTTTGCCGCCAAAGCACCGTGTCCAATTTCTCTTCTCCCGGGACTTTTTGATTTTGAAATTTCACCAGTTGCAAAACCGGGAAAATTATAATGCAGCATAAATCTCTTTTTTTCGGTAGTTTCCATTGTTTCTACAATTTGTTCTGCATCGGGAGTCGCTAAAGTTGTTACAGCCAAAACTTGTGTTTCTCCCCGAATAAACAAAGCAGAACCATGAGTGCGAGTAAAAAGCCCAACTTCCCCGTATAAATCTCTAATTTCATCTAATTTTCTCCCATCTACTCTCTCATTTTTTTTCAAAGCTAAGTAATGTACAAACTGATCTATTTCTTCTTCTAAAATAATTTCTGCAATTTTCAAATTTTCCTCACTTTCACCGGCTGATTTTAAATAATTAAACAAATTTACCTTCAATTCATCTAAAGATTTGTTTTTTAGCGCCGCTTCTAAATCGTTTTTAATAAATTCTTTAATTTTTGTTTTTAAATCACCAACATTATTTTCCAAAATTACTTCTGCTTTTGGTTTTCCAATCTCCCGAATAATTTTCTTTTGAAATTCAATTAAAGCTTTAACTTTTTGGTGGGCATTTTGAAAAATTTCCTCAATTTGTTCTTCTTTCATTTCCTGAGCCTCAAATTCAATCATATTAATTTTACTTTCTGTTCCGGCAAAAAATCCTTTATAAGAATTTTCTTTTTCAACTTTTATTCCCGCCACCGGACCATTCCATGGGATGTTAGAAATTCCAAGAGCAAGAGAGGTTGCAAGAAGAGCAATTTCATCTGGATCATTTTTGCCATCATACGCTAAAACCGTAATTACTACCTGAACTTCTCTTCTTAAACGTAAATCAAAAAACGGTCGGATTGTCCGATCAATTAAGCGGGCTGAAAGAACTGCTTCTTCTGATGGCTTTCCTTCCCTTCTTACAAACCTGCTCCCAATAATTTTCCCTGCTGCATAAAATCTTTCTTCAAAATCAACCGTCAAAGGAAAAAAATCTCCGGATTTATCTTCCTCTGACATTACAACTGTAACCAACACTGCTGTATCTCCTTGTTTTCCTAAAATTGCAGCATTTGCTTTACTTGCAATTTTTGAAATTTCAAACGTAAAATCTTTCCCGTCTACTGAAGTTTTATATATTTTCTTTTCTAAATTCATTTTTTAATTCTTATTTTTTCTTACGTTGACTTATTTTTAAAAGTACTTTAGGAATACTTTCAATTTCCAAAAAATCATCCGCAACTTCTTTAAGTTTAGCTGAAGTCGTATGAGAAAATCCAACAATTTTTATATCCTTTCCCAGTCCCCACTTTAAATACTGAACAAGAGGAATAAAATCACCATCTCCGGTTACTAAAATTAAAACATCTAATGAAGAGGCTAAACGAATAGCATCGATCGCCAATCCCACATCCCAGTCTCCTTTTTTAGTTCCATCCGGATAAACTTGTAATTCTTTAACTCTTAATTCAATTCCACTTTTACGCAAAGCTTCAAAAAAATATTCTTCACCCGTCGCAGGATCACTTTTAATTACATAAGCCAAAACTTTTATTAATTGTCCTCGGCCGGTAATAGTTTTAATTAATTCATGAAAATTTACTCTTGCTTGATATAAATTTTTGGCTGAATGATAAATATTTTGAACATCAATTAAAATGCCTACTTTTTGTGCTGGCTTAATGTTGTACATTTCCATTAAATTTTTAAATTTCAATTCCTATTTTTTTAATCAAACGTTCGTAGTTTTTAGGATTACTACTTTGAAGATATTTTAAAAATCTTCTTCTTTTACCTACCATCATTAAAAGTCCCCGACGCGAAGCAAAATCTTTTGGATTTTTCTTTAAGTGTTCAGAGAGAAGCTTAATCCTTTTAGTTAAAATTGCAATTTGAACCTCCGCCGAACCTGTATCTTCTTCATGTCTTGCAATTTCTTTTATGAGTTTCTGTTTTTGGTTTTTGGTAAGCATTTTTTTATTTTATATTATATTTTTAAAAATGTAAAGAGAATGCATAGGATCCTAACCTTTTGGAAAACCCAAAGTTGTTTATTAGATATTGTAATGGACTTTGATTGTTTAAGGAAGAATGAATTCTTTTGGTATTATACCATAAAAGCCGGTCAACTAATTTCTGATTGAAGGCATTAATATCAGTAGATAAAAGATTTAAGCGC
>Ga0078972_1005586_pt1 | contig 31607 bp, 22 predicted proteins | sample YelNatPaOPGAMG01_FD_67568 | JGI IMG/M metagenome (GOLD analysis project Ga0078972, IMG submission 67568) | Hot spring thermophilic microbial communities from Obsidian Pool, Yellowstone National Park, USA - OP-RAMG-01 (SPADES assembly) (version 2) | ecosystem: Environmental > Aquatic > Thermal...
CATAAAGAGAAAAAGATTTATTCCCTACATGACATTCTAACCAGCGCTGTCGGAGCCGGTATAGCCTGGCTCGCTTAAGGCCAAGTAGTTCACAGGCCTCCTCCTCGCTTAGACGATGAGAGTTAAAAGCCTCAAGAATCTCCTCCACAAAATCTTGTGGTAACGGTTTGTGCAGCTGAGTCTTCATAATGGTAGAACCTCCTTTCGATAACCGGTTCTACCACATTCACTTCCCCGAATGTCTACTTTTTGTCTACTTTTAGTCTACTTATGTTTTTTACATTATGTCTACTTTTGATTATTGCGGGACAGAAAGAATACATGTTCTTGACAATATCGCCGATTTGCATTAAAAAAATTAGCAAGGAAAATTAAATTAATTTTTATTATTGAAAGGAGGATTAATGACAAGACCATACTTAGGTGCAGGAACGACGAAAATTATTATCTTTTTGATGATTATGACTTTCACCATTAGTATTCTTTTGGCTGAGGTTACTTGGAAAAGCTGTCCTCCAAAGAAGTTTTTGATTAGATCTTTAGTGAATTCAGTAGACCAAATTATCAAAACCTTTAATCCAGAGAACGGCCGTTTTGGGTCGGAGCCGTGGATTTGCCAGGATCAAAATGTAATTTTTCCTTTAGCTGCTGCCTGGGTGATCAAAGATCCTGATAACCCTTATTATCATGATCCTAAGTTGTTGAATATTATCGCTAAAGGGGGTGAGGCCTTAGTAGAGGCCCAAGATGAAAAAGGAATGTGGCTTTTTCAGAAGAAAGATTATTCAACCTGGGGAATGATTTATATGCCTTGGACCTATAGCCGCTGGATAAGAGCTTATATTCTGGTTAAAGATTACTTACCCGAGGCCTCTAAAAAGAAGTGGGAAAAGGGGCTTCTTCTAGGATTCCAAGGCATTTATGAAAATGAATTGAAAAGAGTTCACAATATTCCTTGTCATCATGCCATGGCTCTTTATATCGCTGGAATCGCTTTCAAGAGGGAAGACTGGAAAAAGGCTGCCTGGGATTTTCAGCAGAAAGTTATGGCTGAACAGCATCCGGATGGTTATTGGTCGGAAAATTTTGGTCCGGTCGTTAGTTATAACATGGTTTATCTGGATGCCCTCGGTACCTATTATCATTTTTCCAAAGACCCGATGGTGCCCAAGATACTCAACCGTTCTGTAAAATTCCACAGCTCCATTCTCTGGTCCGATGGCACCTCGGCCTCGGCCATTGATGAAAGAGTAATCTATCATAAGAGTATTAATACAGGAAATGTTGGTTTTTCTTTTTCGCCTGAGGGACGGGCTTTTATCCTCAACCAGCTTTGGAAAGATTCTGAAGGAGGAAAGAAATTGACCAGCGGAGATTATGCCGCCAGCCTTCTTCTATATGCAGGTCAGGGCCCGCTGGGAAGCCTGCCGACAGCGCAGGCTCAAAGCGTTTCCGTGATTGGAAATAATGACGCCGTCATTGTCAGGAATGCACCCTGGGAATGGTGCTTTTCCGCTTATACCACAAAACCCATAATGAATAGATGGATTCAGGATCGTCAAAACTATATTGATATATTCCACTCTAAGATTGGAGTTTTCGCTGGGGGTGGAAATACCAAACTTCAGCCTTATTGGTCAACTTTTACCGTCGGTGATCCAGGCTTTTTGAGGCACAAAGAGGGAGATGAAAATCCCAATTTTGTTCCGAAAATTGATCTGAACTGGACAGCGGATAAAGCAAGGATTAACAAGGTTGGTAATCCAACTGAGATGATACTTAATTATGGTGATTTAGAATGTACTGTCAATTTGAGTATATCCGCAGATGGCCAGCAACTAGTTCTTATTTATAAAGCTCCACAGGGTAAAAAGGTTGAAGCCCACTTGCCTTTATTGAAAATTGCTGACACTATAAAAACCGCCAAGGGCGCAGAATTTATCCTGGGAGAGAACGAGCTGGTACTTGATTATCTCAATATCGGTGGTTATTTTGATTATGGACCTCTCCATATAACTGTGCCTGAAGGCGCTTCCTTACGTTGGCCGGCAAAACAGCATAATCCATATACCATTGATGGCCATTCAGAATTAAGAGATGCTAAACTGGTGCTCTGTCTTCCGTTTACCAAGACAGATCAGCATATTATCAAAATTTCTGTTTCAGCTCCATCTGATAAATAAGAGGTATTTTTTATCAAATTGGTATAATAGAAATAAAGGACATCGCTCTAAGCGCTAAGAGGGAAGTCTTGATTATTAGTTTAATCTAGAGTAATATAAATGCGATTGGACTGGGTTGAATCAGGATTAAGGAGCTTCCCGATTTTTATTTTATTAGAAAGGGAGGAGGAGAGATGAAAGCAAAGGCTTTATCATTAATTGTACTAGCCGTCTTGGTAGGGTGTTTTGTTTTCTCCTGTAGTTCTCAAAATGAATATCCAGATAAATATGAGATTCAAAGAATTGGTATTCCAGTGAAATCAGTAAACTGGGTTAGAACTCATTTTGGATATGCTAAGAATAAAGAGGTCGCTTTGTATATAACGATGGGACAGCAAGGAGATAATTTTATCCTGCTGGTGGTGAATCCCAAGACAGGCGATTGCCGCCAATATAATGCGCCGGGTCAAAACTCAAATTACCCAACGGCAACCCTCATGAGCCGTTCTGGTATTTTATACATTGGAGCTGCCTATTCAGGAAAACTTTATGCTTTTGATCCGCAAAAAGAATATTTGGAGGACCTGGGCCTTATTAATCCTGAAAATGCGACTTTCCCTTGTGCTATGGATGAGGATCCACAGGGACGTGTCTGGATCGGCAGTTACGGCACAGCCGATCTGACTTGTTTTGATCCAGCCAGAAAAGAGTTCATAAGATATGGGAGAATGGACGACATTGATATGTACAATTATCCTCTGGTCAATGAAGAAGGATTCATATGTAACCGAATAGCTCAAACCAAGCCTAAGTGTATTGTTCTAGATCCAAGAACAGGCCAGAAGATGGTTGTTGGCCCGATTGCCGATAAATCAAAAGATTCATTTGAACTAAGGAAAGATGCTAAAGGCCAAGTGTACATAATTTCTAATCTGGGAAAATTCCGAATCCAAGGATTTAAGGCAATTCCGGTAAAAGAAATTCCGCCCCCCGCTCCTCTCAAGACTCTGGGCGGTATTAAACAAGTATCCTTCGTTGGGGATATTAATGAGCCCTATAGCAAAATTGAAATAAAAATGGAAGATAACCGCGTGAACACTTTTAAGCTGAACTATTGCTTGGCGGGTACAGATGTTTTTTACCTGCATAAGGGACCTGATAATTTGATATATGGTTCCAGCGTTTTGCCTCTGCATCTATTCCGATATAATCCGATTACCAAAGAACTGGTAGACCTGGGAAGGGCCTCATCAGCTAATGGGGAAGCCTATTCTATGGCCAACTTAGATGGCAAGATTTATATTTCTTCCTATCCAGGGGCGGTTATTTCTGTTTATGATCCGAACCTGCCTTACAGATTTGAGATGACCGAAAATGGCAACCCTCGTGATCTGGGAAGAATTGACGATATCTCTTACCGACCCCGGTCAACTTTATCCGGACCCGAAAATAAGATTTGGGTTGCATCCCTTCCGGATTATGGCCTCTGGGGAGGCCCTCTTTCTTACTATGATCCTGGTACTGGAAAGAAAAAAGCTTATTATAGGATTGCTGGAGAAGCAAGTTGTTATACTTTGGCCTTTATCAGCAAACTTGATTTAATTGCAGTGGGAACGTCAGTTCAGGGTGGAACAGGTACCAGACCAAAGGTTAGTCAGGCTTCACTTTTCTTGTGGGATTATCACTCAGAGCAAAAAATCTGGGAGGGTAGCCTTGAGAGGTCGGTAGAGGCTTTCAATTCCTTGTTGATGTTGCCAAATGGTAAGCTTATTGGGACCATAGTCGGGGAACCTAAGCCACAACTTTTTATTTTCAGCCCAGAAACGCGAGTATTTGAAAAGATTCTTGACCTGCCTCCAGGTCGTCCTCTAGACTTGGGAATTACTCTTGGCCCTGACGGGAAAGTTTATGGTTTTACAGACTCCTGTCTATACAGGCTGGACCCGGAGAAATGGAATATATTTGAGCTTATTGAAAATGAGAAGGCTTTTGATGTGGCTGGGCCTATCGTTGGACAGTACATATATTTTGCCAAAGGCCCAGAATTAAAGGCTGTTAAGCTTTTTGAGAAAAATCTTAAGAATTAAATCAGGAAATAGGCGGAAGAATAACTCCGAGTTGGCTAAATCAAAGGCTATTTATTCGTAACTCTTATTCAAGTAGGCTTTGCTCCGGAAGTGATATCTAACCATAGGTTTGACTCTCGCATTATGCTTTGGCGTCTTATTTGAAAGAGATTTAAGGGACAGAATAAAATTGGCAATTAGCAATTTCTCATATTGAACCGTGTACTGTTTTTTGATTATATTGATATAAGAATTCTTTTGGAGGATTTATATGGCTAAAATCTATTATGTTGGAGATTGGGCAATTCTGACCGGCCCAGTATTTGCGGAGACTCCTTTTTACCATTCGCCTAAAGGGCTAGACATTTTTAATTACAGTCGCTGGCTTAAAGAAGCTCTTGAGAGTGATGGTCAACATGAAGTGCTTTCGGTTCCGACGTGGAATTTTTATAATCAGCTTGGGCCTGGCGACTATGAGAAAATCTTAGAGTCTTATGATGTTTTCATCTTCAGCGATATTGACGCTAAACTTTTTCAACTATCTCCCAGTTTTTTTGAAAGAGAAAAGTTTGGGAAAAAAATACTAACTTTTCCCGACCGGGTGCGCTTGACCATTGAGGCCGTCCGAAGCGGGAAATCAGCCATGTTTCTCGGAGGCTGGTATTCATTTACCGGAGAACAAGGCAAGGGTGGTTGGGGGCGCACACCACTGGCTACAATTTTGCCTGTCAAGTGCCTTGATTATGAAGACCTTGTGGAAAGTACAGAAGGTTTCTCAGTTGAAGCAACTGAAGAAGGTTTAGAAATTTTCTCCGGCCTGGATTTAGATGGTCTCCCCCCACTTCTTGGCTATAATAAAACGTTAACCAGACCTGAGGGCAAGGTTCTTCTCAAAATTAGGGAAACTGGTGATCCATTATTAGCCTTGATGAAGGTTGAAAGGGGATGGACTCTGGCCTTTACCTCAGACCCGGCTCCTCATTGGGGTTGTAATTTTGTATTCTGGGAAAAATATAATGAATTTTGGTTGAAAACTCTTAGTTTAATATTGCCGAAGTAAAATACTCAGGATATTGATTGCTTACAAAAAAAATAACAAGATAAGGAGCGAGTTAAAAGAAATAAATAAATTTTTATTATTTGCTAGAAGTTGAAAGCAAAAAGATAGCGACTTCAATTCAGAAGGGAGATATAAAAATGGAAACAACAAATTTTCATTTAAGAGCTGGCTATGGCGAAATTGAGATAACGCCGCCTTTGGGAACCGACCTGGCCGGATTTGGATTTTACCTGGACCGCAGGGCTGAGATAGTTCGGGATAAGCTTAAAGCGAGGTCTCTCTGCCTAAATTGTGGTCAGGAACTAATTTTTATCATCAGTTTGGATTTATTATCCTTAGATGTTAATTTTGCCAACAAAATCCGGGGCCGGATTTCCAAAAAAACAGGAGCTTCTTTCAAGAACATTCTCCTTGCTTGTACCCATACACATTCAGGACCAGCTGGGCAAATGCTCCCCGGTCTTGGCAAGCCAAATCAAGATTTTATCAGGAAATTACCTGGGTTATTTTTGGAAGCAGCTCTTAAATCTAGGAATAATCTCCAGGAAGCAGAATTTGGCTTTCATGCCGAAGCTGTGGAACCGATTGGTTATAACCGTCGTCTAAATAACTTTTCGGAAATAGATCCGTGGTTGAAGGTAGGAGTATTTAAACGGAAGAAAAATTATATCTACCTCTTAAACTATGCTTGTCACCCAGTAACTTTAGGTCCCACCAAAGAAATCTCCTCAGATTGGCCGGGGGCCACAGTTAAAGAGATTGAAAAATCCGGCCATAAGGCTTTGGTTCTTCAAGGTTTTTGCGGAGATATTGATCCTGTTACTTATATCAATCGTCGTTTGGGAGCCACAAGAGAAGATTATGTTTTGTGTGGAAAAATTATTGCCTCTCGGGCCGTTAAGTCCTTAAAGTATATTAAATTTAAGAATGAAATTATGATAGGAGCGGCTGAAAGCAGAATACGATTGCCTCTCTCAGTTTTCCCTAAGGAAAGTTTAGGACAGGAAATAGAGACTGCTCTAGAAGCTAACAAACAATTTCCTAATGCTGCCAGGGTTATTCATCTCTGGAGTAATAAAATTAAGAAACATTATGACACTTATGCCCAATCGCCATGGTTAGAAAATGTTCCCATTCAAGTGATAAGAATTGGGGAAATGAGAATTCTGGGCTTGCCTGGAGAGGTATTTTGTCAGATTGGACTCAAGTTAAGGAAGCAATATCCTTCACTGATGACTGTGGGCTATGCCAATGGCGATGTTGGGTATCTCCCTACTGAAGAGGCCTATGCTAAAACCGATGACTATGCTTGTTATTGCGCACCTAAGTTTTATGGCCTTTTTAATTTTAAGCCACAAGTAGAATCTGTTTTATTGGAAGAGAGCCTAAAGCTTATAGATTCAATTTAGTTTATTATTCTGCTACCTTCTTGCTGCAGGATATTAAAATATAGTCACGAGCTGGCACATTGATGGCCACCGGTTTTAACAACCTGCCTTTATCTAAGAAAAGAATTTGCCTATTGATCTCATTTTTTATTTCATACACCTGGTTGGGTTCTAGATTCAGGGGGACAAATTTAATTTGATGGGGGAGATCTTGGTGATTAATGACCGAAAGGTATCTTGTCTTCTCCTCAATTGACTCGGCGATGTCCAACTCTTGCCTGGAATTGAGCAGATCAAATCCTCTTTTTATTCCAATTCGGGCCAGAGCATAATCTATTAGGTCAAGAGCTAATTCAGGACAGTTCATGGCCAAGTCTCTTAAATTCAAGGGAACTGTAAGACATAGCCCTTGACCAAAGTTATTGACCATAATTGCCGCTTTTCCGTCTTCAAATGAAGCTAAAATTGTCGCCTTGCCCGGATTCCAGGAAGAGGCTCTTATGGGAGTTAGATTCAGGGTTCTCCCTTTCTTTACTCTCATCCCGAATTCTTGCTCAATCTTTAACCTGTTGTGATATTGAGATGATAATTCTGTCGCTCCACAAAGTTCTTCCCGTTCAAATTGATCGCCATAAGGAATGGAAGGTCCAAAGAATATGACCACCCCACCTTCTTGTACAAATTCTTTTAACATTTGGCTGTCTGGGTCTTGCATCCCAGCAATGTCGCTGAGTACGAGCACATAACGATTATTCAAAAGAAAGTCACGGTGCTCCTGGTTGGAATGATATGGGTAATAGGGAAGAATTTCTTCGCCAGCTCGGGGAATGAAGGGCAGAATATCAGGATTGAGACCTAGAGATCTAAAGGCATCTAAGGCCGGGGCCACTGTAGCTGTCCAACGATCTGCCCACCAATCGTTATAAGGAATGTAAAGCCCGATATGACTTGACTTTTGAGCAGCTTTATTAGCTATCAGCCGAAATGCTTTCAGCCCTTGTTCTACGCCTTTCTTGGATTCTTTTGCGGCTGAAAGTTTTTTGCCGTATTCATAAATATTAAAATGATATGTGAAAAAGATAATACCCTCTGGCCCGTGACAAGAAGCAGCACTCAATATTTGTCTATAAATGTCCTCCGGACTCGCCAGATAGGAATCAGCATATTGCTTTTCCAGATAGCCAAAAAGCTCAACATGAGACAATGTTATTTTGTTCCGGACTTTAGTTCCTCCTGCAGCCAGGCTAGCAAAATCCTTGACACGACGGTAAGGAAAGCAGCGGCGATTGTCTTTTCGGTATGAAGCCATTACCGCACCCTGGTAAATTACAATGTCCAGGTTATCTATGGAGGCCAAGTATCCCGCCAAAAGCGGATCATCAAGGTAAGGGGCACAAGCCGTAAGCAAACCAGGATCTTTAGCTTTAACCGCAGAGGTGAATTCACGCATCTGCCAGACCAGATAGGTTCCGCTTCCTTCTTGATAATTATAGAAACCAACCAGAGAGGGTTCAGTGCCATATAATTTCCATAACTCATCAATTATTTCTTTTGTGCTATCAAGACATTCAGAATAGGGCATTTTACGGGTCAGGTCCCAGCTGGCGCTTAAAAGAGAGGAGAACCCATATTCAGCAGCCAGAGTTAGAGCTAACCCGATTCTATCATCGGGACTTCCTTTTTTTGCGGGCAGGGAACAAATTTGAGAAGGATAATAGGCTTTTTTTGAGGTTATGAGGCTATGAATAATCAAAAGATTACCACCCAGCTTCTTAAAATCTTCCAGGTAGGCTCTCATATCTTTTTCTAAATCTTGTCCTGAAAAACTGCTTAAAATCATGAAGTCTCCTATCATTTTTCCAAATAGAAAGCTGGCTTTACTAATAGTCTGTTCCTGCTTCTGGTTGGCGAAAATTGTTATGACGTACAATCCTTCTGGCCTGCCAGGAGTTATTCTTATTTCTCCTCGGAATGTTTTTTCTTTTGAGGTCACGGATGGTAATTCTCTCAATTTTAAGGGTTCTCGGCCTTGGGAAGGGACTAGTAATTCGGCTTTAATTTCTATTTTCCCGAGCTTTTTTTGTGATTTTATTGAAGATTCAATAACTACCGTTTCTCCAGGTTTGACTCGGAATGGTGAGACCTTGATTGCGATGGAGATGCTAGCAGAGGTTGATTTATTAATCAGGTTGGCAGTCTGACAAGAGATAAAGAAACTCATACTAACGATAAATAATATAAAAAACTTGAGAATATTATTCATTAAATTCCTCCTTTTCTTATTAAATTTCATTTGGGTTATTAAGAGATTATCCAACTCCTGTAAATTTTATGACAAGAATGACTTTATATTCAAATCCTTGATTCCTATGAAGCTCAATTATCTTTTTAATTGTTGCCAGAAAAAGCAAAAATTAGTAGGATTATATAAATAATGTTATCAGGAGAGAAAACATGGGTTTGTTGTTTCTAATTCTGGCCATATCAGGTTTTGTGGCTATGAATTTTATAATGAAACTGGGGAGCTTGAAAGGGCTAGATTCCTCTCAATTAACAACCGCTCTGTTTGTGGTTGCCGCCCTCCTTTGCCTTTTCATTTTAATATTTTCTAACCAGGGATTGAATTTTACAACGCCGGTAGTTTTATTAGCGATAGCCGGAGGAATGGGAGGAGCTTTTGCTTATTTCTTCTTTCTTCAGGCTTTGAAAATAGGTAACTATGCTCTGACCATTTCGGTTTATACCATGACCTTCCTTAATCCAGTAGTATTTTCAATAATCTTTTGGCACAGGCCAATTAACATTATGATAGCCTCGGGTATCTTCTTCATAATCGCCGGGATAATCATAATTTCCATATCTGGTTCTACACCTGAAAGTCAAAGAACCGGGCTTTTTTTAAAGTGGATAATATTTTTAGTCGCGACTTTTATCCTGACCGGAATACCCCAAATATCTCAAGCCGCAGCTGCCAGGTTAGCCAAAATTAACCTATGGTCTTATTTATTTTTAACATTTTTTTCAGGAAGCTTAATTTTTGTAATTTTCCTAAAAATGAAAAAGATTCAACTGCCCGGGAAATCTTTTTCCTTTGGGAGCTTGGCGGCCACAGGAAGTGTGGCTGGGAACTTTTTTATTCTTAAGTCGCTGACTAAGCTGCCAGAGCCTGTAGTGTTTCCTGTGATTCAGGCGGGGCCGATAATAGCAGCAGTTATTCTTTCAATTTTGTATTTTAAGGAAAGAATTAAACCCTTAGCCTATCTGGGAATGATGTTAGGCATAGCTGGAATCATACTTCTGACTATAAAATAAATGCTCAAGCTATCTCAGCATTATGCATAGTCATTAGGATATAGCCAGATCAAATCAAAAAAACGGAAATAATTATTTGGATCTATCTGTTTGCTCCAAGCGCTTTTTCATAAGTTCAATATTGTACCTGATAGTCTTTTTAGCCTCCGAGAATTGACCTGGAAATTCTCTATTCAGTCGGATAAGCACTTTATTTACATACTTAACGAAGTCTGTAGCCAACTTATGTCCATCTGGTTGCTGGAGTAGACGTTCTAATTTATCCATTAAACTATTGTATCCGGTGTCGGCTTTTCCGACATTTATGTTTCCGGGGAAAAGTTCTACCAGATCTTTTAAGACTCGTTGCTGGGATTTAGATTTAGCTATATGCAATATAGACTGACCAATGGATCTTTTGGGGTCATATTCCCAGGGGTTATAAGCATAGTCAGCACAGGTTAGCATGGGCAGACGATTAATTTCATTCTGAGGTGAGAGGGGATTACTCATATAGCCTTCAGCCACCTGGATTAAAGAACTTTCCCTTCCTGAAAGGGGTCCAAGATGAAGAACTGGATGCCTATCGTTTACCGGATAATTATCCCAGATTATTAAGCGGTGGTTCACGATATTTTTATAAGCTTGGGCGCATTCTTTAGTAATTTTAGTAGTAACTACTGCATCACCCGTCCAGAAGACATAGATTTCTGGATGAAGACATTTGCCTAAAGCTAAAAGATAGGCTCTGGCTTCTGCTTCTTGGCCACAACCCCAGTAATATACCGGACAGATAATCAAGGCCGCCTCAGGGTCTTTTTCTCTTAGCTTCAATAGGAGCTTATTGGCCAACCTGGCCTGGGAATCACCGAGAAGAGCTTTGTCCTGGCCTTCAACTGGAATGTCATCAAAGGAGAGGTTGAACCATCTCACTCCTAATCCCTGCATCCAATTATAATGTGCCCATAAAAGCTCAAAGTCCTCTTCGCTATCATAGCGGTAAGGACGATCGGTAAAAAGTTGAGGGTTGAGGGAAAAGCAAAAATTAATTTCATTTTCTTGGCAAGCTTTAACCACCTTTTCAAAGGCCATCTTTTTCTCCTCAGCGATGGGTTCCCACCAATGGTTAATAAGCTTTTCGGGATTGCTAAACATAGAAAGGTAACAATTCATCAAAAAGTTCATTTTTCCTTTTACTAAATATGGAATCTCTGCCAGATATTGTTCTGGCTTCCAGGCCCACCCCTTAATTCCTCTTATCCTGAAGCCAGGTTGTAGCGTGCCTTGAGGTAGGGGCTGGGGCAAGGGGCTAATCTTTGGAGGCAAAGTGATTGGATAAATTTGAAATTGATCTTGGTTGGCCAAGCCAAAATGATCTGACTTTTCCCTTTGGCAATTCCAAAGAACGAGGGAAGTCAACAAGATAACGATCGGACCTAAGATCAACAAAAGTCTTGAATTTTTCATTTTTTCTATCCTCTCTTCTAAAATTTATACAATCTATAAGTTAGCCTCTCAATCTAAGGAATATCATATTTCTTTTATTTTATAAGAAATATACACAATGGAGCGAAAATTTGCCAGCTCAGTTATGATTGTTTTTAATTTTAGGGATCGCTGAAACGGATTTATTATCATCAGAGATTTTCAGTTGAGATGTTTATCATTTTTGATTAAATCAAAGATCGATTAAGAATTTCAGATATGAATCAAAGCAAGATGAACATATTTATCTCGTCTTGAATATTTATAAAAAATGGGTAAACTAAATAATCAGGTCAAGAATAATAAAAGGAGAAGGTGAGGTGTTTAAGAGAAATTCTGGCAAAACAAATTATCTTGAGCCAAATCCAAACCTTTATAATCTTCCTTTTACCAAAGAAGATTATAAGGGCATGCCCTATAGGCTTTTTGGGAATTCAGGTTTAAGGGTTTCTAATGTTGGCCTTGGCACCTGGAAGTTTGGTTATCCGGAAACTGGAGATGGGTCCCGAGCCGATGAGAAAACGGCCCTTAAGATTCTGGATAAAGCTGCGGAAGAGGGGATAACTTTCTGGGATACCGCCAACCGCTATAATAATTCCAGTGGTAATTCTGAAAGAATTATTGGCAAGTGGTTTGAAGCTAATCCCGAACAGAGACGGAATATTGAGCTGGCCACTAAAGTTTTTGGTCTAATGGACGGCTTAACTCCCAATTATTGTCGTCTTTCCCGTCAGAACATCTTGGAAGCTACCTACGCCTGCTTAGAAAGATTGAGAACAGATAGGATTGAAGTTCTGCAATTTCACTGGTTTGATGAAACTACGCCGATTGAAGAAAGCCTGATGGCCGTTGAAGATCTGATAGCTCAGGATCTGGTCAGATACTTTGGCGTTTCTAACTTCAGCCTTGATCAGATTGAAAAATATATGGCCTTCTCTGATATCTTTCGCCGGGCTCGTCTTCAATCAGTTCAGAATCAATTTGATATTTTATACGGAGAGGTTCCAACCAGGCAGGGGGTCTTGAAATATTGTGCTGAAAAAAAACTTTCCTTCATCGCCTGGAGTCCACTCAGAGCAGGGCTGATTTCAGAGCGATATCTGGATAAATCAAGAGTAAAATCAGGAGATAGACTGGTTGATGAAAACGTACTTGATAAAGAATTAACACCAAAAGTATTAGAAAAATTAACAGGAATACATAAATTAGCTCAAGAAATGGGTGTCACCCTTACCCAACTGGTCATTGCCTATATGCTTCATATTCCTGGAATGGGGCCGATAATTGTAGGCTGCAGCCGGCCGGAGCAAGTTTCAGAAAACGCTAAAGCGGGCCGTATAAAATTAGAACAGCAACAGATAGCTAAAATAGAAGAAATTTTGAGAAAATAAATATTTTATCTGTCTGAATTACAGGAAAGTTGAAAGCACTTTTTCCAAAATGGCCACGGATTTGTCAATCTGTTCGGCGGTGATTACCAGAGGGGGCGCCACCCTCATCACATTACCATAGAGTCCGAGCTTGCCACACATCAGCCCATTGGCTACGCACTTCAGAACAATTTCTTTGGCCAGATCTGGAGCGGGATCTTTACTCTTTTTATCTTTGACAAACTCCAGGCCATAGACTAAGCCCATACCTCTGACATCACCAATAAAGGGGAATTTTTCTTTGAGGCGCAGCAGATGGTTTTTTAAGTATTGACCATTTTCAGCAGCTTTTTGCACCAATTTTTCTTCTTCAATTATTTCCAAAACAGCCAGACCTGCGGCACAGCACAAGGGGTTTCCGCCCATAGTAGATGACATCTCGCCCGGTCCAAGACTATCAAATATTTCTGGTCGTGAAACTACAGCTGAGATCGGCGCTCCGCTTCCAATACCTTTGCCCAGACAGATTATATCTGGTTGTAAATTTTCGTGCTCCATAGCCCACATCTTTCCGGTGCGACCATAACAAGATTGGACTTCATCCAAAATGAAAACCAAGTTTCTTTTTTTAGCCCAGGTTTCGAGCGCTTTTAAGTATCCGGGTGGTGGGAAGACAAAACCAGCGGTTCCTTGATAAGGCTCTACTATCAATCCAGCCAGATGACCGGTAGATTCAACTTCAACGACTTTATCTAAGAATTTCAGGCAGAAAAGATCGCAATCTGGATAATTTTTATCAAAAGGACAACGATAACAATAAGGATATGGAGCCAATATTGCCCCGGGTATTATTGGTCCAAAATGTTTTTTTATTTTGGGTAACCCAGTGACACTCATCGGTCCATAGGTCCGACCGTGAAAGCCGCCCCAAAAAGAAATAATTTCGTATTGACCAGAATACCGTTTGGCTAATCTCAGGGCGCTATCAGTGGCTTCTCCTCCGGTGCTCATAAATATAACTTTAGAAAGGCCTGGCGGCATCAGCTCTATTAATTTTTGGGCTAGTTGAAGTCTTTGGGGTGTAGGAAAATCAAAACAATTAAGAAGTCTCTCTGCTTGCTGAGCGATGGCTTTAGCCAATCGCGGATGAGCATGTCCGACATTGGTAACCAGAACACCTGAGGTCCAATCGTAATAATGCTTGCCTTCTACATCCCAGATTTCAGCGCCCTGTCCATGGTCCCAAACTACTGGAGCTTGCCAGTTAGTACAACTGGGCTCGTAACGTTCAGAAATTTTTAGCCAGTCTTGAATCGTTAATTTTCCTGTCAATTTTGACCTCCCTTCAATGAATTGATTAGAGCGCTTGCTTTTTGTCTGAGGACTTCCCAGTCTTCATTTTCTATGGCCTTCTTATCAAGTAAAGCCGTCCCGATAGCTACACAACAAGCACCGTGAGCGATAAATTCTTTAGCATTATCTAAGTTAACTCCACCGGTTGGCATAAGTCTGATTTGGGGGAGTGGCCCTTTTAAATCCTGAAAATACTTAGGACCGACTGAAGTAGCTGGGAAGACTTTGACAATATCAGCGCCGTTCTCCCAGGCTGTTAGAATCTCAGTCGGAGTCAAGGCTCCAGGAGCAACAAAGGTATCATATCGCCGGCAGGCTTTAATGACTTCCAGATTCAAAATTGGAGAGACTATAAAATCAGCACCAGCATGAATAGCCTGCACTGCAGTTCCGGAATCAAGAACCGTACCAGCTCCTATTAGCACCCCCGGCGATTTTTTCTTGGACATTTCAGTAATAATTTCTATCGCTGAGGGGGTAGTCATAGTTATTTCTATAGCCCGAACGCCGCCCTCTTTAATAGCTTCCGTGGTTTTAATCAGCTTTTGAGTGTCAGACATCCGAATTACGGCAATTACTTTAGTTTCAAGAATTACCTCTAAGGCTTGATCTCTTCTCATGCTCACCTCCGATTTTTTGAGGGATTATCTTTGCACTCTTCCTGACTGATCGCCTTTTAGAAGAGTTAATATATCTTTTTCTGAAATTAAATTGAAGTCACCAGGGATGGAATGCTTTAAGCAGGAGGCGGCCACCGCAAATTCTAAAGCAGCAAGTTCCTCACCATAGGTGTTCAAGCCATGAATGAGGCCTGCAGCAAAGGCGTCTCCCGAACCGATACGGTCAACGATGTCTCGGATTTCATACTTCCTGGACACGAAGAATCCGTTTCTACTCCTCAGACAGGCCGACCACAAATTATAATCAGCACTTTGACTTTCACGTAAAGTTATGGCGACGCGGCTTAAATTGGGATAAGCTTCCAATACTTGACTGGTAAGTTTTTCATAGGCCTTTAAGTCAAGTTGACCGCTGCTGACATCACCCTCAAAGCTAAATCCAAGAGATTTTTGATAATCTTCTTCATTACCGATTCCAAGATCGGCCAGCAGCATCAGTTCAGACATGACCTCGGGTGCTGATTTCCCATATTTCCAGAGTTTGGCCCGATAATTGAGGTCTAGAGAAATCTGGATTCCTTTCTCCTTAGCCTTTAAAAGAGCTTCTTTGGTTAAGGCGGCGGTTGAAGCAGAGATGGCTGGTGTTATCCCTGTGACATGAAACCAATCTATATCACTCAATACTAAGTCCCAATTTATATCTCCTGGCTTTACTTCAGAAATACTGGAGAAAGCACGATCATAAATGACTTTTGAAGGACGCTGATTAGCGCCCGTTTCAGCAAAATAAATACCTAATCTTTTGCCCTGACGAAGGATAAAATTCGTCTCCACCCCGTATCTCTTGAGCTCAGATATCGCTGCTTCTCCAATATCATTATCTGGAACCACAGAAATATATCGCGATTTATGCCCCCATATGGCTAAAGATACGGCCACGTTGGCTTCTCCTCCACCAAATCTTGCGATCAGCAGTGGAGATTGAAAAAATTTTTCTTGCCCGGGAGGAGAAAGCCTGAGCATTATCTCACCGAAAGTTGCTATTCTTATCATTGTCCCCTCTTTAAAACTCCTTTTTTTATTTTTCTCTTGAATTTATAACATAAAAAAATTAGAATATCAACAAGAATCGGGTGAAAGATGAGTATAAAAATAGAAAAAAATAAGTGGGATGATGTATTAGAAAGAAACATAAACGATGCAGTGGATTTACTTTGCGGTCTCATTCAATATCCTTCCACCAGAGGAAATGAACAGCAGATAAGCAATTATTTAAAAGGGAAAATAGATTCGTTAGTTGATCAGACCGAGTTGATGTTTATTCCTGACAGCCTGATGGATGATCCAGATTATTCATTCAGGATTGAAAATTTTTCTTATGAAGGAACTGCTAACCTCAGGGCAATAATCAAAGGTTTAAGCAGTGGAAAAAGAATTGCTTTTAATACTCATCTGGACGTTGTTCCTCCCAGTGTTGGTCAAACCGCGGCTTTTGAGCCAATGGTAAAAGAAGGAAAAGTATATGGTCGGGGGGCCTGCGATGCTAAAGGGCAGGCAGTTACCTTATGGTTGGTTATCAAAGCACTGGCTGATCTGAGATTGAAGCCTGCCGGAGATTTGATCTTTGATTTTGTGGCCGAAGAAGAATGCGGAGGCAACGGAACCCTTTTAGTGGTAAGAAAAGGACTTGAGGCAGAAGCAGCCATAGTTTTAGAACCTACCGATTTACAGATAGCTCATTTGGTTAGAGGAGCAGTCTGGTTTGAAGTTAAAACCCATGGAGTGGCCGGGCATAGCGGAAGTCCAGGGTCAACCGTAAGTGCCCTAAAAGAGGTTATAAAGTGCATGGAGGCTATAGAAAAAGTCCGAGATGAACTTCTTCCTATTTCTAAACAGCACCTACCGGAAATTGCTGAACACCCCAATCCGATGCCCGTTAATTTTGGTATTTTGAACGCTGGTACCTGGCCAGCCGCAGCTCCTTCAGAAGCAGTTCTAAAAGGAGTTTTTGGCTTCTTGCCGCCTTTCCATCGTAGAGATATACAAAATAAATTGCGTCAGGCTATTTCCTTATACAGGGCAGAAATAAACTTTAATATGTTGAATAGCGACCCATCTTATGTCCCAAAAAACCACCCTATTGTGGAGTTGTTAATTAATTGTGCTAGGAGTGCTCAAATCCCCGGGACGCCGAGTTATATGAATGCTTCTTGTGACTCCTGGCGCTACACAGAACAGTTACAAATTCCAGCTGTTGTCTTTGGTCCCGGTTCAATCTCTAAAGCGCATACGATTGATGAGTATATTGAAATTGAAGAAATAAAAAAGGCAGCCAAGATCCTTCTTTGTTTTATTGAGAAATGGAGTGGTTTATCATGAAAGACAAGACTATGAAAGCCTTGGTAAAAACAGCAAAAGGCCCGGGTTTAGTAGAACTGCAAGAAGTTCCTGTTCCCGAGATCAGTGAAAATGAGGTTTTAATTGAAGTTAAAGCAGCGGGAATATGTGGGACTGACCTTCACATTTACCATGATCAATTTCCCTACTGGCCTCCTGTCATCCTCGGACATGAGTTTTCAGGAGTAATAGTGGAGGTGGGGGAAAAGGTTAAAGACTGGAAACCGGGAGACCGGGTGGTGGGTGAACCACACACCTTAGCCTGCGGTCGTTGTTGGCTCTGTCGTACCGGAAACCGTCAATTATGTCCGGAAAAAAGATCCCCGGGTTGGGGTATAGATGGCTGTTTTGCTAAATATTTAAGATATCCAGACCCCTTTCTATTGCATCTCCTTCCAGACACTGTTTCTTTTGAAGCAGCAGCTCTAGTTGAGCCGGCGGCCAATGCCGTCACTGATGTAATAGAAAGAGGAGCGGTGGAGGCAGGAGATATAGTTGCAGTTATCGGCCCGGGGCCGATAGGCTTATTGGCAGCTATGGCTGCCAAAGCGGGAGGAGCGGCCAAGGTTATAATAATAGGAACGGATGTTGATGAAGACTTAAGACTGCCAACAGCTCGCAAGATTAAGAGTATTGATCACGTTTTTAATGCTCAGAAAGAGGATGTTATTAGCTTTGCGTCAGATCTTACCAAAGGAAGGGGAGTAGATTTGGTAGTTGAGGCCAGCGGTGCCGCTGCTGGGATTTCGTTTGGGTTAAAGTTAGTAAGGAAGCTGGGAAAGATTACAGCTATTGGGTTGACGGGAAAAGGGGAAATACCGTTTCCATACGATCAAGGCATGTTCAAAGCAGTGAGGTATACTTTTAACATGTCAACTTCTTATACCTCCTGGGATAAGGCTATTTACCTGATTGAATCTGGTCAGATTGAAACAGAACCTCTTATTACCCACCGTGGTGGGCTGGAAAAGTGGTCTGAATTTTTCAATATCTTAGATGAGAAAAAAGGCATTAAAGCAATTTTTATTCCGAAATAATATGCTTATATCTTAATAATGGGAGGCGTAAGATGAGTCTTCGTTTTGGAATTATTGGTTGTGGGATAATGGGAAACGCTGTAGCCAGAGTTCTTAAGCTCAATACTGATGCCGAAATAGTAGCTTTAGCTGAAGTGGATGGTGAAAGATTAAAGGCCAGCGGAAAAGAGTTTGGGGTGGCTTCATTGTATTCAGATTATAAAGAAATGTTAAAAAAGGAAAAGATAGATGCAGTAGCTGTGGCTACTCCAGATAATTACCATACTGAACCTGTTATAAGTGCCCTAGAAGCTGGTTGCCATGTTTTTGTAGAAAAGCCCTTAACTACCAGCCAAGCTGAGGCTGAAGAAATTTATAGAGTTGTGCAGAGAACTGGAAAGAAGCTGCAGATTGATTTCAACCATCGCTGGCTATCACCCTATCATAAGGTAAAAGAAATGGTCCTAAATGGCCAGATTGGAGAACCGATGATTTCTTATGCCCGCAAAAATAATCCATTGTATGTGCCGACAGAAATGCTGGCCAGCTGGTCCAGCCGGACTACGCCGGCTTGGTTTCTTTCTTGCCATGATATAGATCTTGTAACGTGGTGGTTTGATGCTGATCCGATTGAAGCCTATGCCAGGGGCGTAAAAAAGGTTTTGGTTTCTAAAGGTTTTAATACTTATGACGGAATTCAGGCCTTGGTTACTTATGAGAACGGTAAATTTGCTACCTTTGAAGCTGTTTGGATTTATCCCAATACTTCTCCATATATGCCAGATTCATATATGGAATTGATCGGCAGTGCTGGGACTCTGCAGATTGACCGACAGGCAGAGGCCGTTGATGCTATGCTCCAGCAAAAGTTTATCTGCCCGAGGACTTTTCTGAATTATAAGGTATTTGATGAGTGGCAAGGAGCCTTCCCAGCTGCGGTCCGAGGCTTCATCCTGGCCATGGAAAAGAATTCAGAGCCTCATGTTAGTGTCAGAGATGGGGTTAGAAGCACTGCAGTTCTTGAAGCTATCCATAAATCGCTGGTTTCTGGCCAGCCGGAAAAAATTCAACTCAATATTTAGAATATTTTTCTTGATCTTCAATTTTCTGTGAAAACTGCTTTGTTTTCTGAGCAATGAATTAAACTGAATAAAAAGAGAGAAAACTGCTCTATTTCTTTTTGGCCATTCTTTCCAGAATATTTATACAGGTGATCAAATAACGAGGATGATGAAAAATCTCCAGGCGGTTGTAATCTTTTTCCACAAAGGTGACTTTGCGGTCGGCATAGTCAATCCATAATTGATATCCGTACTTTTTCAAGTGGTACCTTTCTGTATGATATTTAAATATTCTTTCATACCAGTCTTTTGCCCACTGAGCTCCCGAATTTTCAACTATCATTAACAAACCGATCATGGCTTCTTCCTGGGCCCAATTAGCTTTTCTGGTCACCCATTCAAACTTGTCTACATTATTTAGAGAAGTGAAGACCCCACCATAAACGTCGTCCCATGAGACCTCAAGATTGCGCTTGAAGTATCTAACAGCTTTCTCAAATAAATCTTGATCCTGGCGTCTCTTGGCTTCGGCCATTATCATCCAAAGAGTTTCCATATTATGGCCGGTATAGACTAATTGGGCGATGTCATTGTTTGGTCGGGAGAGGTCATGGTTGACGATTTCATTAATCAAATCAAAGTCTGGATTATAATGATAATTTAAGACGGCATCCATGGCCCGGTCGCTGATAGCTTTAAGTTCTGGATCAGGACGAAATTCAAGCATGAGGGTGATCAGGTTAATGAACATAAACCAGTGTCCGCCTATTCTTGCCCCAGGAATTAAGGGCAAAGTTTTTAGGTATGATTGGGCAGCTTCTGGGAAATAATCTGGCTGATCATAAAATCCTAAGCATTTCATTAGTATCTCACGGGCCAGCAACCAATATTTTTCTTGTCCCGAAGCTTTGGCATACTCTTGTAACCCTAATGCCACAAACATATCTCCATAAATATTCGGAGCTGGTGGAGCTATAGGCTCTCCAGTACGGGAGAACTTTTCTGGCCAAAGGGATCTTGTGTCTGGGATAGTTTTCATTATAAAATTTACCGCCTTTTCTGCAATGGACAAGTATTCAGGATCTTTGGCGATCTGGTTATATAGATAAGAATAAGTCCACAGGCCACGTCCTAAATACCAGGTGCTCTTATCCGTGGTCAGCTTCTGGCCCTGAACATTGACCTCACACATAAAGCCACCGTATTCCTTATCAACTACATATGAATTAACAAATGGCAAAAATTCCTCAAAAAGACATGTCCGGTAGAATCTGATTAATTCGGCAAGAGGTTTTCCAGCCAAAGTATCAGGAACAGAAGCAGGAACCTTATTTTGGTCCCTCTTGGATTGATTGCAGGCAATAAAATTGCTGGTCATAAGACCAGTTGCCGCTGAGGTCACGGTTAAACTTGATAAAAAGTCCCTTCGCTTCATTTTAGGCTCTCCTTTTTTGTTTCTAATTAAAAATCATCCTGTTTCCTTCTCCTTTCCCAAGCGCATTAGGAATCCGATGATTATTAAAAGAATAACTACCAGCAGGTCTATCTTGAAAGCATTGAGATCTCGGTAGTAAAAAAGAATAAACAAGGAAATGGCAGCGATAGCTAAAGCAAAGGCGATGATCGTTAGTCCGATTATCTTAAAGGGAGAAAAGGCCTTTTTCTCCTGTCCTTCAAAAAGAAAAGGTTTCTGGAGATCAGTAAAAAAGAGCTCTCTTCTGAGGATCTCATCTTCAGGAGTAACGCTAGTCTTGGTCCCAAACCACATTCCCAGGATTGTGGCGGTGACACTCAAAACAGTGGCGGCCGAGTTCCAGGCGCTCCTGAGCCAGAAGTCTAAGTTTGGATTGACGTTCATCTTTTCGGCGAAGATCTGGACTAAGAAAAAGTTTACTAGGACCAAGACTATCCCGGTCAGAGACCCTAGTATGACACCCCACAAGGCTCCTCTTGAATTAAACTTTTTGAACAAAAGGCCGAATACCAAAGGAATCATGATAGCCGGAGCAAAGGCGCTGAATATCCGGAACATGATATCCATTAAATTAAAGCCCTTCAAGGAATTAAATAAGATGGCTAAAATGATGGTTAAAGCTCCGATCAGGATAGTAAAAATTCGGCCTAAAAAGACTTCTTCTTTTTCTGATAAATCTGGTTTTATTTTCTTTTTATAAAAATCTCTAGTTAGGATGCCTGAAAGAGTATTAAATTCTGAGCCCAGAGTTGACATGGTAGAGCTGATCACGGCTGAAAGCACAAAACCTTTTAAACCGATCGGGAGCAATTTCATAATGATTATGGCGTATACTTCTTTGGCGTTTTCTATATGAGGCAAAACAACGCGGGCTGCTAACCCTGGGAAGAAAAATATGGGGGGCATGATAAACATTAAAAAGGCTATCCAGCGAATCATTTTCCAGACTTCTTTTTCGCTCTTGAGGGTATTATATTTTTGTACCAAAGCCCAGCTGGCACTATAGGTTAAAATATTGATGATGAAGACGGTAAAAAGTAGATAAGTCCAATCATAAGGCCTAGGGGCGGGGTTAAGGAAACCGCTTGGTAACTGACTTATAAAATTACCTAAGTTACCCACATAAGCGAGGGTTAAACCAAAAAGAGTGACTACAGCCACAAACAAGATAGAAACATTGACAAAGTCCGTAATAATGACCGTCATCTGTCCACCCAGAAAAGAATATAAAATCATGATGACGCCAATGATGACCATGACCCAAACAATGTCTAAGCCAAGGCTGCGAAGGGCTACGGTAAATATGATGGAACTGGATAATATCTTTAAGGAGTTATCAAACATTCGCAACGGGAGTCCGGTCCAGACGAATACTTGGTGAACCAAAGGGTTAAAGCGCCTCTCCATAAATCCAAGAGGAGTTACTACTCGCGATCTTCGCCATCTGTAAGCAGTAAGGTAACCGGCAATAATCATGGTAATAGGGGAGATCCACATGATGGTTATTGCTACGACTCCGTATTTATAAGCTATTTCGTTATAGATAACAAATAGAAGCGCACTAAAAGTGGCCTTGTAGAAAGAGGTTCCGGCTAACCACCAGGGCATTATATTCCCAGCTGCAAAATAGTCCTTGGCTTTCTGGATATATCTGGAGAAGGATATTCCTACGATAATGATGATAATAAAATAAGCAAGGATGATTAGAGAATCTGGAAGCTGAATGCCTTCTATCGACTGCATCGTTGACCTCCTCTTTTATCCAATTGTTATTAACTCTAATAAGAACTATTTTCCTATTAGCTATTTTTTAGGATAGAAGCCCTGGATCTCTCCCTTTGAGGAATATTTTATGGATTTAATAATTTTAATTTGTTTCTTTCCAACATCTCTTTCCCAGAATGAACTAAGCTGATTCAATGTGGGCAAGGCGCCGGGAAATACTTCAATTACATAGCTAACTTTTTCTTCAGCAGTTTTTATTTGTCTATTTATAATGACATTGTGAATATCTACCCAGGCGTTGCATAAAGTAAATTCAGTTAGTACTCCTGGTGAAACATCAAGCTTGACCTGCCTGAATAATATATTCCCCCGTTCCGGGTTATCTCCTAAAATCCAAAGTTTTCCATCTTGAGGATCGGGAACTTTGGAGCCCGGCCCATAACGTTTAACATATTCTGAATAATATCCGAGCCTCTCTGGTTCAGGCACTTCTTGAAAGCGCATGCCCCAAGCTCCGGTTCCAGTACTATCAAATTCTCCGTTCTTAGTGAGGTAGATTACCTTATTATAATAGAAGTTACGGCGATAGACATCTTCAAAAGGGTAAAGATCGCAATATTCAAGCTGAGTCCAACGCTGCCCATCATCCAAGGGAATAAATTTAGCCGAGATATTCAATGTTATTTTATCTGCTTCATATGGTATTGAACAAGAATAAAAAGACTTTCCTGTATTTTGGAGATTAGAACAGGCTACTTGAAATTCTATTTCTTTTGGTCCTGTGGAAATAATCTTAAAATTCCAAAGCTGATTCATAAAAGTGGCGGGGTTGACACCATTTTTCATCATATAAAGCGGAAGCTTGAAAAAGGCGTAATTATTCTTGCTGGGAAGAGTGACCTTGTAAAGGGCGACTTCTCTAAGAGGTAAATAGAAAAGAGGTTTATATTTGCATTTATCTGACCAGGCTTCATAAGTTTCAAGTTCTGAGTACATCTGATAGGTTAATTGCATTCCGGCTGTGGCTTGCATCTTTAATTTTATTTTTTTCCCTTTGGGCAGATGAAATGAAACTATTGCTTGCCGAGCAGGCCCTGTAGCCTCCTTTTTAATAAAGACCATCGGATCATCAATCAAATCTCCATCATTAAGAAGGGAGTATAAAACCGGCTGGCCATCAGCCTTAAATTCATAGCCACCAGATCCTTTTAAGTTCCAAATTCTGGCAACGATTTGGCGATCTGTTAAATTTTCTGTACCATCAAAAATTACCTCTAAGGGTTTTCCCTTAGAATCTATCTCATATACTCCCTCTATTTCATTGTAAAAACGGAAGTCGCCCTGAATTGCTACTGGCTTTTTGGGATTTGAATAGCTTTCCCAATTCATCTCCACTTCGGATTCAGTCTTGCCCAGAGCGATTACTAAAGGTGAATTAAAAGCTTGATATCCTCCGCGGGGAACTTCGCATCCATTGCTCACCCAAAGAAAATTCAGAGTCCAGGGCCCATCTTCAGGAGTTCTTCCTTCTAAGGCGCTATCTTCGTTAAATTTCCACCCGAACTGAGGTCCCCTTTGACTTATCCACGGTGGCCACTTTTCGTACAGCTTGTCTTTTTGTGGATCTTGGTCAATTTCTCTCAAATATAAGAACTTTGGATAGCGATTTCTCAACCAACCAATTATTGCTTTTTGACCGGCTTTGTTTTCAAGAGAAAGTTCAAATCGGGCACGGTCTTCGCCAAACTTTTGTATCCACATTTCTTTTTCAAATTTACAGAGTGGATTTTTTATTTCAAAACGATTTCCTCCCGCTGGCAAAGTCAGGGTTAATCCGGCGCGGAATATTTTTAGCTTTTCTTTATAATCTATAAAAATGCTGGGGATTATATTGATTCTGCCGTCAAAAATATAAAGGTCAATTGTCCCGGTGCCATAAGAAATTTCATCTTGAGAATATAAGCTAAAAAAAATCCTGGCGGCTACTTGGTTAGGTCCTTGAGAAATAATTTGAAGTCTGGGGTTAGAATCATAAGCCTGGTCCAATTGGATAGGAAAACCATTGTTATCTAATTCAACTTTGATCGTAAGACTTAGATATTTCTCTTTTATTACTTGCGATGTCCAATTGGCTAGCTTGGTTTCTGTTAATATATCCATTGATAGGCCACGACTTTCATCCAATAACACAGAATTATGGCCACAGCTGAGAAGATGGTATTTGCCGATATGGATTACGGGTGCCCTATCCTTTGAAAGGCCTTGGCTTGGGTTAATATTAAACATGGTTATAATTATGGTAATAATAAATAATTTTATTTTCATTTTTTTATGCTAACATGAGCTAAAAATTAGAGTCAAGGGAAAATCTTGATTTTAAGGTGCTGGAGAGTAAGTCGGAATTTAAATCCTAAATTTTTAACACGCAGCTTGATTAATATAAATAGGCTAATTTGAAAAAGATAAACAGGCCGATTATAATTTATTAGGTCGGAGATAGATTATAAGAAATGTATGTAACTTTAGGAAAAACTAGTTTAAGAGTTTCACGGATTTGCTTAGGCACCTGGCAACTAAGCCCTCGTTTTTGGGGGCCGATTCCGATTGAGCAAATAGCCAGGGCTATTGAGGCAGCTTTTGACACAGGAATTAATTTTTTTGATACAGCAGATGCTTATGGAGATGGGCTTGCAGAGAAAGTCTTGGGTGATACCTTACAGAAGCTTCCGAGAGACCGGGCTGTGATTTGCACAAAGGTTTTTAACCATTATAATCCTGATGGTACCAGGTATCCGGATTTATCTCCTTCCCATATTCAGGAACGTTGTGAAGATTCTTTGAAGAGGCTTAAGACTGATTATATTGACCTGTATCTTTTACATTTTTATGATCAGCTTACTCCGATATCATCCATTGCTGAGACCATGGAAAAACTTAGGGATCAAGGAAAAGTCAGGTATTATGGTGTCAGTAATTTCAACATTGAAGAATTGAGAGCGGCAGTTTCTGCAGGCAAATTTAATGTTATTCAGACAGCTTATAGCTTAATTAATTTGGAAGCCGAACGAAGTATCTTTCCTTTTTGCTTGACGAATGATATAGGTGTTATGGTTTATTCGCCTCTCCATAAGGGGCTTTTATCAGGAAAATATGAGGGAGTAGAAAATTTTGATGATTTCAGAAGTTTTCATCCTGATTTTCAAGGTGAACGCTTTAGGAGGATTGCTGAGGCTGTCCAGAGCCTCGGTCCAATCGCCGCCCAAGAGGCGATGTCAATTTACCAGCTTGTGCTGACAGCTACTCTGGCCCATCCTGCCATTCATTGTGCGGTTATTGGAGTTAAGAATGAAAGCCAGGTTCTGGAGGCGGTAAAAGCATTAGATAAACAGATTGACCGAAAGACTTATTATGAGATCCGAAGAATCCTCAATTTGGGCGAATCGGCAAAAATCAAGGATGCCTCTGGAATTATAAAATAGTAAAATTAAATAATAATATTAAAGGAGATAAGAAGATGGATGAATTGGCAATCAAGGGAGGAAAGCCTACTGTAACTAGCCAGTGGCCGAAATGGCCATACCTGGGAGAAGAAGAAAGAAAGCTGTTGGATGAAGTTTTCGCTAGCACAATTTGGGGCGGGACTGGACTTGGACCCAAGATTACTGAACTGAATTCCAAATTTGCCCGATATTGCGGAGTCAAATATGGTACGGCTGTTGCCAACGGAACGGTCTCTATGGAACTTTGTTTAGAGGCATGGGGTATAGGCCCGGGAGATGAAGTTATCGTTCCCGCAGCGACATTCATGGCTACCTCTATTGCCGTTCATCATCAAGGGGCCACTGTGGTTTACGTTGATATTGATCCCAAGACAGCCAACATGGACCCTGCCAGTTTTGAGTCGGCTATTACTGAAAAGACCAAGGTCGTTATCCCGGTTCATCTTGCAGGACACCCGGCCGATATGGACCCCATAATGGCCCTGGCCAAGCGCCACGGGATTAAAGTTTTGGAAGATGCGGCTCAAGCTCATGGAGCCATCTATAAAGATCGTCCGGTAGGATCTTTAGCGGATGCTTCCTCATTTAGTTTTCAGCAATCAAAAAATTTACAGAGTGGCGAGGGCGGATTTATTGCTTCCAATGATGGAGATTTAATTGACCGGATCCATTATTCTATTAGCAAGTTTGGGCGGGGTATTCGCGAAAAATATGCTGGGCATGTCCATTATAATTTTGGCTGGAATGCCAGCTTTACTGAAATCCAAGCGGCAATTATTCTCGGGCAACTAACAAGATTAGAGGAGCAAACTCAAAAACGCTTTAAGAATGCAAAAAGATTATTGAAAGAATTAGAAGGTATTGAGGGCATAGATCCTTTTAAGTACCAAGATTATTGTACTCGACACGCTCATCATCTATTTTTTATTCGCTTTGATAGCCAGAATTTTGGGGGAGTGACCAGATCTCAATTTCTGGCAGCCTTAAACGCTGAGGGAGTCCCAGCCAGCACTTTCTATCCTATGCCTCTATATGAACAACCTGTTTATAAAAATGATAGCAGATTAAAAATGAGATATTTGCCCTGCCCGATAACTGAAAGATTATGCCGGGAGGTGATTTTCTTAGAACAGAACTTATTATTAGCCGAGGAAGAACAGGTGATTCTAATTGCTGAAGCTATCCGCAAGATTCGGGAGAATGCCAGTAAGCTACGGGATCTTAAAGTAGAAGAAGAAGCATTTATGGGCTCCTCTGTTCTAAGAGAAGCTCGCAAGACAGCAAAAGGCAAATAAGTAAAATTATTGTTGAAGCAAAATATTAAGGCAGAGAGAAGAAGCTATTTAGAGAGGAGGATTAGAATGGGAGAAAAGTTTAGGTTCGGAATCATAGGTGCTGGTGTTATCAGCAGTTATCACGCCAGAGCTATAAGATCTCATCCTGATGGGGAGATAGTGGCGATAGTTGATGTTGATAAGGCAAGAGCAGAAAAGATAGCAGCTGAATTTGGGGGAGAAGCCATGACCGATTTGGAAGCAATGCTGAAGAGGCCGGATATTGATGCCGTTTGTGTTTGTTCTCCAACTTATCTTCATGCTGCACATTCTCTGGCCGCAATCAGAGCTAAGAAGCATGTAATAGTTGAAAAAAGCATGGCCACCAATTTAAGCGATGCTACTCTTATGATCCGAGAGGCTAAAGATAAAAATGTAAAGCTGGCAGTTATTTTTCAAAAAAGAACAGAAGCTGCTCCCCAGAAGATAAAAAAAGCTATTAGCGAAGGCGTATTTGGCCGGATGGTCTTTGGGGATGCTTCAATAAAATATTGGAGGAATCAAGCCTATTATGATAGTGCCAACTGGCGTGGTACCTGGGCCATGGAGGGAGGGGGTGCGGCCATGACTCAAGGTTCTCATGGAATTGATTTGTTGCTTTATATGATGGGTGACGTGGAGAAGATTTATGCTTGGATAGATACAGTGGCTCACGTAAGAATAGAAGTTGAGGATGTGGCCTTAGCTCTCCTGAAATTCAAAAACGGGGCTTATGGTCGCCTGGAGGCCTCCACTGCAACAAATCCTGGACAGGGGAATGTATTTGAGCTGAACGGAACTCAAGGTACGGTAATCTTGGTTGAGGATACGATAACCTCCTGGGCCGTATCAAGTTCAAAAGAAATCCTGGCTCAGGAAACCATCGTCGGGGTAAAAGGCGAAGCTAGTTCAGCAGCCTCCTCGGCTACCACTTTTCCTGTTGAGGGTCATATCAAACAGATAGCAAATTTTATTGCTGCTGTAAGGGGACAGGAAGAATTGATCTGCGATGGTTACGAAGGTAGGAGGTCTTTGCATCTTATCACCGCTCTTTATGAATCGGCTCGTCGGGGTGAAGAAGTCTATCTTGATGAACTGATAAAGGGCTTAGAAGTATAAGAACTAAAACCTGTATTGAATGATTCTATTTACCTTTCTTTATTTCTTCAATCAACTTTTTAACTTCTTCCTGGTCGGGCTTAAGTTTGAGAGAAGACTCCAGCGCCTCAAGAGCCTTGCTTTTCTCTCCAGTAGCCTTAAAACAATAGCCGAGAGTGTTTAATAACCTAATATCACTATTATAAATATTATTACCTTCTAACAGGAGAGGGATTGCCTCTTGATATTTGCCCAACTCTTTTAGGGCTTTGCCCTTTATCAGATAATAATCAAAAAGAAGAGATTTGTCTGTTTTAACATTCTCAATATAATCTAAGACCTTAGAGAATTGCTTGGTTCGCATCAGAAAACCACAGTAATAGGCATTAATATCAGGGTTGGAAGGAGCTAAACTTAAAGCCTTAGCAAAATAGGTTTCAGCTTTTACCAATTCGTTGGCTTTCTCGGCTTGGTCTGCCAGTTCCAAATAGCGAAAGGGAAGATATTGGCGAGATAAAGTTTTAGATAAGATAGTGGGCCGAGGAATATCTTTTTTGCTTGAAACTATAAAAGTTGCTTTTTTTTGGTCAATAATTTCCTGGTTTTTCCCCAATAATTCAATTATTGATTCATAATAATCAGGCATTAATTCGGAGGCTGAAAGAGAAGAATAGACGTTTAAGATCTGCTGGAGGGGTAGGTTGTTGAGAGGAATCGTTATTTCTTTTTTAGAATTGTTATTCTCGCTGAGCCCTTTAACAGTAATTTTAAGCTGGTCATTTTCGAGCATATCTTTTGATAGATTCTCAAGCTGACAGGCGAAAATGATCTGGTCATCAGAGCTGAAGGTATTGCTGGGATCAACCAGGATTCGCTTTTCTAATACTTTGAATGCCATCCAGCTGTCATCTGGTATGGTTTCTTCCTTAAAGCCAGTAATTACAGGACCGAGGCGAGGAGAACCAGATTGATCAACAATAATATCTCTTTCAAGTATACTGAACTCTTTAGCTATAGAATTTCTCAATAGGATAGTCAGATGGTATTTCCCTTCTAAGACGGGAAAGTTATCCTGGATGGCTAACCCGCCTGAGGTCAATTGCTTGGCCTTTCCCTCGGGAACATAATAGCTGAAATCCTTTGAAGCTTGATAGATAAAAGCCTCTCCTTTTTTTAAGCTAATATCAACGGAGAAATTACAGTAATACTGATTCGTGTCTTGGAAAAAGTTAAGCGAAATAGACTTGGGAACGATAGCGTAATGTAAAACAGGGAATTTCTCTATGGGATCGCGCAAGATGTATACACAACCCTGGCTATCAACAAAATTACTCAGATATTCTGTGCTTACCACTCCTTTGTAGGCCAAAAAGTGTGTGGCATAGGCCGGGTTTACATTTTTCTTTGGGGAGTCAAGTATTTGTTTGAGCTGTGTTTCTGAAAAAGGAGAAGGTTCATAGCCAATTGAAAAATCTTGAGGGACTATAGATATGGTGTAAGGAGCTAAGGTTGGAGCACGTTCATCTATAAATTGAAAAACACTCTCATAGTTATCGGTATTGATGCCAAGGGAGTTGAACTGAATTATAAGGCTTTTTGGGCCGTCAGTCATTGGATGATAGAGTTTAAATTCACCGGAGCCCCCGCGCCGGAAAAATATTAGCCCGAAATAGCGCGGTAAGCCCTTATCAACATCACCATAATAAGTCCAAAGTTCGCAAGGATATAGGTCCGGTTGATTAAAAGTCTCTCTACTATTGGGGGGGCCAAGGATCATGTAAATACGCCCCCGGTCAGTCATCCAGCCGGGCCTTGGCGTATCGCGCCCGAATTCCTTGTTGACCGTTTCAAATCTTTTTATAATTTCTTCCTTGAATTCATTTAGAGGTGTTTCGGGAGTGGGATCACGCTGTTTCCAGAAAGCTTCTATAAATTTATCTCTTTCAAAATCGTTTTGCAGTTGTAAAAAAGTATTTTTTTCTTCAGGATAAATTAGATAAGCCACCATATTCAACCAATTACGGTATTTTGGGGCCAGGTCTGATTCTTTAATTTTTTTTTGGGCTATTAAGGGATTTATTGAATAAAATAACACGATTAAAATAACCAGAAATATACTTCCCAGGCTTTTAGTTTTCATAATAATATTTTAAATTAGCGATTTATTAATTTCAAGAGTTGTTATGAGAGTTAACCCAGAGATAATTGCCAGAAATGTTGATTTGGCTTCATTTTAATGTTAAATAAAAAAAGATTGAGGTGATAAAAATGAGAACGAGGATTTTTTTTGTAGCGATTATCACTTTTTGCTTTCTTCTTATTTTTGCCTGCCTAAATACCAAAATCATAACTTTAGCCCCAGAAGAATTAGAGAGATGGACGATAGCCGGAATTGGAAGTGTTAAAGTGGACAAAAAAAATAATCAAGTTCTGATTAATGAGGGAGTAAATTCAAAGGGCATAACTATAATTTCCCCGTCCTCTTTTGGGAAAAAAGTTATAGTCCGCTTTAAGGTCAAGGCCTTAAGTCCTAATGGGGTCAATATTGTCTTTTTATCAATTTCCAGCCAAAATGGTGAAGATAAAATAGCCATACCAGAGAATTATCAAGGAGATTTTTCCTTCTGGACGCAAGGTCAGGTACAGAATTACATGTTTTCATTCCACACTGGTTTTCATCAACCAAATTCCTGGATTAAACGTAATCCTGGGGAACAAACACTATGCGAAAAGAAAGATGTGGTTATCGAGGAAATATGGTATGAGATAGAAGTCGGACGATATGGCAAAAAACTCTGGATGAAAGTTGATAAACAACTTGTCTGCGAAGCTGAAGATGAGCAGGATTTACCAGGAGGACAGATCGCTCTAAGGTTAAGAGGACCTGGTGACGGGAGTTATTCCTGTTTATTCAAAGATTTAGAAATAATAAAAGAAAAATAAATGTTATCTTTCGTATTAATGGTTATTTTATATCAAATAATTATTATTTAATGGCTTTATTTACGAAGGTCCAAAGACAAAGACTTAATTCCTATTTATTTGCCAGCTGGGTTTGAGTTAAGATTAAATTCAAAATATATTATTAACTTAATAAAAATTCAGGAATTTGACTGTTGGTTCTTTTATAATCAAAGCTTATTTTAAGAAAAAATGTATTTTGTTATATTATTTGAAAATAGTACAGATGTTTATAAGGAGATGTGAAGATGAATGCTAAGACAATCA
>Ga0078972_1005587_pt1 | contig 31607 bp, 26 predicted proteins | sample YelNatPaOPGAMG01_FD_67568 | JGI IMG/M metagenome (GOLD analysis project Ga0078972, IMG submission 67568) | Hot spring thermophilic microbial communities from Obsidian Pool, Yellowstone National Park, USA - OP-RAMG-01 (SPADES assembly) (version 2) | ecosystem: Environmental > Aquatic > Thermal...
AGGTTGGGGCGGCAGATGCCCTCTGGTGTCGGCCCTGCCCTGTGGCTACGGCTACGGCAGCCAACCAGGCTCTCTGGTGCCAGCCATGCCCGGTTCCGATAACTCCGCTGCCTGACAATTGCCTAATTGGAACGGTTAAAGAAATTCAACACCATGTCTCGGTCGGACGATCTGATCTAAAGGTAGTGGATGAATCGGGAAATATTAGGGAGATATCTGTACCGGTTACCCAGGCCGAAAATCTCAAGGTTGGCGATACGGTTAAAGTTTGCATTGAGACGGATAAAAATGGCGAGATTATTTCAATCACCATTGAAAAGTACGATCCTAATGCACAGGTAGTGCCTCCAGCTCAGATCTGCTGTCCGCTGGCTCAGGCTGAGGTTGGGGCGGCAGATGCTCTGTGGTGTCGGCCGTGCCCTGTGGCTACGACTACGGCAGCCAACCAGGCTCTCTGGTGTCGGCCCTGCCCGATAGCTTCTGTTGAGGCGGCAAGTGCAGATGCTCTGTGGTGTCGGCCATGTCCTGTGGCTACGACTACGGCAGCTGGCCAGGCTCTCTGGTGTCGGCCAGGAGTAGTTACCGAATGTTTAGAGGAAATCTCAGGAGCCTTGGACATTGAAAGCGCTCAGGCAGATGTGGGTGATGAGGTCAAGATCGCGATTCGGATTCAGAATGCGCCCGGTGCGGTATCTTCCTTTGGCTTTGAGGTTATCTACAGGTCGGATATTTTAGAGTATCAAGGCTTTGAGCGCGGAAATCTCGTACTTTCCTTCCCCATGATTGATGTTAGCCCAAGCGGCCCAGACAGGCTCAAGGTGGGAGGATTATCAGCGAATCCTATACCGCAGGGAGCAAGTGGTTCGGTTGTGGTGCTAAAATTCAAGGTCATAGGTGGTGTGAAAGATGAATGTTATCCCTTGAGTCTTGAAAATCTGGTAGATAATCTAGCCAAATTCTCCAAAACTGGCGGCTGTCTATGCATCAAGGATACTGTACCACCTCAGATTACCTGCCCGGGAGATAGGGTTATCGGCCAGATAAATAGCGATGGTACGCCTGCTGACGATCCTGAGGTAGTTGCCTTCCTCGCTGAGGCCAGAGCCTGGGATGCCGTTGATGGTGAGGTTGCGGTTTCGGCCACCTTCCAATTTGATCAGACCAGGGGAGTTACCAGCACTGGTGAGCCGGTCCCTGGAGCTGAAATAATTATAGATGCAGACGATCAAGCCAAGATATTTTCTGGCAATCCTCTTATTCTTCCTCCTGGCCAGACCACAGTAATCTTTACCGCTAGAGACAAAGCTGGCAACAGCTCTTCCTGCACAACTACGATCACCATTCAGCCAATGGTATGCGAGGAAGATGATTCAGGGCAGCTCGATATTAAAGGCACAGAAGGCAGGATAGGAGAGGAAGTGAAGATTCCGATTCGGATTCAGAATGCGCCCGGTGCCATCTCTGCTCTTGGCTTTGAGGTAAGCTACAAACCCTCTGTCCTTGAGTATGTTGGGTTTGAGCGAGGAAGCCTGACGGCCTCTTTCTCTGTCTTCGATGTCAACCCCATTGCCTCTGGCAGGCTCATTGTAGGTGGATACTCCACCCGAGGTATCCCGCAGGGAGCAAGCGGCGATCTGATTATCCTGAAGTTTAAGGTCAAGGATGGTATGGAAGGTGGATGCTATCCCTTGAAGCTGGATGGGCTGACGGATGATGTGGTTAACTTTACAGCCAGCCCGGGTTGCTTCTGTATCAAGAGCTGCAACGGCGATCAAAATGGAGATGGAGTTATTACTCCTGCTGATGCGCTCATAGTGTTCAAGTGTTACCTTGGATCAGGACCTTGCGGCGATTGCGCTGATGTTGATGGCAATGGCAGTGTTACTCCGGCTGATGCCCTGTGTCTGTTCAAGAAATACCTGGGTCAGCCTTCCTGTCTGGATAACCTTATTAAGCTTAATGCTCAAAATAAGGGAACCTTTGCCGTAAGTGGAAAATCAGACGCCTAAAGATTACTATTAGCTTTGAAGATCAGACAGTGATAGTTCTGAAGATCAGACAGCGAGAGGGCGATCCCAACAGGGGCCGCCCTCTCTTTTTTCCCCATCCACAAATCATAAAATCCATGCTCCATATTTTGACAAAAAAAGATACTTATGATAAATTTTAGCGGTAAATTTTCAAAATCTATAATTAACAACATCTATAATTAACAACATCAACCAATTAACAACATCAACCCCTTATTTTTCCAAATAGGGCGATAGAATCGGTATGATTATCCAGACAGAGGTATCTTGGCAAAACTTTGATTTACCCTCTCTTCTGCAAAGGTTCGAGCAGCAGGAGAGCTATCTGACGGGAAGTATCGTTATCCATCGGGGGAAGGTAAAATCTCCGGGCAAAAAAGTGATTCATCTCTCTTCGGTCATGCTGAAAGAGCGGCTTGAGGGATCTGGCCAACAAGAATTAGCCAAAATCGCAGATGAGGCCGCGGCGAAATTTCCTCACCTTCAGCAGATTTATATCAACCATAGATTGGGAGAGGCCAAAGTGGGCGATGACATTCTCCTGCTTATTGTTTCGGCTGCGGACCGCAGAAGCGCTTTTTCCGCTGCCCAATGGATAGTCGATGAAATAAAGAAAGAAAAGATCATCACCTTGACCGAGATAGCCTGAAAAAGCGTGGAGAGATGAAGACATGGAACAGAAAAGGGACTGTCCAAAAACCAAAATACTCATGGTAGATGATGAGCCTACGATTATAAGCATCTACCAGCACTTATACCAACAAAATCTGTTCCCTTGGTTTGATTCGAGAATCACCGTATCAACAGCTAACTCAGGAGATCGGGCTTTAGATCTTCTTCAGAGAGAGCGGTTTGATTTACTGGTTACTGATTTTAACCATCCCGGGCCAAGCGGCATCGAGTTTATCGGTGCAGTCAAAAAGATCTGCCCTGAGCTATCCATTATTGTCTGCTCTGGACTAAACAGCTTAGGCGCTCGGATTAAAGAGTTATTCTCTGCCGGGGTGAGGGATTTTCTATCAAAGCCTTTTCATATCTCCGAGCTTAGTCAGGCAATTTACCGCGTTCTAATCGAGGATAAGACAGGCTCATTCTATATAAGGCAATGTATGGCTAGCCTCTGCGGTCATATCTCTTTTCTGCTGGCACCGAAGGCTAAATTGGAATGGGGTCTGATACGGCTCAGCAGACAGCCGGATTCGCTCAAGATTGAAGATTGTAGTGAGGCGCTGATACTGGGTTATAAAATTCCACCTCCGCCATATTTGGCTAAGGCGGCGGAAGTTATCGGCGATTTTCCCCTAGAGCGGTTTATTTCGGCAACCCTAGAGTGTATTCAAAGGCAAGATGTGGTAGCTTTGGATTTTCCCCCTGTTCAGATCGTTAACAAAGATGACCATCAGGCCATAACAACCATGAATCTTTCTACCTTGGCTTGCATTCCCCCTCCTCCTCAATTATCAAAGATAGATTGCATTCATCTTTTCCCTCACTCTTTTGATTGTTCGCTGCCGGCGAACTGGAGCAATATTCTGAAAGGGGTAAAAAAAGAGCTCTCTTCCTACTTTCACCCTATTTATGGCCTCACTTATGGCCTCAGTGCATAAAAAACCATGCCTGAAAAAAATTTCCCATTCCCCTTATGGTTTTCCTTACTCTTCATCTGCCTCTTCATCTTCTTTCTCCTTTGCTGTCCAGCCCAGGCAGAGAAGCAGCCTTTGGGCAATGTGCTGCTGATAACCATTGATACCCTGCGGGCAGACCACCTTGGCTGCTTTGGATATCGGGCTATTCAAACCCCCAATATTGATTCCCTGGCTAGGCAGGGAGTGCTATTTCAGCAGACCTTTACTCCGGTCCCGATTACTCTTCCCTCACATGCTTCCATTTTTACCGGCCTCTATCCCTACCAGCACGGGGTCTTGGATAACGGCTCGTTTTCCCTGAAAAAAGAAGCTATCACCCTGGCCGAGATTCTGAAGAAGAGTGGATATAAGACCGCAGCCTTTGTAGGGGCCTTTGTCCTTGATTCGATCTTTGGCCTGGATCAGGGATTTGACGATTACGATGACTATATGCCTAAGCAGGATGACCATACGGCTAAGCAGGATAAAGTGATGGCTATTCACTTCGCCGAGCGACCGGCTAGCCAAGTAACCGAGAGAGCCATCTCCTGGCTCAGGAAGCAGCAGGTGGCAAAAGCCGCGCCTTGCCCCTTTTTTCTCTGGCTTCACTACTTTGAGCCTCATGCACCCTATGAGCCGCCTGAGCCATTTAAAAGCCGCTACAGCCACTCTGCCTATGATGGGGAAATAGCCGCGGTTGATCATTGGCTCGGTATCTTGGTGCAGGAATTGAAAAGGCTGGGGCTTTTTGACAAGATCCTCATTGTGGTTACGTCTGATCATGGAGAGGGGCTGGGGGAGCATCAGGAGAGCACTCACGGAAACTTTCTCTACGATTCCACGCTCAGGGTACCTCTTATTTTCAAGCTTCCGCAAAGCCGGCTCTTTGGCCTTCTTCCAAAGCGGATAAATTCCCTTACTAGAACTATAGATATTATGCCGACCATTCTTGACCTGCTTGGACTCTCAGCCCATATCCCGCAAGGGATTGATGGCCAGAGTTTGCTGCCGCTCATTCAGGAGGAGAGAGCCTGGAGCCGAGGAGCCACAGGGTCGGAAGGAGGCAAAGATTTTGAAGATGTTAAGGGACTTGAAGACCTTAAGGGAAAAGATTTAAAAGGAGACAAGGGGAAAGGGAAAGGGAGAGGAGATAAAAGAGATAGAGGAGATAAAAGAGATAAAAGAAATGATAGCGATAAAGGAGATGATGGCGCCGGGCGGCGATACCTTTTGTGCGAAACCTATTATCCTTTTTTTCACTATGGATGGAGCCCTGAATTTGGTTTGCGTACAGAGGAGTGGAAATATATCGAGGCGCCAAAACCAGAGCTTTATTATCTGAAAGATGATCCGGGAGAGAGGGTTAATCTCTATGAGCCAAAGCATCCTGTGGTTTCAGAGCTTCGCCTTTGGATGGAGAGGGGGCGAGTTGAGAGGGGCCGAGATTTTAGGAAAATTTCACCCTCTGCTTCCTCCGCTCCTCCTAAACTCACTCAGTTGATGAGAGAGCAGCTTGCAAGCCTTGGTTATCTTCAGGTCAATAGCTTGCCTTCTTTCGGGAAATTGGCCAGACTGCCAGATGTCAAGGACAGGGTAGCTGTGCTTCAAGGCATTGATGAGGCGGTTTCGGCCATAAGCCGAGGTAGGTATCAGGAGGCGCTCGGGAAGCTAACCTCAATCCTTCGCTCTGATTCGGAAAATATTTCCGCACTCCTCTATCAGGCCTGCCTATATCGCAAGCTGGGCCAGTATCCTTTGGCCATAGCCGCGTTTAGGAAAATTCTGGCCATAGATCCCACTCATATTGATATTCATAATCACTTGGGCACTATTTATCATGAGATGCACGATCCCAATCAGGCTATCCGAGAATTTCTCCAGGAGATCAAACTCCACCCCAATCATGTCGAAGCTCATTATAATCTGGCCTTAGAGTATGCTGATCAGGGGAAAATCAAAAAAGCTCTGGAAAGTGTGCTCTCGGTGCTTCGGCTAGATCAGACCTATGCCGAGGGGTATAATCTGCGGGGCAAGCTCAGGGTCCGAGAGGGAAATATAGTTGGAGCAGAGGAGGATTTTCAAAAGGCGATTGCTCTATTTCCTGAATGTGCCGATGCTCATAATAATCTTGGTGTTCTCTACGGCCAGCAGGGAAAGCTGGCTCAGGCAATCAGAGAGCTGACTGTGGCCAAAAGCTTTGATCCTCAGAACGCGGCTATTTTGGTTAACCTAGCTAATGTCTGTCTTCAGCAAAACCAATTAAGCTTAGCTGAGGAGCATCTTAAACAGGCGCTTGTCTTGCAGCCGGCCTCAATTGAGGCAAAAGAGGCGCTCGGCCGCGTTTTCCTTCAGGCGGGTCGCACCGAAAAGGCTAGGGAGTTGCTCGAGCAGGTAGTGAAAACCTGTCCGCATCGGGCTAAAAGCAGGCTATTGCTTGGCCAGGTTTATACAATCCAGGGTTTAGGGCCAAATGCCCGAAAAGAATTGGAAGAGGCTATTCGACTCGATCCTCAAGATGAGCAGGCCTATGTTAAGCTGGCTAATCTGCTATTTCAGCAGGGGGATGTGTCCGCGGCCCTCAGTAGATGGGAAAAGGCCATTAGCCTGAATCCCAAAAATCTTGAGGCTTACCATAACCTTGGGGTTGCCTTATACCAGCAGGGAAAGATGAGCGAGGCGGTTAAGAGCTGGGAGAGTGCTCTTCGGCTAGATCCCAATTCTGCCGCGGTACGTCTTCATCTTGGCTCGGCTAGGTTTCAGCAGGGGAAGATCCAAGCGGCTATTTCAGAGTGGAAAAAGGTGTTAGCGATTGAGCCTGGGAACTTTGAGGCCCTATCAAACCTTGGCTCGGCCTATATTAGGCAGGGAGATGTGGAAGATGCGAAGCGATATTGGCAAAAAGCGGTAGAGATCAGACCGCAGAGTGCGGATCTACACTTCAATTTAGCTATCCTCTTTTTGCAGCAGGGAATGATGGCTGAAGGAGAAAGCGAACTTATCAAAGTGCTCAAGATCAATCCCCACTATCCCAAGGCCCCTGAGCTGCTGGAGAGGGCCAGAGCAGGGAGGAGGGCCAGAGGGGGGACTTGGCAGTGATCTTGCTTTCCATGACCAATACCTGGGGGACCGATATCCGCAATACCTGGGGGATCAATCTCTGCAATACCTGGGGTAGCAATATCTGGGCGACCAATACCTCCAATATCTATGTGATCACTATCTATGTAGCTATTTTGCTTTGTGCCTGCACCCTGGTTTTGTTGGTCCCTCTTTCTTTGAAAGTCAACAGCCGTGAGCATGAATATGCCGTAAGCTTAGGCTGGATATTCCAAATCAGCTCTGAGGCGCCTCAACATCCGACTTGGCTGCGATTTTCTCTCTTTGGCTGCTCATGGACCAGGGAAATCAGGTGGCCTGCGAGGTGGGAGTTGAGTCAGCTAAGCCAAAGCGGGAAGGTATGGATGGGGCGTCTGATTCAGGATGGAGAGACTTTCTCGGCCGTGGCTGCCAGACTTAAAGGGGCATTTTTCAGCCTAATGCGGCTTGCTAGCCAAAGAGTAGACATCAGCCTAGATGCCTCCGATGCTATGGTCAATGCTCTTCTTGGGGTGATTTTTACTCATTGGACGCTCAGGGGAGTTAGGGTAAGGGTGAATTACTTAGGAGAAAATTGGCTAGTCGGCTACTTCAGGCTCCGTCTGTGGGTATTAATCTGGGTAGGTTTAAAATTTTTCCTTTCCCGGCCAGTTTTGAAGCTAGGGAGGGCGGTCTTACGCTCACTAGAGCTTTGGTGAAGAGGCCAGAAAAGAACCAGAAAAGAATATGAAGAGGCTAGAAAAAATGTTTTTTCGCTAAGTGCGAGAGCATATCCCAATTATCCAATCAATTTTAGGGGTATTCAATCAATTGTAGGGGCGGACCTTGTGTTCGCCCAAAGTGAGTATTTTTTCAGCTAGAGAACCAGAGAATAATAGAGAGCCAAAGAATAATATAGGGAATATAGGGGGAATAAAAAGATTGATATGGAAAATCAGACTGTTGAGACGCTGTCCCTTTTATTGCAGGAGTTTCAAAAATATGGAGCTGCCGATAGCGTGATTGGCAAGGAGCTGCATATCGGAGAGGTAACCATTGTGCCGATCAGCAAGCTTAGCCTGGGAGTTGGGGCAGGGGCAAGCACAAGCAGTAAAAAGGGGGAGGAGAAGGGGGGAGGATGTGGGGGCGGGCTTAAAGTGGAGCCGATAGCTTTTTTGGTGGTTCAAAAGGAGCGGGTTTCTCTGCTTGGTTTGGGAAAGAAAGGTCCGCTTGATGCGCTCTCTGAGCAAATACCGGATTTGATTGACAAATGGATAGGGAAAAGAGCTTCTCCCGCGCCGGCTGACAGAGAGAAGGAAGGGTAAATCTTCTACAATTTTCCTTCTTGGGTATTGACTGACAAATATGCTATAATCTGAATGAATAAAATGGCTGTGCCAGCATGAGGTTACATACTGTCGCTGAAACATCTAGTTAACTTTAGTATATTTTGGCGGCAGAGGCCTCCCTAAATTATTTCGATCAAGCAAAAATATCCAAAAGACATAGAAAGGATAAAAAAAATGCGAGAACAACTAAGAAAAGAAATACCAAAGGGAAGATGTTTTTTTTGTAATTCTGTCTTTAGCAAGGCAGCGATGACTAAACACCTAACCTCATGCAAGGCCAGGGCAACTTCTGAGGCAGCGCTTCAGAAGAGTCGAAGGTCGAGCAAAAATAACAAAAGTTTTCATATCCTGGTTGAGGGGAGGTATCTGCCTGAGTACTGGATGCACCTTGAGGTGAAAGCCAAGGCTACTCTGGATGATTTGGATGAATTCCTGAGAGACATTTGGCTGGAGTGCTGTGGGCACATGAGCGCTTTCACCATTGGGGGGCGAACCTTCATCTCAGGGCCGGAGCGAGAGAGCGGCGAGGAGGGATTTGATATTGAGTTGGACAAACTCCTCACTCCTAAGATAACGTTTTATCATGAATACGACTTTGGTACCACCACGGATTTGACTCTGAAGGTCTTGTCAGAGCGGGAAGACAGTACCAGTGAATGGCCGGTTCAATTGCTGGCCAGAAATGAGGCTCCGCAGATAAACTGTGATATATGCGGAAAACCTGCTACAATGGTATGTACTCAGTGTATTGAAGAGGGGGGATGGCTGTGCAGTGAGTGCGCTGAGGAGCATGAATGCGGCGAGGATATGCTCCTGCCGGTAACCAATTCCCCGCGGGTTGGAGTGTGCGGATATACTGGAAATGGTGATGATGAGGATGATGATCTTGACTGGGAGGATGAAGATGATGAGGGGTTCTTTGATGATGAGGAGGATGATGATTACGGTGAAAATGGTGAGGATGATGATGATTTATTTGCTGATGATCTGATGTTTGATGAAGAGGATGAAGAGGATCTATTTGAGGACGATGAAGAAGAGTGAACCCTCAAGGCCGATTCTCTCAAAAAGTTAAAATCAAAGACAAAGATCAGCCATTTGTTGAGCAGAGGAGAAAAACTCCAGCATCAGCTAGGCTTCGTGCTCTTTTGATTGCGACCCCACTGGTTAGCGGCGCGGCGGTGATGATGATCGAACTTCTCGGCACGAGAATCATCAGCCCCTATTTTGGGGTCAGTCTTTATGTCTGGACCTCGCTGATTACGGTAACTCTGGTGGCTTTGGCTGCTGGCTACTGGTGGGGTGGTCATATAGCTGACAGGAAGAAGAGTGCGGGATTTTTGTACGTTCTGATTTTTCTTGCTGGAATCTTTCTCTTGCTTATCCCCGAGTTGAAAAAAACCTTCCTGCTGCTCTCCTCCCATCTTGGTTTGAGATTGGGTAGCCTGGTAGGTTCATTTTTGTTGTTTTTCCTTCCCCTATTTCTCTTGGGTGCGGTTACACCTTATTTGGTTAGGCTCTATGCTTATGATCTTGGCCATATCGGGAAGGTGGTTGGTCATCTTTACGCTATCTCTACGGCCGGCAGTTTTGTCGGCACTATTTTAACTGGCTTTTTTTTTATTCCTCATTTTCGGAATGAATCGATTCTGCTCTTTATCTCTGCTACCCTGATGGCTCTTTCTCTGGTTTACTGGCTTTTCTTCCAAGAGAAAAAGAGGGCTTCAGACCTGCTACTACTAACCCTTGCCGTAAGTTTTGGGGTAGCTTCGCTGCTTGGCAGGCTTTATGCCAGCCCGCAGCAGCAAGCTGCTCAGGTGATCAATCAGACCAGGCTGCGGCTGGTAGCTGAGGAGAATTCTGCTTATGGTCAGATCAAGGTGATTGAGGCTAACGACCGGATCAGGGTTTTGGTTTTGGATGGTCTTACTCAGAATGCGGTTGATCTTGTATCTGGCCTCTCGGTTCATGAATATACTTATGCTTTGCAGCTTATTGCCCGCTCCTATAATCCAAAAGGCAGGACAGCTTTGGCTATTGGGCTTGGAGCTGGGACTATACCTTCTGAGCTTCGTCGGGATGGTTTTATGGTTGACTGTGTGGAGATCAATCCAGTCATGGCTAAGGTAGCTGAAAAGTATTTTGGCTTTAATCCTGCTGGTATCAACCTGTTCATTCAGGATGCCAGATACTTTGTCAGAAATTGCCAAAAGAAATATGACTTAATTTTCCTTGATGCCTTTAATGGAGACTCTGTCCCTGAACATCTTCTGAGCTTGGAAATGTTTTCTGATCTCAAGAGGCTCCTTAGGCCGTCCGGGGTTTTGAGTATCAATTTTTTCGGCTCTCTGGCTCCTGGATATTCATTTGGCACATCTTCTCTATCAAGGACGCTAAGACAGGTTTTTGCTCAGGTTGTCGCTTTTGGCAATCCACCACCGAATCAGATCGGGGGAAATATATATTTTTTGGCTACTGATGAGCAAAAAGATCCTGGTCAACTCATCGAGGTTGACCAAAATCGCTGTTTCCCTCCTCTCTATGAGAGTCTTAGTCGGCTTTGGGAACATAAAATTGATCTTAGTGCTATGAGCTCTTCGGGTTTAATCTTGACCGATGCCTATAATCCTATCTCCTTTTATGATGCCAGCACTAGGGAGAAGGTTAGGGAAGGAATGCAGTTGTTGCTTGGGAAAATGCTTCTTTAGACTAGCCTGAAATTTTTTATTTTTCATAACATTTTTTATTTTTCATAACATTCTATCTTTTCTAATACCTTCTTTAATACCACATCTTTAATACCACATCTTTAATACCACATCATAACACCTAATAACACCTTTCTTGTAACTTTAATGTAAGGTTATTAAAAGTTTTAGGAAAGGGGTTTTGAGGGGAAAACCCTTTTTCAAAAGGGTTTTCCCCTCAAAAAAGGTTTTTCCCCCTTAAGATTTTTCCCTTTAACTTAATGAGACATTACTCATGGAATTTTTTTCCGAAACGTTTATTTGTAGATTTTTAATGAGGAGGGGTGGTTTGTGGAACCCGGGGAGGCTTCTGGCAGCAGCAGATGGGTATTTTTTACTCCGCAGCGGATAGCTATTGAGCAAAGATTGCGACTTGAATCTTCGCGGGGAAGGCTTCTCATTGCGAGTTGCCGCTCAGGTTCTGGGCTGGCCTCACAAGTGGTCAGGCGCTACAGGGAGCTTCTTTCTGTCGAGGGGGGCGGCGAGGGTGAGGTTTTATATCTCGAAGGGGTTGATTTTAAGTTTTCTGATACAGAAACCTGTGTTCGGCTTGAGGCTGATGTTAGCGGCTATGATGTTTTTCTCTTTCAGGCCTTATATGATCCGACCACAGGCTCGACGGTTGATGAGAACTATCTGGCCCTACTTATTGCCGCCAGGGCCTTTCGGGAATGGGGTGCAAACTCACTCACCGCTATGCTTCCCTATTTGGCTTATGCCCGGCAGGACAAGCCGACCAAATTCAAGCGGGAGCCAGCCACGGCTAAGCTGATGGCAGATTTGGCTGCTGTGGCGGGTATTGATCGGCTAGTTACCTGGCATCCGCACTCTGATCAGATACGGGGATTTTATGGCTCAAGGCCTGTTGACGGAGTGGAATCGCTCTCTTTGTTCATTGAGGAATTTCGTGGCTTTCAGGGCAGGGAAGAGGTCATTGCTGTGGCTCCGGATGCTGGAGCATCGAAGTTTGTTACCTATTTTAGCCGGGCTCTTAATATCAGGAGCGCCATTGCCTCAAAGTATCGGCCAAGGCCGGAAGAGGCTGAGGTTTCAGAGGTTATCGGGGATTTTTCCGGCAAGCGGACAGCTATTGTGCTCGATGACATGATTGGCACTGCTGGCACAGTGTATGCTCTTATTAGGGAATTGGTTGAAAAAAAGGGAATCGAAGAGGTCTATCTAGCTGTTTCCCATAACTTGTGTCTTCAGCCTGCTTATGAGCGGCTTGTGGACTTAGAGGCCCGCTATCATCTCAAAAGATTAATTCTTACCGACAGTATTCCACAGACTGAAAAATTTAAAACCCTGCCCTTTGTTACCATCAGATGTCTGGCCGATATCATGGCTCGGGTGATCAATCGGATTCACTACAATCGGGAGGTCAGCGAGTTATGTTATCAGATTTAATTAAAGATGTTAGATGAGGAGGTTCACTAATGATAGAACGCATTGAGGAACTTTTGGGTAGTGAAGCAGTATTGCTTTTGAGCTATCGGTGCCGGGGGATTTCCAAAGACCGGCTTCATTTGCCTGGCCCTGATTTTATCGAGCGGGTGTGTGTGCCTTCTGATCGGCCGATAGGCGTGTTGAGAAACCTTAGATGGATGTTCAATACTGGGCGGTTAGCTGGAACAGGGTATCTGTCCATTCTGCCTGTGGATCAGGGGGTAGAGCATTCGGCCGGCTCTGCCTTTGCTCCCAATCCAGATTATTTCGATCCGGGTAACATTGTCAAGCTGGCCATTGAGGGAGGATGCAGCGCTGTGGCCTCAACCTGCGGGGTGCTGGGGGCAGTGGCTCGATCCTATGCTCACAAAATTCCCTTTATTCTTAAGCTTAACCATAATGAACTTCTGTCATATCCTAACACTTACGATCAGGTGCAGTTTGCCAGCGTGAAGAAAGCCTTTGACTTGGGGGCAGTAGGTGTCGGAGCCACCATTTATTTTGGCTCGCCAGAGTCTAGGCGGCAGATAGTCGAGATTGCAAGGCTATTTGAGCAGGCCCATGATCTTGGGATGTTCACTGTGCTGTGGTGTTATCTCCGCAATCCAACCTTTAAGCAGGACAAAGACTATCATAATGCCGCAGACCTGACTGGGCAGGCAAATCATCTGGGAGTGACTCTTCAGGCAGACATCGTTAAGCAAAAGCAGCCAGAAAACAATGGTGGATATCTGGCCCTGAAATTCGGAAAGACAGATGATAGGCTCTACTCGGAGCTTGTGCCGGACCATCCCATCGAGTGGACCCGCTACCAGGTGGCTGCTTGCTACATGGGACGGGCAGGATTGATTAACTCAGGTGGCGCATCAGTTGGCCAGGGGGACCTTGCTCAGGCCGTGCGCACGGCGGTCATCAACAAAAGGGCAGGAGGCATGGGGCTGATTACGGGAAGGAAGGCTTTTCAAAAGCCTCTGAAGGAGGGGATAGCTCTCCTGAATGCGATTCAGGATGTCTACCTGTCAAAGGAGGTTACGATTGCCTGAAAAAGAGTGAGTCCAGATCATAAAAGTACGAAAGGTGCGGCTGTGAATGAAAGGTACGGCTGTGAATGAGAGCTGTTTTTGAGCCTTGGGGTAGCATTAGCTTTAGGGCAGCATTGATGAGTTTAGCTCTTTAAGCCGAGAGGGCCCGCGTTAGGGGATAATCTTTTATTCTTTCAATGTCTCTTGAATAGCTTTTCGAATAGCTTTCTGGGTCATCAGAGCGCTGTTTTGGTTTGGGTAGGGCTGGCGGCGCCAGATAAATCCTCTGGTAAACAGGCCGTCCTTATTCCAGCGGGGGACGATATGAATATGAAGGTGCATAACCCTTTGGCTGATCCGGTTATTGATGGCTATGAAAGAGCCGTCGGCTTTCAGGCCAAGTTCCAGGGAGCGAGCTATGAGCTGGGCATTGCGAAAGAGGGGCTGAATGAGATCGGGCGGCAGGTCGAGAAAGGTTTCATAGTGCTGTCGTGGGACCAGGAGAACATGACCTCTGAGTAGGGGCTGGTGGTCAAGGAAAGCCAGCGAATATTCATCTTCAAAGATGGCCAAGCTTTCGCTTTGGCCTTGAATGATCCTGCAAAAAGTACACTCGGGGTTCAGTATTTGGCTCTGAGAGGTAATTTTCTGATTTTGCTCACTCATTTACTATCCTCATACTTTCTTTTAATGATAACTGAACGATAATTTTTAATGATAACTGAATGACAATCCTTAGGGCCTCGCTTTAGTGTCTTGTCTTATCCTTGCTGGCCAGCTTCTATCCTCACTTTTCGCTCTTTTAAGCCCTAATTTACTATCCTCATATCTCTACTACCTTGGGAATAATGGGGGGGCTGTCCTAATAACTCAATCTGAGTATCAACATCTGCGGTCCCCGGCTTATCTATCTCGCCAGGGGAACTACTTGACGCCGATAGACTATACTGATAATAAAGAGCTTGAAATTATTGATAATATTTCTCCTTATCCTCTTCCATGTTTATCTCTATTTCTGGTATTCAACTTCATCTTCGGAAGATACACAAGCGTAGAAAATGGCCCGCTTAGGTGTGTTTGGTGTGTGGGGGGCATTTTGCCCTTATCCTGCTGTTTGGGCTATGCGTAGGAATACGCCTGGTAAATGAGCTCTTCATTGATCCGGCCAGGGTAGGCAGAGTGCTAGCGACACTCACCGGCCTAATTTTTTTGTTTGCTCAATTCTACGAGCATTTGCATGATGGTATCAAGTCTTTGGTTTACTTGGCCAATCTGAGTATCGATCTTCTGATTTAGTTGTCCTATCTGGGTATCAACTTTCTGTTCAAGAGCATCTACTTTTTGATCTACTCTCTGATTTATCTGATCTACTCTCTGATTTATCTGGCTGATTTCTTGCCTGACTTGTCCAATTTGAGTATTGAGATATCGAAAGTCGGCCTCTTGCTTGTTCTTGAGCTCTGCTATATCCCTTTTAATTTCTGCCGTCCGCTCCTCTATGGCCTCATAGATTATTTCCAGCGATATCTTCTTGATTATCCTGTTAGCGAGCTCTTTCATTTCACAACTGCCTTGCTGACAAAAGAAACAACGGTCTGAATCCAGGAGTTTGAAGCTGGGCAAAGCCGAAGAATATAGCGATAGCCGCAGCAATTAAGCCTAAAAAGAAGGTAATTGCACTTCCAAGTATCCGATAATGTCTATCTGCTTTGTTACTCCTAATCTTCCCATCGTGGATTAATTTCATAAGAGTCTGCCTGGTAATTTTAGATATTTTGCAGTTTTTTTATGGTTAAAACTTCGTGCATTTTTATTTACCTAGTCAACTATATTGTTTTGCTTCAGTTACTAATAAATATACTTTGATTAACAGTCATGGTCAAGCAAATAATTCAGTTATTGTTATAGTCAAGCCAAAAATTCACCAGAAATAGAGTATGAGCCTGAGGTTGAGAGGCAAAGCCTGAGCAAGTTGCCAGAAGGAGGCCAGCAGTAGCCCCGATATTGATAGCGTACCCTATACTACACTTTTGCAGAAATTTCTTAACGCCTTGAAATCTTTGAAAATTATCTCTAATAGCCAATCCATTAAAATCAAGGATTCGGAGAAAAAGTGCAAAAGCATAGCCTATATTGATAGCGTAATTGATCCGCTGCGTACTTGTGTTACACACTTAGCGAAAAGCCCCCTGAATGACATCCTCCTTAGGGTCTTGCTTTATGGGCTTGTCTTATCCTTGCTGGCAGCTTCTATCCTAGCTTTTTGCTCTTTTAAGCCCTCTTCTCCCACAGTCAGGAGGCACCAGTCGCGGTGGCCAAAACGGCTTTGAACAAAGCGGGAAACATTATGAACCGGAATACCGCCTGGAGTTAAAGCATAGGGTGAGCCATGATGGGCGTGAGCATGGACAACCACATCTACCTTGTGGCGGTCAAAGACATCGGCAAAGAGTGATGAGCCGAGAAAAGGGTAGAGCTCGATCTCCTCGCCCAGCAGAGTCTCTTTTATCGGGGCATAGTGCATAGCCGCTACCCTGAATGGGCAATTCAGCTCTGCCAGCGCCTTGTCAATTCGCGAGGCTTCATTGATGCTGGTCTTGATAAAGTTTTTCAGGGCCTGCTCGCCGAATGGCTGGACATGCAGTTTCCCAAATCCACCGCAAAAGCCCTTAGTGCCGACAATTCCCACCTTATCTATCAGGCAACTGGTGCCGTCTAGTACCAAGATGCCGCTTTCGGTCATCATCTTGATTAGGAGCTCTATCTGGTTACTCTCATGATCATGGTTTCCGATAACCGCAACTTTTGGCAGAGAAAAGAAGCTCAGCTCATCTAGCAGGACCTCCATTTCTTCGACTAACCCCAGGTTGGTGATATCCCCTGCTAGAAGCAGAATATCGGCTTCACGGTCTACTCCTTCCAGAAGCTGTCTAATCATTCCAGCAGAGTCGCTTTTGCAGTGGAGATCGCCGATAGCGGCGATTCTCATATCCGCTCCCCCTTATCGTTGACTAGGGGAAGCAGGTTGTAGCCATTTTCATATCCCCACAGTCGGCAGTCTACAGCAAAGGCGAACGGATCGAGCAGCATACCACGGAAAGCCTTTGGTTTCACTGGTCTTGACCACCCCTCCCGCATCTGTTCGAAAAGGGTAACTATAAGCTCCTTGGGTAGATAATCTGAGTGAGAAGGATAGACAAAATCAAAGAGAATGAAATAGATCAAAATGATTTCCTGGTTGTCTTTAAGATGCATGAGCACCCGCGGCCAATCGATTTTCCCCTGAACTCCCCGAATAAGGTGGACGATATCTGCACCGTCAAAGCGGTCTCTTTTGAGCATGTAAACCTTTGAGGCGATCAATTCCTCAACTGCGGCCAGGTAAGTCTTGACTCCGAGGAGTTCAACCGGCTGGCAGCGCTCAAACCAGGTCTGGTCAATCGGGAACTGGCTGCTTGATGTTCCAAAGATCAGGTCCATGAGATATGGCTTCTGGTGCACTTTGGCTAGCCAATGAACATCCCTGACCTCGGTTTCAAATCCCATCCTGCTCAGGGCATCGAGAGCCTTTTTGAGATCGCTCGGCTGGAGAAAGATATCAACATCTTTTGTGTCCCGCCAAATGCCAGTATAAGCGTATACGGCAAAGGCTCCGCCTACCACGTATTTGACGCCTGCTTCATTCAGGATGGTCAGCCAGCGAGAGAAAACCTCAGCCTCCTTGGGCTCGATCTTGATATTGTCCATTGTTATTTGGTTTATCGGCGATTCTCTATCCATTTTTGATTTGTAAGGGTTCTTCTTCAGAAGCTTTTTCTAGCGATCCGGATGTTTACCACATAATCTATAACTTTTTGCTCTTATATATCAGACACCATAAACTCTATATCAGAACAACCATAAACCCTCGAAGGGGCTTAGCTCTTATTTAGGGTTATGTCTCTTGAATGGTAGCTAATAAATAAGAGCGATAACTTTTTGCTAAAAAACAGCTTATGGTTTTTGAATAACCACACAATCCTCACCCTCGATAGGAGTACCATCAAATAGACTGCCGGTAATGGTTAGCACAGCTACATCATCGTTGTCAACCTGGCCAATGGTAGAGACTACGTCCGATATATTGAACTCAAGTACTAAATCGATCATCCCGTCTTTCCCCTCAATGGTGCAGTCACAGATATCCTGGCGATCAAAAACCGTCGTGCTCACATCCTCTCGCCGGTATTGGACCGCGCGGACTCCTTCGAGCTTGATGGTTTGGGGATTGATATTGGCTATATTCAGGTCAAGGGTACCAAGGATGGCTACAGGTAAAGTGCCCTGGCTTTCCACATTGAGTGGATTAGGACATAATCCTGGTTCTATATCAATTTCGACCTCTTTGATCTTTTGAGTAGCCATGATTTTTTGAGCCAAGCATCTTTGAGGGATAAAAGTGGTCAAAAAGAAGGTAATCAGCAAAAAAACTAACCATGCGCTAAACATGGCTAGGATTTTGAGCTCAGAGTTCATTTTCTTATCTCCTTATAATATATAAAATAATACTTGAAATAGTGCATAAATAATACTTGCATCACTCAAGTCTTTTTTATATATTATACGTTAAAGCGTTTTTATCAGTTATGGTCACCAAGTCATAGAAATTGTCTAACTATCTCTTTTCGGTTAAAGGGTAAAGATGTCATTTCAGACAGCACAATCCGTTTGTATCCATAGCTGTATGCTATTATCTCATATTCTCTACTATTATTGTACCTCTGATTTACCTAAAGATCATATATATTTCGGCTGTTTCACTCTTTATCCACTTGCATCTTTCATGAAAATTGCGTAATTCCCTGGGCATTTTTTATGACATGAGCCCTACGGCCTTGAACAGACAGGGAATCGAAAAAGTAATGTGAAATAAATTGCTTACCAGGTTGTAAAAAATTGCATAATTTTTCTAAGAAGAGCTACTTGATGTGGGGGAGCATTTGAAAAATTTTTCTGAGCGAGAGAGGCTATCTTATTGATTTTATTATATAAATTTGATATGTTGGTTTTTATAAAAAAGATAAATTTTAAAAAAGTTTCTATGGTATAAAGATTGCATTTTCTACTAGAAGTTAGTTCTACTAGAAGTTAGTATTGATTATGAAACCCCTTTATTGCTAGCTATTGTCGCGATGGAACTAATCAGAGTTATGAAAATAATATTGATCAGCCCCTTTTACCTGAAGAGAACGAGAATCTCTTGCCTGGTGGTGGGATTGTCGGTAGTGGGCTTTGTTTTTATGTTGAGTGGGCTTGACGCTCCTGAATATACTCGATGCAAACATATCGGGGTTTGTGAATTCCTTGAAATCTGGGGGGATGTAACTATTTCCCAGAAATCGAAAGATATGGTCAAGGCCATAGGCAAATTTACTTATCAGACGCTATCCTCAAAAATCTCGCTTGCCCGCCCCCCCTTCCTTTTCCCCCTGCCGATAAAAAGCCTTTATCCGAGAGATGTTACTAAGATTGGCAATTATATCTTAGCAAGTTTCGATCAGATGTTAGACCGATGCATACATCCTTCCTATAATAAGGTCTTATCCCATCCTTCCCGTGAAGAAGAGATCAATCTTGGATTCAATAATAAAGAATCATCATCTCCTTCGCCAGGAAGCGGCTTTTGCTCGCAAGCCTTCCTGATTATTACTACCTCTGTTATTAGATGTTGATTTTTCATCCCCTCCTATAAAACCGGTCTTCAGCAGACTGAAGACTAGTAGCCTTTGGACAAAAATAAGTTGTCTATACGACATAACCAGATATTCCCATTCCGGCTGGGAGAAGGCTTCTTAATTTATGCTTTATGGCCGCGGCGGGAAGCCTTTCTTTCTGCGGCAGGAAGATAGGGAAATATCTGAAGAAACTCCCTTAAGTTGGCTTGTTTTTAGTAATAAGTTGACTTTTGGCGAGGAGGGAAACTTCATAAGTAAGCTATCAATAGCTATTTATTAATAATAAGCTATCAATAGCTATTAATAATCTTTAGCTATTAAATCTTTGTCAAATTTAAGGCAAAGATTAATTTTGAGGTTAAGGAAAGTAAAGTGATATTTATGTTAAGGAGATAAGGAAAGATGAGGGAAACAGGAAAAAGGGTATGGTTATTAACCTTTATCATCGCTGCTATTTTGCCGCTGATGAGAAGTAGGTTGGTCATAGCTCAGGATTCACCGCCGGTCTATAATCTGCCGCCTCAGCTATCCCAGCAGACCACTGTGCCTATTCACTTGCCGAATTATAACGATCCCACCGATCCCACAGGTGGTGATATCTTGATCGACAATTTCGAATACTGGGATGAGCCTAAAAATCATGGCTGGACTGTGGGAGAGCCGCCATATCCAGTATGGGGATATGGCATCGGCTATGGGCAGATGCTGACAGTTTTGGATTTTAATGAGGGGAGCCGAGTACTGGATATTTATCGGCCAGTTTCCACATTTCTGCCGTTCAATGAGCCTCCGCTATCAGATCCTCAAGGGGATAAGTTTAGGTATATGCCTTATACGATCATAAGAGAGTGCAATATTGATTTTACTCAGGTTGGTCCACATCCCCTGCTGAGCTTCAAGCTGAGGGCTCCTCTGGCGGTAGAAATGTTTGACACCTTCCGGTTTATCGTTGATGTAGTAACCACAACTGACCCTGCGGTCAACCCTTGTGGTGATCCTTGCAACCCTGGTGCTACGGCTGGTTTTGCCCGGATTGTTTTTATCCCCAGGGAAAAAAGCATTGGCTGTGATATCTCCGCCTTGGATAGCATAACCCCCAAAAGCCCGGTTATTGATGGTGGAAATTGCAGACAAAGCCCCTGCAACAATCCACGTCCTGATATTATTGAAGTGTATCTAGGGAGAGAATTCCAGGATGGCACCTGGCATTTAGTGATCCAGGATCTTCAGGCCATCCTTGACCGCTATGTCAGCAATAGCGCTACTCCAGAATACATAGCCGCGATTAGGCAGATTATGATCCGTGGGAATCAATACCGGCTGGATGATATCACTTTTAGTCGGGGAAGCAATCTTGGCCTAGGCTGCCCCTATCTCTTTAAAACCGGCCCATTTTTTGTCCAGTTGTTTGTGCCAACGGAAAAGCTTGTTTTTGCTGAAGACCACGTGGGTAATATTTACGATGTTATCACTAACCCTGATGAAATTGCCCGGGCTTATGCTAAAGATTCGCGAGATGGTTTTGCCCCGGCCAGTATTTACGGATCTGCTGGCGATTGGACCGATCCTGATCCTGACAATTGGACTCCGGCTGACCTTCAGACTGCTAAGACGCGGGTCACGGCCGCAGGTCTCAATCTGAATAGCCCAATTCTGGCCAATGAGGGGATGAGGAGAGCAAATTCCCCTGGTCATCGAGAAGATATGCTTCGCTTTGACGCCTTCGTCGGCGGCGGAGCGGCTTCCGGCGCTTACTCTCCAGTAATGATTGATCATCTGCCGGTTGATCTCAATGATAATCGCCCCCTCTTTTTACCCATCTATTATCGTCTGCTGGATGAAAGCGGTGAGTGGAGTGAAGATTGCTGCGTAGAGGGCGATGAATGCGTGCCACGGGTGCCTCATGAAATGGGCCCGCCTCATTGCTCTGAAGGAAATCACTTTTATCCGCTTGAGCGAGTTCAGCTCATTGAGCAAGCCCTGCAGAATGCCGGCTATACCCATTGGCCGAATGTTGCAGTCATGCGATTTCTGCCTCAATACCTGGAAGATCTGATCGTTACCGTAGAGGTAAGCAATGGTTTGAGTAAGGATATTGAAACCTTCCCGGTGTCGGTAGTTAACTACCCGGTGGATAATTATCCTCCCATCATGGAAGACTTGGATGATCAAATCGCCTATGTGGGGGAGGTTTTCAGATACGCTCTTACGGCTCTTGACCCAGACAGTTATCTTTATTCAGCCACTCATCCCAAACCGGATCAATATACCTTAACCTGGAAAGCCTACATTGCTGGCTCCCCTGATTATCGGTATGGTCCGTGGTCAGAGACGCTAATCAATCCACATACTGGGGTAATTAGCTTTGTTCCACAGTTTGAAGGGGTTTATCCGATAGTAGTTCAAGTTACAGATTCGAGAGGTTTTTCTAGTATTAATGAATTTAGTGTCTATTGCGTAAATCGGGGAACATGGCTGAACCATCCGCCAGTTATGCTTGGTGATTGGGATCATCCGCAGGTCTGTCGTGCTGGCGAGCTGCTTGTCCTGGATTCTGAGATCGATGTTCAGGATCCTGATGGCGATAAGGTGTATTTATCCTGCAACATAGGCTCTATCGGCAAAGATTCTGAGGGCAATGTGTTCTGGACATTCCAGACTCAGTTCCCAGGCTTCTATGTAGTTGAGATTTTCGCTATGGATGCTCGCGGGGCCTTTACGGTATTCACCATCGATCTTGAGGTCAGACCTTGGTGGTCGCTCTAGGCTAGAGATTAGGCTTTGGATCGGGAAATTCGAATTTCCCGATCCATTAAAAGCCTTGTGGCTTTGTACCTAACCCAAGGGAGGGGAGCTTTTCTCCTTCCTCCAAGCCGCATGGAGGAATACTTCCACCTCCATGCGAAGCCTCCCTTCCATATCACGGGAGGGGCAGTAACCTTGCTTCCTCAAAGCTGCCCCTCCCGTGTAGCTTTTTCTTGGGGTTCTCCCCTTCAACATGCTTTTGTTGTCTGCCTCACCATGTCTGCCTTTTTTATCTTTCTTACAGCATGTTTTTTATGTTTCCCTTGACTGAACCTTCATACCAGAGCGAATGCTTGATTGCATTTTAAAATCAATCAGTTAACTTTCACAAAATGTGTGAGTTAACATTTTGGATTCTGGAATATAAAGCTTTTCAGGTGTTCGCTCTGGATTCAGGCTGAAACAATCTGGTGAGAGATGAGAAAGTTACCGAAAAGGATGTAAGAGGGGGAAACATTATGAAGATTCAAGTTTTGGGATGCTGTGGAGGGCGTCTGCCTGGCTTTTATACCAGCGGTTTCTTACTTAATGACCACCTTCTCCTTGATGCGGGAGAGATCGGAGGGGTATTAAAAGTTGAAGATCAATGCCATATTACTGATATTTTGCTCACCCATGCTCACCTAGATCATATCGTCGGGCTTCCCTTTCTTGGCGATACCATTTTCGGGCAGATCCGCAAGCCTATCTCTATCATTGGGCTTCAGGAGGTGCTCGATAGCCTCCATCATTATGTATTCAACGACCAGATTTGGCCAGACTTTACCCGGCTACCTGCTGCTCAGGGAGAGCCGGTTTTTCGCCTGCAACCTGTTCAGCTCGGCACAGTCTGCTCCGTTGCTGAGTTTGAGGTTATCCCCTTTCCTGTGCGTCATACTGTCTCAAGCGCTGGTTACCTGATTCGCCAGCAGGAAACCACGATTCTCTACTCTGGTGATACTGGCAGTCTTCAAGAGGTCATTCAGGTGATCAGAAATAGCGAAAAACTCGCCGCAGCCTTTATTGAAACCTCTTTCCCAAACCGATTAAGAAACCTGGCTGAAGAAACAGGCCACCTTATTCCGAAAGTTCTCGACAAGCTTCTGCCCGAACTCGATCCTCAGACTCAGATCTTTCTCTTTGGCATGAAGCCGCAGTATCTTGAAGAAATCAGTGCCGAGTGTCAGGCCATGCAGTCGAGGGCTAGAATACTGAAGCAAGGCGAGATTTTGTACCTGGGGTGAAAATCCATAAACCAGAATATGAGCGGAAGAAAAACTCTGTGCTGGGGATGCATTATTAGCCTTGCAATCAGCCTTGGCATGATTGGGCTATATTTGAGGCATCCGCGGTTTTTGGAAGTTATTGAGCTGAAAGTGTTTGATCTGCGTTTTCGCTGGCGAGGGTGTATCCGTCCAGGGGCTGAGGTGGTCATTGCCGCTATAGACCAAAAGAGCATTGACGAGCTTGGCAGATGGCCCTGGCCACGGGCCAGAATGAGGTCCCTGGTTGAAGAGCTCAAAAGGAGTGGAGCCAAGGTTGTGGCTTTTGATATCACCTTCCCCTCACCAGAGCAGGATCCGCTCTCGGCTGAAGAGTATGCCCTTGAGCTAGTCAGAAATATTGTCGATCTTCCGCTCGATCGGCAGAAGATCAGAAAGGCCTTGAGCCGCCTTAATCCCGAGCGGGATTTTAGCCTGGCTCTTCAGAAAGCAGGCAATGTTATTTTGGGCATGTTTTTCTTCCTCTCTCCCCAAGAGGTGCCAGAAGGAAAGAGGCTTCGGCCTATGCCCCCCTTTTTGTCTTCACAGCGCTATCCTCTGGTTCAGCCACCCCAAAGTCCATCGGCTTCAGCCAGCCTGGTTCCTCGAGGCTATGGCTTTGAAGCTAGCCTTGATATCCTGGCTAGTTCTGCTTTGGCCAATGGATATTTTAACCTTTATCCAGACTTTGATGGCACGATTCGTTGGGCTCCCTTGATCATCGAATATCAGGGAAATTATTACCCTTCGCTGGACATTCAGGTCATCAAGCATTATTGGGATTTGAGGAGAGATTCCATACTGGTCCAAATGGGAGATCGGGGAGTAGAGAGCCTGCTCATCGAAGGCATTCCCATTCCAGTTGACGCCCGCGGGCATCTGCTCATTAACTACCGCGGACCGCACGATACCTTTGCCCACTACAGCGTAAGCGATATTCTGGCCCGGCGCATACCGGCTGAAACCTTTCGGGACAAGATCGTTCTGGTTGGAACTACTGCTGTGGGTATCTATGATCTTCGCTATACGCCGTATAAGATCATGTCTGGGGTTGAAATCCATGCCAACATCCTGGATAGCCTGCTCCATCTCGATTTTCTTTCCCTGCCTAGGCATTATTTTCTGGCTGATGTTGGAATTTTATTGGCTTTTGGCCTGCTGCTGTGTCTTTTTCTTCCCCTTGCTCGGCCTCTTGTGGGTTTAGGTCTGACGGCTGCCCTGTTCACGGGCTATGCCGCTCTCAGCCAGTATCTTTTCACTTTCCGTGGGGTATGGATCAATCTGGTCTATCCGCTCGCCCAAATCATGATTATCTTTACCATGATTAGCCTTTATCGCTACGCAACTGAGGAGCGAGAAAAGAGGAGGATTAAAAACTCATTCGAGCGATATCTTGCCCCTGCTCTGGTTCGCGAGCTCATCAAAAATCCTCAGATGCTGAGTCTTGGTGGAGAGCGGAAGTTTTTGACTGTTCTTTTTTCCGATATCAGGGGGTTTACCTCTATCTCCGAGCAGCTTCAGCCCGAAGCCTTAGTTTTATTTTTAAACGAATATATGAGCACGATGTCCGGCATTATCTTGCATTATTCGGGATTTTTGGACAAATTCATCGGTGATGCCATTATGGCCGTCTACTGTGCACCGATCAGTCGGCAAGATCATGCTCTCCTGGCCTGCCAGACAGCACTCGATATGCGGGCCGCCCTGGCTAAGATTAATCTTAGATTTCAAGAGAAAAATTTCCCGCAGATCAGAATTGGCATAGGCATTAATTCCGGGGAGATGATTGTCGGCAATATGGGCTCTCGAGAGCGTATGGATTATACGGTGCTCGGAGATAATGTCAATCTGGCCTCGCGGCTTGAGGGAATCACCAAGGTCTATGGGGTTGATGTGGTGATAAGTGAATTCACCTATCAGCTTGTGCGAGAGGAATTCATCGCTCGGGAGCTTGACAGAGTGCGGGTGAAGGGAAAAACGCAACCGGTAAAGATCTACGAATTGATGGCCAGAAGAGAAGAGGCCGCACAGCTTGAATCATTGCTGAATAGTTATAATCAAGGGCTTAGAGCCTACCAGGATCAGCAGTGGGAGGAAGGAATTAGGAGATTTCAGCAGGCTTTGCAAATCTGCCCTACTGATGGGCCGTCAAAATACTACCTTGACCGCTGCCGGCAATATCAGTGTTTTCCCCCTGTTTCTGACTGGGATGGTGTGCTTACCCTGACGGCAAAGTAGATAAGGGGAAAACCCTTTTGAAGGGGAAAACCCTTTTGAAAAAGGGTTTTCCCCTTTTTACCCCTTTCCTAAAACTTTTAATAACTAAACCTTTAATCTATGCTTTGGCACTTTTTCTCCAAGGCCTTGATTTTACTGGATTTGCTATTAGAGGTAACTTTCAAGGATTTCAAGGCGATAAGAAATTTCTGCAAAAGTGTAGCTTTAATAACCCTGGGGGAATATATGACTAGGGAAAAGTTTAAAGTTTTAGGAGGATGGTGGTGTCATTAGAAATAAAAATATCTACCGAAAAGCTGGTCAAGGCATAGACAGCTATCTGTAACCTGAGGCATCCCATGAGCGCTAAGGTTTTGCATATTACTAAAAAGCGTTCCCTTCCGCCAGAAATGTGGGCCGATTTGAGTAACTTCCGCTACCAGGAGGGAGAAGAGATTGACTCAAGGGCCATTATTACCAATCCTGCCCTAAGTCCCTACTGTCTGGATGAGCGGCGAAAGCGGGTGATTTTTGCTGAAACACCACCTGGGTGCGATCTTTCTCAAGTTCCCTTTTATTATCAGGCCCAATTTCAGCATGCTTTTCGTCTTATTGCTGTGCCTTATGAAGATTTTCACTCCTTGGCCGCCGAGTTAGGGAACCCGTTCGACAAGCTCATCCTTATTTATTCAGTTGGCCGCTGCGGCTCTACGCTGCTCAGCCGGATGTTCAATAAGGTGCCTGGGGTGGTCAGCCTGTCCGAGCCGGATATTTTCACCCAGATTGTGAGATTGCGCTCTCCTGACCAAAGCCGCGACGGTGAGCTCAGCAGGCTGCTTCTTGGTTGTACCCGTTTTGTTGGCAGGCCAGCTCCTGGCGAGCGGATTTCGTGTCTAGTGATTAAGTTCCGAAGTTTTGGCATTGAGATTGCCGATCTTATGCACGGTCTCTTTCCCTGGGCTAAAAACGTTTTTATCTATCGGAATGCAGAGGATGTGATTGAGTCTATTGCTCATGCCCTTGAGAGTCTGGGGAGGTGGGGCAGGATGTTTCGCCGGACGACCAAACGGTCGCCAATAGCCAGATTATGGCTTCGGATGTTCATCGCTCGGAGGAAAAAATCGCTCCGGCGGCTTATTCCTCTGATTCAGGACTATTCCCCAAGGGCCATTGCTGATCTTGGCAGTATGGGCCTTTTACTCATTATGTGGCTTTCAGTCATGCATCGTTATCTGACCCTTTATCGGCAGGGCATTCCGATGATCAGTCTTCGGTATGAGGATCTTATGATCAATCCGCAGAAGATAGTCAAGTCCCTGTTTGAATATTGCGGCCTGCCGGTGTGGGCTACCCCAGCGGCTTGTAGGATTTTTGAGCAAGATGTGCGATCAGGGCTACGCCTTGACCGAAAACCACCGCCTCAAGCTCGCTCTTTGGATTTGAACGATGTTTTAAACATCTATCGTTTTCTCAGGAACCATCCTGAGATTCAGACCCCGCACTTTGTCGCTCCCGGCTGCCTAGCCGTGGAATGAATCGCAGGAGCCCGTTTCTTGATCTTGATCGGGGTCGGGGATGATCGGTGATTAGGAGTTCTTTGACCGGCCTGCCATTGCTCCACTTCCCCATGTAGCGCTGAAGAGCGGTATTTCCCAGGGCCCAGTTGCGGTTTTGGCCCCAGAAGGCAGCATCAGTCAGGGCATCGAACAGCTTCCAGATGCCGTAATAGTCAAGGGCGTCTGTGCGAGCCCTGCTAAGGCCCAGCATGAGTCTGCTGCCAGAAGGATTGCCGGTCGGGGCGAAATGATCAGCGATCAGAGGAGGGGCCCCGTAATCGTCAGAGACCAGGGTAACGAAATCCTTATTCTCAGCCGGTATATGGCTCAGGCGCTGGAAAATGCTGACCGATTCATCAGCCGAGAGACTATCCTGGTCGCCGGCGACAACCAGGAGCAGGGTAGATGTAGGAATTGTAGATAAATCCTCCACAGGCAGCATTAGGACCCTCTTGGGCTGTACTGACATAATAGCCTTTGGCACAGGCAAGCCTAATGTCTGAGCCTTGGCCGAGATATTGAGGGCCAGAATCCCTCCGACCGAATGCCCGACAATGGCTAACTGCTCAAGATTTGGCTTGACATGCTCCTTGCTGCTTTGAAGCAGCTCAATTGCCGCCCTGATCGCCTGAAGGCAATTTAAGGTGTATTTGCTGCTAGAGAGCAAGCCCCCCCAGGATTGATAGACCGGAAAGATGACGATTTTACCTTTCTTGACCAGATGTTCGATCCAGCTACTATAGTAGTCAGGGTTAGTTCCGCCCCAGCCGTGGAGAAAAACGATCAAAGGGGCACTTTGCGGCTTGGGCTCATCCGGCTCAAAAATATAGTATGCCTGCTCGCCCTGGCCGTGGGCTGTTTTAATCACCCTACCATAGCCGTAGTCTGCACCGCCCGGCCCTTGCTTTGGCTGGGGAGGTGGAAGCACCGCTGCCTGGCCGGGAGCTGCCGCGGCCAGGAGAAAGGTCGCCAGAAGAAGGAAAGCCAGTTTATTTTTGCTTTTGATCATCATATCCCCCCTTTTTTGTTTGGCTCATGATATTTTGGCTTATGATAGATTGAGTATATCACGTCTTGACAAAATGATCTTCTCCTGGTATTGTTAAACTATAATTTATCCCTCATTTATTGGCAATGGCTGGTAATCAGGAAGATTACAGCTCAGCAGCTAGTTAACAAATAGTTAACAACATTAGTTAGCAGATGGAAATCCCCATCGCTGGGCAATAACTTATCGGCTCAAGTAAGCTGGTTTGATTGATCGGTATCCTGTCTCTGGCAGAAAGATTTATCTTGATTGCTGCCAGATATAGGAAAACCATAAGAGAAAAGGCCTAAGAGCTATAGACAAAGTTGAAGCCATGAAGGCTTCTTGCGGCAGGGAATGCCAGCGAGAAGGTTCATGGCTTTTTGTTTTTTAGGATATTTTTTTCAGCCTATGTTCAGGGTATATCTTTTTTAATCTTATCTTAATGAGAAAAATAAGGAACAATACGGGATGAGAAAAGGGCTTTTTCTTGTTTGGCTGATGACTTTTGGGCTAGTTATGGCTCTTGGGGCTCATTCTTTGGCCGCCTCTCACACTGAGGATAAAAATGGTGATGGGAAACCAGATCTTTGGAGCTACTACAGCCAGCAGGGAGACTTAGAGCGGGTTGAAATTGATGCTAATTTTGATGGCCGGATTGATACCTGGCAAACTTACCAGGCGGGTAAGATCACGCTTATGATTCGTGATACCAATTTTGACGGGAAGAAAGATACCTGGGACTTCTTCGAGCAGGGGATCAGGATGCGGCAGGAGCAGGATCAGGATGGCGATGGCCGGATCGATCTTTGGATCACTCTGGACAAGGAGGAGAAGGTATCTGCCACCAGCAGGGATACGAATAAAGATGGAAAAGCGGACCTTTGGATTGAGTACGATGAGCATGAGAGGCCAAAAGTGGAGCGCTGTGACCGCAATTTTGATGGCCAGGTTGATCTTATCAAGCGCTATCAGAGTGGAGAGCTGCTCGAGGTTGAGCGAGATACGGATACCGATGGCCGCATGGATAGCCGCGATTTTTATCAGCAAGGGAAGCTGGTGCGGCAGGAGCAGGACAAAAACGGGGATGGGAAGGCGGATAGCTGGCTTTTTTTTAATCCAGGTGGTGAAATCAGGGAAATCCACAAGGATCGAAACTTCGATGGCCATGTTGATCTTGTCGCTGAATACAAACAAGGCTTGCTAGAGCTTCAGAAGCGAGATGAAAATTACAATGGCCGCACGGAGGTTAAGGATTATTTCCAGCAAGGGAAGCTGGTGCGGCAGGAGCAGGACAAGAATGAGGATGGAAAGACTGACCTTTGGCTTTTCTTTGACGCCGATGAAAAGCTGGCCAAGAGTGAGCAGGATACTGACTTTGATGGCCGGATCGATCAGCGAAGCTTTTATGAGCAGGGGCAGATAGTGCGCGGCGAGGAGGACCTGGATAAAGATTCAGTCTTTGAGCGGATAAGCTACTATGAACATGGACAGCTTAGGCGACAGACTCAGGATGAGAACAGGGATGGCCGGCTTGATCTTGAGATCTTCTTTGATGTTAAAGGGTTAGTGGAGAAAAGCCTGATGGACCAAAATAAAAACGGACGTATGGATTGCTTTACCACCTTTGTCAAAGGGGTTATACAGAAAAGAGAGATTGACACTGATGATAACGGCAAGGTGGATCTATGGATTTATTACCAGATGGGGAAAGCCGTCGAGCAGCAAGAGGACAAGAATGGAGATGGCAAGGTGGATCTATGGGTAGAGCTTGATGCGGCTGAGCGACCGAAAAAAAGCCGGCAGGATTCAAATTTTGACGGACGCTGTGACCTTTGGGCTGAATATGAGAAGGGCAAAATCCGCAAAGCCTGGCATGACAGCGATGCTGATGGGAAACCCGATACCTGGGATTTCTATCAGGCCGAAGAGCTCATCAGGAAAGAGCAAGACTCCAACGGTGACGGAAAACCCGATATCTGCTGGCATTATAAGGGCGATAAGGTCCAGCGCAAGGAACTTGATACCAACCTCGATGGCCGGATGGATGTCATTGAAATTTACTCCTCAGCCGGCAAGATGATTCAAAGCAAGATTGATGAGGATCATAACGGTAGCTTTGAGCTCACCTGGTACTACGATGACCATGAGCAGCCGATTCGGGGGGAGAAGGACCAGGATCAGGATGGCCGGCCTGATCTTTGGCTTTTCTACCAGCTCGGAAAGCTTGAGCACACCGAAGAGGACACCGACCATGATGGCCGGGCTGATCTTTGGACTTACTACGATCAGGCCGAAGCTGTCATCTGCCGCAGACGGGATATGAATCGCGATGGAATAGCGGATAAGATTGAGAAAATTGCTCGCTAAGAGATAAAATTTTTATAAGGAGTTCTATGCCTTTGCACTTTTTCTCTAAGGCCTTGATTTTACTGGATTGGCTATTAGAGGTAACTTTCAAGGATTTCAAGGCGCTAAGAAATTTCTGCAAAAGTGTAGAAGGAGTATTTTATAAGGAATATAAGGAGAAAGAACAATGGCCATGATTGATTACTTCTTAAAAGGCGGACTGCTGATGTATCCCATTTTACTCTGCTCTCTGGTCTCTGTGGCTGTGGTTTGCGAGCGGCTATATAGATTTCGCCAGGCACGGCTCAAGGACCCGCTCTTTCTGGATAGAATCAAGGAAATGATTAAGGATGGCAAGGTGGATGAGGCTCTGAAGGAGTGTAAACAGGCTAAAAACCCTATCGGGAATGTGCTAGCCAGGGGAATCGAAAAATCCCACTACAGCGGATGCTGCAAGAATATTTCCGAGATAGAAAAGGCTATCTCCCATGCTGGCCAACAGGAGCTTCGAGAGCTTGACCGCTATATGCCTACCCTGGCTACTATAGCTAACATTGCTCCCCTGCTTGGGCTTTTTGGCACCGTAACCGGACTAATTAAGGCCTTTATGGTTATCCAGCAACTAGGCGGTAAGGTCAATGCCAGTGTCCTGGCTGGCGGCATCTGGGAGGCGATGCTGACTACTGCTTTTGGCCTATCTGTAGCCTTGCCCACGGTAGTAGCCTATAATTACCTGGTGGGGAAAATAGAAAACTTCAGCCACGAAATGCAGGACTCATCGGTTGAGCTTCTTGAGGTTCTGCACGAAAAACAGATAGTGTGAAAAAAGCTGCAAAGTTTTGGGGATAAAAAATCATGCTCGACCTAACCTATAGAAGAAAGCTTGACGCCTCAATGAATATGACTCCAATGATTGACATCGTTTTTCAATTGCTAATCTACTTTCTCCTGACCACAAACTTTATCACCACTGAGGGAATTCAGGTGAAACTCCCGCAGGCCAAAGCGGCTGCCGCTCAGATACAGGAGGAGATCACGGTTTTTATCTCCAGAGAGGGCAGGGTGTTTCTACAGCAGCAGGAGTTGAACGAAGGGCAACTTCAGAGGCGTCTTCAGACCCTGATCGCCAAGAGTCGGAATAAGCTGGTGATTGTTAAGGCGGATCGGGAGATTGCGGTGAACAAAGCGGTCAAGGTAATGGATATCGCCAAAAGGGCCGGGGCGGAAAGGCTTTGTATCGCCACGGACAGGGATTAGGGACTTGGGCTGCTTTGGGTTGGCTGTTGAGGCCTGTGATGGTTGACCCTTATGCCAGAGCGAATGCTTGATTGCATTTTAAAATCAATCAGTTAACTTTCACAAAATGTGTGAGTTAACATTCTGGAATATAAAGCTTTTCAGGTG